>Ga0123335_1002908_pt1 | contig 24703 bp, 26 predicted proteins | sample BiotimSIPDNA_2_FD_89707 | JGI IMG/M metagenome (GOLD analysis project Ga0123335, IMG submission 89707) | Anaerobic biogas reactor microbial communites from Washington, USA - Biogas_R2 time_0 SIP DNA | ecosystem: Engineered > Bioreactor > Anaerobic > Unclassified | place: Washington, USA...
CTGACGATAATGATACTTCTCCACGGAGCTGGCGGAGAACCCGGCAGAGGTGAGACTCCTATGGACCCAACTCGCAATTGGGCGTCTGATGACTTCCCGTCCCGCAGGGGGTGTTGAGAACAAATGCTGCGGTCTGTACATGCCGTGATTTATTACGGCTAAATCAGGAAAGGAGGAAATCCCGTGGATAACTGCAAGGTGATAGCAATCACCAACCAAAAGGGCGGCGTTGGTAAGACCACCACAACCGTCAACCTGGGCGTAGGACTCGCACGAGAAGGACATCGCGTTTTACTGATTGATGCTGATCCTCAGGGCAGCTTGACTGTCAGCCTCGGAATTAAGAATCCCGATGAACTGGGAACTTCTTTAGCTACGGTTATGAATGCGGCCATTGAAGACAGGCAGATACCTGCTGAAACAGGAATTATCAGACATGACGAAGGTGTGGATCTCATGCCGTCAAACATTGAGCTCTCTGGCGTTGAAACCGGACTGTTCAACATCATGAGTCGAGAGTTTGTACTCAAGAACTATATCAATACGGTAAGACAGGATTATGATTATATCCTTATAGACTGTATGCCTTCTCTCGGTATGATGACCATTAACGCTCTGGTTGCGGCAGACAGTGTGATTATTCCATCGCAGCCCAATTTTTTATCTACTAAAGGTTTGAACCTGTTGCTCAAGTCCGTATCTAAGGTAAAGAGAAACATCAACCCAAAGCTTCGGATCGACGGCATCCTATTAACTATGGTAGATAATCGCACGAATAACGCAAAGGACATTATCTCTACCCTGCGCCAAAGTGTGGGGCAAAACATCAGGGTCTTTGAAACAGAGATCCCGCATTCCGTCCGCGCCGCAGAAAGCAGCTTAGCCGGGGTGAGTATTTTCGCTCACGACAAGAACGGTAAGGTTGCGGCGGCATATGAAAATCTCACGAAGGAGGTGAACGAAATTGGCAGAGAGACCCAAAAGCGATCTGGGCCTGACTGGGTACGATGAACTCTTTATGACGGACGAGGAACGAAAAGAAAATAAGCTCCCCCGGATTCACGATATTCCACTTGAGCTTATTGATGATTTCCCCGGCCACCCATTTCAGGTCCGCATGGATGAAGACATGCAACAGCTTGTCGAGAGCGTCAAAGAGCGCGGCGTTCTAACACCGATTACACTCAGACAGAAAGAAGACGGTAGATACGAAATTGTATCTGGGCACAGACGCAGAAAGGCGTGTGAATTAGCCGGATTTGAAACTGTTCGAGCTGAGGTGCGCGACATGACGAGAGACGAAGCCATTATATATATGGTAGAGTCCAACTTCCAGCGCTCACAGATCCTACCGAGTGAAAAGGCCTTCTCTTATAAAATGAGACTTGAGGCCATGAACCGACAAGGAAAGCGCACCGACATAACTTCTGGCCCAGTGGGCCAAAAGTTAAACTCCAGAGATCAGCTTGCAGCAGACGCAGGAGATAGTGCTCGTCAAATCCAGAGATATATCCGTCTCACAGAGTTAATCCCCGAAATCCTCCAAATGGTAGATGAGGGTAAAATCGCATTTAGACCCGCCGTTGAGCTTTCGTATCTCACAGAGGTCGAACAGCGTTGGCTTCACGAGGCGATGGAATACGCCGATGCGACACCTTCTCTTGCTCAGGCAATCAAGCTCAAGGCATTTTCCCAGGACAAGACTCTTGGTCCCCATGTGATCGAGTCATTGCTCTCGGAGGAAAAACCGAATCAGCGCGAAAAGTTCAGCTTCAGAGCAGATCGACTGCGCCGGTTTATCCCGGATTCTGTACCCTTCAACCAGACAGAAGATTTTGTCTGCAAGGCACTTGAGCACTACCAGCAATTCCTGGAACGACAGCGAAGGGATCGTGGTGATCGATGACTGGCAAGCGTTTCCCCCTCTCACACTCTCCCCCCTGTAATACACTGAGCTCTTTACTGGCTGAGAAGAAAGTATTAGCAGGTTTGACAGAGAGACGGTAAGTCCGTATCCTGAAGGCGGAAACGGAGGTAATGCCATGAAAAAAGCATTCGCAATAATCGTGCTGCTTACGGTGCTCCTTCTTTCAGCCTGTAACAGCACAGAAGTTCCGCAAAACGCATACAGCGGGACGGATTTTCAGCAAACGGAAGTCTCAACAACCGCAACTGAGCAAGAGACGATGACGCCGGAAAATGTTACCGAGGCGGCTAAAAATTCGTCTTCTCAGCCGGTTACAGAGTCTTCAACAACGACCAGTCCTTCGACAGAAGAAACGGTGAAAAAGGCGGAAGAACTTCCGAATTCTCAGCCTAAAGAAACGGTTCATTCAGCCGAGAAAGAAACAGTTGCAGAGACAGAGCAGCAAAAGCCACCTGAAACCACAACCGCGACAGAGCCGCCTGAAGAAACCAAACACGCAGATCCGGTTGAAACCACACCGACTCAAAAAGAGCCTGAAGTGGAAAATAAGCCGGAAGCTACGGAACCACCTGAACAGACCACTCAGGAGACTACCCAGCCTGAAGAGGCAGTTACCGAACCGGAGTTTGATATAAACTACTGGGTCGAATACGCAAAAAACTATGCCGTCTCAAAAGGCTTGGTGCTCAGTTCGGCTGCAGTGGACTGTTGGGACAATCCAATTGGAGCCGGTGCTCACTGTATCTACCTGGAACGGGATATACAGAGCCGACTCAACCGCTATGCGAACGATGAGGATATTACCGATGTCTGGATTTGGGCAGAGTCCACAGGCAACGGTCGCTATGATCTCTATATCGGATACGCATAAACCAAATAATTCAGTGAGAACGCATCGATGAAAGTCGGTGCGTTTTTCTATGTCAAAAAGGAGGAAATTACCTTGAAGAAAAGTGTTTTCAAGAAAGGCATGTCGGCATTTCTTGCTTTGCTGATGTGCTTTTCCGCTTTGATTGGCATGGGTACCACAACGGCCCTTGCCGCTGAAGCCGGTGAAACCGACACCGTTGTTATTATGTCCTTCCCTCGTGAGGGTGATGCGAACTACAGCGGAAACTGGGGACACCCTGAGCTTCACTATATGAACGGCTGGTCAGCGCAAGAGTCCAGCAAGATTACCGCGTATACGGTTGGCTCCTGGAATGGAACAGCTTGCTACTGTATCGAACCGGGCACACCGCTTGCAATCGGTGATGTGATGACTGCGCGTGACGAAAACTACTGGGATAACTATCCCTCAGCCTATAACAAGACGATCTCTGCAGATGAAATCAAGCTGTTTATCGGTCGTATCTTCCAGTACGGTTATACCGGAACGATTTCAACTGAATGGAGATCTCAGAACGCCGCCGACGCCGATAAGATGGCGCACATGATGGCAACACAGACCTTGATTTGGGAGACTGTTGTTGGTGAGCGTGACAGCAACTTTAATCATGTGGATCCCGGCAGCTACGACGCAGTAAGCGACCGTATCAGCACAAACCATCCGCTGTACAGCCAGTATATCTCTTACTACAACAGCATGGTTTCCAATGTGCAGAAGCACTCTAAGGTTCCCAGCTTCTTTGCAAAGTCCACTGCAAAGGCGCAGGAAATTGACCTTGAGTGGAACGGCACCAATTATTCTGCTACGCTGACTGACACCAACAATGTCCTTGGCAACTTCACCTTCTCTGCAGACGCTTCCGGTATCAGCTTCTCTGTTAGTGGAAACAAGCTTACCATTACTGCAGACAAGGCACCTTCCGGTACTGTTGGTATTACGGCCACGAAGACCGGCTCCGTGCGTAAGGGCGTTATTATCTGGACTGACGGTGTATATGCACCCGGTCAGGGACAGCAGGATCTCTCCACTTATGCTGCGGAAGTCAATGACCCTGTTAGAGGTTATCTGAATATCGCTGTGAGCCTGGGTGCAGCCAAAATCGTAAAAACTTCTGAAGATGGCAATGTCTCCGGCATTTCCTTTACGATTACCGGCAACGGTGTAAATCAGACGGTTAAGACCGGTAGCAATGGTGAAATCACCATCAGTAACCTTGCGCCTGGCACCTACACCATTACTGAGCAGTCTATCAACTACTATGAGCCCCGGCAGTCCAAGACCGTAACTGTTGTTAGCGGCCAGACCGCTTCGGTCAGCTTTAATAATGTCCTCAAGAGAAGCGACTTGAAGGTTATCAAAACTTCCGAGGACAATATGAACGAAGGTGTTGAATTCCGTCTTTACGGTAAATCCACCTCCGGTCAGAGTATCGATCTCTACGCAACTACCAATGCGGAAGGTATCGCTGTGTTCAAGGATGTTTTGATCGGCACGAACTACACCCTGGAAGAAGTGGATACCGCAGAAAGATATATCGTTCCTGATAGTCAGAACGCGGTTATCGAATGGGAGAAAGTTACCGAAAACGACTTCTATAACGAATTGAAGCGCGGCGATCTGAAGGTTGTAAAAACCTCCGAGGATGGCCTGGTGGAAGGAATGAAGTTCCACCTTTACGGCACATCCCTTAGCGGCATTGCCGTTGACGAATATGCTGTAACGGACAAGAACGGTATTGCTGTTTTTGAAGATGTGCTTATCGGTTCCCGCTACACTCTTGAAGAGGTAGACACAGCTGAGAAGTATATCATTCCTGACGCGCAGACGGTAGAGGTCGAGTGGAACAAGGTCACTGAAACTTCCTTTGAAAATATCTTGAAGCGCGGCGATTTGAAAGTAGTCAAGACCGCTGAAGATAAGCTCATTGAAGGATTGAAATTCCATCTCTATGGTACTTCCTTCAGCGGAATTAAAGTCGATGAATATGCGGTGACTGACGCTGACGGCGTTGCCTATTTCAGTGACATCCTTATCGGCACTGGCTATACCATCGAGGAAGTAGACACTCCTGTGCGCTATGTGGTTCCTGAAAGCCAGACCACTGATATTGAGTGGAATAAGGTGACAGAGAAATTCTTCGAGAACATCCTCAAAAAGTGGAGAGCTGATGTATTCAAGCTTGACTCTGAGCTTGCTAACGGAAACGGCAGCACTGGCGTTCCTGTGAAAGTGCTTTCAGCTGATTCCGATGAGATGGTAAAAGACCTGGGTGGCGCGTATGGCCAGACTCAGGGCGACGCTACTCTTGCCGGTGCCGTATACGGCGTGTACAAGGGTGAAAAATTGATCGACACCTACACTACCGACGAGAACGGTTATTTTGTAACCGACTACTATGTATGTGACGATGACTGGAGCATTCGCGAGATCACTCCTTCTGAAGGATACTTGCTTGATCCTACCATTTACCACATCGACTGCGCCGCTGAGAATTATACTGTGGAGCTGAACACGGAGTATCCTGATGTTTATGAGGATATTATCAAGGGTAACATTTCCATCATTAAGCATACCGACGACGGCAGCACTCAGATTGAGACTCCTGAAGAGGGCGCAAAGTTCGAAGTGTTCCTGAAGGCCTCCGGCAGCTATGCTGAAGCAAAGGAAACTGAGCGAGATATCCTTACTTGCGATGAAAACGGATTTGCACAGACCAAGGATCTTCCTTATGGCGTGTATATCGTTCACCAGGTAAGCGGCTGGGACGGTCGTGAGCTTATGGATGACTTTGAAGTGTATATCTCCCAGGACGGCGCGACCTACCGTTATATCATCAACAACCGCAATTTTGAGAGCTATATCCACATCGTAAAGGTTGATGCCGAAACCGGCAAGAACATTCCTTACGCAGGTGCCGCTTTCAAACTGTTCGACCCTAATGGTGAGATGGTCACAATGACCTTCACCTATCCTACGCCTACCACAGTGGATACCTTCTACACTGACGAGAACGGTACTTTGGTGACTCCGGAAAAACTGCCTTATGGCAAGGGCTACTTCCTGGTTGAGGTTGAAGCTCCTTATGGTTATGTTTTGGACAGCAATCCTGTCTACTTTGATGTAACCGAGGAAAAATCTGAGTCTGCTGAAGGCATCACTATTATCAAGGTGAACAAGGAAAATATCGCGCAGAAAGGCACGATCAACATCACCAAGACCGGTGAGGTCTTTAGCGATGTGTCTGTAGAGAACGAAATCTATCAGCCTGTATACGGTGAAACCGCACTGGAGGGTGCCGTGTTTGAGATCCGCGCAGCTGAGGATATCGTAACTCCTGACGGTACCGTTCGCTATACTCAGGGAGAACTCGTTGACACCATTACTACTGGTGCTAACGGCGTTGCGAAGAGCAAGGAACTCTACCTGGGCAAATATGAAGTGAAGGAAATTACTGCACCTTACGGTTATGTGCTCAGCAACGAAATCCATGTTGCTGAACTGATCTACGCGGGTCAGGAAATTTCCGTAACGGAAACGGCGGTATCCGCCTATAACGAGCGTCAGACTGCGACACTTTCCATCCTGAAGGTGCTTGAGACCAACGACCTCTTCGGTATTGGTAACAAGAACGAAATCATGGATGTTGTCTTCGGTTTGTATGCCGGTGAAGAGATTGTCTCTACCAGCGGCAATGCAATTCCTGTGGACGGTCTGATTGAGGTCATTACCTTCGATGAGAATGGCCTTGCAACCATTAAGACCGACCTTCCTATCGGCAGCTACTATGTGAAGGAGATCGCAACCAACGAACACTATATTCTGAACTCCGAAAAGTATGAGTTCACCTTTGAGTACGGTGGTCAGGAAATCGTCACCATCACATTGGCTGTAAACGGCGGTGAAGCGATTGAAAATGAGCTTATCTATGGCTCTGTTTCCGGCGTGAAGGTGGCCGAGGACGGCAATGGCCTTGCCGGTGCTGTAATCGGTCTGTTCAAGAAGGACGAAACCGTCTTCTCAAAGGAGACTGCACTGATGACTACAACTTCCGGCGAAGATGGCAGCTTCTCTTTTGAGAATATCCCTTATGGCGAATGGTTGATTCGGGAAATCGAGCAGCCTACCGGATTTGTTATCAACGACACCGTATTTGATGCCGTAATCAGCGAAAACGGTCAGGTTATTGAAGTGAAGATCGAGAACAAGTTTGTCAGAGGCGATATCACCTTGACTAAGGTGGATGCCGACTATCCTGAGAACAAGTTGACCGGTGCTACTTTCGAGGTTTATGAGGATGTCAACGCAGACGGCAAGCTGGACGACGGCGATATCCTGATTGGTACTCTTACCGAAGGGGAAGCAGGTATCTATGAAATGAAGGATATGCGCTATGGACACTATCTCGTAATTGAAACCGTTGCTCCTGAAGGATTTATTCTGGATACCGGCGTTTACGCTGTATTCATCGAGGAAAATGGCAAGGTGTACGCTGTTGAAAATAAGGCCGGTATCGGCTTTATCAATAACGCGCAGACCGGCAGCATTCGAATCGAAAAGACTTCGGAAGACGGCGTCGTGGAAGGCTTCACCTTTAAGGTAGAAGGCACCGATATCAGCGGTAATCCTTACTCCAAGGAGTTTGTGACTGACGCTAACGGTGAAATCCACATTGATGGTCTCCGTATCGGCAACTATGTAATCTCCGAAGTTGGTAATGAAGCCAACAAAAGATATATCTTGCCTGACGACATCACTGTAACCGTCCACGCTGACAAAACCGTAGTGGCGCAGTTCCACAACAAGCTGATTCCTGACAATCCTAAGACCGGCGATAATTCCAATATTGCTCTGTGGGCAACACTGGCAGTGCTCTCCCTCGCAGGTGTTGGCATTACCGGTTTTGTAACCTTCAAAAAGAGAAAGAAGGAGGATGAATAATGGAGCCTAAAACCATCATTGGTATTGCGCTTGTGGTATTCATTATCGCAGGCCTCGTGTTCCTGAGATTCAGGAAAAAGAAATAAGAAACCTATCAACCGGGCGGCATCTGAAATATGGTGCCGCCCATCGTATTAAGGAGGCGATTTAATGTATATCGACAGAAATCTTGTGCAGCGCATGAAGGAACAGTATCCTGCGGGTACCCGAATTGAGCTGGATTATATGGGCGACGATCCCAGGCCTATCGCGCCCGGTACCAGGGGCACCGTGCGAGTCGTAGACGATATGGGTACGGTTCACTGTGATTTCGATAACGGCAGACGATTGGGCCTTGTCCCCGGCGAAGATTCCTTCCACACGATCACTGAAAGAAGCCGTGCCGATAGAGACGCGAGGTGACGCCTATGGAAATGACAATCCGTCCGATGACGGTCCCTGAAAGAATGTACTGCTATTCGCAGTCACAGCAGATTATGGCGCAGACCGGATGTATTGGACACCTGCGCGGAGATATGGGAAGCTCCGGCGAACAGTTCTTTTCTTCCTGGGATGACCATCAAGGCCAGCTGAAAACACAAGAATTTAAGGATGAGTTTGACGCGGTCATCAACGCATTACGCTTTGAGGAAGCGCACGGCGGTGTCCTTGCAAGTCGAAGATCCCTGGCAAATTATTGCTGGGATCATCCCGATTCCAGGATGGTGCCCGGAGAAGATGATTTTGGATTCCGCGTGGATACGGAAAACTACAGCTATTTGCTTCGTCTGAATCCTAACAGAGGTATGTATAACATTTACTGCTACTGTTATCAGCGTGAGTGGCTGAATAATCATCTTCAGAACGCCGCCAAAGGCATTCGCTTTATCGACAGCCATTATAACGAGAAGTTCCGGGTGCCTGACGGCGAGAAGGTTCGCATCATTACGGCAGGTGGCGAACACCGAGATATGCGCGTTCGGTATATCGACGACTACCACATTGAAACAAATGCTGACTGGGGCAACACTTTATATCATATCTGCGAGTTTGCAGAGCGATTTGAAGAGCGTGGCTGTCAGGACATCTTCCCGTTACGGTCTACTTTACCGGACCGATGTTACAGCATCCTGGAGTCTACAGGAGATATCATTATCATCCAAAAGGGCGAAAAGGGATATTATCACATCAATGTGACGGAAGGAACCAAAGAGGAAAACCGCGCATTTGTGGACAGTCAGAATGCAAAGCTTGGCATTACCAAAGCTCAGGAAGAAGCTATGAAAGTCGGTTCCATGTTTGGTTGGGCTGTACCTGCAGCTGACCCACAGAACTATGATGATAAAGGAGCTTTGCTCCACCCAAAACAGAAAGACAGAGGTGATGCACGATGAAATTTATCGTTGATGTTAAGGATATCAGCTATGGCACCGTAGAGGTGGAAGCTGATTCTGTAGAACAGGCTGAAGAAAAGGCTCAAGATATGTATTTCAGCGGCCAGATCAACTGGGACGAAGCCGATGTAAGTTATTCTGCAAGACCCGATGAACGAGAGCGAGGTGCCAGCCGATGATCCCTTGCTATCTTGATAAAAATGGCAACGCTATCAAACCTGGAATGAAAATTCTTATGGCAGATGGTAGCGTCGAATTGGTTTATGAAACCACCGATGAATTCGGGAATCCGGATCTTGGAATATCTGCAACTAACAAGGCGTTTCTTGATAGACATCCTGACTGGGAGCAAGAGTTCTACTCACTCTCTTCGCTTGATACAAGAAGCGCAGAGATTTGTCTCTCTGAACCCGAAATCCGAAAGGAACTGGACGAGTTGGAAGCATTTATCCAAGGTACGGAAATGGCTATTGATTATGGTCAGCGACTGCCCGAAGGGGACTTCGAAAGATACGAAGCTGCTATTGCTCGAAGAAGTCGCTTGACAGCCATGCTCGACCATAATGACAAACCTGAAACGGATCATAAGAACGAGCAAAAAAACGTGCCCAAGGAACGAGGCGATGCGCGATGAGCCTGAACACTGCTGAAGGAAACTTCGAATATGTTATTTGGTCCAACGAATATTTGGACTGGGCCGATTGGCAGGAGGCTTTTGACGGCGAATTTGACCATTGCAGTGACGAGGAAAAATACCGTCTTATGAGCAACCTGAATAACGATTATTTGGAGGATGACCGCAACGAGATGAATGTCTGCGTGGGCAGTCCGATCATTATTATTGCCGATATTGGCAAATGGGATGGACGGCACACTGGGTACCGCGAAATCGAAAGCGGTTGTTTGAAGGACTGCCTTTATACAGAGCTGGACGGCGTTACCTGGTATGTAGACAGCAAAGGTGATTTCCGTATGGATGGCTATCACCACGACGGTCATAACTATTACCTTTACCGCCGTTACCGCGATGGGGTCAGCTCGGAGGATATTGAGGACTTCCAATGCAAGATCCTCGACCACACGCTGACAGAAGAAGATATCGACAGAGTGACCGTTCGCCTGGGCGATGACATTGCCAAGATATACGGGTTCACTTTGCCGGATCAAGCAAAGAATAATCATGAAAGGAGCGATGCACGATGAATGATAATTGTGTATGTTGTGGGGAACTTTTGCCAGAAGGCAGAATGGTATGTCCCACATGCGAAAGACACGCAGTTCGAGGAATCGATAAGAAATCCGCAATATGCACTTATCTGAAAGAACATCATACGGGCAAAGGCCGCGCAATCCACAGTCGGGATCTGCAGCGGCTTTTTTCTATAGACGGAAGGAATCTGCGACGCAAGATCAGTGCTCTGCGTCAGGATGGATATCCCATTTGCAGTGACGAATCCGGCTATTATTACGCCGATAATCAGAAGGAAATTAACAACACGGTGTACAGACTCAACGGCCTTGTAACAAAGGTTTCCAACGCCAGAACCGGGCTCTTGTTTGCTTCAGTCTTCCCAGCGTCTGTAAATGTTGAGATTACCGTACTGGTAGATGGAGGTGTTGCAAATGGCAATTCCTGAGTTTCTGGACCAGGACAGATTTTATCTTGACCTTGAGAATGACAAAATTGAATGGATGTACTACAATCCCGATTCTGTTTCCGAAGGTCAGTTCGTAACCAATGTTTTCGACCTGGACCTGCTGGAAGAAGCAATGGATCGTATGGTAGATCCGGAAGACGCTTTCGATTATATCGGAAGCTGTTGCCGTCAGTATTTATCTGACAGGGGCACTGATTTCTTCGGTGAAGCCTGGAAACGGATGGAGACCGAAGAACCCTTCGCAATCGGTTGTGGCCTTACCACACTGGAAAACATTCGCCTGGCTTACCTTGCGAAGCAGCACATTAACGAATACTGCCAGCAAGAATTTGAGTCTCACGCAGATTTTTCTGATATGCGCAGAGTTGGTATCGGCTATACGACTATTACGGATGAGGAACATGAAGTACAGGCATATGCCAACCTGATTGACCACCGTATTGAGGTATATCTGAATGGCAGTTTGGCCAAGTATCAGCAGCACAGTTCGCTACTTGATATGGTTCATTTCGGCTTACCCAATCTGGACTTCAGCGACCTGATTGACATCCCTGACTGGGTTGTTTCGAATCACGAGCGCACCGCGCAGCTTGAGGATCTGGCAATTCGCTTGACCTTCTTTATGAAGGACCATGACCCGTGTGGATACGCAGATGTCATGGAGGTTGGTGAAACCGACGCGGATATGGTTGCCAAAATGAGGGCGGAACTGAATGACACATCACTCATTCCTCCCACTATCGCTGAAATGGAGACCATCATAAAGGAAGGAAATCTGTCCGGAGCAGACAAAGCTAAGTGCTATGACATGATGACGGACCTTTATCATCTGTATGCAGAGGAAATGTTTGTTCCGGTATATGACCGTGAAACAGATATCCTCTACACAGCACTGGACGCTCTTGGTCTGGAAGGCTATGAGTTAAGCTTTGACAGCGAAGGCATTTGTATGTCGAAAGATGGCGAAGAATGGCACAACGACGACATTTACAGATACCTGGCCAACACTATCTCGGTTGATTCCTGCCGCGCATTCCGCGATAAAAGCTTTATGGATTACACAGATTTTAGTGACTTGGCTCTGCACTACGATGTCCGCATTGGAACGAAGCTGAGAACGCCGCCTGTCGCAAGGCTTGATTTCCTTGGCAGCAACGGCGCAGTTGGAGACAGTGTGGAATATCAGACGGAAGCTGATTTTCTGAAGGCGCTAAAAGAAGAACTTGACCACGGAGTTCCACTGGTGATTGTCCTGTACCGTGACGGTGATGGTAAGACGATTTCCCGAAGCTTTTTGGAAGACCTGGACACTATGCCGAAGGGCCTGAAGGAAGAGGACGCGCCGGTAATGCAACCGTTTAAGAAACCTGCAGAAAGGAGTGATGCGCGATGAAGCGTGAAATTATCTTCATTGATGAAGAGACCCTTACCCCGGAAGAATTGGAGGTGATCGACGATGGCGAGACCGAAGAATAAGGACGAATACCGCGCAGAACTTGCGGAGACCTTCGCTCATGTTCTGGAGGAACGCGGCCTGGAATGGCGTAAAGAGTGGCGCGGCTCCGGTGGTGATGCACCTCATAACGGTATCACTAAGGCTTGCTACCGTGGAAGTAATGCGTTCTGGCTCTCCCTCATTTCTATGATGAAGGGATATACTGATCCCCGTTGGGTGACGATGGTTCAGATTATGGACAACGACGGCAAGTACCATCCTAAGCAGAAATGGCACTTGAAGGCCGGTTCCAAGGCGACCTATGTGGAATACTGGTATCCCTATGATATTCCCAATAAGAAGGCACTTACCTGGGAACAGTATAAGCAGGAAATCGCTGATGGAAGAAGCGATTCGGAGTTCAAGCTGTCCACCCGATACACCGCCGTATTTAACGCCTGTGACATCGAGGGCATGCCGGAACTTCCTGCTTTTGAAGAAACAGATATCACCCAGGATGAGCTGATTGCCAAGCTCAGTGCCGGTATGGGCGTTGAGATTCTGACGGACGGCGGCGACTAGGCATACTATTCGCCTTCGCAAGACAAGATCCATTTGCCTACGCCCGGTTCTTTCACCAGTGAGTACGCATTCAATGCGACGGCGCTGCATGAGTTATCTCACTCCACCGGGCACCATTCGAGACTGAACCGCGATATGGGTGGATTCTTCGGGACATCTCAGTATGCTTACGAAGAACTCGTTGCGGAGATGTGCTCCTGCTTCATGGGTGTCAATCTGGATCAGACTGCGTCTCCGGCGCACATCGATAACCACAAGGCCTATGTGCAGTCCTGGATTCAGGCTATACGAGATAAGCCTGAAACGCTGATTCGCGCTATCAAAGATGCGCAGTCTGCAGCGCTGTTTATGGACTGGAAGGCCGGTCTTATCACCGACATGGAGTATTCCAAAGGCGTGGGATCCGCTATGGAGATTACCGTGCGCAGCCGTGATCGCGACTCCAGATAATTTGCACATTTTTCTTTTCGGAGCAACTTTCGTATAATAAAAGAAAAACGGAGGTTGTACTATGAGATTCAAGAAATCCCAAAAGCGCATTGTAGAGTTGAGTCCTGCTGAAGCACGACTTTTAAGATATGCGCTTATGCAGTTTCGGAACAAAGTTCTCAACGCCGGTAAGCCTACCGAGGATATTGAGAGCCTGTTACTGATGCTGGTGTAAAACAGAATAGCGGAATAGCAGATGCCGTGGAGCCTAAAAACTTCACGGCATTTTTCTTTTCCCGGAAAGGAGGATAACGATGTATGGGTAGCGTTCTGTATATGGCGTTTCTGTTCTTTGCAAAGATGCTGGATAACGCCTTGAGCACAGCAAAAACCATCCTGATCCAGCGTAACCGGTGCTTGCTTGCAGGTGTTTGTCTGGCCGTCTCCAACTATATTTATCTGCTGATTACAAAGGATGTTGTTTCCTCAGATAGCAACCTTGCTATGATTGTGGTCTCCGTTGCCAGCGGTGTTGGATGCTGTTTGGCAGTGGCAGTGAGCAACAAATTCTCCAAGGAAAGAACCTATGTCAATGTAATCATGTCGGATAACCGAGAGGCTATGCAGGAGTTCAGAGACTTCCTAGCAGAGCGCCACATTACCAATGTGACCACTGACAGTTATACGCTGGATTGGGAAACGAAAACAATCACCATAACTGCCTATGCTGAAACCAAAGAACAGCACCGGCTTATCGGACAGTATATCGAAGAGAGTCCGCTGAAGTTCAAACGGGTTATTCAGAAGGCATAGAAAGGAGTCTTATGACTGCAGAAGAAATCTATTCCCAACTGTATGAGAGAATGTTGGCTGAGCAGGAAAAATACCGCGAATGGCTGTTGACGCAGTCTTCCGAAGAGGTTCTGAACCATTGCTATGAGTACGCTATGCGTGAAGATATTCTCATGGTATTTGAGAGCTCGGAAATCGACGAAAAGCATGCCAGGGTTCTGCTTGAGAAAGGTGTAACGCTGGCAGACATTTATGACGACTTCATTGATCTTGAGACGGATCATATGCAGGATATCCGAGATACAATCGGAGATCGCGCCGACAAGATCATTCGTGAAGCCGAGAAAGGAGGCAGATAAAATGCCTTATATTAACGCAGAAGATATCTTGGCCGCAAGGCAGATTGACCTTCTGTCTTATTTGCAAACCCATGAACCCGGTGAGCTCGTAAAGCTTCCCGGCAATAACTACTGTACCCGTGAACATGACAGTCTGAAAATCAGCAACGGTAAATGGCACTGGTTCTCCCGTGGTATCGGCGGCAGAACGGCGCTGGATTATCTCGTGAAGGTCAAAGAAATGTCATTCCCTGACGCGGTAAGACTTCTGACCGGAGCACCGATTCAGACCTATGTGCCGCCCAAGGAGCATAGCGCTCCGAAGGAAAGGAATCTGCTTCTCCCCGAAGTAGATACCAACTGTGACGAGGTTAAGAAGTATCTTCAGGGGCGCGGGATTCACCCCGTTATCATTGACTACTGTATCGAGAACAAGCTTCTTTTTCAGACGGTCAATTATAAAAATGCCTTGTTTGTCGGGTACGACAATACCGGAAAGCCGAGGTACGGCGCTCTGAGAAGCACCTTCAGCTCTTATAAATCCGAGGCCACCGGCAGCGACAAGCGCTATTCCTTTTCGATTGCAACTAACCCAACGGCGGACACCGTGCATGTATTTGAGTCGGCAATTGATTTGTTAAGCTTTGCAACGCTGCAGCTTTACGAAGGTGGCGATTGGAAGAGTATGTCGATGCTTTCCCTCGCAGGAGTCTTTGCTCCTAAAAGACAGGGCGTTGTCCCAGTGGCGCTGAGCAGGTTCCTTAGTGAGAATCCGCAGATTAAAACACTGCGTCTTCACCTGGATAACGATGAAGTTGGCCGCGCCGCTGCAGCCGGAATCGTAGAAGGTCTCAAAGATTACACCGTAATCGATGAGCCACCCGACAACGGCAAGGATGTAAATGAGCAGCTCCAACTCAAGGTTGGACTGATGAAACGAAAGGAGGACCGTGACCGATAATGGAGGTCAAGTTATACCAAATTGATTTGGATCGTGACGCTGAAGGCCGCGCCTTCATGTCTCAAGAAGCTCTTGCCCGTATGGGCGCAGATCCTATGGTAATCGACAGTTCCATCTATGACTGCGTCTTTGATGGCGAGATAGACGGCGATAGTTTGGAAGACGCTTTTGCTGCTTTCAACTTCGACCATCCTGATGGTTTCCGTGGACGCTCTATGTCGGTATCTGATGTGCTCGTCACAGAACTTGAAGACGGCAAGGTTGCCGCATATTTCTGCGACAGTGTTGGCTTTGCCAATGTTGAGTTTGATATGGATGCCGCAAAAGAACTCCGTAAGGAAATAACCGTTGTGATGTTGGAGCCGGGAAGGATGGCTCGAACGGCGACAATTGATTCTTCCCTTGAAGGAATGCAAAAGATTGTAGGAGGTCTCATTGAGCCGTTCTATCCCTTTGAAGAGCAGGTATGTATCATCTGCAATGAAGAAGGCAAGATGAACGGCATGCATTTGAACCGCGCAATTTACGCAGAGCCGGAGGAAGTTGAGATGACCTACACGGAGATGCGTAACCTTTTCCATCGTGCAGAAGACGACGGAAAACACATCACAGGATATGTCGTTTTCAGCCAAGAGAGCTTCACCGAACCCTATTCGGAACTCTCCCGAACATACGCCATCTCCAGTGATAATAAAGCCTTCCAATCCCGTATGGGAGGCTATTCCATCTATGGCTATTGTATGGATGGTTCCGATCCTTGCGTTCGTCTTGAGCAGTATATGGCCGCTGAGCACGGCGGCAAAGACGGCTGGAAGATCGAACGCTGTTATATGAAATCGGATACCCGGCAGATGATTGATATCATTGCCGGTCCTTGTTTTATCTGTGACTGCAGTGGTGAAGACTTCGGCAGTCTTACCGATGAACAAATCCAGAGGTATATGGAACAGTTCAAATATCCCGAACACTTTTTCAAAGTGGGAGATGAAATCAAGGCTGTGCCTTACCCTCCGGAGAAAAATCAGGAGCGATAAGTCGCGGGGCTACCTCAAGGAAAATGCCAACGGCATTTTCTTAGCAAGCATCGTGCTTTGGGCACATTTACGCTTGTTGGGGTAGCCCCAAACCCTTATACCAGCTGAAAGGAGGCATACAGTGAAGCGTAACCGCGAGGTAAGAGTCCGCCTGTCAGAAGACGAGCTTGCGGTTCTGAACCGAGACACAGAAAAGTCCGGATGGTCGAGAGAAAAGTATATGCGAGCTCTTATCGCGCACAGCCCAATAAAATCGAAGCCATCCATGGACCTTGTTTCTGTGCTCAGAAACCTACAGCAAATCAACAATAATATGAACCAGATTGCGATGAAGGCGAACACGCTTAACTTCGTGGACACTGCAGCTTACTGGGAAAATGTTGACGGGCTGAAGAAAACCATTCAAGAACTTTTGGAGGTGATGTACGGTTAATGGCAGTCACATCTCTGTGGCGCGTCAAGGGCTATATCGGCAAGGTCCTCCTCTATGCCGAGAACCCGGACAAGACCACCAAACCAGAGACGATCCCTGTTGCTGAAGAGTTCAACCGGGATACACTGGAAGATGTTATCTCATATGCAGGTCGTGAGGAGGCGACCAACCAAAGACAGCTTGTTTGGGGCGTCAACTGCACAGCAGAAAATGCCCGAAGAGAAATGATGGCCGTGAAGAAGCAGTTCGGGAAGGAAGACGGAACGATTGCTTATCACGGCTATCAGTCTTTTAAGGAAGGCGAGGTCACGCCGGAACTGGCACACCAAATTGGAATAGAGCTTGCAACCAAGCTTTGGGGAGACCGTTATCAGGTGCTTGTGGCAACTCACCTGGATAAGTATTCACACATTCACAACCACTTTGTAATTAACACGGTTTCCTTCGTGGATGGAATCAAGTTCTACCGTTCCAACAGTGACTATCAGCAGATGCGCGATTTATCGGATCGGCTCTGCAGAGAGCATGGTCTTTCTGTAGTGCGTCACCCGGAAGGCAAGCGCAAGAACTACAGTGAATGGTCTGCAGAGCAAAACGGCAAGCCAACGCATAGTGGCTTGATCCGTGCTGATATCGACCGCGCTATTGCAGCGTCCGTTACGGAACGAGACTTCTATGATCTTATGGAATCCTGGGGATACGAGTTCAAGTTCTATGGGAAGAACGGTCAGCCATTGGAGCGACCGTCACTGCGGCCTAAAGGCGCTGACAGGTTCCGTCGATTTGACCGCCTTGGAGACGACTACTCCGTAGATGAGATTTGTAATCGAATTTTGGAGAATTATGTCGAAAAGGAACCCTTCCCCGAAGAGGAAGAGCACCGATATCATCGGTACCGCAGCGAGAATCCTCCACGCACCAAAGCAAAAGGCATTGCCGCACTGTATTACTATTACTGCTATGAGTTGCACATTATTGTGCGCTTCCCGGCATCGGTTAAGAAGGTGTCTGCCGCAGTACGAGAGGATCTTCGAAAGCTGGACCGCTTGGATGAGCAGACAAGGTTCCTTGCCGCAAACGGCATTGAGAATCATGAGGATCTCGACCGATATCGCAGTAATGCTACCGATGAACTTGCGGCGCTGACAAGCGAAAGAGATGCCCTGAGAAACAAGCTGAAACGAGTGATTCGTACCGGTGATGAGGCCGCTATTCTGGAAGTGAAGAAACAGATTGCAGCCGTTTCGGATCGTATGAAGAAACTCAAAACCACATTCAAAATATGTGACAGCGTGGAAGAAAGAGCGCTCCGTATCCAGGAGCAGCTTGAAACGCTGTACAACGAACAGCCTGAGAGAAAGGAGAATTCTGATGAACTATTCAGGAGACGCGGCGGAACAAGTCGTAAGGATGTCCCTAAACGGCGTTGAAGTCGCTGCTAAAATCAGTGGTAAGGCAGCCGAGCGATTGGCTGTCTTACTTTATGCAGTCCTCCGAGATCAGAAGAAGACGAGAGGTAAAACGCGACTCACGAATATGTTGAGAAGCGGCAAAGAACTGAAGGTCTTCGCTGTTAAGGATTCCGAACTGCAAAAATTCTGTGAGGAGGCAAAGAAATACGGTGTTCTGTATTGCGTTCTTAAAGACCGCAATGCACAGGACGGACTTACGGACATTATGGTCCGCGCCGAAGACGCCAGCAAGATCAACCGTATCTTCGAACGCTTTAACCTTGCTACCATCGATATGGGTTCTGTTAAAACGGAAATTGAGAGAGGCCGCGCTGCAGAGCAGACTGGCGGCGATATCCCGGTACCCGAACGCACTGGTCCCGTTGAAGATAAGGTAGACGCCTTCCTTAGCGGTGTGGTTCATGAGCAGCCGAACCCCACTGCAGAAAGGGGGCAAAACGAAAACCCCACCACGGGCCGGACGACGAAGTCCCGTCGGTCCGAGCCTTCATCCGTGCGCAGAGACGCACCCGGCGAGGGCGCCCCTGAGCGCACACCTCAGAGAGTCCGACCTTCTGTAAGGCGTGAACTTGAAGAGATCCGCGCTGAACAGAGGAGAAAACCGGATACCGGCAGAGGCGACCGTCCCCGTACCGGTGAGACACGCCACAAAGCGCCTCAGCCTCCGAAACGAAAACCTGCTAAGGAGGTGCGCTGATGAGTGGAGAAAAGGTTGTCGTGACGCTGGACGACTTTGAACAGCGTCTTATGGTCAGCGGACTTGCTGACTTTCGCAATGACCTGATAAGAGACGCTAAGCCCACAGAAGATGTGGACGAGCTCATTTTGAAGGTCATTGACGCCCCGACTAAAAAGGAAAAACGAAAGGCCGACCGTGAGGCAAGATAAGTTTTCCAAGCAGAATATCATTCTGTATGTCTGCGGCGCGGTACTTGTTGCCTGGCTTGCCCTTCTGATTGCTCCCTGTATGAGCGATGGCATTATGGGCTTAATCAATAATTTCGGGACTGTGATGAATAATCCGTTCCGAATCCAGCTATGTGAGGACAGCCTAAAAACTGTCCTCATTTTAGTTGGGGCCTACGGACTTGCCATCGGAATATATCTCTCCACGGCGCGTAATTACCAAGGCGCGAGGAGCACGGTTCGGCAAAATGGGGCATGCCGAGCCTGGTCAACAAGAAGTACGCAGATAAGAATCCCACGCAGAACAAACTGCTCACACAGAATGTAGCCATTGGTTTGGACGGAAGAAAACACCGTAGAAATCTTAATATCCTAACCTGCGGCGGCTCAGGCTCCGGTAAAACCCGCTTCTTCGCAAAGCCCAACATCATGAACGCTAACACATCGTTTGTGTGCCTCGACCCAAAAGGCGAACTTCTTCGTGATACGGGCAACCTGCTGAAGGCAAAAGGCTACGACATCCGTGTGGTGGATCTTATCAATATGTCCAAGAGCCACTGCTACAACCCGTTTGTATATCTGCGTGACGATAATGATATTCAGCGACTCGTTACCAACCTCTTTAAGAACACAACACCGAAGGGCTCACAAAGCCAGGACCCGTTTTGGGACCAAGCCGCGACTATGCTTTTGCTGGCGTTAGTGTTCTATCTGCACTATGAAGCTCCTCCGGAGGAACAGAACTTCCCGATGGTCATGGAGATGATTCGTGCCGGTGAGGTTAAGGAGGATAACGAGAATTACCGTTCCACCCTTGATATCCTGTTTGAACGGCTGGAGTCCCGCAATCCGGAACACATTGCTTTGAAGTATTACCGAAGCTACCATTCTGGTTCCGGCAAGACTCTAAAGTCGATTCAGATCACCCTGATTTCCCGCCTTGAGAAATTCAATCTGGAATCTCTGGCAAGCATTACACAGACTGATGAATTGGAGCTGAGTCAGCTGGGAGAGCGCAAGATGGCAATCTTTGCGGTTATTCCCGACAATGACAGCTCCTTTAACTTTATCGTCGGTATGCTTTATACGCAGATGTTTCAGCAGCTTTATTATCAGGCGGATATCGTACACGACGGAAGACTTCCGGTGCATGTGCATTTCGTGATGGATGAATTTGCGAATGTCGCCTTGCCTGATGAGTTCGATAAGCTGCTTGCTACAATGCGAAGCCGTGAAATTTCCGTCTCCATTATCATCCAGAACTTAGCCCAGTTGAAAGCACTGTTCGAAAAACAGTGGGAGTCCATCATTGGTAACTGTGATGAGTTCCTCTACCTCGGCGGCAATGAGCAATCGACTCACGAATATGTGTCCAAGCTTCTCGGTAAAGAGACCATTGACACAAACACCTATGGCCGTTCACGAGGTATGCATGGCAACTACTCAACCAACTGGCAGATCAGTGGGCGTGAGCTTCTGGATTCTGCTGAGGTGCGTATGTTGGATAACCAGTACGCCCTTTTATTCATTCGTGGTGAACGCCCGATTGAGGACTTTAAGTATGACATCTTGAAGCATCCCAATGTGAAGCTGACTACGGATGGCGGAGCCGCGCCGTATCGACACGGTGAGGATCTGATAAGTATAGCTTCGCTGTCTCTGGATGATGACCTGCTGAAGAAGGCTACAGCGGAGCCCGTCGATGAAGATGAGTACCTCTTCTTGTGCGAGGAGGAACTCGAAGAACTTATTAAACACAAATTGGAGGTAATGCGCAATGAGCGAAAACAAGAAGAACAATAAGCTGCCTATGCCCGGCAAGGTTAAAAAGGGCTTCCGTTTCTATGTGGTAACAATCCTGGCACTGACCCTGGTTATGGGTATGAGTATGACGGCTTTTGCTGCCAGTGACGACCCTCTTACTGTGGTCAACAACCTCAGTGATTTCATCTTCGGTCTGATCCGTGCGGTTGGTCTCATTCTCCTGGGCTGGGGTATCGTCCAGGTGGGTCTCTCCCTTCAGAGCCACGATCCTTCCCAGCGTTCTAACGGTTTCCTGACTCTTGCAGGTGGTATTGTTATCACCTTCGCAAAGGAAATCCTGACTCTTATCACCGGCTAAGTTATTCGTAAACATTCAGGGCGGGTCCACCATAATGGGCCCGCCCGAAAGGAGGTGCATGAATGTCGGATAACTGGGTTGTGCAAAACTTAGAGAACGCACTGGAAGTTTGGAACGAAAAGCTGGCCGAGATATGGTCCCTGATTACGCAGTCGCCGCAGACATTTAAGGGCGGTGCGATCTGGTCAGTTATAACGGATATTCACGGAGCACTACAGGCTATCGGTTATGCACTGTTGGTGCTCTTTTTTGTTATCGGTGTCATGAAAACCTGCGGTTCCTTCGCAGAAGTGAAAAAGCCGGAGCATGCATTGAAGCTGTTTATTCGCTTCATCCTGGCTAAAAGTGTTATCACTTACGGCCTTGAACTTATGCTGGCGTTCCTCAGTATCATACAAGGTGTTATCAGCACCATTATGAATGCTGCGGGATTTGGCTCGTCTGCTACGACGGTACTGCCTACGGAAATCGTGACAGCCATCGAAGATTGCGGATTCTTTGAATCGATCCCGCTATGGGCAGTAACGCTAATCGGTGGTCTGTTCGTGTGGATCTTGTCATTCATTATGATCCTGAGTGTGTACGGTCGATTCTTCAAGTTGTATATGTACACGGCAATCTCTCCGATTCCTCTTTCCTGCTTTGCGGGTGAACCTACACAGAATGTCGGCAAAAGCTTCCTGAAAAGCTATGCCGGTGTTTGTTTGGAAGGAGCCATTATCGTCCTCGCATGTATCATCTTTTCTGTCTTTGCCTCTTCGCCACCTGATGTGGATACCACAGCAGCGGCGGCGTCGATGGTGTGGAGCTATATTAGTGAGCTGATTTTCAATATGCTGATCCTGGTGGGATCTGTGAAGATGGCTGACCGTATTGTCAGAGAAATGATGGGTCTGTGAGGTGTGTAATGGCAAGGAGAATCTTAAATCGCTGGAAGGGCTATAGCGTAGCCGACTGCGATTGCAAATACTGTTTATATTACGGCGGCAAGCGTCATGGCGAAGTGAAATGCCTTGCAGATGAATGCGTTTGTAAGGAAGAGCTAAAGGCTGCAGCCCGTCGGGAAAGGATGAACAATGGAAGTAAAGATAAATCGAGAAATCCGTAACTATACGGAATCTATGTTTTTTGGACTGTCGCTGAGACAGTTCATTTTTTCTGTCCTGGCAATGGGCGTTGCGGTGCTTTTGTACTTTCTCCTGAAGCCCTATGTCGGAACAGAGACCGTGAGCTGGATGTGCATCCTCGGCGCGGCTCCGTTTGCCGCAATGGGCTTCATCACTTATCACGGTATGACCGCAGAGCAATTTGTTTGGGCGTGGCTTAGATCTGAACTCATTGAGCCTCGTTTCCTGCGCTCAGAACCGGTCAACAACATCTACTACGAAGCTGTAAAGGGCGTCGTGGAATCTCATGAAAAGGAGGCGTACAAAGCCCATGTTGAAAACGATTAAAACAATCCTGACTCAGGACAAGGAACGCTACACCGTTCCTCGCAGAGTTCAGGACATTATCCCTATTACCTGTATCTGGCCTGACGGCATTTTCAAGGTCGGCGGCAAATTTGCAAAGTCCTTCAAATTCACGGATATCAACTATATGGTTGCCTCCCGTGAAGATAAGGAAAACATGTTCCTGACCTATTCTGAATTGCTCAACAGTCTGGATAGCGGCGCTACCACAAAGATCACTATTTACAATCACCGTATGAATGAGGCTGATTTCGAAGATACCAGCCTGATGCCTATGCAAGGTGATTGGCGCGACGAGTACCGCGAGGAGTATAACCGTATGCTCCTGGACAAGGCGGTAAATGCGGAAGGTGTTATGCAGGAAAAGTTCATTACCATTTCCATTGCCAAAAAGACGGTGGAAGAAGCAAGAGCTTACTTCACCCGTATTGCGGCGGATCTCCAGGCGCACTTTGCTGCACTGGGGTCGAAATGTGTCGAACTTTCTGCAACGGAGAGACTTCGTGTGCTCCATGATTTCTACCGCGCCGGTGAGGAGAATTTCTTCACCTTCAATGCAAAGGACATGATGAAGAAAGGTCACGACTTCCGTGACTATATCTGTCCTGACAGCATTGAGAAGTATGCTGATTATCTCAAGATCGGTGAGCGATTTGCTCGTGTAATCTACCTCAAGGACTATGCTTCCTATATCAAGGACAGCATGGTGTCTGAGCTTACTGAGCTGAACAGAAACATGATGCTCTCTATCGACATCATTCCAATTCCTACGGATGAGGCTGTTCGTGAGGTAGAAAACCGCTTGCTTGGTGTTGAAACCAATATCACCAACTGGCAGCGTCGTCAGAACAGCAACAATAACTTCTCTGCGGTAGTTCCGTATGATATGGAGCAGCAGAGAAAGGAATCCAAGGAGTTCCTGGATGACCTGACTACCCGTGACCAGCGCATGATGTTTGCGGTCATTACGATGGTCCACACGGCAGATACCAAGGAGCAGCTGGACAGTGATACTGAAGCAATTCTGGCGACGGCGCGTAAGCATATGTGTCAGATGGCAACGCTGAAGTATCAGCAGTTTGATGGTCTTAATACCGTGCTCCCGGTGGGCGTTCGTAAGATCAATGCTTTCCGAACCCTCACCACTGAGAGTCTTGCGGTATTTATGCCGTTCAAGGTCCAGGAGATCATGGATAAGGGCGGCGTCTACTATGGCCAGAACGCTATCTCCAACAATCTGATTCTCTGCAACAAGGCAAACCTGCTTAACCAGTCTGCCTGGCTGCTTGGTGTTCCCGGTTCCGGTAAGTCCTTCTGCGCGAAGGGCATCATGGTGCCTACCATTCTCAACAGCGACGATGAGATCCTGATCTGTGACCCTGAAGGCGAATACGCGCCTATGGTGGAAGCTCTTATGGGCGACGAGTGCGCTGTCATTCGAGTTGCCGCAGGTGGCAAGGATCGCCTGAACGCTATGTATATGGTTGACGGCTACGGTGAGAACGACCCCATTATCGTCAAGTCTCAGTTCATCATGTCTTTGATAGAACAGATCGACAGCAAGGGCGTTGGTCCTCAGCAGAAATCCATCATTGACCGTTGTACGAGAGCTGTCTACCGCGAAGCTGAGCAAAGCGGTATCGTGCCTACGCTCAGCACTTTGAGAGACAAGCTGATGCAGCAGCCGGAGCCCGAAGCGAAACAGATCGCTTTGTCTATGGAGCTCTTCACTACAGGTTCTTTGGATATCTTCGGACAGCACAGCACCGTGGACCTTGATAAGAGAGTCGTTGTCTTTGATATTCACGGCCTTGGTGCGCAGCTGAAGCCTACCGGACTCCTGGTTATCACGGATACCATTTTGAACCGTGTTACCCTCAACTGGAAACGCGGTAAGAGAACGCATGTCTTTATTGACGAGTTCCATGTGGTGTTTGAGAAC
>Ga0123335_1002910_pt1 | contig 24679 bp, 31 predicted proteins | sample BiotimSIPDNA_2_FD_89707 | JGI IMG/M metagenome (GOLD analysis project Ga0123335, IMG submission 89707) | Anaerobic biogas reactor microbial communites from Washington, USA - Biogas_R2 time_0 SIP DNA | ecosystem: Engineered > Bioreactor > Anaerobic > Unclassified | place: Washington, USA...
AACTCCGGCTGGGGTGATCAGGGCATCTTCTTTGGCATGGCGGTGAATTCTTCTGCGAGTGCCTTCATGCCGCGCGACCATTTCCTGGCTCGCAAGCTGGGTCAGGCGCTGTTCAAAAGCGGTCTTGGCGGCCTGGACATCAAGACGCTGGTGGCAACCCGTGATGGCCGCGCAACGCATGTCACCGTCGCCATCCCGCTGCTTGAAGGCAACTGGAATGATGTCGTAGTCCGCGACATCGCGGAAAACGTGACCGGCTGCAGCGAAGTAACCATCAATGGCACCGGGCGCTATGTCACCCATTCCTCTGTGGCGGACTGCGGCGTAACCGGGCGCAAACTGGCGGTGGACTTCTATGGCGGCAACTGTCGCATCGGTGGCGGATCACCTTGGACGAAAGATGCTTCAAAAGCCGACCTGACGCTCAACATCCATGCTCGCAAGCTGGCGCTGGACTTCATGCGCAAGTATCGCAAGCACACCGTGGTATGCGCCATCTCCTGCTCGATTGGCTCGCCGGAGATTGAGATCGCCTATACCGATGGCACCGGACGTGAGCTTCACAGCGAAAAGATGATTGCTCATCCGGCAGATCTGATCGCACGATATGGCCTGGATCAACCGGTGTTTGCGAAGCTGTGCAGGGAAGGACTCTTTCGTGGTCTCCGCTGAACTGTTCGGCTGGCTGGTGACGATCCTCTGCCTGGCCGGAACCATTCTCAATGTCAAGAAAAGCATCTGGTGCTTCCGCCTGTGGCTGGTCGGCAACCTGGCCTGGTTTGCAGTCGATGTTGCCAACGGCTGCCATAGTCGTGCTTTCCTTGATGCCGTGCACTTCATTCTGGCAGCCTGGGGTCTTGCAGAATGGGGAAAGAGAAGGACTCCCGCATCGCCAGGGGTGCGGGAGCCGTAACGTTTTGTCGATCAGCCGGCGTACTCGAACAAGCCGCGCTTTTCGCTCTTGCGGATGCGGGCGTGTTCGGACTCCTTGATTTCGCGGAAGATGGCTCCGTAGAGGCTTTGTTCCGGGGTCTTGCAGCTGGTCTGAACCCAGAGCCGGCGTTCGACGGCTTGCTTGACCATGTCGCGGGTGTTCATCGCTTTGGCTTCCAGCTTGAGGACTTCGATGGCGGCATCCAGGAGCGACATCTTCCTGGCGCGTGGAGCTTCCGGGGCTGGTTCCGCTTCGGGTGCTTCGGGTTCTTCTGCGGCTGGCTGGGGTTCTGCGGGTTGCTCTTCGACTGGCTCTGCTGCTTCGGTTGCAGTTGGCTCTGCGACTGGCGCTGCTTCGTTGGCTGGCTGCTCCTGGAGCTTCCTGGTCTTGAAGGTCTTGCCGCTGGCGATGCTTTTGACCATCCATCCATCGGGGAGAGTTTCCTCGATGATGGCGGGGACGATTCTGCCGGCGATCCTGACGAGGACTTCCTGACCGATGCTGATGTTTCCGTTCGTAGTTGTCATGTTCCATTCTCCTGTGGTTGAGGTTGTTGCGTGTGCGCTTCTGTGGCGCTGACATGTATTAAAGCGCCAAACACATCTTAATCCAGTCGCAAGGAGAGATAAAAGCGATAATAGTGAGGTATTTATGGATAATCAACTCAATCCTCTGGCGCTGCCGCCGGATACGCTGGTGAAGCTGCTCCAGAAGTCCGGCTGCCGGCAGATGTCCGGGGATGCGCTCCAACGCCTGATCGATGCCGGTCTGCCGCTGAACGGCGATGGCACCATCAGCATCATTGAATACACAGCCTGGCTTTTGAAGGAGGTGAGAGGCGATGGCAATCAATCCGACCCGGCTTCGGCCATCTGATGTTGTCCGGCTGGTCAATTCCACGCCGGTAGGACCGGTCCTTATCGACCGGCAACTCCGGCGCCATCGTGACCGGGCGGGGTTCCGGGTGACCGATGATGGCGGACAGACCGTCAATATCTTTAAATATGCGGCTTGGCTTTCGGACATCTGGTTTGAATCCGAGGCCAATCCCCCGCAGACCTACGAGGAAAAGAAAGCAGCGGTCCGCAACCGGAACATCGCTTTGGCGCTGGCAGGTCGCGATATTGGTGAACTGCCGGAAGTCATGCATCCGGAACTCAAAGCAGCCTGCCGAAGGGATTTCCGGATGTTCTGCGAAACCTATTTTCCGGAGACCTTCAACCTGGCCTGGTCTCCCGATCATCTGAAGGTCATCGCCCGCATTGAGACGGCTGTTCTCGAAGGGGGACTGTTTGCCTTGGCGATGCCTCGAGCGACTGGAAAAACGCAAATTTCTGAAACGGCAGCTATTTGGTCGATGCTTTATGGCCACCGTGAATTTGTGACCTTGATTGGCGCGACCGAGACTGCGGCATTGGAAATCCTGGAATCCATCAAGACCGAGTTTGAGGTCAATGACCATCTGGCAGAGGATTTTCCGGAAGTCATTCACCCGATCAAATGCCTGGATGGCATCGCCAACCGCTGTGCCGGCCAGCTCTATCAGGGGGAGCGCACCCGCATCACCTGGACCAGCAACGAGCTGGTGTTGCCAACCATCAAAGGGAGTCCGGCATCAGGAATTATTGTCCGGGTCGCAGGCATTACCGGTCGTGTTCGGGGAATGAAGTTCAAGCGTGCCGATGGCCGCAGTGTCCGCCCCAGTCTGGTCATCATCGACGACCCACAGACTTCTGAAAGTGCCGGCAGCCTGGAACAGACTCGAAAGCGTGTTCGCGTTCTGGCCGGCGACATCCTTGGTCTGGCTGGCCCAGGGCAGAAAATCTCCGGCATCATGCCTTGCACCATCATTCGCCCCGGGGACATGGCCGAGCAGATTGTGGATCGGGACAAGCATCCGGAATGGAATGGCGAGCGCACCAAGCTCTTGTACGAATATCCGAAGAACATGAAGCTTTGGGAGAAATACGCCGACCTGCGGGCGGAAGGGCTGCGTGAGGACGGCAACTTCCGGCGCGCGACGGATTTCTATGCGGCGCACCGGGAGGAAATGGATGAAGGCGCTGTCATCGCCTGGAAAGAGCGCTTCAACTTTGATGAGCTCTCCGCCATCCAGTACGCCATGAACCTGAAGCTCCAGGACGAAGGCGCCTTTCAGTCGGAATATCAGAATGACCCGCTGCCCGACGACATTGGGGGAGATACGCTGCTCTCGATGGATGAGATTGCCAGCAAGATCAATGGTCTGCCCAAGGGACGTGTGCCGATGGCGTGCGATAAGGTGACTGCCTTTATCGACATCCAGAAAGCACTCTTGTTCTACGTGGTGGTTGCCTGGTCAGATAACTTTACTGGAGCCGTTTTGGACTATGGCGCCTGGCCGGAGCAGCACAGCAGGCTGTTTTCCCTGGCCAATGCCAACCCGACCATCCAGATGAAATTCCCCAATGCCGGGCTTGAGGGCGGCATCTATGCGGCGCTTGAAGCTTTGCTGGGTGATCTTCTGGGACGTGAATGGGAGCGCGAGGATGGTGCCATGCTCAAGATCGAACGTGCAATGATCGACGCCAATTGGGGCGCCTCAACCGACATCGTGTACCAGTTCTGCCGCCAGAGTCCATGGTCCGGCATCCTCTGCCCGTCGCATGGGCGCTATGTGGGGGCATCCTCCAAGCCGATGACCGACTATCGGAAGCAGCCCGGCGACAAGTTAGGCTTCAACTGGATGATGCCCAATGTGGCCGGCAAGCGGGCCATCCGGCATGTGATCTTCGACTCCAACTTCTGGAAGAGCTTCGTCCATGCCCGTCTGGCGGTGGTGTTGGGCGATAAGGGCTGTCTTTCACTCTATGGGCGGCATCCGCAGCTTCATCAGCTCCTGGCCGAACACTTGACTGCGGAGTACCGGGTCAAGACGGTCGGTCGCGGGCGAACCGTGGACGAATGGAAAATCCGACCCAACCGCAGTGACAACCACTGGCTCGACTGCCTGGCCGGCTGCGCGGTCTGCGGCTCCATGCTGGGTGCTACGCTGCCGGAGTTCGGAACCGCTATGAAGCTCAAGCGCAAGGATACGCCGATCCGGCTCTCGGAAGTTCGCAACCATATTGAAACCACATCGGTAAACCGTCCGGTCAGAGCCAAGATCAAACTCTCTGATATGCTGAAAAAATCATAAAATGATAAAAATATTCGCAAACCGACCGCGGTTTGAACTACCAATGGCGAAATAATATATGTGAGCAGGAAAAACAGCGCATTTGCCTTCGGCTCCAGACAGGGGGTGAGAGCGCCCTCAACGACTGGAAGACAAAAAAAAGAGTTTTTTGTGTTTTTTTCCGGCATGACTTGCGGATTTTGTCTTTTTTGTTGGATACATAAGTGACGGGATCAACTCGAAAACCGCAGAAAGAAAACTTGCTACATGGAAACAGACATGAGTGAACAAACAGATAACTTGGATGCTACCATCCTCAAGAATGCTTCCGGTCCCAAGTCTGCCCAGGTCGATGGGCAGCGGGTGGAGCAGCATTCCCTGGATGATGTGATCAAAGCGGACAGATATCTTGCGCTGAAAAAGGCTGCAAAATCCCGCACTAACGGCCTGAAGTTTACAAAACTGAGCCATTCAGGAGCGCAAGATGTTTGAACGAGTGAAGTCCCTGTTCCAGGCTGTGAAGCCCAAGAGCGTCATCCGCCAGATACAGGCGCGTTTTGACGCTGCCCAGACCACCCATGACAATGTGAAACACTGGTCGGCGGCAGATCACTTTTCTGCCGATCAGGAAGCGCGGCCGGAGATTCGGCGGATTCTTCGGATGAGGTCGCGCTACGAGGTAGCCAACAACAGCTACGCCAAAGGACTTGTTCAGATGCTGGCCAACGACACCATTGGTACCGGCCCCAGGCTGCAGATGCTTTCCGGGGACGAATCGTTCAATGATGAAGTGGAAGCACAGTTCGCCAAATGGTCCGAGCTGGTCGGTCTGGCCGGCAAGCTCCGCACCATGCGCATCGCCCGTTGTCAGGACGGTGAATCCTTTGCAGCCCTCGTCACCAATCCAAAAGTCCGCCATTCCGTAAAAATGGACCTGACGGTAATTGAGGCTGACCGCATCTGCGGCGAGCTCTCCTGGCTCTTGGACAATGCCTCGGTTGATGGCATCACCTTCGATGCCTGGGGCAATCCGGAAAGCTACCGTGTCCTTAAATATCATCCTGGAGACGTGCAGTACGCTCCCGGAGAGGAAGCGATGGAGGTTCCTGCCGAGTATATGGTGCATATCTTCCGGCACGACCGTCCAGGTCTCCATCGCGGGGTGCCGGAGCTTGCAGCAGCACTATCGCTTTTTGCACAGCTCCGACGCTACAACCTGGCGGTCCTCTCCGCTGCCGAAGCGGCAGCCGACTTTGCCGCCATTCTTTACACCGATACTCCGCCGGAAGGCGAAACCGAGAACATCGCGGCATTGGATGCCATTCCGCTGGAACGAAACATGATGCTGACGGTTCCCGCCGGCTGGAAAATGGGGCAGCTCGATTCCAAGCAGCCGACTGCCAACCATGCGGAGTTCGTCAAGGTCATTCTGTCGGAGATCGCCCGTTCGGTGTGTTCCACCTACGGGACGGTAGCCGGTGATTTCTCCGGCTTCAACTATGCGTCGGGACGGCTCGACAACCAGATCTACCACAAGTCGATCCTGGTGGATCGCAGCCTCTGGGAAATCGAGGTCTTGAACCGCATCTTTGTCCTGTGGTTCCGGGAATATCTCCTGGCCAGACCCCATGACGGAATTCTTCCGGAGGACGATCTGCACACCTGGTTTTGGGATGGTTTCCCCCACGTCGATCCCGTGAAAGAAGCCGCTGCACAGGAAAAGAGGCTGCTGAATGCAACCACCACCCTGGCTGCGGAATGTGCGAAAGACGGCCGTGATTACATGTCGGTGCTGCGCCAGAGGGCAAAGGAAATCCGCCTGATGCGTGAACTTGGCATCCCGGTAACAGGCGAACAGAATATGCAAACCGGACAACTTTCCGAAGAACCGGAGGATATGGGGGACAAGGAGGAAGATGAAGACTGAGTTTAACCTGATTGAAGCGTCCGCCGGAGGGCGCCCGAAAGTTGCCGGCCTGGCGTATTCCGGCGGCAAAATGAACCTCCCCGGCTGGCGCTATCCGGTGGTCGTGGCTCTCTCCGGGCTGGAGATTCCCGAAAGTGTACCGCTGTTGACCAACCACGAGAACCGCACCGATGCACGCGTGGGCATGGTGAAGGCATCGGTCAAAAGCAACGCCCTGGAGATTGAAGGAGAAATCGTCTCCGATTCGGCTGGCGCTGCAGACATCATCACCCAATGCAAATCCGGGGCAGACTGGCAGCTCTCCATCGGTGCCGATGTCCGGGAGAGCGAACTCATCAAGGCGGACCGCGAGGTCAATGGCCAGGTGATCAGCGCCCCTTTTTATCTTGTTTCCAAGTCCGTGCTGCGTGAAGTGTCAGTCGTGGCAGTCGGAGCAGACGCATCCACCCGGATGCATGTCCATGCGCAATTCAACCTAACCATCCCGCAAGGAGAAGAAATGGCCAAAGAACCCAATATCCATGCCGCCGGCGCGACCGGACCGGACAGCAAAAATGAAGCGGCTGCGAAGCCCGAAGGAGCCGCAGAAGCTCCCGTTCTCCAGGCTGCACAGCCGGACTTGAACAACATCGCCAGCAAGGCTGCTGCCAATGCGCTCAAAGGAGAACGCGACCGTATCGCGGCCATCCGAGACATCTGCAACGGGGAATTTCCCGAAATCGAAAAAGAGGCTGTCCAGGCCGGCTGGACTGCGGAAACGGTGACGAAGAAGGTTCTGGAGACTCTGCGCTCTGAACGCCCCGCTTCCGGCGTGGGGATCACCGTCAAAACCGAGCCGGAAGGCGGGGACTTGCGCCGGAATATTGAAGCGGCCTTGTGCCTGCGTTGCGGCATTTCCCCGGATGCCTTGACGAAATCCTATGGAGAAAAGACGGTGGAAGCCGGTCTCCGCGAAATGGACATGCCGTTGAAGCAGTTCCTGCTGGAATGCATGCGTCTGGATGGCATCACCGGCGGCAAGGGTTTTGACAACGAAACCATCCGGGCGGCCTTTTCCAGTGTGTCTCTTCCCGGCATCCTGTCCAATGTGGCCAACAAGAAGCTGCTGCAAAGCTATCTGGCCCAGCCCATCATCGCCACCCGGCTGTGTTCAACCGGCGACCTCAATGATTTCAAGGAGAATGACCGCTTCCGCCTGACCGATGTCGGCGATCTCCTGCCGGTGGCTCCGGATGGTGAAATCAAGGAAGGCGGTCTCATGGAAGAATCGGCCAAGAACCAGCTCGATACCTACGGGAAGAAGTTCTGTTTGACCCGGAAGATGATCATCAATGATGATTTGGGCTCTTTCATGAAAGTACCGACCGCGATGGGCAACCGCGCGGCCCGTTTGATCGACCAGCTTTTCTTCTCCCGGCTTCTCGCCAATCCCACCCAGGCCGATGGCAAGGCCCTGTTCCATACCGGCCACAAGAATCTCTTGACGGGCGCCACTTCCGCACTGTCTGCCGATTCGCTCAAGAAGGCCATTCAACTGTTCCTGGATCAGGTGGATGCGGACAACCAGCCCATCAGCGTGGAACCGCACTTCCTGCTGGTGCCTACCGCCCTCAAGCATCTGGCCATTGAGCTGACCCGTGGTGCCACCCTGGTGATGAGTGGCGGCACCGAGAACACCGTCCGGCCCGCCATCAACGTCCTGGCGGATGAAAATCTCCAGGTCGTATCGAGTCCTTATCTCGCCAATTCCGCCTATACCGGTTCTTCCAGCACCGCCTGGTATCTGTTCGGGGAACCGGGCCAGATCGACACCTTCGAGATCGGCTACCTCAACGGCAAGCGCAACCCGACGGTGGAACGCGGCGAGACCGACTTCAATACCCTGGGCATGTGGTTCCGGGTGTACTTCGACCTCGGCGTCCGCGAGCAGGATCACCGCGGGATGCTCAAAGCCAACGGCGCGGCCTGAGCAGGCATTGCCTGAACGTGACGACCATGCAGGCGTAAAACCAACGCCTGCAGTCACCTTTTATGACACAGGAGAATATCATGATTGCAAGTTATGTGCAGAGGGGCGAATACATCGATTTCGTTCCAGTTGCCGACGTTCATGCCGGCGATGTGATCGTGCAGGGAAAATTTGTCGGCGTAAGTAAGCTCGACATCGCTGCAGGGAAATTGGGGGCGATTGCCACGGGCGGGGTCTTTGATCTGCTCAAGGGGAATGAGGCCATTGCGGTTGGTGCTCCGGTCTATTTCAACGCCACGGACAAGGTGGCGACCGCGAGTGCAGACAACGGCGGTATCGGGGAGGAAAAGGTGGAGTACGCCTATCTCGGTCTGGCGATCGCTTCCGCCGGTGCAGGAGACGCCAGCGTCCGTGTCCTGCTCAATGCGGTGAAGGGATGATGCTGCAGAAATCAGCAAAATGGCTGCGGGATCAGTGCTGTGATGCGCTCTCCGTCCTGGCGATCTATCAGCCCAAAGACGGAGAGGGACGCGAAGTCAGGGCTGTTCTCGGAACGACGCTTTTCGAGGCGCCCGAAGATTACGGCATTGTCACCCGGACAGAAACCAGAGATTTCCTGGTTTCTGCTGAGGATATGCCGGAGGAACCGAAGAAGGGAGATGCCTTCCACTGGAACGCTTCCCGCTATGAAGTCCTTTCGGCCAAAGGCGAGCCTTGCTGGCGCTGGAGCGATTCATACCACCTGATCCGGCGCATCCACACCAAGGAAATCGCCCACCCGGAGGAAAATACCCATGGATAACATTCCTGACAACAAAGTCATCTGGGACGCCGTGATGCAGTCCCGGATGGACCTGGCTGAACTCAAGGGCATGATCACCATGCACTTTCGGGAAGGGGAACACCACCACCCGCCCTGCGTTCCGGCCGCCAATCTGCAGCGAACGGTCTTGACCGCCGCCGGCGCATCCATCCTGGCACTCCTGTCGGCATTAGGCAGCATCGTGTTCGAACTGGTGAGGCACTTCCAATGAGCAAAGTCTATGATCTTGCCATAGCGGTGGCTTCCGAGCTTGCTGAATATGACGCCCAAGTCCAGTTCTTTCCGGAATTTGCCCTGAAAGGGATGCAGACTACCCGCGTCATCGTCATTCCGGCATCCGACGAATACAACTCCCTTTCCCGGAACGCCCATGAGGAACTCCCGGTCATCCATGTCGGGGTGGTCCGGCGGGCAACCGAAGATGATGTTCCATCCCTGCTGACCCTGGTGGAGAATATCGCCAGGAGCTTTCTGCGGCGGCGCCTGGCGGGAGCCACCTGTGTCAGCGCCGGCTTCAATCCGCTGTTTTCACCCGAACATCTGCGCGAGAACGGTGAATTCATCAGTGTCATTGAGCTGACCTTCTCCAGCACGTCTCCATGAGCTTCACCTTCCGATACGATCTCAATGGCGAACGGCTGCTTTTCATCTGCAAGGCTGCCGGTCTTGCCGGGCTGAGAAAGGCCGCCTATCAGGTCCGAAAAGCTGCACGCAAGGAGGTCAAGCGCTCCAGGCAGTATTCACAGCCTGGCACTCCGCCTCATACCCGCAGAGGTCAGCTCCGGCGCTCCATTCTCTATGGAGTCGAAAACGACAAGGCTCTGGCGGTCATCGGTCCGGCGGCAAACCTGATCTCGGACATTGCCAGCTACCATGAATATGGGGGCATCCAAATCCGCAAACGCAAGCGGAAAATCTACAAAATCGGCGGCGCAGGGCCGATTGATTTGCGCACAGGCAAGAGCAGCAAGGGTGGAGTCGTGTTCACCAAGCTCAAAAACGAGCGTCAGGTCGTCCGGGCAACCCGGCTCGACCGGCAACTCTGGCCGGATGGCACGCTGGTGAAAAAGCAGAAGTATCCCCAGCGCCCGCTGATGGGGCCAACGCTGGTCAATCTGGCGCCAAGTCTCCCGAAATATTGGGAAAATTCACTCAGGAACCCATAACAACAAGGAAGAATACCATGGCCACAGTTCTTGGTCTTGATGCCGTTCTCTACCGGGGAACGGCCGGCACCCAGGGTGCTACCGAAGTCACCAACGTCAAAGATCTCACGCTGAACCTGGAATCCGGGGAAGCGGATGTCACCACCCGCGCAGCGGCAGGCTGGAAAGCCTCCATCGCCACTTTGAAGCAGGCCAGTCTGGAGTTCGGCATGCTTTACGATACCTCCGATGAAGATTTCAAGGCGTTCCAGACCGCCTATTTCTCCAACACCCCGATGGCGCTGTTTGTGTCCGATGGCGCGGGTAGCGGGCTTGATGCGGACTTCTCCATCACCAGCTTCTCCGTCGATCAGAAGCTGGAAGAGGCGGTGTCCGTATCGGTCAAGGCGAAACCGACCGCATCCACCCGTGCGCCACAGTGGGTGACCGCCACCAGCGGCACATAAGGAGCATTGCAAGCGATGAAAAGTTTTACTGACACCCTTGGCCGCACCTGGACTCTGGTGGTCAATGTGGCGACCCTCAAAAGAGTCCGGGCGCTGTGCGGCGTCGATCTCAATGGCATCATTGAGGTGGAGGACGGAAAACCGGAGACCCGGCTATTGGAGAAGCTCTCGACCGATCCGGTGCTTCTGGTTGATGTCCTCTATGCCGTATGCAAGCCGGAATGTGACCGGAGGAAGATCTCCGATGAAGATTTCGGTTCTGCGATGGCTGGCGATGCCATTGATTTGGCAACCTCGGCGCTCCTGGATGAAATCATTGATTTTTTCCCCGAAGCGAAACGGCAGGCGTTCCGCAAGATTCTGTCCGCGACCCGCCGTTTCGAGGAGATCGCGAAAAAGCGGCTGAGCGAGACTCTGGCGGACAGCAAGTTCGAGGACAGCATTGTCTGCGAGCTGGAACGGTTGACCGGCTTGTCACCGAGTGCGCCGGAATCTGCGGAGTAGCTCCTGACTCCTTTACGCTCCGGGAACTCCTGGCGATGACCGAAAGCCATGAGCGTTCGGAGTGGGCGCGGCTGGCCAGCCTGATGGCATTGGTTGCCAACGTGAACCGCGACCCCAAACGGCACGGCACATACAAGCCCGCAGAATTCAACCCGTATGCCAGGACGGACAAGTACAGCGAGTTGACCCGGCGGAAGCGCGTGGTAGCTCCCCTGACGGTTCTACGGGATTTGTGGTGCAGGAAAGCAAAAGAGAAGGGAGGTGAGTGACGATGGCAGCAGCAAGCAGCAATGTCCGGGCTGGAAGGGCTTTTGTCGAAATTGCCCTGGATGAGTCCAAACTGCAGAAGGGCTTGAAAGCGGCCCAGGCCAGGCTCAGGAGCTTCGGCGCTTCACTCACCACCATCGGCACCAAGATGCTTGGCGTCGCCACCATGGCCGCCATGCCCTTTGCCTTCGCCACAAAGACATTCGCGGATTTCGATGATGAGATGCGCATGACCAGGGCGGTCAGTGGTGCGGCAGGCGATGAGTTCCAGATGTTGACCGATACTGCCGAACGCCTGGGACGGGAAACTTCGTTCATGGCCAAGGAAGTCGCCCAGGGCATGACCGCAATGGGGCGCATGGGCTTCAAGCCCCGAGAAATCAACGAAGCGATCGGTGCGGTTCTGAACCTGGCGCGGGCAACCGGCACCGACCTGGGCCAGGCGGCCGAGATTGCGGCCAACAATATGCGGGTGTTCGGCATTGCTTCGTCGGAGATGGCGAGCGTCTCCGATATTCTGACTGCAACCGCCAATGGCTCGGCGCAGACGCTGATTGATTTGGCCGAAGGTCTCAAGATGGCTGGTCCGCAGGCTGCCGCTGCCAAAGACGATATCCGCAATGTGGCTGGTGCTCTCGGCGTCTTGGCCAACATGGGGATCAAGGGAAGCCTTGCCGGTACGGCGCTTCGCAAGTCCTACAGCCAGTTTGCGAATACCGATATTCAGAATAAGCTCAAGGGACTGGGCATAGACACCCTGGACAAGGATGGCAATCTTCGTGCGATGCCCGACATCATGGCGGAGATCGCCCTGGCAATGCAGAAGATGCCCACCGGCAAGCGCCTTGCCTTCGCGGAGGAAATCTTCGACCTGCGGGGGGCTCTCGCCGGACTCCAGCTGGGCGGAAACATCGAACAGCTGCGCTCCTTTATCGCAATGCTGCAAAATGTCAAGGACACCGCAGCAACAACCGCCCTGGAGATGGACAAGGGGCTGGGAGGCGCTTTCCGGCGCTTCCTGTCAGCTGCGGAGGGGGTGCAGATTGCCGTCGGCCGTATCCTTGGCGATGCGTTGGCACCCTACATCGAAAAGGTGTCGCTTCTGCTCAACAATCTGGCTGAATGGGCCATCGCCCACAAGGAAATGGTGATCACCATCACCAAGCTGATCGCGGCAGTCGCCGGAATCGGTGTTACGCTTTTGGCCATTGGCATATCAGCCAAAGTGCTTGCGGTAGCCATCGGCGGACTGTCCATGGCCTTCACGATCCTGAAAACAGCAGTTCTTGCTCCCATTGTGGCAGTCAAGCTGATCATCGGAGCCTATCATCTGCTGACGGGCGCCATCGCTCTGAGCAAGACCGCAGCCTTGGCTTGCTGGGCGGCTATAAGTTCTCCTGCCTTCCTGGCAGGTGCAGCCTTGGCGGCAGTCATCGCGTTTGTCTGGCGCTTTACCGGCGCCTGGGACATCTGTGCCAAGGCGGTAGGGAATGTAGGACGTGAGGCAGGTGCGGCCTTTACAGCCATTGGCGGCATCCTCAAGGAAACTCTGGGAGCTCTCAAGACTGCTTTCATGTCCGGTGATCTTGCCGGTGGCGTCCGGGTCGGGCTTGCCGCCTTGAAACTCGTCTGGCTGACCGGCATCATGCCCTTGAAAAAGGGATGGGTGGAACTGCAGAGTTTTCTCTCCGACAGCTGGACCATCGTCGTCTATTCGCTTTTGAAATTGGGCAACAACCTCTGGTATGGCCTCCTGACGGGACTTCGGGAGATTGGCGATGCGATTGCCGATACCTGGAGTTTTCTCTGGAATGGCATTGTCAGCAGCTTTGAATCGACCATCGCCTGGCTCCAGAAACGCTGGATTGCGTTCAAGGGCTTCTTTGATGGCGATGTCAATGTGGAAGCCCAAATCGCACAGGTGGATTCGCAAACAAAAGCCAATCGCGAGGAACGCGAGACTGCTTTTGCCAGCGATGTCAATCGCCGCGCGGGGGAACGGACAGCTTTGAATCAGGATCGGAACAACGCCAATGCCGCCCTGGATCAGGCGATGGCAGAAGAGATGGCTGACAACCAGGCCAAGTACGATGCCGTTCTTTCCAGTGCCCAGATGGAAATTGATCTGGCCGCCGATGAATGGAAAAAGGCCATGGCCGATGTCCGGAAAAATGCCGAAAACAAGCAATCCGAGATTGAAGCGGCAAAAGGGAAAACCAGCGAAGCCGCCGTGGGTACGGAACGAGCTGCCAGGCAAGCTGGTGTCAGTGGGGACTCGGCCATCGGCAGTTGGAGCTTGAAGGAGCTTGGCGACCTCCTCTCTGGCGGAGATGCCGACGAACGGACCGCCAGCGCTACGGAAAACACTGTCCGGCTGCAGCGTGAAACTAACAAATATCTGCGCAAGATTTCAACGCAGACGCTTTCTTATGGAGGATAAAAAGCATGGCGGATATTACGGTCGCGCGGCAGTTCAAGGAACACGTCATGGCGATGGACAGCGACGGGGAATTTACCCAGATCGAGGTCCCTTATGTCGTGTTCGGTACCGATGAGGAGGAAAAGGCGCTTGCCGCGGTACATGGTGAAGCACCGGAGGAATGGGAAGGTTTGCCCATCGAATCCCTGGAAATATCCAGCCGTGAGGGCAATGAGGCATTTACCGTCAGCGTGATTTACAAGAACAGGGCTTCCTCCACCTCATCCTCCAAGGAGAAAGAGGAAGATGAACCCACTGTATCCTTTGACTGCGGCGGCGGCACCCGGCACATGACCCATAGCTACCACCAGCAAATTGCCTATGGCTCCAAGAAGGCCGGCGGCGCGATCGGCTGGAATGGGAAGTCCGGCGCGGAAATGTCGATAGCCGGTGTGGATGTGCCGACCGCACAATTGCGTGAAACCTACACCAAGGTGATGCGCCTCTCGAAAATCACCACCACCTACAAACGCAAGGTGGCAAAACTGGTCGGCAAGGTCAATTCCAATAATTTTCAGGGATGGAACAAGGGTGAAGTGATGTTCCTGGGCATGAGCTATTCAGCCCCGGCAAAAAAATCCACCAAAGTCACGGTCACTTTCAATTTTGCCATCCAGCCCAATGAGGATGTGGAAATTGGCGGCGAAACGATTTCAAAGAAAGGCTTTGAATATGCCTGGGCTTTGAGCAAGACGGAGGTGGATGAAGGCGTCCCGAAGGCTGCCATCGAAGCGATCTACGTCGATCAGGTCTGCATGTACGACAGTTTTTCCGAACTTGGCATATAGGAGAATGGCGATGGCCTTTTACGGCGATGTTTTACCCGGTGATGAATTCAAACCCAATGCCATGCTTTCCAACGATGTTCGGCATTTTATAAACAGCCTGAATGGGTTTGCCGCACATCGCTTCACCGCCAACGGTGCCGGAACAGTCCGAATCCAAATTTACAACGCGTTGGAAAATTCACTTGAAGCAGGAACGGCCGTCAATTTTGATGAGAGCTCCGAGATGGCCGGTGATGCCTTACCCGCCAAACTACTGACCGATCCGAAGAAGCCATGGGGAGTCATTACCCAGAAACTCAAGGCGAAGGAAATGGGGGATTGCTATATCAGCGGGCCGGTGACGGTCAGTGTGACCGGTTCCGGAGACTTTGCACAGCCCACGGCCGGATCACCCGCCACATTCACCCGGGGAGCAGAAGGAGCGCCGGTGCTTTTTGCATATGGTTCCAAGGCAGTCATCAATCTTGGGGCCGGTACGCCGGAACATTATGACGGGCCATTCGCCCTCACTTACGATGCGGAAAAGAAGAAGCTCATCGTCAAGGCGGGGTATCTCTCCAGAAACGGGGAGTTCCTCCTTGTGGCTGAAAAGGAGCTTGAACCTGCCACCGGATCAGTCTGCGTGACCACTACTCTGGATGCAAACGGAGCCTGGTCGACTCCGGATATTGTGTTCGGTTCGCCCGGAACTTTCTTTTATCCAGTCGGAAGCTGCAAAGTGGAGGGTTCAGGGGACACGCAGAATGTCAGCGTATGTTCCTACCGGGTGCCGGTTGCGATTTTCATCGTCACGGCCATTTGCGATGAAACGAACTGAAGGAGGACGCCATGGCAGAGGAAATAATCGTGAAGCAGTCCTCCTGGCTGTGGATTAACCGGGACTCCAGAACCATCATCCGCAAGAAGAACAATGGTCACATCGTCCGATGCTGGACCTGTCCATGCTGCAAACCGAAGGTGATTGCGTCGAAGATCACCAATGCCAGAGACGAAAGCATGAAAACCTGGGATTTGACACCCTGGCAGGGAAACCATATTGGCCTTCCCGGCCACCGCTGGCGTCTGCGGGATGTCGGTGAAAGCCACCATAACAATCCGAACGCCTCCTGCGGCGGAGTTATTTACGGTACTGGAAAAATTAACCAGGATGGAAAGCTCGTCGGACTGCCCGACAAGTTTACATCAAGTTACTTCTATAATGGATACATGCAAATCCAGCAGGGATGTTTGCGCGACGACGGAAGCATTGAATGGCCATGTCCGAATGGCTGACAGGAGCAATCATGTTTGATTTCAACGACACACGCTATACCCACATGCCCTTTGTAGCGTCCGATGCCGCCGGAAACCCCAGCGAGTTCTGCTGCATCATGAACGGTGAAGGGCTGTGGAAGCTCCACCGCTTCAATGGCTCAAAATGGGAGCGTGTGAAAACCGGCTTGCCGGCAGATGCCACAGAGTGCGGACCAACCGCCGAGTGGGAGGATGGAATGTGGAAGATATCCTTTATCGCAGGCGGCTGGGAAAATGACCGCCGCTTCCGGCTCTATCGGATGTATGGACTGGATTCAGAACCGATGGCACAGGGATTTGCCGATGTTGGATTCGTCAGGAAGAACAGAATAGCCAGTGCCACAAGGCGCGGCCCGGTTTTTATCGTCGAACCGGAGCGCACCATCACGCTGGCGATGCCGAAAGTCGCCTTTCTCTACCGCCTCTCCTACGACCCATTGCAGTCAAACAGGCTGCTCTTGTCAGGGAGCTTCCCCAATGGCGAAATCTTCTCCTGGTCGTACAAGCCAGGAATGAAGGAACTCTACAGTCTTACTGCTGACGGGGTTGCCGCCTACAAATGCGCTTTCTGGCAGGAAGATTGCTTTTATGCGGAGAGGCTGGCTGGCTTTGAAGATCGGCGCATCGTGCGGGCGAACATGCTAAAGGAAACACCGCTTCCTGCTGCGGACTTCATTCAGGAAACCGAGGAATTCAATCGCCAGAGCCTGGTGCAAGGAGAGTTTGAATGAGTTGTTCCTGCCACGGAAAATCAGGGCTGTCCGTCACAAGGACTTCGCCTTACGATCAGTGTACTGCCTGTGCGAAGAAGCATATCGTCAAGGCATGGAGCCTGTTCAATGAGTTCACCTATACCGATGACAACCGGGATTTCATTTCCGGAAATCTGCGTTTGGCTGCCGATCACCTGATGTACGAACACCGGGAGACTGCGCTTCTGGCACGCAACCTGGCCATCATCATTGAAGAAAACAGTGACGGAGAGCTTAAGGATGAGTGGTCGGAACTGCTGACAGCAGTCAGGGAGGATTTCATGAAAGACCATCCAACCCTTGCGGAACAGCTTGGGGAATTGGAGTGCAGGGAGAAATCATGCAGAACATAACCTTTTACGTGGCGGCAAACGAGACGCTGGGACAGGTGCGCGACTACGCCAACGCCAAGTCGGCTTCGCCGCCGACTCTGGTGCGCGGGGTCGAGGCCTGCCTCAAAATGCGCCTGTTCGTCCGAAAGGACGGCCGCGAGCCTTATCCATTAGAAATCTTGAGCGGCATTGTCGCCTGGCAATGGGCAATGGATAATGACTTCAATGAAAGTACCACCTACAAGCTGGTTGGCGACAACGCCAACATCACGGTTTCTCAGGTCACGGAAAGCATTGACGGGGAGGAGTTCTCTCACACCGAAATCTCCATCCCGATGCCCGGCATGAACACGGTGGAACTGGGCACCTGGCTTGGCATCGAAAAGAGCAAGTCTGGTCTCCATGGAGAGTTGCTGGGAATGGATGTACAAGGGCGCCAGGTCTTTATTCTCCAGGTTGAAAATTTCACCGTCCGAAACCGCATCATCAGTGCCGGAAACCCCACCGACATCCCGCCTGAGTACATGACCATTCCGCAGATTGAGGCTCTCTTTTGCGCGAGGCTGGAAGTCCAGCTCTCCGAGGACGGCGAGGAATGGACGACCGTGGCGCCGGAGGCAGGCGTCGAATCTTCCCAGAGCTACCGCTGGTACCGCTTCCGCAATGCCTCGGTCGGAAGCGCCTGGAGCGATGCATTGCCGCTCTTGATAGGGCCTCGCGGCTATACCGGCACATTGCATATTGGGACCGTCACCCAGGAGGAAGTGGCAAGAGTTGAGAACGTCGGAAGCCAACACGACGCCATCTTAGATTTTGGCCTTCCCAAGGGCGACAAAGGCGATGCCGCCACCATCACGGTCGGAACCGTCACTACAACTCCTGCAGGCACTTCGGCCACCATCAACAACGCCGGGACCGAACACGACGCCGTGTTCAACTTCACCATCCCGAAAGGCGACAAAGGCGACAGGGGCTACACCGGAAATGCGGCCACCTTCACCCTTGGCGAAGTCATGACAGGCCAGCCCGGCACCGATGTCATCATGACCAATACCGGCAACAGTTACGCCGCCATCCTGAACTTCACCATTCCTCGCGGCGAGAAGGGCGAGAAAGGCGACCGGGCGACGGTCACAGTGGGAACGACCACCTCCGGCCAGCAGGGAACGGAGGCGTCCGTCACCAACACCGGAACCGAGCAGAATGCGGTATTAGACTTCACCATTCCTCGCGGAGACCGCGGCGAATGCAGCTACCTTTATACGGCCTGGGCCTGGAATGCGACGGGAGCAGGTTTCTCCCTCACGCCATCCTTCGACAGGAAATACCGTGCGGAAATTACGCTGACGGAGCAGCGGCCGGTCACGGAGGCGGACTTCGCCGGCTCTACCTGGCTGAAATGCCTGGGCGACGACGGAGCCACCATGGGCGCTGTGGCCGTGACCGATACGACGACCATCGTACCCAGCGTGTCGAGGATTGTTTTCGAGAACGCCACCGTCAGGCTTGGCTCGGAAAACGAAGCCATCATTTCTTTTCCATCAGCCGGCGTCCCCAATGATGAGACCTTCAACAGCTTCTTCATGGTGCGGGATGCGCTTGTCTCCCAACGTTCCGGAGGAGGCTCCTCCGGCGGGAACGCCGGCGTAATCGAAGTCACAGCCATCGTCTACAACGAACCGTCGGATACCGACAATTCACAATCAACCTGGTTTTAGGAGACACTTTCATGCTTTTTTCAAATATTGACTATGCAATGGTCTATGTGGACCCGTCCATCGGGACCGAGGGCGACGGGGCGACTCCGAGCCAGGCGCTGAAGAATCTGCCTGCTGCCGAGAGCCTGACCGACAAGACCTGCTATATCATCCGGCGGACTGCCGAGACCGTAGCCTGCGATCTGCCGTCGGGCACGAATTCGAATCTTCAGCATATCCTCTTCATGGGAATGCCGCTGCCGACCGACACGGCATTTGTCCTGGTGCCGGACGAGGCAAAGACCGCATGGGGAGGCGATACCGATGAACGCGCGAATATCGCAACGGCGAACAGCGCCGCGACCCTGAACATGGCGAATCTGAGAACTTTCCTTTTCCACCGCATCTATCTCCAACGCACCTGCGACACCACCAGCCAGTATCTCATCCAGTCCTACCAGATCAGCGAGTTCAAGGGCACATTCGCCATCGAGCACTGCAAGCTGGGAGTGAGAGGCGTGGATATCGAGAACAGTTCCTGGACGGGACCGGCCTACGAGCTGAACGCCATGTTGAGGTATTTCTACTTCGGGTCTCTCAGATATCTTCGCATCAAGGACTGTGTCATTAATTACCGTCCGTACAACAGTGACTACCCCGCCATCTACTGCTATTATCCCGAAATGATCAATCTGGAAGACACGCAGATCAATATGCTGGCGTACAACAGCAATCGAATCTCATACGCATTGAACCTGAAGGTGCCAACAGAGATACAGGGCGTGGAGGCGACCATTTCCGGTCTCTCCGTCCGCTATGTCATAGGCGGGGGAGATTCACGCTTTTTCGGTGGCGGACTGAAGACAGGCTACCACCTCTCCACACGAATTCGCGGCATCACTGCCGAGACCGTCCTGCCGACCGGCATCGTATATCCGACCGACTACATCTCCCACTACAGTCCTCTGATGGATTTCGACTACCTGCAGGATTTCAGTATCCGCAACATTACGGTCAATCTGCAGCATTTCTGTCGTCTGAACAGCCATCTCTTCCGCTTTACTGGTTTATCTCATTCCTTTTCGCCGGGGATTGAACGCGAAGTTTCCGACGTTTCCATCACCATCGGCAGCACTTCGAACTTGGCCATCGGAACCCCTGATTCCTATGACGAGTACAGGAACACCGATACGTTTCATGCTCTTTATACAAGCATGGACGGAAGCAACAGCAGCTACTACCTGAAGCCCTGTAAGGTTGACAATATCACCATTGTTCATCCGCGTGGCCGGGCACTGTACTGCGGCCACTGCCGCCTGACCAATGCCGTCATCCAGGGCATGACCATCCTCTACAGGACGATGGCAGACGTTACGAACCAGTCTACCTGGTTTCCAGGCTGTGCCATGCGGCTCTTCAACTCCAGCCATGTGCGCATTGCCAGTCTGTCGGTCAACACGGAGAATCCGACCTATCCTTACAATTACGACGTGGCCGTGGAACGGGATAAAGCCACCTGCAACTGCTTCATCGAGACGTCGAACGTGATTCCGGAGAACATCAATCTCACCAACACCGCGTCCGGGCAGCAGTATGCAATGGTCTGCGCGTCCGAATGCGAGGAAGGTCACTACACCTTCCGCACGCAGAATATCGCAGTGGATACCTGGAATGTCCGCAGAACCGGCGGAGCACCGGCGGCGCTGAAACTCTGGAACGACAAGTGGAACAACACCGGCATGGCGATTCTCGGCAGAAAGCCCTTCAAGGGCAAGCTTATCACGACCGCGACTCCAGGCCGGTACTTTCTCAAGGTGCATATCGCCTACAAGAACTATCAGAATACCGACGAGATGAACCGGAGATTTTTCATCACGGCCACCGTGGACGAAGACACCGGCAACAAGACCTACTGCAGCTCGGTCAACGGTCGCTGGACGGACGACGATTCAGCCATCTGGGAGAACGACAGCAATCTCATACAGAAGTGCCTGGAACTTCCCGTCGACATCGAGACGCCCGGAACCGTGGACGTCCGGCTCTATTTCTCGTGGTTTTCTGCCGACGGTTTTCTCTACGTAGACCCGGCATTCACGCTGGAGCTCCAGGAAACGACGCCAGCTCAGCCGGAAGAATAATCCCGCCTGAACAACCGGAAATCACGCGGGCTGCCATCCGGCGGCCCATTTATCAACCATGAACCAACGGAGGACACATGACCAGGAAATTCATCATTGTTCTGCTTACGGCGCTTCTCTTCACCGGCTGCATGAGCGACCGCGAATACCAGCTTCGCTCGAAGCAGCTTGAAAACCAGGCGAAGCATCCGGCGACCTATGAACTGTTCACGGTCGAAGGCCCTATCAAAATCGAGCTGGCCCAGGGTGGCAAGGCACGGGTGACGGTTCCCGGACAACCTTTCCGGGAGGTCGCCATCCCCGATGGAATCGCTTCCCAGGCCGACCTGATCAAGCACCTGGTCAATGTCGGCGCCATTGGGGTATTGGGCTGGAAAGCCCTGGACAGCGTCAACAGCAGCACGACTTCGACCACCACGACTTCAACCACTGGAGGCTCATCATGCGAATGATTGCATTTTTACTGCTTTCTTTCATGCTTTCCGGCTGCATCGCCACCGCCCCGGTCAGCATCGCCTGGCGCTCCAATGCCAGTCAGCAGTACGCTACGACCGATGCCCAAAATCGCAAAGCCGCTGACAAGAACACCGTCAATGCCGACCGCACCTCAGAACTGCAGGCGGCTCTGACGAACGGAGAAGGCAGCGCCAAGACCGCCGAACAAAGCCAGACAGAAGGAGGTGAAGGCAAGTGATCGCCACATTCGTACAAAGGGGAGAAGCAGTCGATTTCGTCCCATCAAGGGATGTCGAGGCAGGAGAGGTGCTCTCTTTCGGCTCCTTGCTGGGCATCGTGAAAATCCCGGTCAAGGCGGGCGAAAACGGAGCCTTGCACCTCTCGGGCATCTATGATGTCGCAAAGCTCCAGGAGGCGATTCCTGCCGGTTCCCGCGTGTTCTGGAAGGAGGCAGGACACGTCGCAACGGCGGAATCGACCGGTAACGCTTTCCTGGGCGTGGCGGCAGCCCATGCGCCCGCAACAGCCGGCAGAGTAAGAATCATTCTCAACTTCGGGCATCCGGATGTCATCGACAGTTCATTCCCGGATGGCATCCAATGGCAGACCATTGGCTGAAGGAGCCAAAGTGTACCATATAACCTCATCACCAATTCGGGTGAATGAGGGCATCGAATCCTATCGACAACCCAACAACCCAAGGAGCATCCATCATGGCAAAAGTCCTATTCTACTCGGCAACGGCGGCACAGTTCGCAGCCTTGCCCACCAAGAACGAAAACGCAATCTACTTCATCAGCGACACCGGGGAAATCTTCAAGGGCGATGTGCCTTTCTCCTTCCCCTGCCGGCTGGTCGATACCTTTCCCGCCGGCGGCGACAAGGGCTTCATCTACATCAGCGCCGCCGGTGCGATGAAAGTCTGGAACGGAAGCGCCTGGCTGGAAGTCAGCGCCGGGGATGACAACTTCCTCACCTCGGCAGTCCGCCACACCGTGACCGCCGGTGAAGCCGGCAGCGGAATTTACGCCGGAATTGCTGAAGGGGACATCGGGGTGGTGTTCACCCTGGTCAGCGGAACGAAGATGTACATCAGTCTCACTGATCTGGTGAACATCTACACCGCCGACAACGCCGGAAGCAAGGCCATCGCGGTGAGCATCACCGGAAACACCATCAGCGCCGACCTGAACATCTCCCAGGCCGAGGGCAACTGCCTGGAAGTCAAGGACGACGGGGTCTTTGTCGGGGTCATCTGGCGCACGCCTTTCACGTTCGGTGAAACCGTCTACATGCACAACAGCTTCAATGACGCCGGATACGAAGATCTGCTCGCCCTGAACAAGACCACCAGCGAAGGTTGGGATGTATCCATCGGCTGGAGCGGAGCCGATCCGGACAGCCAGATGTTCGAGGTTCGCTTCGCCAACAACCGATGGGAATGCTATGCGAACAGCATTCTCCGCTTCACCGCACCCGGCAACTCCGACGAGGACTTCACCCTGGCCACCTGGACCGCCGTCGACACCGGCACCATGGCCGTAGCCTGGGAAATATTCTAACTTAACCGGGGGCGGTGCGTCATGCGGCGTACCGCCCCACTCAGGAGAACCATGAATCGACTCAAGGAAATCAAGATGCTCAAAGAGCAGGCGGAAAAGTTTGCCCTTGAAAATCGCGAAATCATCACCCGGTACAACATGCGGGAACTCTGCCGCATCTACAACGGCATCGGCCCGGAATCCTTTCCCAAGTGGCTCCGGCTGGGCATCTCCGCCCTGCATCCGAGTCTGGCAGTCGTGGCCTTCATCCATGACCTGGAGTGGCATGAGAGCGACTTTTCACGGGCGAGTTTCACCGAATCCAACAACCGCTTCACCCGAAATGGCTATAAGACCGCCAAAGCGATGTTCGCCTGGTACGATCCCCGGCGCTACCTGGCCATGTACCATGCCCGGAGATTCGGAAAAATCTGCCAGGCCTTTGGCTGGACGGCTTGGTGCGAGGCTGGCAAAGCCAGAGAGAAGAAGCACCTTGCAAAGAAATAACCGTTTATTCATATAAATATCTAACTATTAACGCTTTGCCGACTGGATTAAGGGTTGTTATGCGCTTCATTACACGGTGTGCGCAAGGTATGCGCCACAAGCCAACATCCCAACGGAGAAAGCACCATGACCACGAACCAGAACCAGCACAACGTCCAAGCCGGATCGGAGCGGCGTATGGAAAAACTACCGCAGCTGAAGCAGACCGGCATCCGGGTGAATCTAACGCCTGCAGAGGGAAATGCCTTCTCGATCCTGGGGGTGGTGCTTCACGCACTCCGCAAGGCCGGCTATGGCGAGGACTTCATCAAGGCTTTCATGGTGGAAGCGACCCGGAGCGACTACCAGCATCTGCTGGCGGTCATTGCCGATACCGTGGAAATCGAATGACAGGAGACAGCCATGAGTGATGACTATCTCAGGAAAACCCGGTGCGACCGCTGTGGCGGTTCGCTTTCTGGCGGACGTACCATGTCGATGTTCGACACCGCGACCATCTGCCTTGTCTGCAAGGGAAAGGAGCGCCAGCACCCAGACTACCGTAAAGCGCTCGAAGCCGACCGGGACGCCATCCGGCACGGCGAGGTCAACTTCAAGGGCATCGGCTGGAAGAAGTGATCAGGCCGCAGATGCTCACCAGAAGAACCCATGATGCTAAAAGTCCGACATGGGACACCAATTCAAGCCCTTCCTGCAAAATATGCCGGAGGGGCTTTTTTCATCTCGGAATCGATTGGCCATGGTGGTTGCATAGCGATAAAGAGCTCAAAGCGAAGGCGAAGGAGCCAACAAGGGCAGGAGCTATTTAATTATCTGATAATAAAGCAGTTAAAGTAATAATTCTTTCATATTCCGACTGGCTTAAGGGTTGTTATCAGCTTTAGTAATTGGCGTACGGACGAGGATGCGACAACAACCCAACCCACAGGAGACCACACCATGCAGAACAACCTCACCCTCACCGCCAGCACACAAACCGAGATGAACTGGACCACAGGCACCGTCCAGGCCAATGGCCAGACCTACACCTACAGCGTCAAGCACTTCGACGAGCCCTCCTGCTACGGCATCCGCAACGGCCGCGTCAGCAAGCTCGAAATCAGGCTGGTCGGCCAGGTGGTCCTGAATTACAGCCGCGGATGGGACGTGCGCGCGCAGAACGCCGAGACCCGGATGGTCCGCGACGCCATCCTGAAGCGCTTCAACTGAGCCAGCAAGCCACGAACGACAGCCAGCCGGCCGGAGGCCACCCCTCCGGCCCACATAAGGAGCATGACATGAGTACAGCATCCGCAATCGGCATGACAATGGCTGATGGATCGGTCAAGGCCATCCGCTGCAACTGGAACGGCTATCCGGGTAATGTCGGCCTCATCCTCTTGGAATCGTACCATGAGCCGGACAAGGTGGCTGCACTACTGGCGCTTGGCGAAATCTCCATCCTGGGGAGTATGCCGGCACCGGCGCCAGGCCAGTACCACTCGTTCCGGTGTCCTGCAAGAT
>Ga0123335_1002911_pt1 | contig 24678 bp, 23 predicted proteins | sample BiotimSIPDNA_2_FD_89707 | JGI IMG/M metagenome (GOLD analysis project Ga0123335, IMG submission 89707) | Anaerobic biogas reactor microbial communites from Washington, USA - Biogas_R2 time_0 SIP DNA | ecosystem: Engineered > Bioreactor > Anaerobic > Unclassified | place: Washington, USA...
AATATACACCTCGATGTCTTGATATCTTATCCCCCATAACTCCAGACATCGATCCCGGTACAACTCATATGACTTTTCTAAAAAGTGTATACCATGTGCTGACCCTCTCACAAACACTGAGGCGAAAATGTTTGACACAGTAAGCGGGCAGCGTTATACTAATCTGTCGTATAAATAACCTATCGGAGAACTAACAATGGAAAAGCCTGTCGAAACAACCAAACCAGAAGGCGCTTTGGCGCCAAAACAAAGAATTGAAGGGAAGGTTGTTAAAACCTCATTACAAGGCGCTCTGATTGATATCAATCATCCCTTGCCGGCGTTTCTGCATATCTCCCAGGTTGTGAACACAGCCAACCCCGACGCGCCAGTCAAATCCCTCGAAGATGTGCTTAAAGTTGGGGACAGCGTGGTAGTTTGGGTGAAGCGGGTGATGAAGGATCATACCGAATTGACCATGTATGAACCTCTCGCTTTGGAATGGAAAGATATCAAGCCTGAGATGACGTTGAAAGGCAAAGTCGTACGTCTCGAAAGCTTTGGCGCCTTTGTGGAACTTGGCGCTGAGCGACCTGGGCTGGTGCATGTTTCGGAACTATCGCACAACTATGTCAAATTGCCCAGTGAAATCGTGAAAGTCGGCGATGAAGTTGATGTAAAAGTATTGGAAGTGGATCGCAAGAAGAAGCAGATCAAACTGAGCATGAAGGCTTTATTGGAAGAACCCGAAGTGGCTGAAGAAGAGAAGAAACCTTCCCGCAAGGGCAAAGGCGCGAAGAAGGAAGAAGTTGAGGAAGAACCAAAAGAAGTTATTCCTGATCCAACCTATATGGAAATTGCCCTGCGTCAGGCGATGGAAATGGCTGAACGCCGCAAACCCGCCGTGCGTAACAAGAAGGTGCGCAGCTATGACAGCGAAGCAGATGATATCTTCGACCGCACGATGAGGAATAAAATCAACAATAAGGATTAGGGTCAATCAGTTTTTCGATAAATCATACGGAGCGAACGAAGGTTTTCGCTCCGTTTTAATGCCAGAAACAAGAAGGACAAGCTCAAAAACAGACAGAGGTCCAGCTTTTGCAGATTTAGTGCGCTGGCTGGTATGAATATCATATAAAGGAAAAATATGGACACAACGATTGAATATATTAATGCTATTGAGATTCTTGACTCTCGTGGCAACCCGACTGTGGAAGTCGAGGTGATTTTAAGCGACGGCAGCTTTGGACGCGCCGCGGTGCCTTCCGGCGCTTCAACCGGTATTCACGAAGCGCTTGAATTGCGTGATGGTGACAAGAAACGCTATGGCGGTAAAGGTGTCATGGAAGCGGTCGATCATGTTAATGATGAAATCGCTGACGAGCTGATTGGCTGGGACGCGACCGAACAAAAGGTGATTGACCAGGTTCTTTTGGAGCTGGATGGCACACCGAACAAGTCAAAATTTGGCGCTAACGCGATCCTGGGCACCAGCCTGGCGGTGGCAAGGGCTGCGGCGAGCTCACTTGGGCTGCCTCTTTATCGCTATCTGGGCGGCGTGTTCGCTCATACGCTGCCTGTGCCGATGATGAATATTCTCAATGGCGGAGCGCACACAGGATGGCAATCAACAGATTTTCAGGAATTCATGGTCATGCCTTTGGGCGCGCCGAGCTTCAAAGAAGGCCTGAGATGGGGCTCGGAAATCTACATGAGCCTGAAAAGCGTGCTGAAGGGCAAAGGCTATATTACATTGGTTGGCGATGAAGGCGGTTTTGCGCCGCAGCTCAAGGCCAATGAAGAAGCCATCGAAGTGATTCTCGAAGCGGTGGAAAAGGCTGGGTACAAACCGGGCAGAGAAGTGTGCATCGCGCTCGACCCGGCGGCTTCGGAACTGTATGATGAGGAAAACAGGGTTTACAACCTGCGCAAAGAAGGCAAGAAACTAACCAGCGCTCAGATGATCGATTTCTGGATGGATTGGGTGAATAAATACCCGATCGTTTCGCTGGAAGACGGCTTCGCTCAGGATGATTGGGATGGGTGGAAACAATTTACGGCGAGAGTGGGCCAGCGGCTGCAGATCGTTGGGGATGACCTGTTGGTGACGAATCCGGAGCGCATCGCCCGGGCAATCGAAGAAAAAGCATGCAACGCGCTGCTGGTCAAATTGAACCAGATCGGCAGCCTGACCGAGACGATGCAGGCGGTGACCATGGTGCAGACAAACGGCTGGCGCGCGGTTACCTCTCACCGTTCCGGTGAAACAGAAGACAGCACGATCGCTGACCTCTCGGTGGCGGCGGAAACGGTCCAGAAAAAAACCGGCGCGCCTGTGCGCTCTGACCGGGTGGCGAAGTATAATCAGCTGCTGCGCATCGAGGAAGAACTTGACGAAGCGGGCACTTACGCTGGCTGGGACGCGCTGGCGATTCAACGCCGCTGATTAATAAAAACGAAGAAAAAGCAGGGCTCTCAGACAGAGCCCTGCTTTGATTATCAGGCTGGGGGTGAAGACTTGATGTCAGCTGCCAGTTGGTTTGTGTGAGTGCGGATCAATTTTTTGTATCTTTCCGGCGCTTTGCTGAACGACTTGTTGCAGGGCTGCATCCCAGCGTCCAAGGGGCGTGTCGGCCCTCTGCTTGGGTATGGTGATCTCGATCAGCACGCGATCGCCAGGCATGACCGGTTCGGCAGTATTGGTATATCTCAATTTGATTGGTTGCATGTTAGTCCTCCAGGTAAAAGATTTCTTCGACAGGTTTTTGATAGAGCCTGGCGATTCGCAAGGCCAGTTCGAGACTGGGGCTGTACCGGTTGTTTTCGATGGCAATGATGGTTTGGCGGCTGACTCCCAGACGCTGAGCCAGGTCTTCCTGGCGAAGCGCGAGCATTTTGCGAATTTCTCTGACGCGATTAATCATCATCTCCCTTTCCGACACGCAATCTACCGACCAGTTCGACGCTCCAAAATACCAGCAGCATCAGACTTATGATGATTATGGCAGGCCATAACCAAGCGCTGGATGTGAGGTAGGTATAGACGACCCAAGCAGCCAAACCAAGCAGACCAACTATCCAACTCGCCCGTGCGGCTGCGATCGCAATACTGATTTCGTATTCATCAGGTCTTTTTATCGTTTTCATAATCCTCCAAAGTCCATTGTAATGTAAAGTGCACTTTACAATATAATAATCCGTGGGGACTGAAATGTCAAGGTTACTTTACTTGTTAGCGGCCATTTGAGAGCAGAAGGGGAAAAAGCATGATCAAGCAATCTGTGAATTAATCAATCCGGAGGGGCCATAGGAAGTAGGTTCAGCACTTAAATTGGTTGAACAAACAAATGTTATAACTGTGTCATGTCAGGAGCCAAAGCTTTGAAAACGCTGGAAAGACAGGTGATCGAGTGTCGATGCTGCCCCAGGCTGGTGGCCTGGCGGGAAGAGGTCGCGCGGGTCAAACGACGCGCCTATCGTGGTTATGAATATTGGGGCAAGCCGGTACCCGGTTTTGGCGACCCGAACGCGCGCATTCTGGCGGTGGGTCTGGCGCCTGGCGCGCATGGCTCCAATCGGACCGGACGGATGTTTACCGGGGACGCGTCGGGTGATTTTATGTATGCGTCGCTGCACCGGTTTGGTTTAGCTTCATGCCCAACCGCGGTTTCGCGGGATGATGGTTTGACCCTGAAGGATGTTTTTATCACTGCGGTGGCGCGGTGTGTGCCCCCTCAGAACAAGCCGACGCCCGAAGAAATTCGCAGCTGTCAACCCTGGCTCGAAGCTGAATTAGAGCTTTTAACGAAAGTGCAGGGTGTGGTTTTGTTGGGAAAGATCGCACTGGATGGACTGCTGTGGTTGCCTAAGTTTTCGCGCGTGTCGAAAAAAGATGTGCTGTTTGGGCACGGCGCGCTTTATCGGCTGACAGGTGGACTGCCCTGGCTGCTGTGTTCTTATCATCCCAGCCAGCAAAACACCCAGACCGGCAAACTCAGCGCGAAGATGTTTGACGCGATTTGGCAGACGGCTTTAGAGCTGTTGGTCTAAGATTGACGAATTTCTTCGTGATAGAAGTAATTGATCAGGGGCAGGTTGAGACGAGCGGTGTAGGTTTTAAATTCCGCGGCTAACAGCTGCCAATAGCTGCGGTCTTTGAGCGTATAGATTTGATGATAGAGGGGCACAAGTTCGGGGTAGCGTTTTGCAATAAACCGCAGGATCTCAGACCGGTGGGAACCCCGCAGGTTGAGGTTTTCAATCCAAACCTCATCACTTATTCCATTGATTGCGTCGGCAATGGCGAAGACATCGGTGATGCCGGGAAATATTGGGGAGATGAAGACGGCAGTATGAACGCCAGCCTGACGCAGTTCGCGCATGGCGCGGAGGCGCGCCTGAATGGGAGGGGTGACTTCCATCTGGCGTTTGAAGGTTTCATCCAAAGTATTAATTGAGAAAGCGACGCTGACGTGTTCAAGCTGTTTAAGCAAATCAAGGTCGTGTAAAACCAGGTGCGACTTGGTGAGGAGGGTAATGATGGCGCCACTGTCGCGCAATTCGCTGAGTAAAGCGCGTGTGCGGCCAAATTTAACTTCTTGAGGAGGGTAAGGATCCGTGACAGTGCTCAGGATGATATGTTTGCCTTTGTACCTGTCAGGGTTTTTTAGCGGCGGCCAATATTTGATGTCGAGAAACCCTCCCCAAGGCTCAGGGTGATGGGTGAAGCGCTTCATAAAGCAGGCGTAACAGTAACGGCAGGCGTGTGTGCAACCGATATAAGGATTGGCGGCGTAATCAGCCCGGGGAATTTTGGTTGGGGTTAGGATGGAGCGGGTTTCGATGGTTCGGATCCTGGGTGTCATATTAAAAGATGGCTGCTTTTAACACTTCGGCGATATCGCCATGAATCAGCAGGCTGGCCTGTGAGTCATAGGCGGTGGACTCGCGGTTGATCAACACCAGCTCACGACCCCGATAATAATCGATCAACCCGGCGGCTGGGTAGACGACCAGGGAAGTGCCGCCGACGATCAACAGGTCGGATTGCCGCATTGCCTCGATGGCGTCTTCAATGACGGTGGGGTCAAGCGCCTCTTCGTAAAGCACGATGTTTGGGCGCACCAAGCCGCGGCAGTGGGAGCAGGCAGGAACGCTGCTGCGGGATAATATATAAGCCAGATCAAAATTCTTGTGACAGTTCACGCAGTAGAAACTGAAGGCGTTGCCGTGGAGCTCGATGACATTGGTTGAGCCGGCTTGTTGGTGAAGCCCGTCGATGTTTTGGGTGATGATGGCGCTGAGTTTGCCCTGTTTTTCGAGCTCCGCCAGGGCATGATGAGCGGGGTTGGGCCGCGCGTTCTGCGCTACCAGATGGTTGAGATGATAGTCGTAGAATTCGCGGGGATGTTTGATGAAAAAAGAATGGCTGAGTATGGTTTCGGGTGAGTAGCGCAGGTTTGTTTTTTGGTTGTAAAGACCGGTAGAAGAGCGAAAATCAGGGATGCCTGAGGCGGTTGAGACGCCGGCGCCGCCGAAAAAAACGGCGCGCTGCGATTGGGCGATAAGCTGTTTGAGTCGTTCGATTTTGTCAATCATTGCTAAACTGGCTTTTGAGCGATAATCCAGACGCGGCCGTCTTTATCACCCAGTGGTGTCATCAGGCGCGGGTCGCCGGTGAGATGTTTGACGGTGAACCCCGCGTGATCGAGCAGAAGCAGGATGTCATCGAGGGCGTATCCACGTTCCTGGTGTATTTCTTCATGACGATTCCATGTTTTATTATTGCGTTCAAACATGATGATGCGCATCTGCGCCAGGCCGACTTCATAATTGTATGAGTTTTCGACCACTTCGAGGTAATCAGACGTTTCCTGCTGAATGAAATAAGGAAAACGCTGCCACTGCACGACTAACCCGTAGATCGTGTTCATGTCAAAGCAAAAATACCCGCCTGGTCTGAGGGCAAGAAAAGCGTTGTTGAAAGCCTGAGAAAGCTCCTCAATCTTGACCAAATAGTTGAGGCTGTCATACCAGCAGGTGACACAGTCAACCTCGCGGGCAGGTGTAAAGTCGCTCATGCTGGCGTGAAGCCACTCGATTTCGACGTTCGCGGCGCGGGCTTCCTTGCGGGCGATGTTCAACTGGTGTTCAGACTGGTCGAGCCCGGTGACCCGCATGCCATTTTTTGCCATGGCGACAGCGAAAATTCCTGTGCCACAGGCCAAATCAAGCAGGGTGAGAGGTTTGAAATCGAGCAGGCTCAGGAAATGTGGAAAGGTTTCATGGGCGATTTTTTCGGCGTAGAGCGTGTATGGACCATCATGGTAATGTTTGGCAAAGTGATGATAAATTGAGGTCATCGGCTTCCTCCTTTGGGTTTTAATCCATGAACCATGATATGTTCAGAGTAACTGAGAAACTCTGGTCTCTCAAGCAGCGCGTAAGCCATATCGAGCCAACCCTGTTGAACCTCGGGCGATTGTTGAATCCAACAATTCTCGAATTGGGCGAGGATCCCTTCCTGACCGAGGATGTGTTGATCTTCGAGCGCGAACTGACTCATGAAAGGCAGGATGTCTGCCTGGCGGATGAAATAAGCCTGGGTGAAGGCCGCACCGCCATAAGACTGATCGTTGACAACCGCTTCAAAAAATACCCGGTCGCTTTCATTGAGTATTCCTTCTGGAGCGTTTCTCATGTAATAAATCATCCCTGAGAACATAGGCAGGAAGCTGACATACAGGCGACCTCCGGGCTTGAGCAGGTAGAGCGCGTTGTTGACAGCACACTGACGGTCAGCTTCCTCGAGCAGGTGATAGAGCGGCCCCATCAGTAAAATATGATCGAACTGGCGGTTTGGGAGCAGGCTCGGAGCGTCAAGCGCGTCGCCGGTTAGCCCTTCCAGACACAGGTTGGCTGCTGAGGCTTTTGAAAGCGCGAATTCAACATTGGCGGAGGACAGGTCCATCAACGTTACCTGACAGCCGTGTTCGCAGAGATAAAGGCTATAACGACCTGGCCCGCCGCCCAGATCGAGCACACTTTGAGCAGGATGGATATATTGATCAAGCACACGTTTAGTGAGCAGAAATTCAATTGGGTGACGGTCAAGGCGTTCCCATTCAAGGCTGACATTCTGATCATAGAATTCGCGGATCGCATGCGTAATTGGCTTGGTTTGATCGGACATAATATTCACCTGGTCAAGATATTTACCCTATAAATTATAATGGTTGCGAGGTGAAACATGGTTGAATATCCGATAGCCAGCCCCCAGGTAATTAAACGAGCGCGAGAAGTGTTGGAGTTATCGCCGATCTTTCTGGACACAGAAACCACTGGAACGGGTCCGGGGGATCTGATTATCGAGGTTGGCATCGTGGATGTGAACGGGGATGTTTTGTACGAAGGGTTAATTAATCCCGACAGGCCGATCCCGATGGAATCAAGCGCGGTGAATGGGATTACGAACGAAGATGTCAAAGATGAACCGCGTTGGCCGGAAGTGTGGCCGGTAATCGAACTAATTTTGAAGGATCGGGCGATCGGCATTTATAACGCTGATTTTGACATGAGGTTGCTGAGGCAGAGTTGTGAGGCGTATAACCTGCCGTGGACGATCGAGATGGATCAGTCTTTCTGCATGATGAAGCTGTTCGCCGCTTATTATGGGGAGTGGAACCCGCGATATAACGGTTTTAAATCACATAAGCTGGAATTCGCGGGTAAGCTGTTGGAGCTGGCTGAGCAAAATACCCATCATGCGGTCGATGACGCGAAGCTTACCGCGGAACTGTTGAGAAAAATTGCCGCTCAGCCGTTGAGAGGTAAACAATAATTACTGTTGTGAGCCTGATTGGGAGCTGATTTGTGCGAGGAAGCGGGCAGTTTCGCGGTGCGAGGTGGCCTATCTTAATAGAAGCCTGAATTAATACACAACGGGTAATATAAATTGACCTCGAAATCGTTAAATGGACATGGATGTCTATTAAATACAACAAAATTTGGTTGAGAATTGTCGCTTATTTTGACTTGATTACGCTTAAATGAAGATAATTTGGGCTTGTGGGACAGCGAATTGGGATATATAATATGAATAATTGCTCATATAAACATATATCAGGAAGGAATAGATGGAACCGATCAATCAATACGCCGCGGACCGCATGGCAGCGACTTTTAAGGGATTGGGCGATCCGACGCGCATTCAGGTGCTGTCCGTTCTCATACAGGGCGAGTGCTCAGTAAATGACCTTGCCAACGCCGTTGGCGTGAGCCAGAGCGCTGTTTCGCATCAACTGCGGCTACTGCGCACGCTGGGTTTTGTGTCGGCCAGGCGGGAAGGGCAGAAGATTTATTACCGCATTGACGATGAACACATTGGCGATCTGTATTCGCGCGCTTATGAACACATCAGTCATGTCGACGCGAGAGGTAATCGTTATGAAGCGTAAACCGAACATCATCACCTTCAGAGGCTTTTGGGAACATCTTTGGCACATGCCGGAGCTAAAAATCATTGTGCCTGGTTTTGTGCTGTTGGGGCTTTCGCTGTTATTGCCGCGGTTTGGCCTGCCGAATGGCTGGGCGATGTTAATTCAACTTCTTTTGCTGCCGTTGGCAGGCTGGCCGGTCTTTAGGAACGGCTATATCAGCCTGGTAATTGAACACAAACTAAACATCAATTTTTTAATGTCTTTAGCGGCGATTGGGGCGGTGGTAATTGGCGAAACGCATGAGGCGTTAATTATGTTGGCGCTTTTCACGGTTTCTGAAGCGCTGGAGGAGTATACGAGTGATACGGCAAGGGCGGTGCTGAGCGAATTCGCGGATTTGGCGCCTAAAAAGGCGACTTTGTTTGACGCGGGTGAAGGGCGCGTGGTGTCAGTGGAAAGCTTGAAAGTAAATGACCTGATCATCGTCAAGCCAGGTGAACGCTTCTCGATGGATGGGGTCGTTGAGAGCGGGATGAGCGAGGTAAATCAGGCACCGATCACCGGCGAGAGCCGCATGGTGACGAAAACAGTCGGAGATGAAGTGCTCTCGAGCACGATTAATGGGCAGGGGATCTTAAAAGTAAGGGTGAATCGCCTCGTTGAAGACAACACAATTCAGCGGATTATCGCGCTGGTGACCGAGGCGCAGGCAAACAAAGCCAATCAGGAAAAATTCATCGATCGCTTTGCCGCGGTTTATACGCCAATCGTGGTGGCTGTGGGGGTTTTGGTCGTGGCGGTTCCACCGCTCTTTTTGGGGCAATCGTTGTGGAACACCGCTGGCGGATATGGCTGGCTGCACCGGGGCTTGTCGCTGTTGATGGTCGGTTGTCCTTGCGCGCTGGTGATCAGCACGCCAATTACGATCATTTCAGCGTTAACACGCGCCGCGCAGGAAGGGGTGGTGTTTAAGGGGGGTGTCTTCTTGGAAGGGTTGGGAAGGGTGAAAACGATGGCGTTTGACAAAACCGGCACGCTGACCCAGGGGCACCCATCGATCAAAAGGGTGAAAGCGGTTGACTGCCGCGAGGTGGAACCGGAGGAGCGCTGTGAGCCATGCGACGACTTAATCGCGCTGGCCAGCGCACTCGAGCACCATTCCAGTCATCCTTTAGGACAAGCTGTTCTGGCAGAGGCCGTTTCGCGCGGCGTGGCGGAGAGATACGCGGCCGCGGAACAAGCGCAGAACCTGGACGGAAAAGGTCAACAGGGTTATGTGAATGGAAAACTGGCAACTGTGGGTTCGCTGGCGCACTTCAGGGAAGCGCACGCTGACCACCTGCCCAATAAAGTGATCACACAAACTCTCGAAGCAGAGAAAGCCGGGCAAACCACTATGTTAGTTTGTGATGGGGAGGTTGTCAGGGGGTTCATGGGGGTGGAAGATTTGGTAAGGCCGGAAGCGCAGCAGGTCTTGAATGAACTGCATGATCTTTCGATTGATACGGTGATGTTAACTGGTGACAACGAAGGTGTGGCGGCTCGTGTTGGCCAATCGCTTGGGTTGAAAGAATATCGCGCGGGACTTCTCCCGGCTGAAAAACTGGACGCCCTGGATGATCTGAAAGCACGCGACGGCTCGGTGGCCATGGTGGGCGATGGCATCAACGACAGCCCGGCAATCGCCAGAGCTGATGTGGGCATCGCCATGGGTGGCGCGGGCAACGCTCAGGTGCTGGAAACAGCTGATGTGGTGCTGATGAATGATGACCTGTCGCGCCTGCCTTTCGCAGTCAAGCTGGCGCGTTTCGCTAACCTGCTGATCAGGCAGAATGTGACCGTCAGTTTGGGGCTGAAGTTTTTGGTGGCCATCTTAGCGATTATGGGCCTTACGCCGCTTTGGGTGGCGATTCTGGCGGATGTGGGCATCTCGCTGGCGGTTACGCTGAATGGCTTGAGGGGGATGCGTTTCGCGGCGAATTAAAAGCTACTTCAACGAGAAAGCGATCTGCCATTCTCCGGGGTTTGGCTGGTCGCTTTTTGATTTTTCTGCGATAAATACCAGCCAGGTGCTGCCGGGTTTGAGGGGGTAAAGCGAACCGTCCAGCTGTCGGAATTGGATTGGTTGAGACAGGCTGGGAACTTGCCAACGGCCGAAAGTGACGCGGCCATCGCGGAAGAATAAGGCCTGGCCGGGCTTGCCGACCACGCGCAGGTCGAGGTCGTAGGTCTGGGAATCATGTTCGATGTATTTACAATACACGACGATCAGATTGTCGAAAGCGACAGGCTGATCTGAGTCGTCTGAAGAAGGAATCACCTCATATTTGCCATCGGGCTTTTCGTGGTCCTGCCAGAGTTGATATTTGGCGGTGGCGTGGTCAAAATGCCATTCCATAAGCGAGAAATCGGCGTATTGGACAGATAAGAGATGAGCGGGCTCGGAGTTTTCGGATGGTTCAGCGTTAAAAACGTTGACAGCCAACTCCGGAATGAAGTGCTGCGTTTGCTGGTTTTTCAGATATTGGCGCAAAGCCTGGGTATCAACGACAGTTTGTTCGCCTTTCGCAGGAAATTCATTGCAGATGCCGGGGCAGGGCGCGAAGCCCCGCATGGCGACCCGATCGGGCAGGGTGTATTGGAAGGCGTCTTCTACGCTGGGTTTGGCACTGGCAACAGCGAGGTTAGCCTGATAGAGATCCGCGAGCACGAGGTCTGGCAGGCGGGCTGGGGCAAGGGGGGCGACCCGGGGTGTGTCGGAAGAAGAGAAAAGCGCTAACAGATGATTCTGTTGATAACCAATATAGTATTCGAAGACCATGTCGGCTTGATTGATGCCGGCAGGGGGGCGCGATTCTTCCGGCCAGTTGGCGAGTTTGACCAACAGTGGACGCTGGAGGACGCTGTCTTTGGGAAGCGGTTCGCCCGACAGCGGATCAAGACCGGCGGAGATGAGATGAGAGGCTCCAGGCGTTGGGGTGAAGGAGGCCAATGGAAACGGGGTTTGAGTTGGCGGGAGGGTGGGAGTGAAACCGGCGGCAATACGAGTGGCACGCTGATCAGGGTTGGGCGTTGGAGGAGCTGTGGTTGGGGCAACAGGGCTTGGCAGAGGCAGACTCGTGGAGACCCCGCAGGAAGTAAGCACGATGAGAACAGAAACAATTAAGATGAGGTTGGAGATTCCCCGATTGATGGACATATCAAGATTCTAACATGGCGAGGCAATCTCGCGGCGGCTTAAAAAGATTCTTTTTCCCTGTTCGTTCCAGAATGATACTGAGCTGATGATAGGCTCGCCTTCAGGCTGTCTGGGGAGCATTTCAGCTTCATTTTCATTATTCCTGCGGGCGAAAAATAGGCTTAGGAGGCAGGAAAAGTTTGTTAATATTAATCCTCTAAAGGGCTCTTAAAAACGATTTAAAAGGGGCTTAATGGTGAGGGCGTAAGATAGTAGGAAAGTAAAACAGTTGAAAGAATTACAAAAAATAGGAGATGTTAGAATGTTGAGAAATAAAAAGTTTGCTCTTACCGGATTGATTGTCCTGCTTGTCATCACGGTAGTATCTGCCTGCGCAGCTCCTGCTGCTCCGACAGAAGTCCCTGCCGCGCCAGCAGAGCCTGCAACCCAACCAACGGAAGAACCGACAGCTGTCGTGGAAGAACCGGCGGTTTTGAGCGGAGACGTGGTCGTGGACGGTTCTTCAACGGTCTATCCGATTACTGTCGCTGTGGCAGAAGAGTTCGCCGCTATTCAGCCGGATGTGCGCGTATCGGTAGGTTTGTCGGGCACAGGTGGCGGTTTCAAGAAGTTTTGCGCGGGCGAAACTGATATCTCGGACGCTTCGCGGGCGATTAAGAGCTCCGAAGTTGACCTCTGCAAGGCAGGAGGCATTGAGTATAGCGAATTCCTAATCGGTCTGGATGGCTTGACTGTGATGGTAAATCCTGAGAATGACTGGTTAACTGAACTTACTGTAGACCAACTGGCAGCGCTCTTCGGTGTCTCATCAACGATCAAACAGTGGTCGGACCTTGACCCCAGCTATCCAGCTGAGGACATCCTGTTCTTCATCCCTGACCCAGATTCGGGCACACGCGATTTCATGACTGAAGTTGTCGCCAAAGTGAAAGAAGGTGAAGAAGATCTGCGTACAGATGAACAAACCACATTCAGTTCTGATGATAACGTGCTGCTGAACGGCATTACCAATGAAAAGAACGCGCTTGGTTTCTTTGGATACGCTTATTACGTCCATAACACCAGCAAGGTTAAGGCTGTGCCGATTGTCAACAGTGACGGTGTCGCTGTGCTGCCTGAGGATCACACTGTTTCAGACGGCACTTACAACCCGCTTTCACGTCCGCTGTATATCTATGTCAATAATAAGGCACTGGTTGAGAAACCCCAGGTCGCATCATTCGTAGATTATTACTTCGGGAACGAAGGCGCGCAGGCGGTCATGTCCAGCGTAGGTTACTCATTGCCCCCTGCTGGCACCTACGATAAAAATATCGCTGCACTCAAAACTGTTTTAGGCCAGTAAACAGATTATTTCAACGGCAGGGTAGTCTTTTTAGACTGCCCTGCCTAAACTCTTAACTTGGTCTTAACCAGAATTACACGCACTTGCTCTTATAATATTTGCGTAACCCCTGCCCCTTTTTAGTTAGGGTTTGGATAAGTTTGGCGAGGAGAAAATGCAGGCAAAAAAAAGCGGACAGTCAGAGCACTCGAAGTTATTGCTCTCTGAGGATTCACGCCGCCGGGAGGGGTTGATCGCTTTCATTTTTAAAGCTGCGGCCGTGCTGACCATTTTGGTTACGATTGGCATTATTGTTTCTCTTTTATCCGAAACTATTGGCTTTTTTGCTCGCCCTGAGGTCTCATTGTGGAAGTTTCTGACTGGCACTCGCTGGCAGCCGCTTTCTTCAAAACCTTCCCCGGAGAATTTTGGCATCCTGCCGCTGGTTGGCGGCACGCTGTTGGTTGCCGGCGTAGCTGCCCTGTTGGCTGTGCCAGTGGGGTTGGGAACAGCGATTTTTCTGAGCGAATACGCGACTGAGAAGCTGCGCAAGATTATCAAGCCTGTGTTGGAAATATTGGCAGGCGTACCCTCTGTTGTTTATGGGTTTTTCGCGATCAGCTTTATCACTCCGATTATCAAAACAGTTTTTGAAGGTTGGTTGGGGCTAAAAGTGATGTATTTTAACGCGCTGAGCGCCGGCCTGGTCGTGGGGATTATGATCATCCCGATGATCGCTTCGGTCAGTGAGGATGCAATGAGAGCTGTTCCACGTTCGCTGCGTGAAGGGGCTTTCGCCTTAGGCGCGACAAGGTTTGAGGTGGCGATCAAGGTGGTCACACCGGCGGCGCTGAGCGGCATTGTGGCGGCGTTTATTCTGGCGATTTCACGGGCGATTGGGGAAACAATGGCAGTTTCGATCGCTGCGGGCTCAACCCCTAATATGACGCTCAACCCGTTGAAAAGTGTGCAGACGCTGACGGCGTTCATCGTGCAGGTGAGTTTTGGTGACGCGGCAGCCGGTTCGATCAACAGCCAGTCGATCTACGCAGTAGGGATGACCCTGTTCGTGATGACATTTGTGATGAATCTGATCAGTGATCTGGTGCTGCGCAAGTTCCGTGAGGTGTACGAATGAGCGAAAAAGTATTCGCTTCAAGCGCTTTTAATGATAACCTGGACAGTCGTCAGCGCAAAGCACGCATCTGGCAGACCATCCTGCTGGCGTGCACACTTTTGGGGATCCTGGTGTTGACTATGATGCTTGTGGATATTATCGTGGATGGCGCGGGATGGCTGAGTCCAACGCTCTTCAACAACAATCATTCGCGTTTTCCTGAAAAGACTGGGATGAATTCGGCGATTTATGGGTCGATTTATAACGTGCTGCTCACCGCGCTGTTTTGTTTTCCACTGGGGGTGGCAGCAGCAATTTATCTTGAAGAATACGCGCCCAAAAGCAAGCTGACTAATTTCATCAATATCAACATCAATAATCTGGCTGGCGTGCCTTCGATCGTGTACGGCATGTTGGGGCTGACGGTGTTTGGACGCATGTTTGGTTTGTTTGCCCCGGAAAGCCCGCTGGTGAACTTTTTTAACCTCCCTGTTGAAGCGGGAAATGTTGGCGGATTGAAGTTCAACCTGTTTGGAATTCCTGGCTTGATCATTCATTTGCCATTCGGCCGCAGTCTGGTCGCGGGCGCGATGACAATGAGTCTGCTGATTCTGCCAACGGTGATTATTTCTTCGCGCGAGGCAATTCGAGCTGTGCCGACCTCGATTCGCGAGGCTGCCTATGGTTTGGGGGCAACGCGTTGGCAGATGATTCGCACGCAGGTGCTGCCGGTGTCGTTCCCGGGCATATTAACCGGCATTATTCTGGCAATGGGACGGGCGTTGGGCGAAACCGCGCCGCTGATTATCATGGGCGCTTTTATGTACGTGCCGTTTCTGCCCAGGAATATCTGGGATAAATTCACAACGATGCCGATCCAAATTTACAACTGGATCACATTGCCTCAACCTGAGTACAACATCCATCTTGCGGCGGCAGGAATCATTGTATTATTGCTGGTGTTGTTGGGTATGAGTGCGCTGGCGATCTTTTTACGCAATAAACTTCAGGTCAAGTGGTAATTTATGGAAAATAACATTCGGGATACTCATCTGAAAAATCAATCTAAAGAACCAATCATCGAAACGAAGGGTCTGAGTGTCTTTTACAATAACCGGCTGGCCATTCGGGATATCAACATTGCCATTGAACCCAACAAAATTACCGCAATCATCGGTCCTTCCGGTTGCGGCAAGAGCACCTTGCTGCGCACCTTTAATCGTATGAATGATCTGATTCCCGGGGCGAGGGTGGAGGGTAAGATTTTGTATAACGGGATCGACATTAATCAAAAAGCGCTTGACCCGGTGGGGCTGCGCCGGCATATCGGCATGGTATTTCAGAAGCCGAATCCTTTCCCAAAAAGTATTTATGATAACGTGGCGTTTGGACCACGAATCAATCACTATACGGGCAATATGGATGAGCTGGTGGAAACCAGCCTGCGGCAGGCGGCATTGTGGGACGAAGTGAAGGATAAACTGAAAGAGAGTGGTTTGGCTTTATCGGGAGGGCAGCAACAGCGTCTCTGTATCGCGCGCGCTCTGGCGACCCAGCCGGATCTGATTTTGATGGATGAACCTGCTTCAGCGCTTGACCCGGTGGCGACACAGCGTATCGAAGAGCTGATGATTGAGCTCAAGGAAAAATACACAATTATCATTGTCACGCATAATATGCAGCAAGCTGGCCGTGCATCGGACAATACAGCTTTTATGTCGTTAGACAGGGAAAATATTGAGGCTCGCATTGGCATTCTGGTCGAATACGGCAAGACCGAGCAGCTTTTCACGAACCCGCGTAACAAAGAAACTGAAGACTATATTACCGGCCGTTTCGGCTAAGACTGAGCAGCTGCTCTTCGATTTCGTCCTGATTTAGCCCAGCCCATTTAAAGCTGCGGATCCAGAGGCGCGCTTTGAGCCCCTTATCGAGCGCCATCGGACTGGGCTGTCTGATCTTGTAGCGTTCGATATATTTGCCGTTCATGCCTTCGAGATCCGGGTTAAGCGCCAGGTTGAGGACGGTGTTAGCTCCGGAGGCGATCGGAATACCCCATTTGATGAAGGCTGTGTTGGTAACATTCGTGCCGACGATAACGCCCGGGTGTAAAGCGTTGACAGTAATTGTTGTTCGCTCGAGGAACTCAGACAACCGGAAGGTGAAGGGGATCTGAAGCAATTTAGAACGGCAATAATTAACCCAGCCCCAGAAGAAATGCTGGCTTTCAATGTCAAGCGGGTTGACCCACACATATCGATGGCCAACTGAACTCATGTTGATGATGCGGGCAGATTGGCTCTTCGAAAGCAGTGGAATGAGCTGCATGGTTTGGGTGAACGCGGCGAGATAGTTTACCGCGAAGGCGAGCTCGAAGCCTTCAGCGGAGTAATAGCGTTTGTTGCTGTAAACGCCGGCGTTGTTGACGAGTACGTCGAGGTGATCGAAGCGTTCATAGAGTTCGACCACCATTTTTTTGACTTCTCTGAGGGAGGAAAAGTCAGCCTGGATTGTTTCGAGTCTGGCTTTGGGACTGCGTTTGAGCGCTTCGGCGACGACCTGGTCAATTTTTTTTGGGTTGCGGCCATGAATGATGACGCGATATCCTTTTCCTGCGAGTTGGATGGCGACCTCTTTGCCAATGCCGTTTGTGGCGCCGGTGACGAGGACGATTTTTTCGGAGGTCTGCGGGTGGATGAGCTTCGATGTAACAGTCATAGTTCTAATAAATGAATGCTCCCCGTAGCTTACTGCGGGGTATCCTTTCTATTTTCTTTCTCACTTAAATAATTTAAGTTGCTTTTCATCTTGTCATCTTTCTGTTTATCGCAGCAAGCTGCGGGGCAATGCCCTTTTTTGATTATAGATGATTACGTTTCTGTTGACAAAATCCGTGTTTAGCTTTACAGCTTCCGGGGCAATTATGTCTAAATGAGCGGAGAAGAGTTTATTGCGGGTTTACTTAAAAATAGGATGAGATCGTTCTGGAATAAAGTGGGCTTGACGAGGCTTCTCCATAAAAAAAGCTGGCGGGCGCAGCGAGACTGAAGAGGGTGTTTTGATGGGTTTTTACTAAATTCGCATTGGTTGTGATGTATTGGGTTGCGCAATGGAAGATGGGGATTGGATGACCTCATCCAACCCTATGAGGATGTATCAAACAGGTCGAATGAAACCCGACGAAACAAGTTTTGATGTGTCGGGTTGCGCTTTGGGCGATTGGGTGAGGTCACTCAACCTTGCGAGAAATGAAGGTTGGGTCAGGTATGTGGTCGCTTCATCCGACCTCCGTGGGGTTTTTAAGACAAGGGCTAAAGCGCAGAGTCACTGAGGCGGGGTTGTTTTGGGTGACAGAATTCACTCTCTATCAATAATGATCAGTTTGGCCTGTCGAGGCGTATAATCTGGAGGACGAGGCGAAAATGGATGAAGAAAAAGCAGAAGAACCTGTTGACGACAGCGTTAAAAACAGAATCAAGCGCCTGCCGCGCAATATCTGGATAGTCAGCGCGACCAGCTTTTTTATGGATGTGTCAAGTGAAATGGTGTTGAATGTTTTGCCGTTATTTTTGAACACGGTCTTAGGGGTGAAGACAAATGTGATCGGTTTGATTGAGGGTGTTGCTGAGGCTACGGCGAGCATTCTCAAACTGTTCTCAGGTTGGCTCTCGGACAAGCTGGGGACGCGCAAGTGGCTGGCGGTGGCTGGGTATGGACTTTCCGCTCTGGCAAAGCCGTTTTTCTTCTTCGCTCAGACCTGGGGAACAGTCGCAGCGATTCGCTGGACGGATCGGATCGGTAAGGGCATTCGCACCGCGCCACGTGACGCTTTGGTAGTGGATAATGTGAAGCCCCATCAGCGCGGGTTGGCTTTTGGGCTGCACCGCGCAGCTGACACGGCCGGAGCGTTTCTGGGGATTTTGACTGCTGCGCTGATCGTCTGGCTGGTTAAATCACGTACTGGCGCGGAGGCGCTCACGCGCAGTACTTTTCAAACCATCGTCCTGGTCAGCGCGATTCCGGCGATTTTAGCGGTTGTGGTTTTAGCGCTTGGCACAAAGGAAGCCAGATCAGCCGGAACGGCTCAGAAGATGCGCATTACCTTCAAAGGGTTGGGGAAACCTTTTGGAATGTTCATGTTGATTGTTGGGCTATTTGATCTTGGCAACTCATCGGACGCTTTTTTAATTCTGAGGGCTGAGTCGGTGGGCATGAAATTAATCCATATTCTGATCATGTTGGCTGTTTTTAACCTAGTTTACGCGCTGATTTCAACACCCGCTGGCATTTTATCTGACAAATTCGGACGCCGAAAAATGATTATTGGCGGCTGGATTGTCTACGCGTTGATCTATCTCGGCTTCGCCGTGGCCAAGTCGCCGACGGTAGTTTGGTTTTTATATGTCTCTTATGGGTTGTATTACGGCATGGCGTATGGCACAGCGAAAGCGATGATCAGCGATATCGTCCCTTATGACATGAGGGGGACCGCGTTTGGCACGTATAACGCGATTTTGGGCATTTTAGACTTCCCGGCATCGCTGATTGCTGGCCTGTTATGGAGCGGTTTAGGCAAGTGGGCTGGGTTTGGGCCGTCAGCGCCATTTTACTTCGGCGCTGGGATGGCCGCGCTCGCGGTTGTGCTGTTCCTTTCATGGAAACCTGACACGAGCGGTATCCAGACGGAACCGCCAGCGGAATCAACCGGTGTTTAATTCGGTCTGTCTCATTTATAATGAATAGCATGGCCAACCAAATTGAACTTAAACGTAAACGCATTGGCGTATTGGAATATCGCACTGGTTTTTATACTTACCTGCGCACGATCATGAACAAGCTGCCTGAGGCGGAATATGTGCCTGTGCGGGATCTGTTTAGCCTGCGCAGACGCCTGGCGCTCAAGGTCAATCGAATGATTGGCAAGCCGCTCATTCCGACCTTTGACCTCAACAATCAATTTGAAGATTTTGACATTAATAAAGTGGATTTACTTCACTTGATGAATGGCGTCAGTTATGGCAAGACCCCCTGGGTGGTCTCGTTTGAAACGATCGTGCCGCGCCTTACGGAGCTTGTCACCCGCCATCAGGGGGCTAATCGAGGTGAGGCGCTTTTGACTCCAAGCGTGAGGCGCGCGCTCGAAGCGTTGGGCGGGAACGCTTGCCGCCAGTTAATTGCCTGGTCTGAAAACAGCGCGAAAATTCAGAAAGATCTGTTAAGAGAGTTCCCCGCTGAATTCAGTCAGCCGATATTGAATAAACTGATGGTTCTGCACCCGCCGCAGGAAGTGTTGAGCAAGGTGAAACCGATGAGAGCGCCCACAGCGGAAGAGCCGCTGCGATTCGTGCTGGTTGGGGCCGCTTTTTTCAGGAAGGGCGGTCGGGAGCTGTTTGAGGCTTTTCGAAAGTTGCACGAGGAGGAAGGGCTGCCGGTTCGTTTGGTTGTGATCAGCTCGTTGAGACTGGAACCCTACGCAGCACACGAGAGTGAATTTGATGTGGATTGGGCAAAGGACGTCATTGACAGCAAACCAAAGTGGCTTGAGTATTACGCTTCATTACCGAATGAGCAGGTGTTGAGTTTAATGAAGCAGGCGGATGTGGGTTTGCTGCCGAGCTGGGCAGATACTTATGGTCTCTCGGTCATTGAAGCGCAAGCCTGCGGGTGCCCGGTAATCACGACGGATATTCGCGCGTTTCCGGAGATGAACAATAACCGAGTGGGTTGGATGATCAAAGTGCCTAAGAATGAACTTGGTGAGGCGCTGTATACGAACGAAACTGATCGACAGTTATTGAGCGAGACCATCCGAAAAGGATTGGAAGAAATCGTGCGTGAGATTGTTGGGAACCCGCAATTAATTGTTGACAAGGGCACGCTGGCGCTTGAAAAGATCAAAGATCAACATGACCCACGGCGGTACGCTGACGCGTTGCGATCGGTTTATGGGTGGTAGCTGGTTATAGTTGCTGGCCTGAAACTGATTTTTTATGATTGGTGTTTGCTGAAACTCATCGCTCGGCAGGTATGATGGCCGTGGGATTAGTCTCGATCCGCTGTGTCGAAACAATCGGATAAGGATAAGAGAAGAGAATGAATCGGGCAAAGATTCAGGATGAAAGGGAAGCCAAACCCTGCATTTTTTTTGGATTCAACGAGGGAGTTGGGTATAATTCACCTGCAATTAACTCGCAAAACAAGGAGTAAGAATGATCGTCACTACAAAAAAACTTTTTGAGCATGCCTATGGAAAATATGCCATTGGCGCTTACAACATTAACAACCTCGAACAAATCGTTGGCCTGTTTGAGGGCAACCTGCAGTCGCAGGCGCCGTTCATCATCCAGATTTCAAAAGGCGCGAGGGCTTATACGAATAAAACTTTTCTTGAAGGTTTGATTCGCGCGGCCGATGAAGTGTATCCGGAAGCGATATTCGCGGTTCATTTGGATCATGGCGATGAAGCGACTGCTTATGACTGTATCAATTCAGGCTTCTACAGCTCGGTGATGATCGATGCCTCCTCAAAGCCTTATGAAGAGAACATCGCAACGACTCGCCGTGTGGTTGAAGCCGCGCACGCCAAGGGGATTGTGGTGGAAGCGGAATTGGGCATGTTGGGCGGTGTGGAAGAGCATGTGAGCGTGAAGGAAGCTGACGCCAAACTGACCGACCCCGACCAGGCGCGCGATTTCGTAGAGCGATCAGGGTGTGACTCACTGGCGGTCGCGATCGGCACGAGCCACGGCGCTTTTAAGTTCTCGGGTACGCAGTCGCTGCACTTTGATGTGTTGGCTGAAATTCAGCGCAGGCTGATGGGCTTCCCGCTGGTTATGCATGGTTCCAGTTCGGTGCCGCAGGAAGAGGTGGAACGCATCAATCAAGCGGGCGGTAAGTTGGCTGGGGCTAAGGGCGTTGATGCTTCCCAGTTCAGGCATGCTGCTGAGTTGGGTGTGACAAAGATCAACATTGACACCGATGGTCGCCTTGTCTGGACACGTGTGCACCGCGAATTTTTCAATGAATATCCCGAAAAGTTTGACCTGCGTGACCCTGGCAAGGTGTTCATGAAAGAGTACGCCAAGTTTATCGCGGCAAAGAATGTTTATCTCGGTTCGGCTGGACAGCTGAGCGATGTCAGAACTTTTCTAAGAGGTAGCAATGAGACCTGTTGAAATTCGGCCTGATATTTTCTGGGTTGGTGTCAATGATCGTTCGACTGAGCTGTTTGAGGGCTTGTGGCCGATCCATGACATTGGCGTTTCCTACAACTCATATCTGATTAGAGATGAAAAGACTGCCCTGGTGGACCTGTCGAAAGAAACATTCACTGAGGATTTTATCGAACAGGTCGCTGAGTTGGTGGACCTGAACAAAATCGACTATATCATCATCAATCATATGGAGCCCGACCATACGGGTGTGTTGCAGCGCATTCGCAAGCTGGTGCCAAATGCGGTGTTTGTGGGCATGGGCAAAGCGATCGAGATGATGAAAGATTTCTACGGTGTCACTGAGAATGTCAAAGTTGTGAAGCACGAGGAGATGCTTTCGCTGGGCAAATTCACGCTGAAGTTCCTGTTCACGCCGTTGCTCCACTGGCCAGAAACGATGATGACTTATGTCGGGGAAGAAAAACTGATTTTCACCTGTGATGGTTTCGGCGGCTTTGGATCGCTGAACAGCAGCATCTTTGATGATGATTATGAAGATCTTTCCCTCTATGAGGGCGAGATGTTGAGATATTACACCAATATCGTAGCTGCCTTTAACCGAAATGTGGTTCTGGCGTTGGATAAAGTGGCGCCTTATCCCATTGAGGTGATCGCTCCTTCTCATGGCATCATCTGGCGCAAGAATCCCCAGCGACCGATTGAGCTTTATAAAAAATGGATCGCTTATGGCAATGGCGAGGCTGACCCCGGAGTTACTGTTCTTTATGGGTCGATGTATCGCAATACTGAACGCGCGATGGATCAGGTGCTCGAGGAATTCGCCAAGGCAAACGTACCCGTTGAAGTGTTTAATGTGTCTGGGGTGCATCCAAGCTATATGTTGCCCTCGCTGTGGTCGAAGCGCGGGCTGATTGTTGCCTGTCCGACGTATGAACGGGCGATGTTCCCCTCGATGGTTCATGCGCTGGATATCGCGGAGATCAAGAAGGTTAAAAACAAGGTGGCTGCCTATTTTGGTTCCTATGCCTGGTCGGGCGGCGCGAAGGCTGTTTTTGACGGCTATGCGGAGCGCCTGGAGTGGGACGCGGTTGGCGGGCTCGAGTTCGTCGGTCAGTCAAAAGAGAATGACATCGCGCAGATTCGCGAACTCGTGAGAGCAGTCGCCCAAAAAAGCAGTTAACCTGAACGAACACCAAGTCGAGAAGCCCTGACCGATTTGGTAAGGGCTTTTTAGTAACCGGAGGAGAAAATGAGTCTCAATAAACGTCTCGATCTGGCCAGGGAAGCGTACGCCAGGAAAGATAAAGAGATGGCCGCGCAGGCGCACCGCAAGCGCATGATCGAACATTCAGCCAAGGAGCAGCACGGCGGTCAGGGCTCCCAGTATATCGGCAGCATGGTTTATGGTGGTCTGGATGGGGTGGTAACTACTTTCGCGGCAGTTAGCGGTGTGGCTGGCGCTAATCTGGGAGCGCATATTGTGCTTATCATGGGACTGGCCAACCTGTTAGCAGACGGACTCTCGATGGCGGTTGGCGCATACCTCTCGGACAAAAGCGAGCATGAATATTACGAGCGGGAATATCAGCGTGAAAGTTGGGAAGTTGAGCATTTTCCGCAGGGCGAAAAAGATGAAATGATTGAAATCTATAAGGAGCAAGGTTACAGCGACGAGGATGCGAAACAGTTGATTGAGATTATTTCGACCAATAAAGAAAGCTGGGTTGAGCAGATGATGCTCTTGGAACTTGGGCTGTTAAAGGATGATAAAAAACCGATTATCAGCGGGCTGGTAACATTCATCGCTTTTTTGATCGCTGGCGCTATCCCTCTGGCAGGCTATTTGATTACCAACGCTGCCGGAGCGAGCGGGCAAACCTCATTCCTGATCTCAGCGATCGTTTCGGGTTTGACCTTGTTTGCGCTGGGCGCCGCTAAGGTCAAAGTGACAGGCCTGAAACCATTGCGCAGTGGAATAGAGATGTTGTTGGTTGGCGGCATCGCAGCCGTGGTGGCTTTCGCTGTTGGATTGTTCCTGAAAGGGATTGGAGTAGGCGGATGATATAATTCCGCAGATTAAATGAGGTGAAAAATGACAGAGCAGATAACGCCAAAAACAAATTTCATCAAAGAGATTATCGATGAGCACAACCGCACCGGCCGTTTTGGCGGTCGGGTGCATACCCGATTTCCACCTGAACCCAATGGCTACCTGCATATTGGCCATACCAAAGCGCTGGTGATTGATTTTGGGATCGCCGAAGAATATGGCGGGTTGACAAACCTGCGCTATGACGATACCAACCCGGTTAAGGAAGATGTCGAATATGTCGACGCGATTAAAGAGGATATCCGCTGGCTTGGTTTTGATTGGGGAGATCGCGAATACTACGCCTCGGATTATTTCGAACAGCTTTATGACATGGCGATTGAATTAATTAAGGCCGGCAAAGCGTATGTGGATGAACTGAGCGCGGAAGAAATGCGCGAGAACAGGGGGACATTGACCGAACCCGGAAAAGAAAGCCCCTGGCGCAATCGCCCAGTTGAGGAAAACCTGAACCTGTTTGAAAGGATGCGCGCCGGGGAATTCCCGGACGGCAGTAAGACCTTGCGGGCGAAGATTGACATGGCGTCGCCGAATATGAATATGCGCGACCCGGTAATGTATCGCATACTGCATGCTGAGCACCATCGCACGGGAAACAAATGGTGTATTTATCCGATGTATGATTTTGCGCATGGACAGTCGGACTCGATTGAAGGCATTACGCATTCGATGTGTTCTCTGGAATATGAGAATCACCGTCCGCTGTATGACTGGTTCCTGGACGCGTTAGGTATTTTTCACCCACAGCAAATTGAGTTTGCGCGTCTGAACCTGACCCATACGGTCATGAGCAAGCGCAAGCTGCGTAAATTGGTGGAGGAAGGCTATGTGGACGGCTGGACTGATCCGCGCATGCCTACGCTGGCGGCGATGCGCCGACGGGGATATCCGCCTCAGGCGATTCGGAAATTTATAGAGCTGATTGGTGTCGCAAAGAACGATAGTTTCGTCGAGGTGGAACTGTTGGAACATGTAGTCAGGGATGAATTAAACCTGATCGCTCCGCGGCGCATGGCGATTTTGAAGCCCTTGAAACTAATCATCGACAATTACCCGAAGGGTGAGACTGAGGAATTTGAGGTGAGGGACTTCCCGCAGAATCCTGAGAACGACGCGCGGCGTACAGTGCCGTTTGGACGGGAACTGTGGATTGAGCAGGATGACTTTATGGAAGAGCCCGCGCCTAAATACTTCAGGCTGACACCCGGACGGGAAGTGAGGCTGATGAACGCCTATTTCGTGACCGCTCATTCAGTTGAAAAGGATGAGGAAGGCAATGTGGTTGCCGTGCACTGCACGTATGACCCGGAAACACGTGGGGGCAACGCGTTAG
>Ga0123335_1002917_pt1 | contig 24621 bp, 21 predicted proteins | sample BiotimSIPDNA_2_FD_89707 | JGI IMG/M metagenome (GOLD analysis project Ga0123335, IMG submission 89707) | Anaerobic biogas reactor microbial communites from Washington, USA - Biogas_R2 time_0 SIP DNA | ecosystem: Engineered > Bioreactor > Anaerobic > Unclassified | place: Washington, USA...
CGCAATCGCTGTTCGAAGCGACGGAAGACCTGTGCCGTCGTCGTACCCATGTGTCGAGGGCCGGTCAAGGGTGGCGCGCACCGCCTCGATAGCCTCAGGTGGTGGTGGGTAGCGGACGACTCCCTGCCCAAGGGAGATGGTTCCCGGCACCTCGCGGATGAGGTTGCCGATCACTGCGATCATAGCCGGCTGAACATGGTCCATGCGGCTGGGCCGAAACCCGTCGTGGGTCTCCCTGGGTCTCTGGTTGTCTGCTATGGTCACGCGTCTTGTTTCCCTGATTGTTTGGTGTGAGCTGCGCGCCTGCCGCTGGTGGTCGTTTAGACGGGCTGCGCCACCGGAGCCCAACGCTTATTCCGCGGTCTAGGATAGCCTGGATCGACCGTCCGTTCCGGAAGCCGTCCGCGGGTACCGTGTGGCGGGCGTGACGCGGGTCTATAATCCGCTCAGACTCTAACCGAGAGTCGAATCGTTGAGGAGTGTGGCTACGCATGGACAGGACCGATAGGCCCCAAGGAAGAAAGAAGCGCGTCGGCTCCGGAGTCGGCAAGGTCTTCAAACGCGGCGAAGGTGTTGGCGGCAAGACCGGCGGTCCGGTCGGAGACGCCGATGGTTACGCTGAAAGGAAAGACCAATCAGGCAAACAGACAGGGACGGTGGAGCGAGATTCTGGCTTCCCAAAGCCGGGGAGTGACGCTCCCTCCAGCGGTGGTGGATTGAGTGGCGGCGGCCTCTCGTCCGGCGGCGGAGGCGGGACCGGCGGTACCGGAGGGGCGCCTGGGCCGGGCCGGGTGCCGTCGATCGGTTGCTCGCCCAAACTGCTTCTGATCATCATCGTGATCGCGGCGGTCATCGCTCTGGTCGTGTATCTGATGTCTCGCGGGTCGGTCGGGACGGAGGAGACGTCTGTACTCACTCCTACGACGCCCAGTGGAATCGCTTCGGTCACGTCTACGGACCTGACCACCGGCACCACTTCCAGTCCAACTACCGCAGTCACCACTGTCTCCCAGGAGGCCCGGGCCAAGAGGACCGTTCTAAAGGGCGATGGCAATGACGTGGCCACCATCATGGTCTACATCTGCGCGACCGATCTGGAGTCCCAGAGTGGGATGGCGACCGCCGACCTCAATGAGATGCTGTACGCCCAGGACTCCGACAAGGTGAACGTCGTCATCGAGACGGGCGGGACGTCCGGTTGGCGCAACAGCGTCATCAGCAGCAGGACCAACCAGCGGTACTACGTGACTCCCCAGGGACTTCAGCTCATCCAGGACAACCTGGGCATGAAGTCGATGGTCGATCCCAACACTCTCTCGGATTTCATCCAGTTCTCAAAGGCCAACTTCCCGGCCGACCGCTACATATTGGTGCTCTGGGACCATGGGGGTGGCTCGCTGACAGGGTACGGCTACGACCAGAACTTCAGGCAAGACAGCATGACTCTGGACGAACTGGCAACAGCTCTCAACAACGGAGGCTGCGCCTTCGACCTCATCGGTTTCGACGCTTGTCTCATGGCCACTCTGGAGACGGCCATGGTGCTGGAACCCTACGGTGACTACATGCTGGCTTCGGAAGAGACGGAGCCCGGCATCGGCTGGGACTACACGGGCTGGCTTTCGGCTCTCGCCCAGAATTCCTCCCTGCCCACAACGGACCTTGGTACGAAGCTCATCGACGACTATGTGTCGGCCTGCCGGTCTCAGGTCCCGCAGGCGCAGGCCACCCTCTCGCTCATCGATCTGGCCGAGCTCAAGGGGACGGTGCCCGCGGCCTTTGCATCCTTCGCTAGAGCTACCAACGGGCTTCTCGATGATGAGAGCTACAAGACCGTCTCCGACGCGCGCGCCGAATCCAAGGAGTTCGCTTCCTCCTCCCAAATCAACCAGATAGACCTCATCCATTTCGCCGACAATCTCGGGACTCCGGAAGCGAGGGCCTTTGCCAACGCGCTCCGCGGTTGCATCAAGTACAACCTGACCTCCAACAACATCACCAACTCTAACGGCGTGTCGATCTACTTCCCCCATAGGAAGCTTTCGCAGCTCACTTCCATGCTGGTGACATACGACCGGATCGGCATCGCTCAGGAGTACAGCGAGTGTCTGCGGAGCTACGCCAGTCTGGCAGCCGGGGGGCAGATCACCTCGAGTGGCAGCGGCAACATGCTGGAGTCGCTGCTGGGCGGGCTCTTGGGGGGACAGGGATCCGCGGCCGGGTCTTCGGGCAGCGCCGGCCTGGGGGAACTGTTGAGCTCCTTCCTGTCGGCCGGTGACTTTCGCAGTATCACCGGGGGCGGTCAAGACTGGCTTGACACGGATCGGATGCAGGCCTCCCTGGGCTACTACGAGCAGAACCGCTTTGACGCCTCCGCCCTGGCGATAACCGAAAAGGACGGGCAGCGCGTGATCTCCCTGTCCGACGAGCAATGGGACCTGGTCCAGTTCATGGAGATGAACGTATTCCTGGACGACGGCGAGGGTTTCATCGATCTGGGCCTGGACAACGTGTATGAGTACACCGACGATGGCGATCTCATCATGGAGTACGACGGCACCTGGTTGGCGCTGAACGGGCAGATCGTCGGTTACTACATGGTGAGCGACGACCACGACGGCGATATGTACTCTATCAAAGGGCGGGTACCCGCCCTGTTGAACGATCAACTGGTCGACATCATCGTGGTCTTCGACAACGAGACGCCCGAGGGCGAGGTGTTGGGCGCGCAGCCCAGGTACGACCCTGAGACGGAGACCGGCACGGTGGCCAAAGGACTGCTGGAGATCGTGGCCGGTGACAAGATCGACTACCTCTGCGACTACTACACCTATGACGGCGACTACACCGACACCTATTACCTCGGTGACCAATACACGGCCACGGGCGCTTGGGAGGTGGAGAACCTGTCGGTCGGGGGCATGGACTATCGCATGACCTATCGCTTCACCGATATCTACGGCAACCAGTACTGGACGCCGCCCGTCAACGACTAGCGTTCGCTCGCGGCCAGGCCTTGGTCGGTGATCCGCAGCCACGTGTTGGTCAGCAGCGGATCCCATTCGATCAGGCCGGCGCGGGCCAAAGCCCCCGCGGCCTCTCTGACCGTGACGGCATCGAGGCTCAACCGGTGCTGAAGCTCGGGGCCGGAGACCTCGGCTTCCGGGTTGCACCGGTGAGCGGCGGCCATATAGGCAAGGATTACCGCCTGTGCCGCCGCGCCGGGTGTGGCGCCGGATGTGATCTCATGGTGCGTCAAGCGGCCCTCCCCGGTTCGTCTCCGCGCGCAGTGGCCGGGTACGGTTCGGGAGCTAGGATTGTTCAGCGTAGCCTTGGGCCAGTTCCTCATCGGACGCGGTCCGTACGTCCGTGACCTCGACCTCGAAGTGGAGCGTCTTGCCGGCCAGCGGATGGTTGGCATCGACCACGATGCTGTCTTCGTTGACCTCCCGCACCACCAATTGCACGGGGCCACTCGGCGTCTCGCCCACGACCTGCATGCCGGGCTCGAGTTCCACGCCCTCAGGGACGCTATCGCACGGCAGGGTGACCACTGCCCCCGGATCGAATTCGCCGTAGGCATCAGCCGGCTCGATCACCACCGTCTGCTTATTACCCGGCTCCACGCCCTCCAGGGCGTTCTCCAATCCTGGGATGATGTTGCTGTAGCCATGCAGATACTGGATGGTCTGATCCATCCCGTCCAACAATTCGCCCTCGTCGTTTCTCAGCGTGTAGTTGAGGGTTACTACCGCTCCGCGAGTGGCTTGCATGATCTGAGTCCCTTCTGATTGTTTCCTTCAAGACGCTTCTGCCGTCTTGCCCCGGGCAGTCTACCGTACTCGGAAGGCAGGGTCGAGCGGGGTACTCTGGATCCCTGCAGCCGCTCCGTCCCGGGAATGCGGTAAGGTATTACTTGGACGGCGGACATCTCTCTGCCGGATGGCACTTATCGACGATGGAGGAACACGGCCCATGACCGATCCCGATAACGAAAGACTAGTGGCGCGGACGCCTGTCCGTGAGAGCGGCGGGGCGGAGGTCAAAGGCCGGCAGTGGCCGCCCATGACCTACGTCGGTAAAGAGCAGATCCCTGAGGCGGGTCTACACGTGGATCTCGGCTGGATCTACCAGGTTCCGCAGCCGGATGCGCAGGAATCTGAGCAGGTTCTCGACTACGACCAACTGCTGGTCCACATCGGCATGGATCCAGATACCCCGCAGAACCTGGGCGCAACGGTCGAGTTCTACTTGGGCGGTCAGCGGATCGTCTTCAACACCACCACGGCCATCTATATCCCCAAGGGTATCCCGTACGGGCCCTTGACCTGGAAAGAGGTCGTGCGTCCCCACCTGCAGATGTCGATCGTGTTCGGAAGCAGCGACCCTTACGGCGGCTCAGCTCTGAAGGTGATCGGGGCCTCAAAAGACGCCGTCCCCGCGAAGACCGACAAGACGGACTACGAGCAATACGTGGTCCGCAGTCCGATGAGAGAGGCCGGCCCGGATCACGTCGAGGGTCGCCAGAACCCCACCATGACTTATCTGAGCGGCACCCAGGTCCCCGGGGTCAGGAACTACATGGAGATAGGTTGGATATGGGACGTGCCCGATCGCTCCATCCCCAAGATGCGCCACGACAACTACGACGAGATTGTCCTCCATGTGGGCAGCGATCCCGATGATCCTGAAGACCTCAACGGCATCCTGCTGTTCGGCGTGGGGGAGGAATTGGTCGAACTCACCACTACCCACTGCGTGTACGCGCCCAAGGGTGTCGATCACGGTCCGCTATTTTGGAAAGAGGTACGCCGGCCGCTCCTAGAGATAGCGATGATGTTGGGCGCGGGTACCTGGGCGGAGGGCTGGGAGGGGAGCTTTTTCGACGAGGAGTGAGTTCGGTTGCGCGGAGACCTGCCAGACTACTTATGTATCGTGATAGAACGCTGCGATAGCAGAGGGAAAGGGGACTGACAACCATGGCTGAATCTAAGAACAGCAAGTACATCATCACGGAGCGGAAGCTCGACTCTCGCGACGCGGCTTTGCCTGCCGGGGTGGATCCCGAGTCGGTGAGCAATACCAAGTCGCATCGGAAGATCCTGAGCCTCGACGACATGGTACTCAAGGGAGCTTCGTATACGGAGGTGGTGTGGATGTGGCCGGGAGGTTCCGACGTCTATCCTGAGACCCCAGAACCTTCTTCTCACGCACACGACTACGACGAGACCATCGGGTTCTTCGGCACCGACCTGGAGAATCCGTACGAACTGCACGGCGAGATCGAGTTCTGGATAGAGGATGAGAAGTTCATCCTGACGAAGAGCTGTTTGATCTTCTTGCCTAAGGGCACCTACCATTGCCCGTTGGTGATACACAAGGTCGATAGACCCATCTTCCACTTCTCCGGCGGCCCGGGATCTTCGTACGTCCAAGAGGTGGCCGAGAAGTGAACGCCGCGGCAGTGGACGGGTCTCTTGGGGGCAGCGCCCCCATGACCCGTCCGGTCGACGACCTCTCCCGCGTCATGGACGTTTCGGGCAAGCAGGTGGTGGTGACCGGCGGCGGCAGCGGTATCGGTCTGGGGATCTCTCAGGCATTCGCTCAGCGCGGGGCAACCGTCGCCAATCTGACTCCCGACATGAAGCAGAAAATCGCCGTGTCGATGCTGGACCGCCGCTTCGGCGAGCCTCTGGAGATAGGCGCTCTGTGCGTGTTCATGGCTTCAGCGGAGGGGAGCCACCTCAACGGGGTAGCGATACCCCACGACGGCGGGTTCAACTGCATCAACTGAAAGGTCTCTGTGGGTCTGGGTCTGACGGCTCCCGCCCGAGGTGGATGAAGGCGATGGCTGTTGCGGAGGATGGTCGATGGCTGTGCCGGAGGATTACTCGATAGAGGAGCGGCGGGCGTTACTACCTTGGGTGGTCGCGCCCATCCCTGTTCCGCCCTCCCCGATGGACCCAGGTCTGATCGAGGGGGAAGACGCAGGAACCAGGCGCCGGGTGGGTGATTGTGTTCGAGGCATGCTTCTGGGGCTGGCTATCGGCGATGCCCTGGGCAACACCAGCGAGGGTATGACGCCGGAAGAACGGCGAGAGGCCGTTGGGGCGCTGCACGGCGATGCCCGGGGTGACATCCGCGATTATCTGCCCAATCGCCGGGAAGATATGCGCGCCGTCGGGCTTCCCTCAGATGATACGCAGCTTGCCTTCTGGACTCTGGAGTCGCTTCTTCGTTGTGGCCGTCTGGATCCGGTGGCCCTAGCCGACAACTTCACCCGCCGACACCGGATCTACGGCATCGGAGCAACAGTCACCGCGTTCCTGATGGCCTATCGCCGGGAGGGAAGGCCCTGGCATCAGGCCGGACAACCCAGCGCCGGTAATGGTGCCCTGATGCGGATCGCGCCTGTGGTTCTGCCTCACCTGCGGGGGATGTCGTGGCATCTGTGGGAGGACGTGATAGCGGCGACGATCCTCACTCATCGGGACGAGGCCGCCGTCGCGGCGGGCGTGGGCTTCGTAGGCCTGTTGGCTGAGTGTCTGACTTTGGCGGCCGCCGGTCCCGTCTGGAACGGCGTGCCCGCTCGTTGGTGGCCCGAGACCTTCCTGCGCTACGCCCGGACGGTGGAAACCAGCAAGGCTTACGACTGTGGAGGGGCCGACACTCGCTTCCACGGGAGTCTGTCGGCGCGGGTGGAGCAGACGGTCCTCCCCGCCATCGCTGTGGGAACGACCGTGGCGGAGGCAGCCGAGCGCTGGTACTCGGGGGCCTACTTGTTGGAGACGGTTCCCTGCATGCTTCACATCTTGGCCCTTCATGGCGATGATCCTGAGGAGGCCATCGTGCGCGCGGTCAACGACACGTACGACAACGACACCATTGCAGCGATCGTGGGGGCGGCTGTGGGGGCCGCTCACGGGGTCGAGGCTCTACCCCGGCGCTGGCGGGAGGGTCTGCTGGGTAGGACGAGAGAAGAAGACGAAGGCTGGGTCCAAGAGCTGGCGGAGAGGGCGGTATGGGCCTACGTCGACGGTGGGAAACGCCGATCCTCCGGTGTGGATGGCACCTCGGGGGGCTGACGCGAGGCCGCGCTCGCCGCAGACGCAGCCAGTGCGGGCGGCCGACGCGCTCTGTCTCCGAGCGAGCGCCCGTGCGAGCCCCCGTGCGCGGGCCTTCCTCTTCTTGCTGTAACATCATCTCCTCATGATCTCTGTGGCTTCTTACTTGATCTCATGAATCCCGGCCATCGCCGGCCATATGACGCTCTCGTCTTCGACCTCGACGGCACCCTGTGGGACGCCGCGGCCGCCTCCGCGTACGGCTGGAATCTCGCCCTCGAGAAGATGGGAGTCGCCTCCAGGGTCGCGGTCGAAGATATCCGCTCGGTTTCCGGTATGCCGTTCACGCGCTGTGTGGAAGTGCTTCTGCCGGAGTTGCACCCAGCGTCCGCGGAACTTCTGGAGGCGCTTGACCGAAGCGAACGTCTGGGCATCAGCAAAATGGCGGGGGTTCTATACGAAGGTGTGGCGGACGGCCTCCCGAGGTTGGCGGAGGTGTACGGGCTTTTCGTCGTGAGTAACTGCCCCGGTTGGTACCTGGAGGAGTTTCTACGGGTTAGCGGCTTCGAAATCTACCTTAGCGGGTATAACTGTCATGGTATGTCCGGCAAAGACAAGCCGGAGATGCTAATCGACCTGCGTCGTAGATTCAGTCTTGTGCGTCCCGTGTACATAGGCGACACGCAAGCAGATGGTCGGGCGGCGGCACGGGCCGGTATGGATTTTGGCCTTGCCGGTTACGGCTTCGGGGCGATTGACGGTCCCCGGCTGTCGTTCGATAGTTTTGGCGAACTGGTGGGGTACTTCTTGGAGGCTTCGAGAGGGTAGAACCTCTCAGATGATGACGTGATACGTGGCGCCGCAACCCGGCTGGTACTATACAGAGGCGCGGAAGCTGCGTACCTGGACGGCGTAGGGCATGGTGCCATCGGTGGGTGAGAAGCGATGGTTCCAAGACCGTCGTCGGCCCTAGGGTGCCTGAGTCGGAGTGCGCAGTCACAAGACGGGGGAAGGATTAGTATGTACAAGAAGATGGTTGTTCTGCTGGATGGTTCGGAGCTGGCCGAGGTAGTGTTCGACTACGCTCAGGAGCTCTCGGCCAGGATGGATCTGGAGATAGAGCTCTTGCATGTGTGCACGCCGCAGGAATCGGCCCAGCTGCCTATGCGGCGCGCCTATATGGAGCGCATGGCCGAAGAGTTGTGCGTTGAGGCAGAGAAGATCCGTGCCAAATACGACAAGCGCGGTTTGGCGCAGTGCATCCAGGCGCGCGGCAATGTGGTCGTGGGGTACCCGGCCGAAGAGATCCTCAAGTTCATCGAACAGAACGAGATCGACCTCGTTATGATGTCCACCCACGGCAGCACCGGGTTCAAGGCCTGGGATCTTGGCGCAGTCGCCAACAAGGTGGTCCACGCGTCGAGGGTCCCGGTCTGGCTGGTGCCCGCCGAGTTGCGTCAGGAGATCCTGGCGGATGCGATTCCCGACAAGCCCCTCGTGGTACCCCTGAGCGGCAGCAAGCGTTCGGGGGTGGCGATTGCTCACGCCGTCAACATCATCAAGCAGAGGTCAGGCCAGGGAGAGTTGGTCCTACTTCATGTGGTGGAGACGCAGAGCACCTTCACGCGGGCCGCTCTGGATGCCGCGGCTGAGCAACGGGCGAAGATGAAGGAGTACTTGGAGGATCTCGCCAAGCCGATCAGAGAGTCCGGTATTTCGGTCCGCACCGAGGTTCTCTCAGGAGAACCCGTGGAGACCATCATCAACTATCTGAAGAGCCATCCCACCCAATTGCTTGCCATGGCCACCCGCGGCAAGAGTGGTCTCAGTAGGATGATCTTCGGGAGCGTGACGGAGAGCATGATCCATTTGGTGAAGGTCACGCCGTTGCTCCTCATAAGCGGAGAAGACTGAAGGCCTGGGAGCGATCTCTAGGGGTGATCCCATCCAGAACGGGCTTGCGCGCACAAAGGAGGCATGGCTATGTATATGAGGATGCTGGTGTTGCTGGACGGGTCGGAGCCGGCCGAGGTGGTCTTCAAGTATGCCCGGGAGCTTTCCGGCCGGCTGCACGTCGACCTGGAACTGCTCCACGTCTGCAGCCCGCAGGACGCGGGTACGTTGCCGATGCGGAAGGCCTACATAGAGCAGAAGGCGGAACAGCTGAGGGCCGAAGCCGGCGAGATGAGCCTAGGGTTCGGCGTAGGCGCGATGGGGGAGAGCATTCAGGCGCGGGGCAGCGTTGTGGTGGGCGATCCGGCTGATGAGATCCTCAAGTACATCGATGAGAACGACATCGACCTGGTGATGATGTCGACGCACGGGAGTTCGGGCGTCAAAGCCTGGGATCTTGGCGAGGTGGCCAACAAGGTGGTACATGCGGTCAAGGTCCCCATCTGGCTGGTCCCTTCCGAATTGCGCGAAGAGATCATCATGGACAAGCTGCCCCAGAGGAGTCTGCTGATACCCCTTAGTGGCTCGAAGGCATCGGAGGCCGTGATCTCTCACGCCATCGACATCGTGCAGCGTCGCGGTCCGCAGGCTGAACTGGTGGTACTCCTGCATGTTGTCGACACCGCCAACGTGGCGGGTGGTGAGATCAATCCGGCGGAGGTAGAGGCGGAGCGCGCGCGGATGCAGGAGTATCTGGATTCCGTGGCACAGCGCGTCAAAGAAGCCGGCTTCATGACCCGTACCGAGGTATTGGTAGGCGATCCGGGCAGGGTCATTATCCAGTTCACCAGGGATAATCCGCCCCAGCTCCTGGCTCTGGCCACCAGTGGGCAAGAGGGTCCCGGCGGCACGGTGTTCGACAGCGTGAGCGAGCACCTCATGCACCGGGTCAAGAAGACGCCGTTGATGCTGGTGCGGGCCGACGTGTGAGTTCGGCGCTGCTTCCGCAGCGCCTCTCTGACTCGAGCCCGTTCACCCCTCCTCGACCTCTGCCAGATGTCGGATCTGGCAGAGGGAGTGGTTCCACACGACATCGTGGGCGAATTCTGGGAAGAGCCTCCGTCCCATCGCCCAGCCGATCCTGCCTAACCCCCGACCCCGCGGGAAGTCGAATCCCACGTATATGGTGAGCAGGCTCACCCCCGGTCTCAACTCGTCCAGCAGGAAGGCCAGGATGCCGCCTTCGCCCATCCCCTCGACGATGCGATACAGCAGATAGCGATCCGGCACCACACTCTCCAGACCGACGCTGAAGGAGAGACGCAGCATGGGGATGCTGTAGCGGATGACCGTCCCCACTTGGTTGGGCTCGCCTGTCACGCGGTGGATGCGTACGAAGCGCGGTTTCAGGTACTCTCGGTCCGGGTCCCCGAAGGCGCCGAGCTGCTTGAGTATGGCCTTCTTGCCTGCCCGGATGCGCACGGTGAACATGCTCTCCATCTGAGGGGCCCGAGGGGGTGGCTCCACCCCTTGGACCGCGAAGAGCGCGTTGCGCGTCTCTTCCACCTGTTCGACAGGGACGCCGGTCCCATAACGGGGCACTCCGGTCCAGTCTAGTCCGAATAGCGTTTCAGTCACGATATCTCTCAGAGTGAGGAGCAACCCACCGGTCAGGATAAGCCAGAGCGATGCGGGGTGCAGCATCCCGGCCAGAGCGCGACGGTAGACCTCGTCGCCGCTCGCCACCTGCCAGAGCACGGGCGCAAGCCGGCGGCGGTGCTGAGGCGTGGTCATCCGTTCGGTGATCACCGCCCGGTAGAGTACTCGGCTGGAAGCCGGATGAGCCAACACCCAGTGACTGAGCCAGAAGATGATCCGGCCATAACGATTGTCGGCGTGAAGCCTCCGCACCACCGGCCCGTAATGCTTGGCCAGACTGGTCTCATCGATACCCTCATCGAGAACGCAGTCCGCCAGTGCCGATGAGGTGGTGAACGCCGAGTACAAGCCATCCTTGTAGAGACGGGCGACGGCCAAATCGCCGGTGAGGGCCACCCGCTCTCCGAATGGGTTCCTGGCCGCCCCCACCGTCATGTTCGGGTTGCAGCAGCAGCGGGCCACCAGCTCGGCCTTGCGTGGCACCAGTCGCCTGATATTGGGAAGCTCCAGGAATCGCTCCACCAGATCGAGCGAGGCGGTGGGTTGTGCCCGGTCGACGCTTTTGCCGAGGAGGACCACGGTGATCCAATCCTTCTTAGGCATCACCGAAGCCATCTCGATGCGCAGGTCTCTTGAACCGTATTGCACGAAGTGCATCTCGCCTTCGACGAGGCGCACCCGGGCTTGGCTGTCGCGCATCTCGGCGATGACGGCTTTACGCACCTTCGGAGGCCTGAGCCGAGGGATCATTTTCTGGAGGGCCGTCAGCAACGGGTCGTCACGCATGTCCATCCCGGGCCGGCGGTTCACACCTCCCGCGAAGACGGCGAAATCGGCCTCGATCGTGCCGTTGCCCTGGGAGGCGCTCGGGGCGGTACCCGGGGCGGTGTCTAGGGTGATACCCGGAGTGGTGTCCGGGGTCACGCCGGGCTTGGCACAGCCGGAGTCGGGCTCGCCGTTGCCGCAATAAGCCACATCACCCATGGTCTCCCTGTAGTCGATCAGGGGCTTACCCTCAGGTGAGTAACGCACATCGTCGACCTCCGCCGTGATCACCTGCGCGCCTTCGTCGGCGGCCAGGTGGAGAAGAAAGGTATCGAAGTTAACGTAGCGTCCGGCCCGCTGTCGGGGTCGTGAGCCGCGAAACACCGACAGCATCTCCCTGCCCTCAGGCACCGCCAGCAGGATGCTCTTCCAGTCGCCGTGTATGACCACCTCGGTGGACCGGCTTTCGATGACCTCCTCAGGCAAGAAGATCTTCTCTCTCCGCAAGCCGTCCACCAATCTGGGGGAAACGCCACCGGCGCAGTAGTTGCAGCCTTCCCACGACGAAAACGGCAGTGGTGTGTAGAAGCAGACCTCGCGCTTCTTCTCCAGAATGATCACTTTGACGGCTCTGCCGGCCTGGCGGGTCTTGCGGAGCAGCCGGATGGCGAAAAACGAGCCTGCCGGACCGCCGCCGACCACCACAACGGTGGCGTTCTCGGGTAAGGAGAGGGGAGTGCCGGGCGGGCGGCGAACTCGAGCAGTCCGAGGGCGGATCATGACGGTCGCACCACTACCGGCATACCTGGAGGGCTAGAGACTGGTCAGGAGCTCCATAAGCTCTCCCGTCCTAGTCTTCCTCTGAGGTTGGAAAGCGCACCTCAACGGGCTTGACCCGGTCCAGCTCGGGGCGGGGTCTTCCGAACCCCGGCTGCAGAGGCTTATCCGGTTCACGCCGGCGGTGTTGAACACCATCTGCGGCGGGCTCCCGAACACTTCCTCGACCTCGTCCGCGGCGGCCGCATATGCCTCGCGGTCGGTGATGTCGAGTTTGACGGCGTGCGCCGGCGCCTCCGCGTTTTCAAAGTAAGCCATGGCCCGGTCGAGGGCGTCCTGGCGGATGTCGGCGATGACAACTTTGCAGCCGGCCTCCGAGAATACCTTGGCCTGACCGAAGCCTGCTCCGGAGGCTCCGCCCGTGATTAAGAGGATCTTGTCCTGGAAGTCTTTCATTTGAGCCTCCGAGGTGCGGGACGGATTCCGGACTGGAGAGACTATGACACATTAGGGTGATAGGCCGGCTGCGTCAACTCGTCGGGGCGGTCGGTAGGCCATCCACATCTCTGTATACTACAGGCACACCGGATGGATAGAGAGACTTCGATACAGCAGAGGTATCTGGGGAGGAAGGGACTCGTCATCTTCCTGGCCGCGCTCACCGCCTTCCCGGCTCTGTCGACCGACCTCTATCTACCGGCTCTTCCGGATATCACCGTCTACTTCGATGTCCCGGAATACCAGACCAATCTGACCCTCCTCCTGTTCTTCATCGTCTACGCGGTGTCCATGGTGGTGTGGGGGCCCTTCAGCGACCGTTACGGTCGCCGGCCGATCCTGTTGGTGGGGCTCACCTGCTACACGCTGGCCGGGTTGCTCTGTGCCGTATCGGCTAACGTCTTCCAGTTGATGTTCTTCAGGGTCTTACAGGCCCTGGGGACCGGCGCGGCGAGCGCGACGGCGACAGCCATCGTCAAAGATGTGTATCACGGCAGGAAGCGTGAGGTCATACTTGCCGTCATACAGACGATGACCGTTCTCTCACCTGCTGTGGCTCCGGTCATCGGTGCGGCCATCCTCAGTTTCACCTCCTGGCGCGGGGCGTTCGTAGCGCAGGGCATCCTGGGCGTCCTCGTGTTGGCCGGGTCGGTGGTCTATCAGGAGACGGTGGGACAGAAGCTTGTCGGCAACCCCCTGGCCTCGCTCCGGCGTCTGGGCGTGGTCGCGAAGAACCGGACCTTCTTGATCCTCATCCTCACCTTCTCCTTGGTCGGCCTGGCCCAGATGGCGTTCATCTCGGGCTCGTCGTATGTCTATCAGGTGACCTTCGGGGTGTCCAGCCAGATGTTCAGCTTCTTCTTCGCTATCTTCGCCGTCAGCGCCGCGGCAGGGGCGCAGTTCTACGTGTTGGTCTCGCGCCGGTACGCGCGCAATACCATCATTACCTGGTCCTTCATCCTGTCGCTGGTCAGTGGCATACTGGTCATCTGGCTCGGCCCCGGAGGACCCTGGGCGTTCATCCTTACCTACATCCCCGCGTCGTTCGCCTTCAGTCTGAGCCGGCCGGCCGCTGCCTATCTGATGCTCTCGCAGCACGAGGGAGACGCGGGATCGGTGGCGGGGCTGATGGCCGCTTCGCACATGGCGGTATCCAGCCTCGGGATCGTCATCGTATCGCTTGAGGTCTGGGGCCGGGTGGAGATGATCGGGGCCCTGATCCTCGGGTTCTCCGTGCTGAGCCTGATCCTGTGGTTGGGTGTGGCACAACCGCGCGTGGCCGATGAGGAGCCGAAGGCGCAGAGCGGGGTGGCTGGGTCCTTGCCCTGAGTACGTTCCCCCTAGAGACCGGCGGGACTTTCGGCTACTCGGCTACTCACATGCCTCCCGTGCAGAAGGTGATAGATCATCAGTGATGCCGCCGCGATGGCGGCCATGACCCCGTACATGCCTCGATAGCCCGTGAGAGGGATCAGAAGACCGCAGAACAAAGGACCGAGGCCCAGCCCCGTATCCGAGAATACGTAGAAGGTGGAGGTCGCCTGTCCCATCCGGTGCAGAGGGGCAACCTTGGCCGTGAGCGCGCGTCCGCAGGCCTGGATGGCTCCGAAGCCAAAGCCCATCACCGCCGCAGAAAGCAAGAGTATGGCTCCGTGGTACGCCACGCCCAGGATGCCGAGGCTGAGCGCGAAGACGAGAGTGGCCGCATAGATCACCGAGTTCTCACCTTTCTCGTCGAAACGCCTCCCCACGTACGGCCTGGTGATGAAGATCATCACCGCAAAGACGAGGAAGAACAGGTCGGCGGCAGTGGTAAGTCGTATCTGCTCGGAGTACAGGGCGAGAAACGAGGAGACGCTCGAGTAGCAGAGGAACAGCATCATCATGGTCGCACTGATGGGCACTGCTTTGGTTTCCACGTAATTGGACAGCCTGAACCCTTTGGTCTCGGCCACCTGCTCCTCGGTCAATTCCACGTCTTTCACACCCAAGAGAGGCAGAAGTGCCAGAGAGACCGCCGCGGCAACGGCGCAGATGATGATGATCGGCCCAAAGCCGCCGTGTCGCAGAAGTATAAGGCCGACGGCGGGACCGATGGCGGTGGACAGGGTCTGACCGAGAGTGAAGTATCCGATGCCCTCACCATATCGCTCCCGGGGCACGGCTGTGGCGACCATCGTTCCTACGGCAAGCGCCGCCGTGCCGTGAGCGGCGCCGTGCAGGAGGCGGATGAGAAGGAGGAGTTCGACGCTGTTCACGACGAAGTAGAGCAGGATGAAGACCAAAGACAAGACCGATCCGATGTAGAGCACCTTGTTCTGGCCGATCTGGTGGATGCGCTTCCCGAGGACCGGGCGCGTGAGGAACGCGCCGATGACGAAGATGCTTGCGGACAGACCGGCTACGGCGGGGGAAGTATCGAAACGGTCGGTGGCCACTTTCGACATGACGATCATGAGTAAGAGGAAGCACACGGAGTTGAGGAAGTTCACCAGCCAGATGACCACGAAACTCCTGGTCCACAGACTCTGCTTGTCTCCGGTATTCGTATCCCCGGTCTTCGCGTCTCTGTCTCCAGTGACTCCGCTCCTCGCCCCGTTCTCTTCGCTCACGTTTTAGGTCCTCAGTCGCTTTCAGCCACCATTAGCCGCCTTGCGGGCCGGACGGCCCCGAGCCATTCTACACCTCGCCCGCTGCCGGAACTCGGCAGGGGGGACCGGCGGCAGCCGGCAATGGGAGTGCCCTGACCCGTCGCACCCTACCTCGGCGCCGTTCTGGCACTATCATAGGACCTCCGGATGACGTCCCGGCAAGGGCGACCAGCACACCGGGTCATTGCAGCGAAGGCAGCAACGGGCCAAGACGTTTGAAAGGCGCGAGCGCATGCTCATAGGGATCGACGTGGGCGGGACCACCACCGATGCTGTGCTCACCGATGGGCGGAGCATCGCGGCTGAGGCTGCAGTTCCCACGGTGCCCCACGACCTTGCGGGCTCCGTCCTTGCGGCGCTCGACGGCGTGCTGGAGCGCACCCGGCAGGCTAAGGTGGAGCGAGTGGTGCTCAGCACCACAGTGATCACCAACTTGCTGGCCGAGGGCAAAGCCGAACGCGTGGGGCTGATACTGATCCCCGGTCCGGGAGCCGATCCCTTCGGCTATGGACTTCCTCCCACTCAGGTGGTGGCAGGAGCCATCGACTACCGGGGACGGGAGATCGCCCCCATCGACGAGGCGGAGCTGCGGGCGGTGGCGACGTCGCTGCGAACCGCTGGCTACTCCAAAGCGGCGGTGGTGGGCAAGTTCTGCCAGCGCAACCCGGCGCATGAGCTTGCGGCGCAGGCGGTCCTCCGTGACACCTGCCCGGAACTGAGCGTGCAGTGCGGGCATGAGGTCTCCGGACGCCTCAACTTTCCGCGTCGGGCGGCCACCACCTTGCTGACCCTGGCCACCCGGGATCGGTATGAGGAATTCGCTGCCGACATGCGGCGCGCCCTCGAAGACCGCGGGCTGCAGGCTCCGGTGTTCGTCCTCAAGGCTGATGGCGGCACTCTACCCCTGGACTACTCGTTGCGCGCACCGGTGGAGACCATCTTCTCGGGTCCTGCCGCCAGCACCATGGGGGCACTGGCCCTCGGTCCCCCGGGCGACTCCTTCGTGGTCCTCGATATCGGGGGGACCACCACCGACCTGGCTCTGGTTCTCGACGGCCGGCCGTTGCTGTCGTCCAAGGGTTGCCGGGTCAGGCAGCTTCTCACTCACGTGCGGGCTTTCGCGGTCAAGTCGGTCCCGGTGGGCGGTGATAGCGCCGTGCGGGTGGTCGATGGGGCTGTATCCGTGGGGCCGGACCGCATGGGCCCTCCGGCCTGTCTGGGTGGGAAGGTGCCCACGCCGACGGATGCTCTGCGGACTCTGGGAGCCACCGACCTGGGGGATGGGGTGGCTGCCGAGGAAGCCATGACGGCGGTGGCGGACGGCTTGGGCATCGGCATTGAGGATGCTGCGAGGAAGGTGGTAGATCTGGTGGCTTCGACCGTCGCACAAGAGGTCGAGACCATGTTCGCGCAGTGGAGGGATGAACCGGTCTATCGCATCTGGGAAGTAGTGCAGGAACAGCGGAGACGCCCTCAGATACTGGTGGGCGTGGGAGGGGGCGCTCCCTGGTTGGCGCCGCCGGCGGCTGCGCTGCTCGGAGTCCGCTGTGTCGTTCCGGCACACGCCGCGGTGGCCAACGCACTGGGAGCCGCTCTGTCGCGACCCACCCTTAGTGTCGAGTTCCGAGCCGATACCAGCCAAGGGACCTGGGTGACGGAGGAGGATGGAAGGAACGGTCCGCTGGATGGATCGAGGCTCAGTCCGGCCGAAGCTGAGGAGATGGCATTGCGACTGCTGGCACTGAAGGCTCGAGAGGCGGGTATCGGCGGCTATGCCGACCAGGCGGAGGTGACCCACAGCGAAGTGTTCAACATGGTGCGCGGACGCTTCACGATCGGGCGGCTGCTGAACGTGACCGCGGAGATACCGGCCGGTCTGCTGGATGACTGGAGTGTGACGTGAGCGCCCGGGGAGCGCGTGACGGCCGCAGCGCGGGCTCCGACCCGGCGCGCGTCAGGGGCGCCGGTCCCACAGGGTTGGTCTTCTTCCCGGCCTTCGATTGGGCCATCTCGCCGACGCATCCCGAGCGGGAGGAGCGTCTCCTCTACACCCGCGATCAGATCTTCGAAGAAGGGCTGCTGGATCGACCCGAGCTCACCGAGTACAGGTCTCGTCTGGCCGATTACCACGATATCGCCCGCGCCCACTTCTGCATCCCCTCCATAGAAGCCCAAGCCACCGAACCACATCGCGTAGCTGCGGGCGGGGCGCTGGTGTTGGCCGACGCTCTCGTGCGCGGGGATATCGCCAACGGCTTCGCGCTGGTGCGGCCTCCCGGTCATCACGCCATGCGCGTCGTCCATGGGAACCGCGGGTTCTGCAACATCAATAACATGGCGGTGCTGGTGGAGTACCTACGCACTGTGCACGGCCGAAGACGCATCGCCATCGTCGATACCGATGTGCACCACGGCGATGGCACTCAGGATGTCTTCTGGAACGACCCCGACGTGCTCTTCATCTCTTTCCATCAGGACGGTCGCACGCTCTATCCGGGGTCTGGTTTCGTCGATGAACTAGGAGGTCCCAACGCCTTCGGTCGCACACTCAACATCCCTCTGCCGCCCGGCACGCCCGACGAAGGTTTTCAGCTCGTCCTCGAGGAGCTGGTTCTGCCTGTGCTGGCTGATTTCCAGCCGGAACTGGTTCTGAACTCGGCAGGCCAGGACAACCATTTCACCGATCCGCTGGCCAAGATGTGCTTCTCCGCCCAAGGATACGCCCACCTCAACGAGGTCCTGCGGCCCGATCTCTGCGTACTCGAAGGTGGCTACGCTGTGGAGACCGCGCTGCCCTACGTCAACACCGCCATCATCCAGGCGATGGCCGGATTGGACTACAGCCACGTGATCGAGCCGGGGTGGGAGCCGGGGATGTTCGACTTCAAGAGATCCGATAGACGGGCTGTGGAAGAGACGGTCTCGGCACTTCTTGAGATCTGGGAGAAGCGGGACGGACCGGCGCGCGCCGCTCGGGCCAAGCTGGGCGATGCCTTCCGGCGCCGGCGCGGCATCTTCTACGACACCGATATGATCCAGGAACACCAGGAGGAGACGGTCCGGCTCTGTCCCCACTGCCCAGGATTCGTCACCCTCAGTAGCAAGGCCGAGCAGAGCGGCAGACGCCTGCCCTCCGCCTACTGCGTGTCCATCCCCATCCAGGCCTGCCCCGAGTGCGTGCGCGCCGGGATGGGCGCTTTCGACCGGGAGCGTAGGTCTCCCAGGCACGACCTCGTTCTGCTGCAGGACCGCCCGGGCGACCACTATCTGAGGTACCCGGAGTGAGGACCGCGGAGTCGCCGGCGGGCAGGAGACTCGCGCCGGGCTGCCGGACCACCGCGGAGACTCGCGCCGCGCTGCCGGACCACCGCGGAGGATTGCCAGGCGGCGGGCCGCAACGCCGGAGCGTCAGGCCCGCGGCTGCCGGGCGTCAGAAGGTCAGACCGGCCCACCCGGCTTTGAGCAGATCGGATATCACCGACCCCACATAGAGCACCTCGATGCCTAGGTCTTCAAGCTGCTCGGTCACTCCCATGCGGTCGGAGCACCACTTGCAGGCCATGACGCGGATGCCCGCCGCCATCGCCTCCCGCAAGCGACTCTGCACCTCGGCGTCGTGGACCACAAGCTTCTCCGATGGACCGAACAGGATGATCCTGACGTCGTCCATCCACCCGTTCTTGGCGGTGTTGAAGGGATAGGTGAGCCCGACCTCCAGAAGCACCTCCCGGTCTTGACTGCTAAGGATTACGAAGACCTTGTCGGCCATGGATGCGCCTCCGGATCGAGGGTGGCTGTGACTTCTCGATGCTGGCAGAGGCAGAGGATGAGGCCGGTGTCTGGGTCTCGGGACGGACCTAGGGGGGCCCTCCCTCAGCCGCTGCGTTCCTCCAGTTCCTCCCACCGCTCATACGCTTCTTCGAGTTCCCGTTCCAGTGTCTGCAGGCGCGCGGTCACGGAGGCGATCTGGGCTGCGTCGTTGCGGGCGTAGAACTCCGGCGAGCTGAGGGTGGTGACTGTCTCGTCCCGCTCCGTTTCCAGAGTCTCGATCCGCTGTGGTAGAGCTTCCAGCTCTCTACTCTCCTTGTAGGAGAGCCTTCGCTTCCGAAGCGGAAGGCCCGCACTGCCGCGAGGACCGGCCGCACTGCCGCGAGAAACGGTCGCACTGCCGCGAGAAACGGTCGCACCGCCGCGAGAAACGACCGCGGCGCTGCCAGGAACGGCTGCATTGTCTGGCGCAACCGATGCACTCCCAGGTTGCTCCCCCGCCGGGATCATGGCGGGCGGCGCTCCCGGCGGTTCCCCCTGTGCCACCGGTGGGGCCATTCCCGACCCGCGGGCCGGCGGCTTCGGTTCGAGACGCATGCGCAGCCAGTCATCGTATCCGCCCACGTATTCGCCCAGCCGTCCTCGACCCTCGAAGACGATGGTGGAGGTCACCACGTTGTTGAGGAAGGCCCGGTCATGGCTGACGAGCAAGATCGTGCCGGTGTAGGCGAGGAGCTGCTCCTCCAGTAGCGACAGGGTTTCCATGTCGAGGTCGTTGGTGGGCTCGTCTAGAACCAGCACGTTGGAGGGCACGCTGAAGAGCTTGGCCAGCAGCAGACGATTGCGCTCTCCGCCAGAGAGGAGGCGGACCGGCGCTTGGATCTGATCCGGCGAGAAGAGGAAGTCCTGGAGATATCCCACTACATGCCGTGTCTTCGTCCCCGACGTTCCTCCGCCCGGCGCTCCCTTACCCACCGAGACAGTGTCACCGCCGTCGGCTATGTTGTCCCTGAGCGACCGCTCGTCGTTGAGCTGCGCCCGCAGCTGGTCGAAGTACGCGATGCGCAGGCCCGCACCCAGCCGCAGCCGGCCTCGTTGTGGTTGTAGGTCGCCCAGGAGGAGCTTGATGAGAGTGGTCTTGCCCGACCCATTGGGCCCGATGATGCCCACTCGGTCTCCGCGGATGATGGTGGTGGAGAAGTCCTTGATGATCTGCCGCTCGTCGTAGCCGAAAGAGACCTTCTCGGCCTCAGCCACCAGCCGTCCGCTGCGGTCGGCCTCGGCGATCGCCAACCGGGGGTCTCCCATCCTCTCTCGCCGTTGCTCCCGTTCCAGCCGGAGCTGCTCCAAGGCCCGCACTCTGCCCTCGTTGCGGGTGCGCCGGGCCTTGATCCCCTGTCGGATCCACACCTCTTCCTTAGCCAGCTTCTTGTCGAAGTCCTGCCAGGCCTTCTCCTCCGCATCCCACAGGGCCTGACGGCGGTCCACGTAAGTGCTGTAGTCGCAATCGAAGGAAAGGAGACGGCCTCGGTCGATCTCCACGATGCGGGTCGCCATGCGCTGCAAGAACGCACGGTCGTGGGTCACGAAGATGAGCGTCTTGTTGAACCTCAGCAGGAAATCCTCCAGCCAGAGTATGGCGTCAAGGTCCAGATGGTTGGTGGGCTCATCCAGGAGGAGCACATCGGGTTCGTCGACCAGAGCCCTGGCCAGGAACACCCGGCGTTTCGAACCGGCCGAGAGCAACTGGAACTCGGCTTCCTCGTCCAGATCGGTCCAGCCGGCCACGAGTTGCACCCGGTGATGGAAGTGCCAGGCCCCGGACGTCTCCAGCCGGTGCTGGACTCTCTCCAGTTTCTTGAGGAGATCCTCGCCCGCCTCGCGAAACCCTGGGCGCCCAGGTCTCGGCTCACCCGTGTCCCCGGTTCGCGCCAACTGCATGGTCAGTTCGTGGTACCGGCGCAGCGACTCCATATGTTGCGGTCCCCCGGAGGCGACCACGTCGTAGACCGTCCCGGGCAGAGCATCGGGGACCTCTTGGGGGAGGAGGCCCACCCGCGTCCCGGGGCTGATGATGATCTCGCCGGAATCAGGGGGGATGTCGCCGTTCAGCATCTTGAGGAGGGTGGACTTGCCCGCCCCATTCCGGCCCACGAGGCCTATCCGTTCGCCTGCCTCGATGGCGAGCGTAGCTCCATCGAGGAGCACGGGTCCACCAAGGCTGACGGAGACATCATGGATCCATATCTGTGCCATCGGGAATCCTGGTTCGAGGGTGAGCAGAATCTTAGCGGTTATGGTACTCGCAGAGCGGGAGAGGCGCCCACCCACTCTCCGGCCCAGCGAGCCACCGACCGATCCTCCCTCCGACCTGCACACTCCACCTGCTAACCTGGGAGCAATGGAACGATCCACACAGCAGACGGTGCTCATCGCCGTAACGGCCACTGGGTTTCTGACCGCCGTCTCGACGTCCGGTGTCAACGTCGCCCTCGAACAGATCGCTTCTGATCTGGGCCTCTCGGCTGTGAGCATCAGCTGGGTCACTCTCTCCTACATCCTGGCGACGGGCGCCCTGCTCATGCCCATGGCTCGGGTGGCCGATTTCCGCGGTCGCGTGCTGGTCTACAACCTGGGGCTGGCCGGTTTCGCCCTCTTCACCCTGGCGTCCGCTCTTGCGACGAACGCGGCGGTGCTCATTCTCACCCGGGCGCTGCAGGGGGTCAGCGCCGCGTTTCTCTTCTCCACCACGGTCGCCATGGTGACTCTGGCCTACCCGCCGGAGACGCGCGGGAGGGCACTTGGTCTGCAGGTGGCCGGGGTCTATTTGGGAATCACCCTCGGTCCGGTGGTGGGGGGTATCATCACCGAGAACCTCGGCTGGCGAGGGCTCTTTGTCCTGGTGGGGGCCCTGAGTATCGTCAATTTGGTCCTGCCGCTCCGCAGGCTCCGAGGGCTGGAATGGCGCGAGCCGAAGACGGCCCCCTTCGACGTCCGGGGTTCGTTTGCCTGGGTCTGTGCGCTCTCGGCCCTCATCATCGGGTTCTCATACCTGCCCACTATGGCCGGGTATGCGCTCATCGGGGCCGGGTTGGTCGGACTGGCCGGATTCGTCTGCTTGGAGATCCGGGCGGCGGACCCCATCCTCAACATCAATCTGTTGCGGCACAACAGGGTCTTCGCCTCCGCGAACGCGGCCTCGTTCATCAACTACAGCGCAACCACGGCCATGGCGTTCCTCGTCAGCCTCTATCTCCTCTACAACCGGGGCCTGGGCGCCCAGACCGCCGGCTTCGTCTTGGTCGCCGGACCGTTCGTGCAGGCCGCGGTGTCCCCGCTCGCGGGGCGCCTTGCCGACCGGGTCGAGGCTCGATTCGTCGCCTCCACCGGCATGGCCCTCTGTGCGGTTGGTCTGTTCGCCTTCACCTTTCTGACGGAGACGACCCCCTACTGGTATGTGATCGTTGTGCTGTGCGTCCTCGGCCTGGGCTTCGGGCTCTTCTCTTCTCCCATCATCCATACCGTCATGGGGAGCGTTGACCGGCGCTATGTTGGGGTGGCCGCCGCCACCTCGTCTACGATGCGCGTCACCGGACAGAGTTTCAGTCTGGGTATCGCCGCTCTGGTGCTGGCAGTGGTGGTCGGACGGCACGAGATCGGGCCGGCGGATCACGTCCACCTGCTCAGCAGCGTCCGCATAACCTTTCTCATCTTCGCGGTGCTGTGCGTGATCGGCGTGCTCGCTTCTCTGGTGGGTCCGGGCCGGCGGCATGCGAAGCCTCGGGAGGAGGGCTGAGCTCCAGGAGGCGATCGGTAGCGCGTGCGGCCCAGCGCCGCGGCCTACGGTGGGCTTCAAGAAGGCCTAACCCGGGCGGGGACCGGGTACGTGCTATCCAGAGCCGCGTCAGGTCCGCCGGGGACGACGCAGACCGATGTGCACTGCACGGTCGCCGCCTTTCCTTTCAAGGAGGACAAGCGCCGCATCGATGTCGGGAGGCTGTAGGGAGGACACCATGGAAGCACGCAGACTGGGGAACGCCGGACCGCAGGTATCCGTTGTCGGCCTGGGGTGCAACAACTTCGGCATGAAACTGGACCAGCAGAGGACCACCGAGGTGGTGCGCGCTGCTCTGGATGCCGGGATCACCCATTTCGACACTGCCGAGAGCTACGGGGGCGGGCAGTCGGAGGTGTTCCTGGGGAAGGCTCTGGGCGGGAGACGGGGTTCGGTGGTGGTGGCCACCAAGTTCGCGGCGCGTCCGGAGGGAGAGGAGTACCGGCCGGGACTGCTCCGCATGCGGATATTCGAGGGGTGCGACCTCAGCCTGAGGAGGCTCGGCACCGACTACATCGACCTCTATTACCATCATCATCCCGATCCGGAAGCCCCGGTGGAGGAGGCTCTGGAAGCGCTCATGGAACTGATGGCGTCCGGCAAGGTGATCCACGTTGGCTGCTCCAACTATGGGGCGGCGCTCGTCGAGGAGGCGGTCACGGTCGCCCGCAGGCTGGAGTTCACCGGGTTCGTGGCCGACCAGATCCATTGGAACCTGCTTGCCCGCGACGTGGGAACCGAGACCGTCCCGACCCTGCGCAGACACGGCCTGGGCATCGTGCCCTTCTTCCCTCTGGAATCAGGCCTGCTCACCGGCAAGTATGCGGAGGGGGAGGCGTGGCCCGAAGGCTCCCGGCTGGCCGCTCTGCCCCGTTTTTCCTCCGTCGCCACGAAGGAGAATCTCGCCCGGGTGAGGGAGTTGACCGCATTCGCGGAAGGGCGGGGCCACACCCTGCTCGACCTGGCTTTCGGCTGGTTGCTCTCCCAAGAGGGCGTGGCCTCGGTGATCGCCGGAGCGACCACGCCCGACCAGGTAACGGCCAACGTGCAGGCGGGAACCGCGTGGCGTCTCTCGCGGGAGGAGATGGAGGGCATGCCGGGAGGGTAGGAGCCTCCTTCAGAGCACGGCGCCGGCCTGCGGCGCGATAGCCGTCGCCCTTCTCAACCCTTCTGCTACTTCAGCTTGACCGCCGTCCCGTAGGCGAGGATCTCGGATGCCTGAGCCATCACCATGGACGTGGTGAAGCGCACGCAGATGATCGCATCGGCCCCCAGCTCCTGCGCCTGGGCGATCATCCGGTCGATGGCCTGCTCGCGGCTTTCGCCCATGAGCTTGGTGTATTCGGTGATCTCACCGCCGACGATATTCCGCAGGCCGGCCAGGATGTCTTTGCCGACGTGGCGGGCCCGGATGGTGTTGCCGCGGACGACTCCCAATATCGCCTCTACCTCGCGACCCGGTACCCCCTCAGCCGTGCTGATGATCATCTCTTGACCTCCCTGTACGGATCTCGCTTCCACACGAATATGCGCTCCCTGATCACCGAGACCAGGAGTATCGCCAATCCCACACACGCTGCCCCGATCGCGGCGCGGATCCACCAGGCCGGCTCCGCATCCGAGACCAAGAACACCACCAGTTCGTAGAGGCCGTATCCCACCAGCACCATAGCCCCGATGGAGAGGAGGATCCAGCCGACCCTGCGCTCCA
>Ga0123335_1002919_pt1 | contig 24619 bp, 26 predicted proteins | sample BiotimSIPDNA_2_FD_89707 | JGI IMG/M metagenome (GOLD analysis project Ga0123335, IMG submission 89707) | Anaerobic biogas reactor microbial communites from Washington, USA - Biogas_R2 time_0 SIP DNA | ecosystem: Engineered > Bioreactor > Anaerobic > Unclassified | place: Washington, USA...
GTATTTCTATATGGAAGATAAAAAAGTATACAACAACAAAGAAAAGCACAAAAAAGTAATGGTTGAATGTTCGCAATTATCAAAAGAATGTATAAAAAACAAAACGGCTGCCTGGGAATTATTAGCTAAAAAATACGGTTATAAAAATTGGAAAAGCTTGCAAGACACTTTTTATAGATGGAATAAAAGAAAAAGTAATAAAGAAAGTCTTTCTGAGCTTGAAAAATCGTTTCAATCTATAAAAGTTCCGGACATAAAAAATGAAATAAAAAAAGATTTCGAAAAAGGTATATCTATTAAAGATGCAGAGAACAAATACAGAATTAATATGGAAGCTATTGAAAATTTAATAGATGGATTCAGAAAAACCGGCTTAAATATTCAAATAACAGATAATATCATACATATCTCTAAACATGTTATTTACCAGGATAATGTCACAATTAATAATTGGAATAACGAAAAAATCATACGTTTTGGAGTTATTGCAGATACTCATATTGGTTCCAAATATCAACAGCTCACATTGATGGAAAAAACATATGATATATTCGCTAGCGAAGGAATTGATAATGTTTATCATGCTGGTGATATTTCAGAAGGTATTAAAATGAGACCTGGACATGAACAGGAATGTTTTTTACACGGTGCTGATGACGTAGAAGATTATATCATTGAAAAATTTCCTAGAAGGGATAATATAAAAACTCATTTTATTACCGGCAATCATGATCATAGTTTTATTAAACAGTCGGGGCATGATATAGGAAAAAGAATAGCTGATGAGCGTAAAGACATGATATATTTGGGAATGTCAAACGCAAAAGTATTCTTAACTCCAAAATGTACGATAGAATTGAATCATCCGTTAGATGGAGCCGCATACGCTTTATCATACTCAATACAAAAATTGGCAGATTCATTGAGCGGCGGAGAAAAACCAAACATTCTCATTAACGGTCACCATCATAAAGCAATGTATTTGTTCTATAGAAACATTCATATGTTAGAGGCTGGTTGTTTTGAGGCTCAGACACCATGGATGAAAGGAAAAAGATTAGCTGTAATGGTTGGTGGATATATCGTAACAGTTCATGTGGATGAAACGGGCGAAATAAAAAGGTTTATTCCAGAGTTTATTCCGTTTTATGAAATGATAAAAAATGATTGGAAGTGATAATATGTGTGTTATCAAATTCTTAATAATATGTTTGCTATTAATAATGTTTATTATTTTGACCGCAATTGATGAATTTGACAGGAGGTTATAATTTATGTTTAGATCATATTCTGAGTTATGTGGTTTACGAACTTTCAAAGAACGATACTCCTATTTACAATTAGGAGGAAAAGTAGGTCGAGAAACTTTCGGGTATGATAGATACTTAAATCAAATTTTTTACAGATCTGAAGAATGGAAATATTGTAAAAGACAAATTATTATTCGAGATAATGGATGTGATCTCGGTTGTGAAGGTTATGAACTTAATAGCAGAATTTTGATACATCACATAATTCCAATTACAAAAGATGACATAATTCAACGAAATCCAATAATATTTGATCCTGAAAATTTGATAACGACATCACATAATACACACCAGGCAATTCACTATGGTGACGAGAATCTATTAATTATGGCTCCTATTGAGAGAACAAAAAATGACACGTGTCCTTGGAAAAATTTAATATAGAGGAGGAAATACACTATGGAAAGCATACTAACCTCGATAAAAAAACTACTAGGAATTGTCGAAGAGGATACTAACTTTGATACAGACATCACAATACATATCAATACTGTGTTGTCCATATTAACTCAGATTGGGGTCGGCCCATCGAGTGGTTTTTCGATAACTGATAAAACAGCAGTATGGACAGATTTTATAGGAGATCTTACAACTATAGAATTTGTAAAGTCATATGTTTATTTAAAAGTAAAACTGATTTTTGATCCCCCTCTGAGCTCAGCCGTAATAGAAGCAATAAATAAAACTATTTCAGAACTAGAATCAAGAATCTCATATAATGTTGATTAAAAAGGAGAAATAATCATATGAATCCAATTGCTAAAGATATTTTAATGCATTACGGAATTCTAGGAATGAAGTGGGGCGTCCGTCGAAATCCAGAACAACTCGGTCGCAAACCCAAATATTCTACAGAACCTGTTGTTATTAAAGCCGGGACGAGTGTATATCGTATTACCCGAACAAAAAAGGAAAAGAACGATCGCGATACCTTTGTATTCACAGATAAAAAAGATGCGATAAAATTCGGAAAAGAGATGCAAAATTTAATGCCTGGTAATAAGTTATTTATGATGGATATTCCAATAAAAAGAGACATAATTGGACCATCTGAGAAAGAAAGAGTTGATAACTTTTTAAAGCTCTATAAAGATCTCCCATTTGTAAAGGATGATATTCAATACATAACGACCCAAGCTGAAAAACAAGGGATAACATTGGGGGTTAAAGGTGAAGATCCAGATCTATTAAAGTACCGAGCATATACGATAGCCGTCGCAAAAAACCTGGGACAGTATAGAATGTTTAGTAAATCGAATGCGAGTCCAATCGAAAATCAAAAGGATGTAAAAAGTTATGACGTTGTATCAGATGATTTCATGCGTGGAAACACCAAATTATATAAAACATCAAATGAGATAGACTCGTTAGATAGCGCCTATCTTCTATTTGCGAGAACCAGAATGCTATCGACTGGTAAAGCCAAGGTTAGCAAATTCGAACATTCTGGAATTGAAAATGATATCCCAAATGATATCCCAAACGAACCCTTCAATCTTTGGCCGATAGATGGAGGTAATACGATTAAAAATATTTCTATTTCGGATAATATTGATTGAAAGTGAGGTGACTAATTTGAATAATTACTTATATCACTGGGGCGTTCTAGGTATGAAATGGGGCGTTCGAAAAAAAAGACGAGATGATAAACGAGTGTCCAATATGAGCGATGAAGAATTATCAAATTCTATTAAAAGAAAAAGTTTAGAATCAACATATAATAAATTACATAAAAAAACATCAAAATTAGAAAGCACAAAAAAAATAGTTGATGCTTCGACGGGAGCAGTTAATCAGTTGCAAAAAATAAATCGCGAAAGTTTAAATCAACGTCCTAAACAACGAATGAATTTAAAAAAAATGTCAGATCAACAGCTCCGCGAAAGAATAAACAGACATTTATTGGAAAAACAATATAATGATTTGTTTAATAATAGCAATGTAGAAGTTTCAAAAGGAAGAGCTTATGCCACTAAGATATTAGACGTATCTGGTAATGTAATGGCTGTTGGCAGTTCTGCTCTTGCTATTGCACTAGCCATAAAAGAATTAAGAAAGTAGGTATATTCATGGCATTATCTAATACAGCCGTACCGAAATATTACGGTATATTTAGAGATGCCGTAATAAGGGGCGAAATACCAGTTTGCAAAGAAATATCAATGGAAATGAATAGAATTGATAGTTTAATTGCTAATCCTGGAATATATTACGACGACAAAGTAGTTGAAGGTTGGATACAATATTGTGAAACAGAACTCACATTAACTGACGGTTCAGAATTACGATTATTGGATAGTTTTAAACTTTGGGGAGAACAGGTATTTGGTTGGTATTACTTCTTAGAAAGAAGTGTATATGTTCCAAATAAAGACGGATATGGTGGACAATATTTAAAAAAAAGATTAAAAAAAAGATTAATTAATAAACAATATCTTATTGTCGGAAGAGGCGCTGCAAAAACGATGTATGCCTCGACAATACAAAGTTATATTCTTAATATTGATACAACAACAACTCAGCAAGTTGCTACCGGACCAACAATGAAACAGGCAGAAGAAGTTCTGGGTCCAATCAGAACTTCTATAACGAGAGCACGAGGACCACTATTCCAATTCTGGACAGAAGGATCTTTACAAAATACAACAGGTTCAAAAGCAAAACGAGTCAAATTAGCATCAACAAAATTAGGAATTCAAAATTTTATGACTGGTTCAATAATTGAGATTAGACCAATGACTATTGCTAAACTTCAAGGCCGTCATGATAAATGTGCGTCGGTCGATGAGTGGTTATCCGGTGATATTCGCGAAGATGTAATTGGTGCAATAGAACAAGGAGCATCGAAGAATGATGATGAATATTTAATTATAGCAATGAGTTCTGAAGGTACCGTAAGAAACGGAGCTGGAGATACTATTAAAATAGAATTGATGGATATATTAAAAGGCGAATATATAAATCCACACGTTTCTATTTTTTGGTATAAATTAGACGAACTTGAAGAAATAAATAATCCTGCAATGTGGGTTAAAGCAAATCCAAATATCGGTAAAACAATTTCTTATGAAGCATATCAATTAGATGTCGAAAGAGCCGAAAAAGCACCAGCAGCGAGAAACGATATTCTTGCAAAAAGATTCGGAATACCAATGGAAGGGTATACTTATTTCTTTACTTATGAAGAGACATTACCTCATAAAAAAAGAGATTATTGGAAATTACCTTGTTCATTGGGAGGAGATCTTTCACAAGGAGACGATTTCTGCTCATTTGTATTTCTATTCCCGCTTTCAAATGGTTGTTTTGGTATTAAAACTAGAAATTATATTACGTCATTAACTTTAATGAAACTACCTTTAGCAATGAGGAACAAATATGAATGTTTCATGAAAGAAGGAAGTTTAATAGTTCTAGACGGAACAGTATTAGATATGATGGAGGTTTATGATGATTTAGACAATCATATCAATGACAGAGGTTATGATGTTAGATGTTTTGGTTTTGACCCATATAACGCGAAAGAATTTGTTACAAGATGGGAAGCAGAAAATGGTCCTTTCGGAATAGAAAAAGTAATTCAGGGAGCAAAAACTGAATCCGTTCCTTTGGGAGAACTTAAGAAACTATCAGAGGAAAGGATGCTTTTGTTTGATGAAGAATTAATGTCTTTCTGTATGGGAAATTGTATAACCATGGAAGACACTAACGGAAATAGAAAGCTACTTAAGAAAAGAAATGAAAGAAAAATTGATTCTGTAGCAGCTATGATGGACGCATATATTGCTTATAAAGCCAATAAAGAAGCTTTTGACTAAAGGTGGTGAAAATCCTTGGAAATGAACATTAATACGCAGGATCTCTATCATTATGGCGTCCTAGGAATGAAATGGGGCATTAGAAAAGCGAATAGGTATAAAGCAAAAATGCTAAACAAGTCACAAAAAAAAGCTGAATTAGCCAACAAGGCTTCGAAAGAAGCGAAAACCGTACTTGACGATTTAAATAAACATGGAAAGAAAAGCATCTACTTCAGTAAGTTTGATTACAAAACATTGAAAGACGCTAAAGTAGATTATTCCTTATCAGTAAGTAGGTCAGCCATTGTCGGTAAAACCTGGCTTTCAGTCAACAAGACTCTTAACAAAACTGATGCAAATACGATTTCTAAAAGTGAAATGACCAAGATGGTTAAAGATATTATCGAGAACGGAAAAAAAGAAGCTCGTGGTTGGGTTTATTACTAATCGCGGCTGGTTTAATTGGACGAGAGGAGAACAAATATGCACAAACATGAATTATACCATTTTGGAGTCCTTGGAATGAAATGGGGAATAAGAAAGAAAAAAGACCAAATTAATTCTAGAGATAGATATATAAAAAAAGGAACAGTAATTCAAAATATATCATCTAGAGAATTTGATAAAAACCATCAACGTGCGAATAGACTTTTTGCTGCTTATACTAAGTACGATAAAGATCAATATGTTGATATGATGGGTAATTTCATGTATAACATGAGAGGATATAAAAACGAATTTTTAGTCAAAAAAGATATAAAGGTTCCATCAGATAAAGAATTGGTTAAAACTTTTATAGAAGTAGCAAAGAAAAATCCGAAACAATTTGCTTCAGATATGGCTAAAGCATATAATGAAACACATTTAATAATGAGTAAAATACCAAAAGTTTATGAAAAAAAAATTTCAGAATTATCTGATCCAGGTTCAAAAAAAGCAAATAAATTAGCAAAAGAATTTGTTGAAGATATAGTTAGTTCAAAAACAAAAGTGTCGTCTAATATATTCTTTGATAATCTTATTAAAAAAGGTTTTGATGCTATATCAGATGTTAATGATCGAGATCAATTTTTTGGAACACAAGATCCGTTAATTATAATTAACATGGATTCTATAAAACACGAAAAAACTGTCAAATTAACAAAAAAAGATTTGGATTACTATTCTCAATACACATCTTCAAAACAACACAAAGCAAATCATAAAGATTTTTCCGATATTAAATGATAGAGGTGAATAAATATGTATAAACATGAATTATACCATTACGGTGTTCTAGGTATGAAATGGGGAATAAGAAGAGCAAAAAGACAAGCTGAATTTTATGGAGCCGGAGCTTTACTTAGATCTGGAGATAAAAAAAAAGCATGGGAAAAAAAAGCTAAAAAAGCAAAAGATTATGCAACAAAAAGAGAAAAACTATTAAATGATTATCGGTCTCTTAATAAAAAAGATAAATTAAAAGTTAGTGCGGTTATGGTAACATCCGGAAGACGCGCGTCTGACAAAGTTTTACAATCTTTAACGGCAAAAACTGTAAGATCTGCTGAAATGTATAGACGACAGGCTGCTACGACAATGGCTGTGAGTGCAGCCATTACGGTAATTGGTAGTTTAGCTATTTCGAGAGCACTAAAATAATTTTCTTGCGGTTAAAAGGTGGTGAATAAAATAAAATGGATTTATTTTCGATAACCTCCAGGTTAAAACATGCTTGGAATGCTTTCAAAAATACAGATGAAGGTTTAAAAAATCATTCCTCGTATTCTGGACAAGGTTATTATCGTCCAGATAGATCTAGACTGAGACGTGGTAATGAAAGAACCATCATATCGTCAATATGTAATCGTATAGCTTTAGATTCAGCCTCAATTACTATAAAACATATAAGATTAGATGATAACGGCCGCTTTAATATGGATATAAATTCTGGTTTAAATAATTGTTTAACATTAGAAGCAAACATAGATCAAACAGGACGTAATTTTATACAAGATTTAGTCATGTCTATGCTCGATGAAGGTTGTGTTGCTGCGGTTCCAATTGATACAACATTTAATCCTAACATTAATAATTCGTTTGATATTCTTTCTATTCGAACTGGAAAAATAATAGAATGGTATCCAAAATATATAAAAGTAAATGTTTATAATGAGGAAACTGGACAAAAAGAAAACATAGTTGTTCCAAAAAGTAAAACAGCAATAATCGAAAATCCGATGTTTGCGGTTATGAATGAACCTAATTCAACAATGCAACGATTGATAAGAAAACTCAATCTATTAGATGTTGTTGACGAGCAAAGTAGTTCTGGTAAACTTGATATGATTATCCAATTGCCATATGTTATCAAAAATGAAGCAAGAAGACAGCAAGCTGAGCAACGTCGCTCAGATATTGAAGATCAACTGACTGGTTCTAAATACGGAATAGCGTATACAGATGGAACAGAGAGAATAACACAATTAAATAGACCGATCGAAAACAATCTTATGAAACAGGTTGAGTATTTAACTCAAATGTTATTTAGTCAGTTAGGAATGACTCAAAGTATACTCGACGGTACGGCTGACGATAAAACAATGCTTAATTATTACAATAGGACAATCGAACCAATTCTTGGAATAATATCAGATGAAATGAAAAGAAAATTTCTAACAAAAACCGCTAGATCTCAAAGACAAACCATAATGTATTTCAGAGATCCATTTAAATTAGTTCCAGTGAATGACGTTGCAGAAATAGCTGATAAATTCACTAGAAATGAAATAATGACTTCTAATGAAATAAGACAGGTTATAGGTATGAAGCCTTCGGAAGATCCAAAAGCGGATGAACTTAGAAACAAGAATATTAATCAACCAGAATCAGAATTTACAGACCCAATTATAGAAGAAGGAGGAGAAATTCAAAATGAGTAAAAAATTCGATTTTGCTGGCTGGGCAACAAGAAATAATGTTAAATGTTCTGATGGAAGAGTTATTTTAAAAGATGCATTTAGACATAATAACGGCCAAAAAGTTCCACTTGTATGGAACCATCAACATAATGATCCACAAAATATTTTGGGACATGCTATATTAGAAAATAGAGAAGAAGGAGTATATGCATATTGTACTTTCAACGATAGCGAATCTGGGAAAAATGCAAAACTTCTTGTTGAACATGGAGACATTGTCGCCTTATCAATCTATGCCAACCAGTTAAAGCAACAAGGTCCAAGTGTTTTACATGGATCAATCAGAGAGGTAAGCTTGGTGACGGCTGGAGCTAATCCAGAAGCCTTTATCGAAACAGTAATCAATCATGGAGAAGAATCTGACGATGAGGTTATTATTTATTTTTCTGGAGACGACATTCCACTACAACATTCAGATGACGAATCTGAAAACAAAAATGAAAAAGGAGAAATAAAAAACATGAAAATTGAACAAAAAACAGATGAACTTAAACGTGAAGACAAAAAAGAAAAAACAATTGGAGAAGTGTTTGACACTTTTACCGAAGAACAGAAAACAGTTGTATACGCACTTATAGGACAGGCTTTGGAATCTGAAGGGACAAATAATGAAGAAGAAAATGAAGGAGGACAAGAAAATATGAAACACAATGTATTTGAGGGTCAAAAAGAAGAGAAAGAAAACGTTTTACAACATTCGGATATAGAAGCTATATTCTCTGATGCGAAGAGATATGGTAGTTTAAAGGAATCGGCTCTTGAACATGGTATTGAAGACATTGATTATTTATTTCCAGACGCAAAAAACATAACGGATAGCCCAATATTTATTAAAAGAGATACTGGGTGGGTTGCAAAAGTATTTGGAACCACACACAAAACCCCGTTCTCAAAAATAAAGAGTTTATTTGCTGATATAACCGAAGAGGATGCTAGAGCTAAAGGTTATATTAAAGGCGAATTCAAGAAAGAAGAAGTATTTAAATTGCTGAAAAGAACAACTGATTCTACGACTATATATAAAAAGCAGAAAATGGAAAAAGATGATCTGATTGACATCAATGATTTTGATGTTGTGGCATGGATCAAAGCGGAAATGAGAATGATGCTTGATGAGGAAATAGCTCGTGCTGTATTAGTTGGCGACGGAAGATCAGAAGCCTCTGATGATAAGATCGACGAAGGAAAGATAAGACCAATATGGAAAGATGCTGACTTATATACTATTAAATCGAGAGTTTCTGTTCCGGAAGATGCAACAAGCGATGATAAAGCTAAAGCATTTATCAAATCTGCAATAAAATCGAGAAAGAGCTACAAGGGTTCTGGTGATCCAATATTATTTACAACCGAAGATGTTCTTACTGATTGTCTTCTTCTTGAAGATAAGACTGGACGAGTTATATATGAATCTGTTGAAAGATTAGCTACAGCTCTTCGTGTAAAAGAAATAGTAACAGTTCCTGTAATGGAAAACCTTACAAGAGAAGTTCAAGGTGTAGAACACGAACTGATGGGAATAATCGTAAATCTTGCTGATTATAACATCGGAGCTGATAAAGGTGGAGCTGTAAATATGTTCGAAGACTTTGACATTGATTATAATGCTCAAAAGTATCTTATTGAAACTCGTTGTTCAGGAGCTCTTATTAAGCCTTACTCTGCTATAGTATTAGAAGCAGTAGTGGAAGACGAGGAACTAGCTGGTTAAAAAAATCAAAATGGGGTGAATTATCATGGCAAAATATTATGGTGTAATTGGATTTGCTGAAAAAACTGAGGTTAAACCTGGAGTGTGGAAAGAAAATATTATTGAAAAACCATATTTTGGTGATTTTATAAGAAATACCAGAAAAATTCAATCCGCAAATCAAGTTAATGATAATATTAATATTTCTAATCAGATTAGTATAATTGCTGATACATTTGTCAATGGTAATTTTCACTCCATGAGATATGCTGAATACATGGGTACGAAATGGAAGATAACCGATATTGAAGTTCAGCACCCAAGATTATTATTAACGCTGGGAGGAATTTATAATGGGTGACCTAGTAGATCTCCAAATATTATTAGAGAATCTTATTTGTAGCCGAAATGTATATTTTCAACCACCAGCATCGTTAAATATTAGTTACCCCGCCATAGTATATTCGCTTGATGATATTCCAAGTAAATATGCCGATGACGGGGTTTATTTTTCGCGAAAGAAATATCTATTAACTGTGATCGATGAAGATCCAGATAATGATATTATTGAAAAAATTAAAAACTTGCCGACGTGTAGATTTAGTCGGCATTTTAAATCGGATAATTTAAACCATTATGTATTTACCATAACATATTAAAGGAGGAAAAAATATGTCTAAATTAGTATGGCATCAAGTCGGAAAACGTTTATTTGAAACCGGCGTTAAAAAAGGTGTCCTTTATGTCCAATCGGATGGTCTGTATCCAAAAGGTGTTGTGTGGAACGGATTAACAGCCATGAAAGAAAGTCCAACCGGAGCAGAAGCAAATCCATTTTATGCAGATGATATGAAATATTTGAATCTTATGTCTGTAGAAGAATTGGAAGGAACAATAGAAGCTTACACATATCCAGATGAATTCGCTGAATGTGACGGCTCTGTAGAAATAGCCCCAGGTGTATCTGTTGGTCAGCAAATAAGAAAAACTTTTGGTCTTTGCTATAGAACATCAATAGGAAATGAGTTGGAAGGAGCAGATTATGGTTATAAACTTCATTTAGTTTATGGCGCACTTGCTTCCCCATCAGGAAAAGACTACAATACAATAAATGATAATCCAGAAGCTATGCCTTTGTCTTGGGATTATACCACTACTCCAGTTGAAGTTCCTGGTAAAAAACCAACAGCGTCGATCGTTATCGATTCGACAAAAGTTGATTCGTTAAAATTGCAGGCTCTTGAAAATATCCTTTACGGAACAGAAAACGCCGATGCAAGACTTCCTCTTCCAGAGGAAATAGCCGAATTATTTTCTGAAGAAGCTCCTAGTGCATTGGAATTATCATCGATAGTTCCGGATGACGAAGCTGAAGCAATAGCTCTGGATGCAAATATAGTCCTCACATTCAATAATAAAATAGCAAAAGAAGCTATTGTTGTTACCGAAGACGATGGGACAATCGTTACCGGAACAAAGAGCTGGGATGCTGCTGGTAAAGTTCTAACTTTTATTCCAGGTTCCAATTTAGAGTCAGAAACTGTGTATATTGTTACAATAGGTGGAGTTGTTGATGTATATGGTCAAACTCTGGCGCCAGAAGTTACAAACTTCATGACTGTTACTTGAAAATAAATAATTATGTGAGGAGCTCTTATTAAGGGCTCCTTATTATTGAAAGGAGTATATTTAATATGGTTAAAAAAACAATAACTTATATCGATTATGACGGAAACGAGAGGACAGAAGATTTTTATTTTAATTTAACAAAGGCAGAAGTAGCAGAAATGGAATATTCTGAAGCTGGAGGGCTATCTAAAGTTATTGAAAAAATTAGTGCAACAAAAGATAGTAAAAAGATCATAGAAATCTTTAAAGAACTAATTCTTAAAGCTTATGGAGAAAAATCTCTCGATGGACGAAGATTTATAAAAACTCAAGAATTAAGAGATGCTTTTTCTCAAACAGAGGCTTATTCAGATTTATTTGTTGAGCTTTCCAAAAGTGCCGACGCCGCTGCAGAATTTATAAACGGCATAATACCTCAAACAAAATAATAAAAAAAAGGATGTGATTAGACTATGCTTCAAATAATAGTTCCTTCTGCTGAGTTATATGACGAAAAAAAAGAAGAATTCATTTATTCAAAAGAACAGATTATCGAACTAGAACATAGTCTAATCTCAATTTCAAAATGGGAATCAAAACATAAAAAACCTTTTCTTAAAAGCCAAAAAACAAAAGAAGAAACTATTGATTATATTCGTTGTATGTCCTTAAATAAAACTCCTGACTCTTCATATTATAGTTTAACCAATAAAAATATAGAGGATATACAAAATTATATTAATGATCCAATGACTGCTACAATAATACGTAAATTACCGAATTCTAAATCGAATGTTAACGAAATAGTAACATCTGAATTAATATATTACTGGATGATAGTATCAAATATACCTTTTGAATGCGAAAAATGGCATATTAATAGACTTTTAACACTTATAAAAATATGCACAGTTAAAAATTCGCCTAATAAAAAAATGAGCAAAAATGAAATAATAAAAGAATATTCCGCTATTAATAAAGCAAGAAGAGCGCAAATGAATAGTGGAGGATGATTTTTATGATAAAAATTAAACATAAAGGATCTTTTAAAAATACAGAAAATTTTTTAAAATCAACAAAGAAATTATCTGATATACAGTTATATATATTAGAAAAATATGCTATTGAAGCAATCGACGCGCTGTCTTTATCTACCCCAAAAGATACTGGTAAAACATCATTGTCGTGGGGGTATCAAATCAGCATAACGGAAAACAAAATAAAATTAACATTCACAAATTCAAATAATAGTGGTGGTGTCCCAGTAGCAATAATACTACAATATGGTCACGGAACAAAAAACGGCGGATATGTAGAAGGTATTGATTACATAAATCCGACATTAAAACCAATATTTGATAAAATAGCAGAAGAACTTGGGAAGGAGGTCAACAAATGAGTAGAGAAATAGATAATCGTGTTGTTCAAATGGAATTTGACAATAGAAAATTTGAATCTAATGCAAAAGAATCAATCAACACAATAGATCGTTTAAAACAGAGTTTGAATTTTGATGAATCCGTAAATAGTTTATCAAAACTCGAAAATGCTGGAAAGAAATTTTCTTTAGATGGAATAGGAGCTAGTGTTGATCTAATTTCCGGACGATTTTCAATAATGGGAATAGCTGGTGTTACAGCAATTCAAAATGTAGTTAATTCTGCAATAAATGCTGGTAAAAATCTAGTTAAATCATTGACGGTAGATCCAGTAAAAACTGGTCTTAATGAATATGAAACAAAAATGAATGCCATAACCACAATAATGACAAATACGGCTAGCAAAGGAACAACTCTTTCTGATGTTAATGCGACACTTGACGAATTAAACAAATATGCAGACCTAACAATATATAATTTCGCAGAAATGACAAGAAATATCGGTACATTTACAGCTGCTGGAATAGGTTTAAAAGATTCCGCTATAGCTATAAAAGGTATCGCAAATTTAGCCGCTGGCTCGGGTTCAAATTCGCAACAAGCGTCAACGGCTATGTATCAATTATCACAGGCTCTTGCTGCTGGTTCTGTAAAGTTAATGGATTGGAATTCAGTAGTTAATGCTGGTATGGGAGGAGAACTTTTTCAAAATGCTTTAAAAAAAACAGCAAAAGCAATGGGTATAGTAGTTAATGAATCAGTTCCGTTTAGAGAGTCATTAAATAGTGGATGGATAACTTCTGACGTATTAATAAAAACATTACAGGATTTCGCAGAAGATAAATCTCTTTTAAAAGCTGCAACTGAAGTAAAAACACTAACACAGCTTATTGACACAATGAAAGAATCAGTTCAATCTGGTTGGGCAACAACATGGGAAAAAATCTTGGGCGATAAAGATCAAGCTGCAGCATTATTTACAGCTTTAAATGACGGTTTTGGCGAAATAGTTGGAGCATCCGCTGATGCGAGAAACGAAATGCTTCAATTTTGGAATGAAAATCGAGGGCGTGAATATATAATAAAAAGTATAGGTAATGCATTTTTATTTTTAGGACAAATTTTACAACCAATACAAGATGCTTTTTCAGAAATATTTCCGCCAATGACGGGAGAACGTCTAGTAGAACTTTCAAAAAAATTATATGAATTTACTGAAAGGCTAACAATAAGTGCAGAAACATCCGAAAATATTAAAAGAACTTTTAGAGGATTATTTGCTGTGCTCGATATTATTGGACAAGCTCTGTCTGCTAGTATAAAAGGTCTAATATCTTTTATAAAATATTTACTTCCAGCTGGTGACGGGCTGCTATCATTTACTGGAAATATTGGAGATTTTCTTGTTGCATTAAATTATGCTATAAAATCTTCTGATCTTTTTAATTTAACAATAAAAAAGATTGGTGATGTTTTAAAACCAATAGCTGACGGTGTAAAGAGTTCTGTGAAAACAATAGTTAACTCTTTCGCATTATTCGCTCAAATAGATACTAGCGGAATGGATTCATTTGCAGAACGTGTCAAAATAAGATTTGAACCACTAACAAAAACAGGAGAAATTTTAGGTATTGTTTTTACAAGTCTTGCTAGTATATTAAAGAAAACAGCACCAATATTTTTCAAAACGGCCGAAATAATCAGCAAAGCGCTCAATCAATTAGCGGATATTATTATCAACGCTCTAAATACCGGAGATTTTCAATCTATATTTGACATAATAAATGGTACGTTGTTCACCGGTATATTATTGGGAATTAAAAAATTTATCAGTTCATTGACTGGAATATCAGACAATGTTGGTGGTTTTCTTGGTAGCATAACCAATATTTTTGACAGTGTAAGAGATTCATTAAAAGCGTATCAAGATTCATTAAAAGCCAAAACTCTAATGACAATATCGGGAGCAATAGCTACATTGACGGCTTCTTTAATCATATTATCTCTAATAGATTCTGAGAAATTATCATCATCGTTAACAGCCATAGGAGTAATGTTTACGGAGTTATTTTTATCTATGTCGTTATTTACAAAATATATTCAGGGTAAGGGCCTGGCAAAAATAGGAATATCTATAATAACTTTATCCTCAGCAATATTAGTGTTATCCGTAGCAATGAAAAGCATGGCCAAACTAAGTTGGAATGAAGTAATCAAAGGTTTAACTTCTGTTACTATTCTTATTGCAGTCTTATCAGAATCATCTAAATTGTTATCAGCATCATCTAACAGATTAATGAAGGGTTCTTTGAATTTGATATTATTTGCAACAGCTATAAATATATTGGCTGTAGCGGTCAAAAAACTGAGTGATTTAGATGTCGGTGATTTGAGCAAAGGTTTAATAGGCGTTGGTGTTTTAGCAACAGAATTAGCTTTATTCATGAAAGCCACAGAAATAAATAAAATGGGAACATTAAAGAGCGTCGGACTTATAGCATTATCAGGAGCAATATTAATATTAGCTAATGCTGTTAAAACCTTTAGTTTAATGACACCGAAAGAGCTGATAAAGGGTTTGGGTGCTATTGCTATAATATTGACCGAGCTTGCATTATTTACCAATTTAACTGGAAACTCCAAACACATTACAACAACAGCAGTTGGTTTGACTATTTTAAGTGCTTCAATGTTAATTATATCAAAAGCAATTGGTAATATGGGCAGTCTTTCTTTGAAAGAAATAGGCAAAGGTCTACTTGCTATGGCGGGGTCTTTAACTATACTTGCAATTGCTATGAGTTTAATGCCTAAAGATTTATTATTAACTGGAACTGGTCTAGTTGTTGTAGCTAGTTCGCTATTGATTTTAGCAAACGCATTAAATAATTTTGGGGACATGTCTTGGGGTGAAATAGCAAAAGGCTTAATTACATTAGCCGCTTCCCTTACTATAATAGCGGTAGCTATGACTTTCATGTCATCCGCTTTACCTGGCGCGGCAGCATTATTAATAATTGCTGGATCGTTGGCTATATTAGCACCACTATTGGCAACTCTCGGTTCAATGTCATTATCTGAAATAGGAAAGGGCCTATTGGCTATAGCCGGTACGTTTACTGTTTTGGGTCTGGCGGGTTTAATTTTGGCTCCGTTAACTCCTATCATTTTAGCGTTAACTGCATCAATAGCTTTATTAGGAATAGGATGTGTAGCTGTAGGAGCTGGTGTATTATTACTAGCATCAGGTTTAGCAACTCTAGCTATATCAGGAGCAGCGGGTGCAGTAGCTTTAGTTGGTGTTGTAGCAACAATCACAGGTTTAATTCCTGTTGTGCTAACATCTTTAGCAAACGGTCTAATCAATTTTATTGTTACATTATCAACCGGACTGGCAAAAATATCATCAACTTTAATGCGTGCATTAGAAGAAATATTATTAAGTGCTCTTAATGTTATACGAGACCTAGCAGAACCGTTAACTGATACTATCTTATATGTTGTTACGGTAGCATTAAAACAATTAGAAAAATACGTTCCAACAATATTGCAGTTATTATGGAATGTGATAGTCGTTATATTAACTCCGATCATTGATGCAATATCAAATTTTGGCTATGATGCTGGTTTTGCCTTAGGTGACGCACTATTTTATATGTGGGATTCTGCCAAAGTTGCATTTGATGATCTAAAAGAAAGAATGACAGAGTTTGGTCAAAATCTATTAAAAGGACTCATAAAAGGAATCAACGATGTTATTCAAAATAATGCTCTTCTTTCAGCAGTAACAAGCGTTGGTGTAAATGTGGTAGATACTTTGGCGAAAGTGTTTGATATTAATTCGCCGTCAAGAGAAATGTGGATATTAGGACAATATGTTGTTATGGGTTTGGGCGATGGAATAAAAGATAATGAACAAGAAACATGTGATCAAGCAGAGTCAACTGGTTCAAATGTAGTTAGTTCATTTATTAATGGTCTCAAATCCAAATCAAAAGAACTTACCGATGTTAAAAAGTCGTTATTTGGTGTTGAAGACAAAAGTAGGGCTTCAGCTGGAGCTTATTATTATCAAAAATATACTGGACAAGAAGCACCTGATGTTTATGGAAAATCAAATAATTTAATGAGTTCCGTCGGAAAATCAATATTTGGAATGGATTTCTCTAAAAAAGCAGAAGAATCTGGTAAATCAATAGATTCTTTGAACAGCGGTTTGTCTGGTTTAGATGGAAATGCTAAAAAAACTAAAACATCATTAGATGCAGCATTTCAGAAATCTTCTGATTGGATTGAAGAAGAAAAATATTATAATAGATTAAGTCTTGAAGATGAACTTGTTGAATGGGAAAAAGTCCAAAAATCTTATCTTGAAGGTTCAGAAGAACGTAAGAAAGCTGATCGAGAAATATACAGAGTTAAAAACGAAATAGAGAAAAAATCTTTTGAAAATTCTGAAAAATGGATCGACGAGCGTAAATACTATAATGAGCTTAGTCTTGAAGATGAACTAGCATCATGGGAAAGAGTACAAAATCGATACAATGAAGGAACCGATGAACGAAAGAAAGCTGATCGAGAAGTATACAGATTAAAGAAAGCGATCACAGAGAAACAAAAAGAGTTGGATAAAGAAGCATTTGATAATGCTATAAATTTAATTGAAGAGAAAAAATATTATAACAAAATTAATCTAGCGGAGGAACTTGTCGAATGGGAAAAAGTCCAAAAATCTTATCTTGAAGGTTCTGAAGAACGTAAGAAAGCTGATCGAGAAGTCTACAGAGTTAAAAAAGAGTTAAATGAAAAACAGATTGAAATAGATGAAGAATATTATTATAAAACTCAAGAAATTAATGACAGACTTATGAACAATATTAGATATGTGAGTGACGAATATGATAATGCTTTTAATTCTAGAAAACAATCTCTTTATAATTCGTATGGACTTTTCGATGAAGTTACTGAAAAAGAAGCAGTTGATGGTAAGAAGTTATTACTAAATCTTAATGATCAAGTTGATGAATTTGAATACTGGCAAGAACTACTTCAGAAGCTTGAAAAAAGAAAAGTTAATAGTGATTTATTAAACGAACTTCAAGATATGGGACCTAGTGCTATAAAACAAGTTCAAGCATTGACAAAATTAACTGACAGTGAATTAACAACATATGTTTCTTTATGGAAGAAGAAAAATAAACAAGCAAAAGCTCAAGCAACATTAGAACTCGAAGATCTTAGAAAAGAAACACAAAACAAAATTAAAGAACTTCAAAATGATGCAGACATTGAACTCGAAAAGGTTAAAACTATATGGGAAGAAAAAACAAACGAATTAAAAGTGCAGACAACTGAACAAGTTGAAACGATGAATAAAGGAATAGTCGATTTAATGAAAGAATTAAGAGGAAAAATGGAAGAGGAATTAGGAACCACAGTCACAAATATTTATGACAACTTTGTTAAGAAATCTTTATCTGTCTTTCCAGATGCTCTAAGAGAAAAATTATCATCTTCTTTAGGTATAATAAACGATATAGGAGATAATCCAGATAATACCTTAACAATAAAACCAGTTTTAGATTCTTCTCAAATGAAATCAGACCTTGACGGGATGTTAGGCTATATTGATAGAACCATATCAACTTCACCAGCAATAGGTTTAGGTTCTATGATAGCGTCGTCAATTGGAGAAAAGAGTTCTTCTGAAATAGCAAAAGAAGTAGACAATAAGATAACAAATATTAACAACAATAGTATAACAATACAGGAAATGAACGTCAGAAAAGAATCCGATATTAGAGAAATTGCTAGAGAATTAGATACATTAAGACAGAGGAGCGTGAAATAAGATGGGTATTCGTTATGATGGACATCACAGTGATGAATTTGGTATGGTATGCAAAATAAAAGAACTGCCGTTATTACCTAAAACACGTCGTGAAAAAGAAGATATACCCGGAAGAGATGGTGTTTATGTATACGAAACTGGCGGATTTGAAGAAAAAAAGATAGTAATAGAATGTGCTTATGCTCCTAATCTAGATTTTGCTACTCGACGAAATCTTTCTCGAGAAGTCTCAGCATGGTTAAGTGCTCCATCTGGCGATTTAATATTGGATAAAGAACCTGATAAAAAATACAAAGCTAGGATCGACGATTCTGTTGATCCTAGTTTTTTTCCTTATTACGATCAGTTCGATATACAATTTTATGTTCATCCGATCGCTTTTATTGTCGATACAACGGATTCAGCTAAAGAATACAAAGATATTGTTTCTTCAACAGTTTTAGAAATTCAAAATGGAGGAACATATAATGCTTTACCATTAATAAAAATAAATGGCTCAGCTAGTGCATTAACAATAACAGACGATTTAAACAATAATTTTACTTATTCAAATCTCGAATCAGAAGAAATCATAATTGACTGCATGAATAAATTAGTTTACAGCGTAATTGAAGGAATAAAAACTAATAAACGTTCTAATTTTTCTGGAAAATATTTATCAATAAAGCCCGGTTTAAATACTGTTGAAGTGACAGGAACAATAACTAATGTCACTATCACATTTATATTTGATGATTGTTTTCTTTAGGAGGTGATTACATGGATAATTATATAACTATTATTTCTAATACTGGAGAAGAATTAGCTGATTTATTGATAGATGATCGTTCAATAGAAGTATCAAGAAAAATTAATGGCGAATTTTGTTTAGATTTCGAGTGCCCTCATCAGGAATTAAAAACAGAGTATATAGATACAAATAATAGTGTTGTTGTTGACGGTCAATCTTATGATATTTTATATTTCAAAGAAGAACATGAAGACAACAAAATTAATTATAAGGTTCAATGTAATCATGTTTTTTATAGATTAGTCCAAAAAACATATCCATATTATACATTTGATGGAACACCATCAGAAATTTTAGCTGATATATTATCCGATACTAATTTTTCAGTTGGTCAAGTTGATAAATCAGATATCATAACATTTGCAGTAGCAGAAGAAATGACGGCTGCGCAGTTAATATTAACTTTATGCGAGAGTCAGCAATTAGAGATTGATTTTTCAGTGAACGGATTTACTATTAATCTTTATAATTTAATTGGTCAAGATCATGGTTTCGAAATCCGTTATGGAAAAAATTTAAAAGGTATCCGGAGGATTCACGACAAAAGAGAAGGCGAATTAAAAATTTCATATGAGGTTGATATTCTCGAATTGAAAAATTCAACAGAATATATTGAAAAAGGATATCAGTCTTTAGAAGTAATTGAACTCGGAGATACTGTTTATATTATTGATGAAAAAACTGGTCTAAATGTGGAAAATCGCATTGTGTCGATGATTTACAATCCATTATTCCGTAAAAATACAAAAGTGGAAATAGCTAACAAAATAGAATTATTTACTGATAAGATAACAAAAATCGAAAGAGAAACGGTTGCAAAAAATAAATTATATAACGGAATAAGAATTAGTCCTGATAATGGATTCGAGGCTATTAGAAGCGACGAATTAGTAAAATCAACAATGAATGCCACTAAAGGATTTGAGATAGCAATAAAAAATGAACTTGGCGAATATATTCCAGCTTTTTATGCACAAATAAACAATGGAAAAGCTAGATTATTTTTAACTGGTAATGCTGTTATCGCCGGTCATATAACTGGTGGAACGATAGATCTCGGAGACGGAACATTTACTGTTGACGAGGAAGGAAATATGACAGCAAAATCGGGAACATATGAGGGCGATATTAACATAGAGAGTCTAGATAAATTATCTAAGTCCGTTATAAAGAGTAATGAAATGGCTTTCCAATCCGGAGATGGTCTAGGTAATTATAAAAACCGTTTATATTATGGATATGATACAGAAAAAGATGAGACGACTCTGATATTTGATGGAAAATTATCAGCTAGTGTTATAGAGGCCATACAAGCTGATATCGACATAATAGTAAATAATACTTTTATAACTCAGAACTTGTATGCTGAGTATGGTAGAATAGCCAATCTTAGTGTAAGCGAATTAAATACAAGTTGGAAAAAGATTGTTAACTACTTAAATGCAGATAAATCAGACGTTAATTATGTTCGCATTTATGAGAAATACATGAAGTGGATAACTGCAACAACAGATGGAAATACGACGGAGCAATTGACGGATACTGATAATAATCTTCTGTACTGGATTGACGAAACCCACACGGGCATGACAAAAGAAGTAACAGCTTACCAAGTATTAACTTACGAATATATCGAGACTACAAAATTCGAAGTAACTTTCGAAGACTCGGGAAATAAAGCGGTAAAGATGGTACTCGGTACTGGATTTGGCTATGCAGATCCGAACGAGGGAAAAGCATTTATCATGAAAGATTCTAACGGTTTGCTTTTAAAATATGTTCAATCTGGAGGCAATGTTCTTCAGTTAAGATTGGGGGATAACGGTATAGAACAGATCGGAAATACTGGAGTAGCTGGTTTACGTAATATTTATGTGTCGCCAGATGGTTTACCACCAGCTAATCCTCAATTAAATGATCTATGCATTGTAGAAGAATAGAGGTGTTATATGGGAGAAGTATTGAAACGATGGAACGGAACAGAATGGGTGACACTATCAAATATAAATAGAATTGAAGTTACTGGTAATGATGGGCTTTTAAATAATCCAACAATATTAATCAATAAATCTTTTAATTCAATTCTTCCTAAACATAATCCTTTAGACAGATTGAATATGAATTATAGTTATTATATAGAATAGAAAGGAGACAATATGAAAATAACAAAACATAGGATGGATCAGCTAGACGAGGCTCGAAAAATTCAAAAAGATTGTCTAAATAATCATCTTCCATGTCCTCCAGTAGTTTGGTGGAGAGCAGAAATAATAGACAATAACGGAAAAATCGATGAACGGGTCGAATCAAAATGTAATAGTTATATAAGAAACGGGTTGAATTTGATGGCTCTCAATTCAATGTATTTACCTGAGTCGGCTGTTCCGACTGATTCGACTCCACCATTTCAAAATGGTCTTATATCGTTTAAAAAACAAGATGGTAAGATGCTTAATGCCAGTTATCCTACTGTTGGTTATAATAAAACAGTAAAGCCAACAATACGTCTAGGAAGTAATACATCGCCTGAATCTTTAGATATTTATAACATACTTATACCATCAGATTTTGTAAACAATGGTTCACTAATTGAATTTGATTTCGATGATATTAATAATAAACTGATAAATTCAATAACCTCTAATTATGTAAATACAAGCGGATCAGATATAACAGTAACAGAAGCTGGAATTCAAATAACGGTTACTGGAAATGGTACGGGAACTCTATTAGTCGTTCGCGATTTATTAGCAGAGCCTATAATTGTTCCACCGACCAAACATATAGTATTTACTTATAATTTTGAGCTGTTATATTAAAAAAGAGGGAGTATTACTCCCTCAACAAACTTATTCATCTAATCCAGGAGCATATACATCAACAACCAAACCACCAGCTAATTCAGCACCTAGTTTAAAACCTAATGACCATGCAGACGGTAGTTTTGGTATAGTCTTTGGTTTTGTAACTGTTACTGCGTTCGAACCATACGGAAAGTATGGTACATATAAACCCCCTTCAATTTTCATAGATTCTCTTTCGGTTAATACTTCTAACATGTTATTCCTCCTCTTGTTTATGATTTTTTATTATAATAAATATATTTATTATAACCGTGATGAGTAATAAAATGATAACAAAAGAAAACAAAGACAAATCAAAAAATATATCTATAGCTAAAATTGATATGAATGTAACTAGATCTATTATTATCATTATAATACTAATTGAAGATGTGTCAGACATAATATTTATCCATCCTTTCGTATTACAGTATATCACATGTTTGGTAAATATTCAATAAGTTTTTAAATATAGTTGATAAGTCGTTCTGTATGTGAAAGTGAGGTAATTCAAAATGACAAACGAAAATCTATTTAGTGTTTTATTTGGAGCTTTATGCGGTATAGGATCTTGGGCTCTTGGACTTCCATGGCAGTTATTATATTTATGGTTGCTATTGATGATATTTGATATTTTATCTGGAATTATTGGAGCATGTATAAAGCAGAATTTTTCCAGTAAAGAAATGAAATTTGGACTTTTCAGAAAGGTATTAGACATCATTGTCATGGTATCAATATTAACAATACAGCGTGTCGCCTCACTTAATGGATTTGATGTGCCAATAGGAAGTATGATAGTCGGTGCTTTTTGTGTTAAAGAAATAACTTCAATTATCGAGAATTATGGCAAAGCTGGAGGAGCATTACCGAAAGTTGTTAAGAATTGGCTTAAAGTTCTTGGACAAAAAATTGATGGAGATGACGAAGATGGTGACGATCAAGCATGATAATATGATATATCATGGTATCATATTAGAGTGGTTATCAGAAAATGTATTTATATTTGGTTTCCGTCTTGGAGGCCAAAATTATGAATGGAAGTGCGATCGAGATTACTGGGAGGTGTATTTATGATCAAAATATGTCTTGATCCTGGTCACGGAGGAAATGACAGGTCAAACAAAGGTCCAACTGGCTACATCGAAGCTGACGGTATGCTCGATTTGGTTTTAAAACTAAGGATTGAACTAATTTCAACTGGAGCTTTTGAAGTATTATTAACAAGAGATAAAGACATGAGTGTTGGAGTTCGTAGACGTGGCGAAATGGCTGCCGAATGGAAGGCCGACATGTTTATATCAGAACATAGTAATGCAACTGGATGGTCCGTAAATACCACAAAAACAGGTTCTGATGTATTTTATTCTGTGGATTTACCTGGGGATAAAACTTTGGCAAATATTTTTGCAAAAGCTGTATCCGAATCAATGGGAACAAAAAATAATGGCGGAAGAACATGGGAATCAAAGAATTATCCTGGAGAAGATTATCTTGGAGTTATAGATGCTGCTCAAGATGGCGGTGTTCCACATATATTTTTGATTGAAAATGGATTTCATGATCATAAAGATGATGAAGCGAAATTAAAAAATCCTGATATAAGAACCGCTATTGCAAAAGCTCAGGCAAAAGTTATATGTGAGTTTTATAATGTTGAATATCCAAAGAAAGAAGGAATCAAAATGAGAGAACTACAACAATGGGAAAAAAATGTTATTGACGAGTGTATAAAAAAAGGAATAATAAATCAGCCTGAAAAATGGAAAAACACACCGCCAGATGAAAAAATGAGTGTCATCAATACTTTGAGTATGATGAATAACTTATATAACTCAATCATGAACAAAATAAAGGAGGAAAAATAAATGAACAAATTTTCAAAAAGGCAAGAACACGAAATTAATAACATATCAAACCCAACACAAGAAGCTAAACTTGGAACAAAACTCAATGAAATAATAGCACTTTTAAATGCCACAGCTCCTAAAGGTATAACTCCTGGGACACCAGTCAACGCTGCAGCCGCAAATACAACTTTAACAATTAGTGGTCCGGTAGCTGATGGCGAAACAGTTGTAATTGGCGATGATATTTACGAATTTGTAGCAAATGCTAACGGTGAAACATCCAGCCCCTTATATTTCCCAGTTGATATATTTGAGGATACAACTCAGTCCGCCGGAACACTAAAAGTCGATATACAACCAATAGCCGGTGACACCATGACTATCGGCGGAAAAGAATATATATTTGTTCCCGATGGAACCGCTAATGCAGATGGTGAAATATCTATTGGTACTGATATAGATACTGCCCAGGCTAATATTGTAGCAGCTATAAATGGAGCTGAAGGTTCATTTAATACTCCAAACGCTAAAGTATCCA
>Ga0123335_1002922_pt1 | contig 24614 bp, 21 predicted proteins | sample BiotimSIPDNA_2_FD_89707 | JGI IMG/M metagenome (GOLD analysis project Ga0123335, IMG submission 89707) | Anaerobic biogas reactor microbial communites from Washington, USA - Biogas_R2 time_0 SIP DNA | ecosystem: Engineered > Bioreactor > Anaerobic > Unclassified | place: Washington, USA...
CCGCCTGTCTGTTTCCTCAGAACAAAGCTTGGACGGCAAGCTGTTTGTGCAGTTCATCGCCCTCATCTTTCTATCCTACATCAGCCGTAAAATGCAGGAAAACAAACTCTTCAAGGACTATACCCTACAGGAAGTTTTAGATGAACTCGACAGGATCGAGTGCTTTGAAGTGCCGGGGAAGAAACTACAGTTTGGTGAAACAACGAAACACCAAATGGATCTCTACGCAAAACTGGGCGCCACACCTCCCCCCTCGTTACAATGATCCGGGAATTCAGGAAGCATATGTAAACTTGTGCGAAAGTCGAGTTATTCATCTCCACGCACCGGACATGTAATGATAAATTACAAATAATCTGTCTTGACAAGATCTCCATATTCAATCATATTCCGTGTTGTTTTATTTAGCATAAAAATCAGCATCAGGAGGCTTCATGAAAATTATTATCGACGGAAAGGAAATCGAGTTCAGCCCCGGACAGACGATATACCAGGTAGCCAAGTCTGCCGGTATCCATATCCCCGTATTGTGCCACCAGGAACAGGTTAAACCCGTTGGCGCCTGCCGCGTGTGCGTGGTCGAGATTGAGGGGGCGCGCTCCTTGATGGCCGCCTGTGCGATGCCCGCCGGCGACGGGATGGTTGTGTCCACGAATACCGAGCGGGTGCGGAACGCCCGCAGGATCATCGTGGAGATGCTCATGACCCAGGGCCACCACAACTGCATCACCTGCGAATCAAGCGGTGACTGTGTTCTGCAGGATCTGGCCTATGAACTCGGCCTCGACGCTCCGCGCTTCGATGGGCCTGCGACCCTCCTTCCCGGTGAAACGGGCAATGAAATGATCGTGCGCGACATGAACAAGTGCGTCCTCTGCGGCCTTTGCGTGCGGGCCTGCAACGAGATCCAGGTCAATCTGGTCCTCGATTATATCGGCAGAGGATCGAACTCCAAGGTCGGGCCTCCCTTCGGCCAGCGTTATGAAGAATCGAACTGCGTCTTTTGCGGGGAATGCCTGCGTGTTTGCCCTGTTGGAGCCCTGTACGAAAAGCAGGGGCGTTTCCAGGGCCGAACCAGGGACCTGGAAAAGGTCCGGACCACCTGCAGCTACTGCGGGGTCGGCTGCCAGATGGATGTCCGCGTCAAGAATGGCAAAATCGTCAAGGTAACCACGGACCGTGAAGGGATGCCCGCGCCGAATTTCGGCAGCCTGTGCATCAAGGGACGGTTCGGTTACGATTATGTTCACCATCCCGAACGTTTGACCAAGCCCTTGATTCGAAGGGATGGAGAGCTGAAGGAGGCCTCCTGGGACGAGGCCGCAGGTTTTGTGGGTGAAAAGCTGGCTTCGATCAAACAAGCTCACGGGGCCGATGCCATCGCGGGGCTGTCATCGGCGCGCTGCACCAACGAAGAGAATTACCTGTTCCAGAAGCTCCTTCGCGCGGTGGTCGGCACCAACAATGTGGACCATTGTGCCCGTCTCTGACACAGCTCCACAGTGGCCGGTCTGGCCGCTTCCTTCGGTTCCGGAGCCATGACCAACTCGATCACCGACCTGGGCCAAAGCGACTGCTTTCTGATCACGGGGTCAAATACCACAGAGAATCATCCTGTCATTGCAACAGTCGTCAAACGCGCCATAACCCAGCGGGGCGCCAAGCTCATTCTGGCCGATCCGCGCAACATCGAACTGGCTAAGTTCGCCACAGTGCACCTGCGCCAGAAACCGGGGACGGACATCGCCTGGATCAACGGCCTGATAAACATCATCATCGATGAAGATCTCCTGGACAGTAAATTCGTTTCCGAGCGCACCGAGAATTTTGAGGCCGTCAAGGAGGCTGTGAAAAAATATACACCCGAGTATGTCGAAAGCATTACATCAATACCAGGAGAGGATCTCATCGAAGCCGCCCGGCTCTATGCAAAGGCAGGGGCCGCTTCCATCCTTTACGCTATGGGCATCACACAGCATATCACCGGCACGGATGCGGTGAAATCCCTGGCCAACCTGGCCATGATCACAGGCAATATCGGGAAACCCGGCACAGGAGTCAATCCCCTTCGGGGCCAGAACAATGTTCAGGGAGCCTGCGACATGGGCTGCCTGCCCGGCAATTTCACCGCGTATCTGCAGGTGGCCAACGAGGAACATCGCAGGAAATTCGAGGATGCATGGGGAGTGGAACTGAATCCCAATCCGGGGCTCACCATTCCCAGGATCATCGAGGGGGCAGGAGCAGGAACCATCAAGGCTCTCCTGGTCATGGGCGAAAATCCCATGATGTCCGACCCTGATCTGTCCCATGTCGAACATTGCCTGTCGAAGCTGGATCTGCTGGTTGTGCAGGATATCTTCCTCAACGAAACTGCTTTACTGGCTGATGTCGTTCTGCCTTCATGCACATGGGCCGAAAAGGAAGGCACGTTCACCAATACCGAGCGCCGGGTCCAGATGGTTCGCAAGGCCGTAAGCGCTCCGGGTGAGGCCAGGAATGACTGGGAAATCCTGAAGCTCCTGGCGAACAAAATGGGGGCTGGCTGGAAATACGCAACAGCAAAAGATGTCATGGACGAGATCAACAATGTGACCGCCTCGTACAAGGGCATTACCTACGAGCGCATTGGCAAGACCGGCATTCAGTGGCCCTGTCCCACCCTCGATCACCCCGGCACGCCCATTCTGCACGGAATCACCTTCACGAGAGGAAAGGGCCTCTTCTCGGTCACCGAATACGTTCCGGCCGCCGAGCAGACGGATGAGCAGTTCCCCTTCGTACTGACGACGGGCCGCATCCTGTACCAATACCACACCGCCACCATGAGCCGCCGCTCTCTGGGGCTTGTCTCCCGGACACCGGAGGCCTTTGTGGAAATACACCCCTCTGACGCGAAAGAGCTGGGAATCAAGCCGGGTGACGAGATCGAAGTGTCCTCGCGACGAGGTTCGATTACGCTCAAAGCTGACGTCGGAAAGCGCGTTGAGAAAGGTGTGGTCTTTATTCCCTTCCACTACAGCGAAGCCGCTGTCAACCGGCTGACCATCGCAGCCCTCGACCCGGTGGCCGATATACCGGAGTACAAGGTCTGCGCCGTTAAGCTTAGGAAATGCGCTTAATCAAAAGTTCATCTCCCCCGTTAAGGTATTCAGGAGTAAGACGAGCATAATCGTTTATCTCCTGAATACCTTTCGTTTTTCCTTAAGACGCTCCTTTGGAGACACGCTTGTCATCTGAGGAGATTTTTTTCCTTGAATTTATTTTCAATTGCCTATAAAGGGGGGAGCGTATTTTAGAGTGGGGATTTTATATTGATTCAAGGAGGTATTCATAGGTGAGTAACGAAAATTTAGAGAGCAAGCGTTGGATCATTGCCGGAGCTGCCATCGTCATGCAGCTGTGTCTGGGTACTGTCTATGCCTGGTCAGTTTTCAAAAAACCTCTCATGACCGTTCACGGATGGAGTGAGCCGAGCACCCAGGCCACCATGATGATTCTGATGGCCATGATCGGCATCTCCGCTGCGTTCGGCGGCATGCTGGTGGACAAGAAGGGGCCGAAGTTCGTCGCTACGATCGGCGGTATCCTTTTCGGCCTTGGAACCCTGATAGCCGGCTACGCCGACCAGGTAGGGAGCCTGCCGCTGCTGTGGCTCGGCTTTGGTGTCATAGCCGGCCTGGGTAACGGGTTCGGCTATGTGACCCCGATCGCCACCCTCATCCGCTGGTTTCCTGACAAGCGCGGCCTGGTCACGGGGCTGGCCGTCATGGGCTTCGGCGCCGGCGCGTTTTTCATGGGTAAAATCGCCCCCGGCATGATCCTCTCCATGGGAATGGCTAAAACATTCTACATCTGGGGCGTTATCTTCCTGATTGCCGTAACAGGCGCCGCTCAGTTCTACAAGAACCCGCCCGCAGGATGGCTGCCCAAGGGATTTTCTCCTTCAGCCGGAGGTGGTGTTTCCGCCGCCGATTCCTTCACCTTTAACCAGGCCCTTAAAACTCCCCAGTGGTATTTGCTTTGGGGAATGCTGTTCCTGAACGTCTCCGCCGGACTGGGACTGATTTCCCAGTTGTCCCCCCTGGCGCAGGATGTCATTAAAAAGGCGACGCCGGGGATCACCCCCGAAGCGCTGGCCGTGGCCGGTGGTTCCATTGTCGCGATTTCAGCTATTTTCAACGGCCTGGGCCGTCTCTTCTGGGCCTGGACCTCCGATCTGATCGGGAGGAAAGGGGTTTTCATGACCATGTTCGCCACCCAGGCTGCCCTTTACATTTACCTGCCTCAGATTGCCAATGTGACGATGTATACCATTGCCGCCTGCTACCTTCTCGCCTGTTACGGCGGCGGATTTGCAACCATGCCCGCCTTTGCCGCGGATTCCTTCGGACCCGCCAATATCGGCAGAATCTATGGCATGATGCTGACGGCGTGGGGTTGCGCCGGTGTTGCCGGACCGCTCGTTTTCTCAAGCCCGGCGATCAAGCCTGTTGCACTTTATGTGGCCGCGGGTCTTTTGATTGCCGGTTTTGTTCTGGCACTGATCTACAAGAAGCCTGAAAAGGCCTAAGGAAACCCTTCATCAGGGAAATATCTTATATCTTAAAAGAAGGGCGCCGTTGAAAGAGATGATAAACGGCGCCCTTCTTTGCGTCATCTTCCCGTCCACTTATTCTGGGTCATGCTGCGTTTTCCCCGGCCTTCATGGTTCCTCGTTAACACCCACAAGGGGAAGCTCCTTTTCAAGGGAGAAATAGACGAGGAACCTCTTGCGAGCGTTATTGCCCTCAGAATCCTGGCGATATTTCCGTCTTGACAGGGATTCAATCTTGTCCGGATCGGATTCTTCTTTTGTCTTAAGGAGATACAGCCGCTTCCCTTTCCAGGTCTGACCGGCCTCAATAAACAGATAGACGGCATGCGGATTGGATTGAAGATTCTGATGCGTCAGGCGGTCGGCAGTTATAAAGGCAATCTGTCCATCCTCCAGAATGTGGGGTCTGCTGTATATCGCAGCATCGACTTTCCCGGCTGAGTCCGCCGTAGCCAGGATTCCCGTTCCCTCCGTCTGATCGAAATAAGCTTTCAGATCCATGATGTTCCATCCTTTCTGGTCTGTGTACAACTGTTGGTTTTTATGGCCTTAGCCCTCTTTCGCCGCATCCGTCACAACGCGGTCCATCCCCGGTGGTGCTGATTCAACCTCTGTTCGAGTGAATCTCCTCTATCAAGAATAATAATATTAATCATTTTTCCAAAAAAATAAATTCCAGGTCTTTAAAAAAATGACGACAATTTATCAAATTTTTTAGCGTGCTGTCTTGCTCGGAAATGAAAACGGAAGAAAACAAAACTCTTGACAGTCGCCATCGACATGCCGTAGCAAAAGATCAGAAATCGGAGAGGGTCTGGAAATGGCTGAGATTAAAAGTACGCTGGATCTGATCATGGAAAGGACGAAAGGACTGACCATGACGGAGGAGGAAAAAAAGGCCCTGCATTCCCGTGAACTCGGAGGCAAAGTCAAGGGATGGGTGCAGAAATGCATCGATGGGACCCTGGATCTTGCGCGTCTCAAGGAGGAAATACAACAGGAAAAAGCCAAAGAGCCTGAGCTGCGGCCTGCCCTCCTGAAGGAGCTTCTTGACAGGGTCGATCCAGACGGCAACAGTGAACGGGTTTTCCAGATGATGGAAAGCATTCTGCATCGTGACACCGCCCCCCTGCGGGAGCTGATCGGTGGATACCGAACCGAACTCAGTGAAAAAGAGCGGGAGCTGGCGGCAAAGGCAATAAGCGATCTGTCGCAACAGGGCATTTCCGGTTCAGCGGTGGTTCCGAACCTTGATCGGGATCCCCTGTGGATAAAGGTTCGGGAGCAGTTAAAGGACCGTTCCATTCAGAAAATCCGGTCGGCGGTAGCGCGTTAAAGATAGCTGAACCAGAAGGATTCAATTCTTTCGAAATTTCTCCGGACCGCTTCCCGGCCGACAACAACGTTTCCATGCCCCGGGAGAAGGACCTCAACGTCCAATTGGCTGATTCGTATGAGACTCTCCTTCATCAGTTTTCCGTCTCCACCGGGAAGGTCGGTGGTGCCGATTCCATCTTCAAAGGCCACATCCCCGCAGAAGAGGGCTTTCTTTTCCGGCCAGTAAAGGCACAGCGAACCGGGTGAATGCCCCGGCGTAACAAGAACCTGAAGCCGCACCCGGCCGATGTCCAATTCCCCCGCCTGCAGCAGGATGTCCGGCTCCGGCATTGGGAAGGAAAGGCTGGCCAGCTTGGTGAAATACAGAAAATCTTCCTGGCCCATCATGGACAGAGTCGGCTTTCGGAACATCGTCATGGCATCGAGATGATCGGGATGTGCATGAGTGGCGAGAACGACATCAATCTGCCCGGTTGAGAGGTTTAAAGCTGAAAGGCCCCGCCGCACCTCACCGAAGAGATGGCCGTATCCCGGGTCAATAAGGATCGTTTTATCTCCGAGAATTAAAAAAGTATTGCTGTTGTTCTCCCTGTTGCTTTCCCAAAGGAAGGCATAGAGATCAGCCTGGATTTTTGTCAGCATCGACCGTTTTTTCCTTCATTAAAATGTGATTTCCAGCTTCACTTCCGGCTCAAAGATCTCACCGAGAGATTGAAGTCTCCTCCTTGAAGACATATCCGAAAAACCCGAAGTCAAAGCCTCCAGCATTTCCAGGCGGTTTTTTTCCTCCGCCCTTCCGCTGATGTCGCGCATGGGACCGGTATTCTCCAGGGGAGAGAGGGAGAGAGAAAAAAAGCTCCAGCTGTTGATGTCACTAGATTGCCGTTCTTTTCCGCTTGGCTCCCCTTCCTGAGGGGATAACGGCGGAAACATGCCGGAATCCGGAATATCCATGGGCGGAAAAGGAGGGGGTACCCGATCATTTTCCTGGATGGGAGAGCTCAGCAACAGATCGCCCCTGATATGGAAAGGGCTCCTGGGGGAAAAAACCCCCTGTGCACAGCAGTTCCAAGCGGGCAGATACAACAGGAAGAAAATCGCCACGAGCGGGAAAACCGTCCCGATCCATTTCCGGTGCGTCTTCATCTGCGTCCTTCTTTTCCGTATCCTAGAAAAAGGAGGATTCTCTGGGCAATTTAAGGGACTGATTGGCGTACAACGGATCGTTCAATTTCATCTTATTCAAAGACAGAAGGACGTTGAGCGGTGTTTTATGCTTGCGGGCGATTGTATCCAGGGTATCTCCCCGCTTCACCCTGTAGGTGATGTGGCCGGTTGCCTTCCTCCGGGTGCTGGTTGCCTCCGCTGCCGGGACGGTTCGCTCCTCCTGGGATTCAGCAACCACCGCGGTTTCGGGAATCTTGATTGTCGTTCCTGCCAGAAGAGCATCGCCGATCTTCATGCTGTTGAGCCTGCAAAGTTCCCCCACCGTCGTACGGTGTTCCCGGGCGATGGAGCCCAGGCTGTCTCCCCGCCGGACCTCGTATGACGATGTTGAAGATGCGCCTCGAAGGGAGTCCCGGTTTTTTGCGATTTTCACGGCCCTGTCCGCGGACCCGCCATCGGGAACGCCATCGCCATGGCCATCGTCTTTCACCTTTATCCTGTTCCCGGCATACAGGGGATCCTTCCAGGTTCGTCCGTTCAGCTTCAGCAGGTTGTCCGGCGTTGTTCGGTAACGTCGGGCAATGGTAGCCAGAGTTTCACCTCTCTTGATCTTATGGAAGACGCTCCCCTGCCCTTCCGGTTCAGAAATCTGTGATAAACTGGATTTTTTTATCTCCCTTTTCCCTGTCTCCTCCGAGGTCTCAGAGGTTACTGATTGTGCAATCTTCAGTCGCTTTCCTGCAAGCAATGGATCTGAAATCCCCATCGAGTTCAATCGCGCCAATTCGGAAAGGGACATCTCGTAGCGGAGGGCGATCTTCAGCAGGGTTTCCCCCCTCTTCACTCTATGGAACTGAACGGAAGAAGAACTTGGTCCCTTCGCCTTACCGGAAGAGGGTCTCGGAGCCGATGAGGCGGCGACTGCCACTCCCTTTTTCCCAGCTCCGGCACCCTGCTCATGACGGACCAGAACGGCGGGTGACGCCGGTGGCGTCAAGGGAAGTGACGGTTCAAATTCCAGGATCGCGTTTCCCACAGTTTCCGCTATCCTTGATTGAAAAACCGGATCTTTCAGCCACTCTTCCTCCTCCATGTTGGAAATGTAAGCCGTTTCCACAAGAACCGAAGGTATTTCGGGAAGCTTCAATACCCGCAGCTGGGCTTCCTGCACGGCCTTGAATTTCACATGACCCACCCTCTCAAGGTGATTCAACACCAACGTTCCAAAGTTTTTTGACATGTTCCGGGTATTGGTCTGACACATATTCAGGATGATGGGATCAGAAGCTTCATGGGAATCGCCATTGGGGGAACCACCGACCATGTCGGCAAGGTTTTCCTTGTTTGCCAGAATCCTGGCCGCCGCGCTGCTTGCCCCGTCCACGGAAAGGCAGTAGACGGAACTGCCCCGCGCGTCCCTGTTAGCAGCGGCATCAGCGTGAATGCTGATAAACATCGCTGCGCCATATTCCCGTGCGATCTTCAGCCGTTTTTTAAAAGGGACATAGTAGTCGCCGTCACGGGTCAAGAAGGCGCGATAACCCGGTTGCTGGTTTAAATGGGTCCTGAGTTTCCTGCTGATCTCCAGAACGACATCCTTCTCATAGGTTCCCCCCTGGCCGATGGCCCCCGGATCATCCCCGCCATGTCCCGGATCGATCACGATAATTCGATCTCTTTGCTGCTGCCTGGCCTCAGCTCTCTCCTCCAGCTCCTTTTTTTCGACATCCGGAAATTCGATGTCGATAACGATCCGGTACGGTTTGTCTTTAACCCTCTTTAAATTAAAAACCCTTGTTTTTACTTTTTTATCGAGGAAAAAATCCACTTTATGCCGATATTTGCCGACGGATTCGTGCTGTATTTTTTCAATGCCCTTTTTATTCAAAAGAATGGAATTCGGTATGGATTCCTGTACCTCGCAGTTGCGGAAATAAAGAGACAGAACCTGTCCCTTTTTCACCATCTGATAACGTGTTCTTTCGCAGGTATCAATGACTATCCGGGTATGGTCGGGCGCCACCCAGTGGCGGATATTGAGGATGGCATTGGCGGCCAGGACATCAGGGGGGAGGAGGCAGCACAGGCTCATCATCAGCCAGATAGCGGCCATCAGTCTACCTGATGTGCGGACAAAACGATGTGGATCTGTCATCATCCCTCCAAGCAAGCCCACAATCTGCTCATGTTGTGGTACGGAACAGGAATTTTAGATGATACTTACGTGATATTCAACTCTGTTATTTCTGGTAATTTCTTATATATTCAAAATTAACGCCACATCAAACAAAACAATTAGCAGAATTCATCCATGATTTCAACCCATTCCCCTGAAAAAAAACTTTAAAATTTGACTTTTACCCCATGAAGCTGAATGGAGGTCGTCTTTCGTGGAACCGCCTGAAAAATATGGCCTTGACAGATTCAGGGAAAAATGCCAGAAGAGTGCCTCCTATTTTGTCTGTCTTTACCATAAGATGGATCCTACAAATCTGCGAAGTCACAGGGGCGATTAGCTCAGTAGGATAGAGCGTTGGTCTCCGGAACCAAAGGCCGCGCGTTCGAATCGCGCATCGCCCACCATAAAATAAAGGGGTTGTGCAAAATGCTCAACCCCCTTTATTTTTTCTCTGCTACCCGATTGCTGCCCAAAACGAAAAATCTCCCAAATTTAACCCTTCGAGAAAGCAAATATTTTCTTGCGGATTAGCATCCCCTATTAGGATATGTCCAACATCTCCCATGCATCTCCTCGACATCAAGGTACGCGGGCAAGACGCTACCATCGGCCGGACCATGGTGTCTTCCATTCGGAAAAGTAGATTACGGATTGGTCCCTCGGAAATGGAAAGATATGATATCGCATTTCACCATGACCGTGCTATTATCCGTTGCTTTCAGGAAAGATCCGAATCATAATTTTTAAAGGATTTAGAATCACAGCATCCCCGAAGGGTGAAGAGGATGGAGCGGGAGCTGAAAACAGTCGGCATCATGATTGACATGTACTGCCGGCATTCCCATGGGTTGGATCAACGCTGCGGGGACTGTGAGGAACTATTTGAATATGCCGCACAGAGATATCTCAGATGCCCCTTCGGCAAGGACAAACCGGTGTGTGCGAAATGCAGGATCCACTGCTATCACCCGCAAATGAGGGATAAAATCAGGGCTGTCATGAAATTTTCGGGACCGAGGATGATCTTCTTCCATTCGATCCTTGCAGTGAGGCACCTGATAGCAACCCGGCAAGAGCCGCCGGGTTCAACAGGAACGAAAAAATCAGCTCCCCCGCACAATACCTGATTTGCAAGAGAGCGAACTTGGATTGACCGTCCCCCTTCCCTTTCATCTTCTCACGATTGAGATGCATCAAGGCTCGCACAGGCATTTTTCAATACTGACACGTTGTGCGGCGGCCAGCAACGGCATTCTCTTCCACAACAGCGTTCTCATACCGGATTTGGGAGCAAATACCCCATCAACCAGGAAATGCACGAACCTGTCACACCTGTTTTACCTGGAGAGCCCCGTTCTTAAAGGGCGTTCAGAAAGTCCTCAGCCGACCGGGCGATCTCACGGGCGTGATCCGTTCCATTAATGCAGCGTCTGGCGTTAACAAAATCCGTCTTGTTCTTGTTGATGTAATCCGTGATTTTACGGCCTGTAAACGTCCCTGTCTTGAAACCATGAACCAGAACGAAGAGCGCGATATCAGCGTCCATTGCCCGGTCCGGATTGTTGACCAGGTCCACCCCTAAAATCTGTGAATATTTCTTGTAGTTGTTGTCCCAGGTCAATTGGACATATCCACGGCCATAATAAGGGTAATACCGGAAGTTATTTTTCCTCCATTCTTCGCTTTTCCAATAGGCTTCCCGAACCGGCTTGAAGGTGTGGTTCGTTTCCCATTCCACGGTCGCCAGGACATAGGCGATCTGAGCATTGGATCCGATATCCTGCTTTCTGCATTCCCTCCTTATCGCATCGATGGTTCCTTCCCTGGTACTGAAGTCGTTGTCCTGAGCCTCCCCGGCATCCTCAACCCGTTTCTGAAGCGCAGCGATAAAGTCAGGGTTGATCAGGACCGGGTCCTCCTCATAGACATCCGCCTTGAACTCGGACCAGGCGCTGCGGGTTTTCGGGCCCACCAAGCCGTCAATGTCACCGACCGGATAGCCCAGCTGGTTCAAAGCCGTCTGCAGCTCTTTGATCTGCTCCTCTGTCAGTTTATTGATGTCCGTCTTCCTGGTAATCGCCACAAGTTCCTTGAGTTTCATAGCATCACCCCCCCTTTTTGGCTGGACAAAAACATCAAATGTTTCTCACCATTACAACTTCATTGACAGGGCTCCCGTTTCATTTGCCCTTGAAGGGTGCAGGATTCCGGCATGGCATCATCCGGTTCTCGGCAGCGATTTTTTTGACCTTGAACACTTTGCCATCGGATCGGACAAATCTCCCCGATATAAATTGATGATCGTCGAATTCAAAACGATCCTGCAACACGTCTTTTCCCTCTGAAACGAAAATGTATTTCCCATCCTCCGTTTCTCTCTCGAAGAAGAAGACCATGAAACCTGTTCCCCTTGCCCACCGCACTTCAAAGGCCATCTTGATCGGTTTTACTGTACACGAGGTGCTCCCGACCTGGTATTTTCCCTCAAACTCGCTTTCCTGTTCAGCAGATGCGTAACACGCGATGAAGAGGATCAAGCCGGCAGCAAGAAATACTTTGATCGCACGCATATCTGCGTCCTCCTCGGATGAAGATATCCTGGATTCCCGATGGATAACAGGCGCAAAGATTTCGTTCAACGAATCCAGCATCCATGCTTCTTTTTTTCCCATGACGCCCGGGGCAGGCACAAGAACCGGCCGAAACAATCAGCCGGTCATATCATTTTTTACGATCTGATCATCGCACAATCGTGGATTAAGATCAATGGCCGTTGACAAAGGAGAAATCACAATCGTCAGGGATAGCGCCCGCAACCGGCTCCTGCGGATGTAGTCGCATGCGGGGGCTCATTTCGTCCACAAAGAATTTGGCTTTTGAATATCGCCGATATTGATTAAACTGGCGATGACTGATAATGAATTTTCTGTGCCCCGTATCTCGCCTCGACGCCTCGGCCAGGGACGAATATGGGAGCAAACCCCGGAAAGGAACGACTCATGAACAAGGACACATTTCGGAAAGAGTTGCACAGATTTGCGGATTGGATAGCGGACTACTACGAAAATGTGGAGGGATATCCCGTTAAATCAAAAGTTCAGCCGGGCGAAATACTTTCAGAACTGAACAGGGGAAACTGCTTCGAACACGTGGGAATGGACACCCTCCTTGCAGATTTTGAGCGCATTCTTCTCCCAGGCATTACACACTGGCAAAGCCCGAATTTTTATGCCTATTTTCCTGCGAATACCAGCCCCCCGTCCATCCTGGCGGAGATGCTCACCGCCGCCCTCGCCCAACAGTGCATGATATGGGAAACATCCCCCGCAGCAGCGGAACTCGAGGAGTATGTCATGATGCAGCTCAGGGACATGATCGGACTTCCGGAAACGTTCACCGGCGTGATTCAGGACAGCGCTTCAACGGCCACCCTGACGGCGCTGCTCATGGCCAGGGAAAGGGCAACGGGCTACGGCATCAATGACAGGGGATTTGCCGGCGAGCGATTCCGGCTCTATTGCTCTGAAGAGGCTCATTCGTCCGTCGAAAAGGGCGTCAAAATCGCGGGTTTCGGAAAGGACAACCTGGTAAAGGTCCCTGTGGACGGCAATTTCGCCATGCTTCCCGATGAATTGGAAATCAGGATACACAATGACGTGCAGGCCGGCTTCGTTCCCCTGGCCGTCGTATCGGCAATGGGAACGACGGGATCGACGGCATTCGACCCGATCCGCGCGATCGGGAAAGTTGCCTCGAAGTACGGGCTCTTTCATCACGTAGACGGCGCCATGGCAGGCACCGCCCTGATTCTCCCCGAAATGCGCCATCTCGCCGATGGTGTGGAGCTGGTCGATTCCTTTGTTTTCAATCCCCACAAGTGGATGTTCACCAATTTCGACTGCTCCGCCTTTTACGTGAAAGATCCTGACGAGCTGATCCGAACGTTTTCGATCACCCCCGAGTACCTGAAAACGAAGCGGGATGAGGAAGTGAACAACTACCGCGATTGGGGGATTCCTCTCGGCAGGAGATTCCGGGCCTTGAAGCTGTGGTTTGTCATCCGCGGTTACGGCAGGGAAGGATTGCAGGCCATGATTCGGGAGCATCTGAGGCTGGCTGGGCTTTTTGCCGAAAAGCTGAACAGCAGGAAGGATTTTCAGCTGCTTGCTCCCGTTGCGATCAACACGGTCTGCTTTCGCTATGTTCCGCTCAATTACGGAGGTGACCTCAACGAATTGAACGCCAGGCTGCTTGAACGATTGAACAGCTCCGGAAAGCTCTATCTGACCCACACGAAACTCAGGGATCAGTACACCCTGCGCCTCGTCGTGGGCCAAACCAATACGGCGGAGAGGCATATTAACGAAGCCTTCGACTTTATCGTGCGGCAGGCCGAAGAGCTATGCGGCAAGGAGTCCTGACGGCCGTCCAGTCTCCAGGGACGACGCGGGAGTAATCATTCCTGCTTGAAAAATCGGTCAGCGGCGCGGTTCTTTCACTGCGGGCGGTTGTCGGGGCTGTAGATGCCGGCATCGATGACGGTCTTGACCCTCATGATTTATTCCTTGACTTTGAGCAGAGATATACCGATAAATTAAGGAAATCAAACAGTGCGATAGGTCAACATCTGGAAGCTGGAGCTTTTATCCGGGCAGGGTCGAGGTGAGGGACAGGCAATTCATCATCTCCAACAGTCACTTCACGATGTGGAAATCTTATTCCTAAAGAAAGGATGGATCAGAATGAGCGATGTCATAGGTGTTGCGTGGTTCAAGGATGAGCGTACATACCGTGAGGCCCTTGATGTCTTTACCGACCCCGGGAATATGCCCGCACGTTATGAAGACTGGAGAACCCTCGTCCGAAAGCAGTGTGAATTGATTAAAAGCGGCGGAAATGTTGCGATTCGCGCAGACATCGATCCGCAAACCATTGTCCAGTGGTGCAATGCCCATGGATTCAAGGCCGATTCCCAGGGCAGAACGGCCTTCGCCAACCATGTCGCCCTTGAATATCAGAAGACCGGGCAGGGAATCATCATCGAATAATCCCTGGAGATCCTCCCGCTCATCCTCCGCCGGGCCGGATGGCCGGTGGTAATGTATTGGAGCCTGGCCCCCGGAACGGATCTCTATGTCCAACGCTTAACGCCGGCTCGACGCCGGCCGGACGCTTTTGCAGCAAGTGCATCACCTCGGGCCGCTGACGTCGGGAAATCAATAGCGGATAAACCACTCATCCAGATGAGCGGCATAGATGAGGATAAAAATGCTGCCCTGCCGCGTTTTGACCTTGTAATAATCCATAACGGGCCTCTCCGGCTCTCTTCCCCCCTCGTACCAGCGATCCAGAATTTCCATGATCTCCCACCGGCTTTTCCGGAACTCAAAGGAAAGGGGATATTCATTGACCTTGTAACCGCTGCGGCATGTCACTTGAATTCGTTCGTATTCCATATCTTCCTTTTTTCAAGCTCTGTACCGGCTTCGGAGATCTTCGGGGACAGGAGCCCCGGAAACAGTCGGAACGCCTTCTCCGTATTCCATTGACAGGACAGGCTGGTTCTTTTTATACTTCTTCCGAAAATTCCTGATGCCGGGATAAGGACCAAAGGCGGCCCACAGGTCTTGATGGGCGTTTCTCCAAGAATCATCCCATGCGGGAAGGGAAAGGATCCGTGCAACTCGACGATAATGCGCTGCTGGTACTGAAGGAACGGTACCTCCTTAAGGATGAGGACGGAACTCTTCTGGAGACGCCGGACGGGCTCTTCCGCCGGGTCGCCGCAGCCGTATCCCGGTCCGAGGACGACACCCCGGACGGATGCCGGGAGAAAATGAACGAGGCCTTCTATTCCATGATGGCCAACCTGGAATTTCTTCCGAATTCTCCGACGCTTATGAATGCAGGCCGCCCTTACGGTCAGCTTGCCGCCTGCTTTGTCCTTCCCGTTGAAGACTCCCTGGATTCCATTTTCGAGTCCGTGAAGCTCACCGCCAAAATACATCAAACAGGAGGCGGAACAGGATTTTCCTTCTCGCGCCTGCGGCCGAAAAACGATGTCGTCCGCTCGAACCTCGGAGTCGCCAGCGGCCCGGTGTCTTTTATCCGCGTCTTCAACTGTGCAACCGAGGCGATCAAGCAGGGCGGCACCCGGCGCGGTGCGAACATGGGCATTCTGCGGATCGACCACCCCGACATCGAGGAATTTGTAACCGTCAAGAGGGATCTTGCAGAACTCACCAATTTCAATCTCTCCGTGGCGCTCACCGACAATTTCATGCAGTGCTTCAATGAGGACGGCCTTTTTCCCCTTCAAAATCCGCGGACGAAAAAAGTTGCGAGGACAATCAGGGCCAGGGAACTGCTGAGGCTGATCGCCGAATCGGCATGGGCGTCCGGCGAACCTGGGGCGATCTTCCTTGACGCCATCAACCGGGCCAACCCGACCCCCCATCTGGGAGAAATCGAGGCCACCAACCCCTGCGCCGAACAGCCGCTGCTTCCCTACGAATCCTGCTGCCTCGGATCCATCAACCTTTCCCGGCTGGTCAGGGAGAGAGACATCAACTGGGAACGGCTTTCAGAGCTGACCCACCTGGGGGTCCGCTTCCTCGATGATGTCATCGACGCCGGGACTTATCCTTCAAACGAAATACGAGGGATGACCCTGGGAAACCGCAAGATCGGCCTCGGCGTCATGGGTTTTGCCCACCTTCTCATCCGGCTGGGCATTCCCTACGACTCTCCCGACGCCGTACAGACGGCGGAAAAACTTATGCGGTTCATCCAGAAGGAATCCAAAATCGCCTCCGGCCGGCTGGCGGAAAGGCGCGGCCCTTTCCCCAATTACAAGGGAAGCGTCTGGGACGGAAAAAACCTCTTACAGCGAAACGCGACGACCACAACCATCGCTCCCACCGGCACCTTGAGCCTGCTTGCGGGAACGTCCGGCGGCATCGAACCCATTTTCGACATCCATTACAGGAGAATTTTGCTTGGCGGGATCGAGATCGAAGTGGAAGATCCGCTCTGGAGGGAAGTCAAGAGCCGCCCCCATGGGAAGGATATGCGGAGGCGGCTTTTCCGCGGGGCTTACTCAATTGCCCCCAGCGGACATCTGAACATTCAGAGGGCTTTCCAGATTTCCGTCGACAATGCCGTTTCCAAAACCGTCAATCTCCCGGAAACGGCCACGGTCGAAGACGTTCTTCAAATCTATGTGAAGGCCCACCGGATGGGGCTCAAGGGAATCACCGTATTCCGGAACAAGAGCCGCGATTACCAGATTCTTTCCTGCGGAACCCATCAGATCTGTTAGTCCTCCATGCGCGTTACGAGGATTTTGTCGACCCGGCGGCCATCCATATCGACCACTTCGCATCTCAATCCCCGCCATTCGAAATGCTGCCCTTCAACGGGAACCGTTCCGATTTTCGACATGACGAACCCGCCCACCGTGTTCATCCCCATCTGATCCTCTTCGTCCATCTCTCCCACTTCCATATAGTCCATGAACTCATCCAGGGGCAGGCTCCCGGCGATGAGCCATGAGCCGTCTTCCCGCTCCACGATTTCCTTCTCGCCAGCCGGCGCGTCTTCGATATCCTCGAAAACGGATCCCAGGATATCGTCGAAGGTGACCAGACCGAGAATCTCCCCGTACTCATCCACCACGAAGGCGATGTGCAGTCCCGTTTTCTTGAAGAGTTCCATGACCTTGACGGCCGGCGTCGTCTCGGAGACATAAAGGGGTTTCCGGCATATCTCCTTCAGGTTAATGGGTCTTCCCTCCATGGTGAGGGCCAGGAGTTCCTTCGCCCGCATCACCCCCAAAACATTGTCCAGGGAATCCTGCACGATGGGATAGAAGGAATATTTGTGCTCGGCGATTTTGCGCTTTGTTTCCTCAAGGCTTTCATTCAGATCGAGCCAGACGATGTCGGTTCTGTGGGTCATCAGATAGGCCACCTTCCGGTCGGCCAGGCGAAAGACGCGTTCGATCGTCTCCTGTTCGAACTCCTGGAAGGTCCCCGCCTGTGTCCCCTGGTCAAGGAGAAGCTTGATCTCCTCTTCCGTTATGGTCGGCTCCGTGGAGGGTTCGACGTGAAAAAGACGCAGGATCAGATTGGTCGAACCGCTCAGCAGAAGCACCAGGGGATGGGTTACCTGGGAAAGGCGCTTGATCGGTCCGGCAACGAGGCGAGCCACCCGTTCCGGGTTGTTGAGAGCAAGCCGCTTCGGGACCAGTTCACCGAGAATCACCGACAAATAGGTAATCGCAACGACAACGATCAAGAAGGATATCGTCTTGCCGTATGGGGCGAGCTGGGGGAAAACGGATAAGTACCCCGTAAGCACCTTGGCGACCGTCGCGCCACCGTAGGCGCCTGCCAGAATGCCGACAAAGGTGATTCCGATCTGGATGGTGGAAAGGAAGCTGTCCGGAGATTCGGAAAGCTCCAGAGCGATGCGTGACTTCTGATCCCCTTCTTTCGCCAGCCTCTCCAGTCGGGCCTTCCTGGCCGAGACAAGGGCAAGCTCAGACAAGGAGAGCCCTCCATTCAAGAGAACAAGAAAAAAGATCAGCAATATCTCAAACCACACTGAATTCATGCAAGATTACCTGGGAGAAGATTCGCGGCCTTCCACTTATACAATTGTGATGCCTGAATGTGCAAACAATTTATTTCAGGGTGCATCGAGATCCGGGTGCTTGAAAAACGGGTTGATCCATCTTCCGCTTGTCCTGTAAGCCTATGGGTACAAATCGGGAGTGCAGGTGTGAGAAGCGTAGGCCCTATCCTCTGTTGTCCATCTTTGTTCGTCGGGCATCAAGCGCAAACAATCCGGCCGGCCCGTAACATTCAAGCGGGAGAATAAACCGTCACCCTATTTAGTCGATTCTTCATGATAAATCAAATTATTTTCCTGTAACTGATTGATTCTTATCAGCATAATGGATGGATGACAAAAATCTGATCACGGTCTGGCAAAAAACTCTCTTGACGGCCGGCCCGGTTTTCGATATACATGATAAATATTCTAAAGTAATAATGGTTATAACTTAAAAATGAAAGATGCCAAACTCACAGGTCTGAAGCTGACCCCGCAGCGATTGGCCATTCTGGAATACCTGAGTGGAAACAGGGAGCATCCCTCCGCCGCGGATATCTATGCCGCCGTATCGGAGAAATTTCCCACCATGTCTTTCGCCACGGTCTACAACACGCTGAAGGCCCTCAGAGACAGGGATCATGTTCTCGAACTGGCCATCGACGGAGGCAAAAGGCGATACGATCCGGAAACGATCCGTCATCACCACCTGATTTGCACGGAATGTCGAAAGATTGTTGACATCTATGTGGAGTTTGATCTGAGCGTCCCGGAGGCCGAACGGGACGGCTTTGATATCGCAGGCAATCATGTCGATTTCTACGGCGTCTGCCGGAACTGCAGGGAAAGCGGATCCGAGCAGAAGGCGGCATCGCGCAAAGGGAGAAAAACCTAGAGGGGAGCCCGCAGAAAATCCCTTTCTCCAAGGGACGGCACGTCCGGAAGAAACGAAACAATCAGGAGCCTGCTCCGGGTGCAGCGCCCGGGGTTTCATATCCATTCAATCTCAAGCAAGGAGGAAACATTTATGGCATCGTTGAAAGGCACAAAAACCGAACAGAATCTGCTCAAATCTTTTGCAGGAGAATCGCAGGCGAGAAACCGCTACAACTATTTCGCCTCTCAAGCCAAAAAGGAAGGTTACGAACAGATTTCCTTCATCTTTTCCGACACGGCCGACAATGAGAAGGAGCATGCGAAACGGTTCTTCAAGTTTCTGGAAGGAGGAATGGTGGAAATCACCGCTTCCTTCCCCGCCGGAGTCATCGGTTCCACGGCGGAGAACCTGGCTGCGGCTGCGGATGGAGAACATGAAGAGTGGTCGGACCTCTATCCCGAATTCGCCCGGATCGCTGATGAAGAGGGATTTCCGGAAATTGCAGGAGTATGGAGGGAAATCGCGGAGGCGGAAACCGGCCACGAAATCCGCTACCGGAAGCTCCTGGCCAATGTTCAGGAAGGAAAGGTCTTCAAAAAAGATGCGTCCGTGAAGTGGCGGTGCAGAAATTGCGGCTATATCAGCGAAGGCGTTGAGGCCCCCGAAATATGCCCGGCCTGTGACCATGAGCAGGCCTATCAGGAACTGTTCGTCGAGAACTATTGAGCCTGCTCCCCTGAAAGGACGTTCAGCTTCGATGCGGAAGAGGCGCCTCGCCCTGCGCCGCAACAACGCCTCTTCCGGGATGGACATAAAAAAACGGGGGCTTATCCTGATCCGGGCAAGCCCCCGTTTCCTGTTAACGTCCCGGGGGTTCCCCCCAAGGGGTCTATGCGAAACAACCGCAGATGAATAACCCGGTCATAAAAGACCTTTTATTGGAAAATTCCACAGACGACATAGGCATCCATGCCGTCCACTTTCTGGACCCATGACTTCTTTACCTGCACCTTTTTGGTGGCAGGATTCATCCAGTTGTATTCCGCCCAGCCGCCTCCCTGGGTTTTTGCGATTTCAATCTGCTCTTTCACAAAGAGCTTACCGGTGACGGAGTCCTTCGATTCCAGAAGACTCTTGCCCGCCAGCCCGGGATTTGCGCCATGCATCAGGACGACGCCGTTAAAATCGACAAACGTAATGTAAAGCTCGCCTTTTGTAAATTGGCCGTTTGGGTTGCCAAACTCCGCCGCCGCCTTTTCTTTTCCGTTGTCCTTCGCAAAGGCTGCGGCACTCTGGGCCAATACTTTCGCCTCATCGAGTGTCGCCGCATTGGCAATGAACGCTGCTGCAAAGATGAAAATTCCGACCAAGACCAGACTACGAACCAACTTTCCCATAGTAACCTCCATCCTTTTGAATTTAGCGCTTATGCGCAACGGCATTTTGATTGTTAAAAAGTTGAAAGTCAAGACAAAAGAAACGAAATATTCCCCTGACGTCATGGATCACATCATTTCTCAATCATCGGCCAACGATCGTTTCCATCGTCCTTCGAACATCCTGTGGCATGCCCCAGGAGTAATCGGTCAGGATTTTCCGGTACACCTCCTTCCACTTCGGGCTCTCCCTGTTCATCAGGGCCTCGCGGTTGTTAAGAAGGAGCTGACGGATTTCCGACACATTATGATAATCAGACCAGATGTTCTCAGCCGATGAAAATGCCTGAATGGCGGACTCAACATCCCGGGATATCAGGCGCTGAAACCCCAGGATTTCCCACTCTTTGGCCATTCCCGGGCTTTTTGCGCTCACATCGGGCCGGTTCGGGAGTTCCAAAGGTTTCCCCGGTTCGATGCGGCCCGTCTGAGGGATGGTCCGCTGAATCTGTTGGATGTCTTTTTTAACGGCTGTCTGCGTCTTATCAATCCGGCTCAATGCACCCCTGGCGATGTCGGAAACCCTGGCGGGATCAGATGAAGAAGCGAGTATTTCCTCGAGGGATGCCTTCTGGTTGAGGAGTTCCTGCTGCAGCGAATCCTGCAGGACGTTGACTTTATCGCTTACTTGGTCACCCACTTCAAGGACCCCTCCAATCTTGAAGGTCCGGCTTTGGAGCATTTCTTTAAAATCATTCCCCAGCCAGAGAACCCCGGCGATGATCAAAACTGGCCATACGAGAGCCTTGATCGCTTCAAGAATAAACTCGGGTCGGCTTTTTTCCGTCATTTCCGCCTCCATCCCGCTCTTTTATTTGTCGATGGAAAGATCCCGCCTGGCCAGTTTAACGACCAGCATCCCGGAAGCGGTTTACCGCCGCGCGGACCAGCCCGGCTTCGAAGAAGCACAGGCGGAGCAAAGAGAAAAAAGACCGCTTTTCGGTCAACTCTCTTTTCACAAAGTCCTCCCCATCCATCGTCTTTCTACGGCTTGAACGCCCCGGTCTCCACCCACTCATTTTTGATCAGAGACCACCAGTCATCAGCCAGACCCCTGGTAACATACTCATAGGGCAGCCATCCATAGCCCTCGTCGCCCCATCCCTTCCCCCAGGAATTTCGGATCAGGAGTGCGCCGGTTGTTTCAATTCCATTTTTATTGGCATTTTTGATTTTCATGCTGTCATCATAGCCAACGGCAACGACGGCGTGACCGCCCTCCAGATTCTCCCCGCGGGTCGGGTAGGGAATCCGGCCGCCATTGTCGTCCGCCTGGGAAATGGACGTGTAGACCGTAAAACCGAACATGGAAGGAAGGCCGGCGGCCAGTTTGGTTTTAATCCGGTGGAGCAGAACCTCTTCCGTTGTTCCGAGAGGATCGAGGCGATAGTATCGAATCGCCTGATAATTCGCGGCGAATCCGTAGCAGAAGGCCGGCGGCTCGACATCGAAATCCTTGGTCCTGTATGGCCAGTACTCTTCAGGCGGGACGCCGAAAAGCGCCAGGGCCCCCATGGTTGAGCGCAGGTAGGCACCCGTGTCGCCCGTTTCCTTCATGAGGTTGCGGGTGACCTTGTACAGGAAGAGCCGCGAAGCATCGATGTGCTTGCCGAAGGCCCTTTTTTCAAAATACTCGACGATGGCAACCCCTGCATTGGCGGTGCAGGAACCGAGGTCCTCCTGGTCCTCTACGGGAGAGCACCACTCGCGAAGATCTTTCTTTGCCGGCAGTTTAGCCTTGGAAGATCTGCTCAACCCCATTTTCGTGAACATGGCCTTGAGGGAATCCTTCTGCCCCTGGGCTTTCTGCTTTGGCGTCACCTCGTCGTGCTCCTCCGTGTAATCCCGGAAATCGGGATAATCCGGCCGCCATCCCATTCCTCTTTTAACGTTCGCATCCGCCATATCTGTTACCTCCTTTTTTTGTTTTTTCTGCAACGATTGAGAATTCTGTTCATTGGCAGTCATGAAATCGATTCATCCGGTTAACGAGCACCCTGGTATTGCGCAGAAGCACAGGGACATGGAAATCCCTTTTTTCTCTGCCGCCCGGAACGCCCTTTTCAATGCCGGCATCGCTTCCAGTGTTGAGGTAAGACGGCTCTCATGAAATCCGGGCCTTGAACGCTTGCGGAGAGCACCGCAGAGGGGGCACAAAGAACGGGACGAAACGTTAAAAAGGCAGGTCTCTGGATTCCGGGCTATGGAAGACTTCAGAATCCGCCTCTATATCCTGCATACCGTGAGGTTCTCATGATCTGGACACATCCAAACGAGGACTGCTTCTGCGACGGATCCATCAAGCCGAAAGGAGGTGCGGGATTAAAAGATCGGCGGCACCCTGGCTTTGCTGGAACTTTGTTAAAGTATAAAATAGTTGTTCTCCATGTCAACAGAAAATGGCGTCTTTATTGAAGGATACGGTTCGAAGTGCGCCAGCATCACCCCGGATGCATCCCGGGGATCACGATAAGGGATGACAGAATGGCCGGCAGGGACATGCCATGCCGGCCATTCTGTTGGGAAATCAGGGGGCTTGAGCTGTTCTTTCCTTTTACAGGCGCTCCCGGGGCCTCTCGTCTTCCTCAGCAGGATAAGATGCCGCCTGAAATCAAGAAAATTACGACAAGGACACTTTCTTTATGATGTCCTGAGCGGGTTTCCAGCCGGGTTGGAATCGACAGCACCTCATCAGTCTACTGGTTAAAGCTTGACATAAAGGACGATTTCGGCAATAGATTCTACCGTTGAAGGCAAAGTGCCTATTCCTCGTTTTGAGCAAGGCAACTTTTTATTGCCCTGATGTGGCAGGGCGCGGTTTCATTTGATAGACAAACCCTCAAAATAGGTCCGTTTTTGTTATTTCGCAGCGTGCTGGCGGCGAATACCTTCTCAGCCACAAGATGGTTCGCCCTTTCTGCGGACAATACATGAAGCGTTCGTATCTTTTTTGGGGCCTTTCAAAATAAAGGGTAACTGTTCAGCACAATTTTTTTGTGATCTTTGAAAAAAGTTCTTGACACGGTTTTTGGAAAGATTTTCAAAAAATCGGTGCGATCTTCTGCCCCCTTTACAATGTCGCCATAATGATGTCATGCGCCTCTTGATTTGCCTGCAAAGCATTCTCTAACACCGCCGGTCCGTGTTGAAAATTATTCCGTGGCCTACAGGGTATCCTGGAAGGTCAAATCGGCTCTGGAAAATCTGTGTTATAGTGGCCTATCACAAAAACACGGATGGCTGCATGACCGTTGAGAACATCAATGTAGAAAATGCGGTGCAACGGGTCAACGATCTTATTGCACAAGAAAAAAATCTGTCTCCGGCACTCAAGGCGAGTCTTGAGGTCCTGCTGCTTCTCGTGACCATTTTAACCAACCGCTTGGGACTCACCAGCAAGAACAGCAGCAAGCCGCCGTCATCCGATCCCAATCGGAAAAAGGCGCCGAAAGAACCGGGAGCACGCAAACCGGGTGGACAGAATGGACATATCGGCACCACGCTGAAGCCCTTTCCCGAGCCTGATCTGGTCAAGGAAATCCGGGTTGACAGAGAAACCTTGCCACCAGGAAACTATCAATCAACTGGATACGAACGCCGCCGGATTGTCGATCTCGACATCAGCCTCTTTGTCACCGAATGGCGGGCCGAAATTCTGGAAGATGAGAACGGCAAGCGTTTTGTTGCACCGTTTCCAGAGGATGTTGCCAGGCCGGTGCAATACGGTATCGGCGTCAAAGCCCATGCGGTCTATATGTCCCAGTACCAGTTGATCCCGTACAACCGCATAGAGGATCACTTTCAGGACCAGATGGGAATACCGGTCAGTGCCGGGTCGATCCACAATTTCAACAAGGATGCCTCTGAACGGCTTGAGTTTTTTGAATCGTGGGGCAAAAGCCGGCTTGCGGAATCGGCATTGGTTCACAGCGATGAAACCGGCATCCATATTGATGGAGCCCGGCGTTGGTTGCATAGTGTCTCGAACGACAGCTTTACCTGCTTTTATCCCCATGCCAAACGAGGGTGCGAAGCGATGGACGAGATGGGGATATTGCCGAAGTTTCAAAGGACCCTCTGCCACGACCATTGGAAACCCTACTTCCACTATGGCGGTTTGCATGCGCTCTGCAACGCTCGTCACCTCCGCGAGCTTGAAAGAGCGGTAGAACAGGATAACCAGCAATGGGCGGCGCAGATGATTGTCCTCCTGAAGGCAATGAACAAGGCCACCCATGAAGCAGGGGGACGCCTTGAGGAAACAGAGTCGGAACAGTTCAGAAAGCGCTACCGTGACCTGCTGCGAGAAGCCGAGTTGGAATGTCCAGCACCAGACGAAACAGCGAAAAAGAAAAAAGGCAAAACAGCAAGGTCAAAAGCAAGAAATCTTCTGGAACGCCTCGA
>Ga0123335_1002924_pt1 | contig 24607 bp, 18 predicted proteins | sample BiotimSIPDNA_2_FD_89707 | JGI IMG/M metagenome (GOLD analysis project Ga0123335, IMG submission 89707) | Anaerobic biogas reactor microbial communites from Washington, USA - Biogas_R2 time_0 SIP DNA | ecosystem: Engineered > Bioreactor > Anaerobic > Unclassified | place: Washington, USA...
GCGCGAGAAAGTCCCGTAGGGCCTTGTTGGAACACACAAACCTTTACGGAAGAAAAATGGACCTGAGCGCGAGAAAGTCCCGTAGGGCCTTGTTGGAACACACAAACCTTTACGGAAGAAAAATGGACCTGAGCGCGAGAAAGTCCCCTAGGGCCTTGTTGGAGCACACCAACCATTACGGAAGAAGATTGGACCTAAGCACGAGAAAGTCCCGTAGGGACGATTGATGGTAGCCCGCCAGTTCACTGGCGGGAATTCGCAGGCCCCCTCCCCATATTAAGTCCCGTAGGGACGATTGAATACTCATAAGGGCGCCGCTTAATTGTGGTGCAGGCTTCCAGCCTGCCGGAAGCGCGGGAGCAGGCCTACTGTCTACACAAAACGCCTATGTACGTACAGCAGGCAGGATGCCTGCACCACAGGGGGAAAGGGAGAACAAGAAGCCTCTGGCCCTATGCGCAAGAAAGTCCTCGAGGGCCTTGTTGGAACACACAAAACATTACGGAAGAAAAATGGACCTGAGCGCGAGAAAGTCCCGTAGGGCCTTGTTGGAACACACCAACCATTAAGGAAGAAGATTGGACCTATGCGAGAGAAAGTCCCGTAGGGACGATTGATGGTAGCCCGCCAGTTCACTGGCGGGAATTCGCAGGCTCCCTTCCCATATTAAGTCCCGTAGGGACGATTGAATACTTATATGGGAACCACAACCGGAAGAGAAGACGCCACTTCTCCCGGACTAAGTCCCCACTGTCTGCACTTATTTTCGAAACAATATCCGATGTGAAGAAATACCCGTTGTCTTTTCAAGAAAAATTTCCGCTTGACTTTCGGCGCGGATTGTATTAATCTATTAGTACAAAGAGACACCCTATGAAACTGCATATCAATCCCAAAGAAGGCAAGCCCATCTACCGGCAAATCATGGACCAGGTGAAATACCTGATCGCGTCGGGTCGACTCAGCCCCGGCGACGAACTGCCCACGGTGCGCGGCCTGGCGCAGGACCTGCTCATCAACCCGAACACGGTCGCCCGCGCGTATCGTGAACTGGAGCAGGCGGGCATCCTGGTCACGCGCCAGGGGGCGGGCACGTATGTTTCCACCCAGGGCACGCCCCTGTCCAGGGAAGCCTGCGGGCGCCTGCTCCTGGAACGGGCCCGCGCGTTTGCGGCAGAGGCCTGGCACCTCGGGTACAGCCTGGAAGACACCATCGCACTGCTGCGCGAAGCTCACGAAGAACAGCACGAGATATCGAACGACCACAAGGAGAACCTACCATGACGGAAGCGGCAGGATTGGAATCCGTGATTGAAGTGCGGGACCTCGTCCGGAAATTCCGGCGGAAACAGGCCTTGGCCGGGGTTGATATTACCGTGCCGCGCGGCGTGGTTTACGGCTTGGTCGGTGAAAACGGCGCGGGCAAAACCACCCTGCTCAAACATATCCTGGGCAGCCTGCGTGCCCAGTCGGGTAGCGTGCGCGTGTTCGGCATGGACCCTGTGAAAGAGCCGGTCGCCGTGTTGTCGCAGCTGGGCTACCTGTCCGAGGACCGGGACATTCCCGGCTGGATGAGGGTCGGCGAGGCCATAGGCTACACCCAGGCCTTTTATCCCGGCTGGGACGAGGCCTACGCGGAATCGCTGCGCGAGCGCTTTGAACTGGACGAACGCGCCAAAATAAAGACCCTGTCCCGGGGTGAAAAGGCCAAGTGCGGGCTGCTCCTCGCGCTGGCGTACCGCCCGCCGCTGCTGGTGCTTGATGAACCGTCGTCAGGCCTGGACCCCTCGGCGCGGCATGACATTCTCGAGGCCATCGTGCGCACCGTGGCCGACGAAGGGCGCACCGTGTTGTTTTCGTCCCACCTGCTTGACGAAGTGGAACGTGTCGCCGACGTGGTGGCCATGATCCATCGGGGCAAGGTGGTCTTCGAAGAATCCCTGGACAGCATCAAGGCGCGTCATGGCCGCCTGCTCGTGTCGCGCGAAGAAGAGGACGGTCCCGCGCCCGAACTGCCCGGCCTGCTCCACGCCTCCGGCGGCGGCCGCGAGTGGACACTCGTCTGCGAAGGTGAATTGGATGCACTCCGGACTGAAGCGACCGCCCGGGGCCTGCTAGTGCTCGAGGCGGACACACCCAGCCTCGAAGACGTGTTCCTCGCGCGCGTGGCGCCGGGGAAGAGGAAGGGAACAGTGTCATGAAACCAAGGTATCGCGCCTTGATTTGGGAACAGAGCCGTACCGCGGGCGTGCTGTGTTTCGTGATCGTCATGTTTACGTTGTTGCTGCAGGCCAGTGTTTTTGGCGACTTGTTATGGCAGCAAACGCTTTTTCAGGATGCTGTTCATACTGCTCGGATGGCAACCTTCTGGGCATTGCTACTGGCCGCCGCCGTGCTGCTGGTGCGCCAGGATGGTCATGCCCATCTGGCGCTGGATTTCGAGCCTCGCCTGCTGCATCTGCCCGCAAAAACAGTACCGGTGCTGACAATAGTGTTCAGCACGCGCGTACTGTTTCTTTTCCTGTTGGGGCTCATTCTGATGATTACTTATAGACTTTTCTTTGGTCAGTCCATGGAATTACAGTATCTTGTAGTGACGTTGCATGTATACGCGTGCGCCCAGGCACTGTTATGGGTACGCCACTCCATTACAGGACTCAATTATACTGTGCCCCTGGGTATCCTGGGTATGAGCGGCGCCCTGGTTTTTTTCGGCGTGGAGCCGAATACGCTTGCCGAAATTGCGGAACAGGTGTGGAACTGGTTTACACATCCGCCATCGTTATTGCTGACCCTGCCCGGTGCCCTTGTCCTGGCGGCACGGGGCATAGTATGGCAGCGGCGCGATGAGCGACATGGCTTTCCCCCTGCGGACGAGGCACTCGCTTGGCTGCATGAGATTCGGAGTGTCCGGGTTTACACCTTCGAGAGCCCCCTGGAGGCGCAACTGTGGTTTGAGCAACGGCGCGTGGGGCGCCTGTTGCCCGCGCTGACGCTGCTGTTCTCCCTGGTCTTTGCGCTTTTATTCACCGTATTGCCCAATCTCGCCTTCGACGCACATACCCGGTACTGGTATGCCCCTTTCGCGGGACTGCTGGCCGCGGCGATAATTTGTGGTCGCATCGGGTTGCGCCCGCGCAGCCGCTTTCCTTTTCATCGGCCGCAAACGGCGACCATGGCGGCTCTGTCTATTCTCTTGATCCAACTGCGCGGTCTTTTCTTCTGTTTTCTCTTGGTTTCGGGGCTGTCCGTCCTGGGCATGCTGCTCAGCGGATATGACGGTGTCCTGATGGTACAGATGCTGCGCATGGGTGACTTGGACTGGATCGGCACCGCGGACCTCGTGTTGCGCCCCGCCTTTGCCGTAACCTTGATTGCCTGGGCATTACTTTGGATAAGTACCCTGCCTTTTCTTTTGCCCACCCTGGCTGTATTTATTGCCTTCTTTATTATTCCGGACATTTCATACCGCTATAGCCTGGGATGGGAGCATGTGCAGAAGATTGAGGACTATCTCATGGATAAAGGATTCATGCTGCCTATAATCTGTCTTGTTTTTTATATAGCCGGACTGACGCTGGTGTTGGTCCTAAAGAAGGGATTGTACGCGCCCCGCCATTTATTCTGGGGATTCATCCTGCTGCAGAGCATTTCCCTGGTGCTGCTCGCATCAACCCCGTACCTGGGTACGCACTTTTTCGCAGTCCTTGCCTGTCTGACCATTGCCGCCATGATTCTGTTGCCCCTGACCGCGGCGCCCTTATCCATACTTCATTACAGGCTGAAAGCTTAGGGGAACAAAGTCATGCGATTTTTTTTCATAAGACAACCCTGGATGTGGGGCTTGAGTCTGACAATGATTTTGGTGTTCGGCCTGTTCATTTATGCCGACAAGCGTATGCCGCCAACGAGCCCGGAAATGACAAACCATCGACGCGAGGTAAATTTTGCTAAAGAGGATGCCATCTGGCCTTTCTGTGAGGCACTGTCCCTCCTCAAAAAAACTTCCGCCGAAATGGATTTCCTACTGCTGACGCCCACCTTGCCCAATGTCATGCGCATACCCCTCAACCAGACGTATCCTCCCGAACAACAGGAGGCGCTGAGACGGTATGTTGAGGGAAACCGAAAGACGCTGGCGTTGATTCATGAAGGCGTCGCGTCAGGTACATTTGACAGTATTTGTTCCTTATGGCCCATAACGCGGGAGCCCCGCAGGTACTACGGACCGCACACCAGTCAAGGATACTATCCCTACGAAATTCATGGCATCCAGGATATTACGTTATACATCCGAAGAACCAAGTGGGATCGGGTACCCCTAAACCTGAAGCCGCTCGCCCGGTTGATGGGATGCGGCGCGTTGAACGCGGTATTGCAGGATGACGTCAAATCCTTTCTTACTATGACGGACTTGGCGTTGGATACTGTGCATATTCTCATGAACGAAACAATATTGCCGGACATGCTTTTTAAAAATCTGGATGCCGGATTCAGTGCGTTGGATATGACGGAAGAAGCGATAAATCGCATGGACCTGGATAATGGCTCATTGGACCATTTGCGCCAGAAAATTGCCGCACGCCTGTACAACCGGCAACAGGACATTGTGACTTCCTATCGGAACCACATGGAGGATTGCCTGGAAGCGCTGAAAACAGCCCGAGAGGCATCCCGCATACCGGAACATCATTATGAGCCCAACTCTTCTCAGCGTTTCATCTTCGATAATTCATTTGGTGTCTTGTGGCAGGCATGGTTATACGGCTCGGCATTTAATCGCCAGTATGTGTTCCATGAACTCATGAATGTGGTTCGCTTGGGTCATTACTACCGCTATGGGGGATACAAAAGTGCTCTTATTACCCCGGAACCTGCTGTTGAGGGGCAGATGTTGCGCAACTATATCAGCCCCTACTCTTACAGAAGAAGACCGGGGTCTCAAACCGTGCGGCGGCGTCCCTTCAACGTATTTTCCAAGGAGGCGCGCCGGCTGCGGAATGAGGAGCAGGTATTATGGCCCGGTTATGAGGACTATGAGCCCTATTTCGAGTTGTTGGCCTACGCGCGCATCGCGGAGTGCGCCCTGCTGGCCACCCAATACCGCAACGATACGGGTAACCTTCCCGATACGCTGGAAGCGCTGGTCCCGCATTACCTGCATGAATTGCCCCGGGACCCCTACACCTACGAACAACCCCTGCGTTATCGCCGCGCTGCCGACCGGCTGGTTGTATACAGCATCGGCCCGAACCGGGAAGACGACGGCGGTGTGCGCTGCCCGAAACAGGCCCGGTTCCATGACAAGAGCCAGCAGGAAAGTACTACGGACATTGTTATTGAAGTGCTGGACAGGACGATTGGAGATGGGGCGGGCGCTGTCGCACCCCATGAATCTCAGGAGATTTATGAACCGCCCCGGATTTCAGAATCATAGAAGAGGCCACCGGTCATGAAACGGATATTCATAGCATTGTTAAAACACTTGACGGGGATGGTCGTGCTGATGGCGGTATGCGCCTGCGGCGGGCCCAGCGAGCCGCCCCGCTACGCGCTGCAGCCGGGAACAAAACTGATCTATGCGTATGTCGGCGATTCGGTCTCACCTCAAAGCGAAAGCCAAAAAACAACCGGGACGTGCATTTTCTGGGTGGCCGCCGTTTCCGAGAATGGCAGCCATGAACTGTATTATGAATTTCAGTCTGACGCCAGCTTGGGAAAGTCCCTGAGTTGGGGAAAGGCTGTGCTGCATCCTGACGGCACCCTTGCCAACCTGACCGAATCGCACAAGAGCCTTTGGCTGCGAGTCTTCTTCCCCCGGGTCCCGGAAGGAATGGACGACTGTGAATTTGAGGAACTGGAACCGAACACCTCCGAAGTGACGCCCGGCCTAGCGCTGTCCGGATCCATCCGTTCCGTAACACTGTCCGGATTTCCCCCGAGGTACACTTTCAAGGTGGGGGCCCGCATCGAGCGCGGCCTCGACAAGTTTCAACGGGAAATGGAGGTCGCTTGGTCGCGTGGAACCGGTGCCCCCTATCGGGTGACAGTGCACAGCAAATATCTTGATATGCCGGGTTACTACACTGATACAGGCGTTCGTTTGAAGGGCATAAAACGCGCTTCCCAAACTGAAATGAACCGGAAACTTCCCGATATAGACCTCTACCTGAAACAGACGCGCGCCTATCATGAACAATTGACGGAGCATCAGAACAAGAGCCTCCCTGGCGATGAAGATCATATCCTGACCCAATGGAGCGAGGAGTATGACCAGCTAATCGCGTCGCTTCAGGAGGCTTGGCGCAACATACGCACCCCGGAACTTCGCAACAGCCTTGAGCGCAGCATGGATGACCACCTGGCCTCGAAAACATATTATGTAGAAAGGCATCTTAAAATCACGAAAATGCTGGGCCTACCTGCGCCCGATTGGGAACTCACCGACTTCTCGGGCGCACGACGCCGCCTGGAAGATTTTCGGGACAACGTGGTTCTCCTGGATTTCTGGGCAAGTTGGTGCCCGCCCTGCCGGAAATCCCTTCCTGCCATGGAGGATATCGGGGAGCGGTTTCAAGGCCGAAACTTCGTTTTGCTCGGAATGAACACCGAAGATCCGGACACCCTGGAAAACGCTGAGAATCTGATTAAGGAACTCGAGTGCAACTACCTGATTCTTCATGCTTCGTCCATTGAGGACCCCTATAACGTTCAAGCCATCCCCACGTTTGTCGTGCTTGACACGAACGGCATCCTCCGCTATCACAAGAGCGGTTTTGATGAAAAGACTCCTGAAAAACTCATCGAGATAATTGAACAGTATCTGCCCTGATATGAACAAGCCCCTGTTTCGCAAAATCATGAAGACTTCATTCTGACAGGGGCAAAATGACAAGGATGAAGTCCTGTAAGGTTTTAAAAGCTTTACAGGCCCGACTGATGAATATAAGGACACTGATCCCATGAAGTCCCCTTACCGCGCGTTATTGTGGGAACAGGCGCGCACCGCGGGTGTGATTTGCCTGCTGCTCGGTGTGCTGTCCTGCCTGGTTGTTCTGACGGCACACGTTCTCTTCCGCATGGGAAAGCTCGGCATTATGGACGCAAGGGATATCGGCAAAATGATTTTTTTCTTTTCCATGGCGGGCGCGGCATTACTGGTCAGCCGCCAGGATGTTCGGGGCCATATTGTCTGGGGATTCGACCAGCGGTGGTTCCGGCTTCCCGTGCCACTGCACTTTTTATTCGGCATTATCTTGGGTTCCCGTGCTGTGTTTCTTACCCTCTTACTGTGTGTTCAACTCCTTCTTGCATTAACACTGCCCAAAGTAAAGGTGGCTGAACTTGCCATTTTCATAGCGATTCCACTGTACCTTTACGCACTTTTACAGGCGGCGGCGTGGGCCTGGAAAAGGACCCCAATCCTGTTCTATGGACCCGTGGTATTAATGCTTGCCCTTATGATGACATTTCGTTTTCTCGGCCTGTCCCCCGATGAGATATTCCGGATAACCGGCCGGACGCTACGGGAATCACATACGCTACTTCTGGCTTTTCCCCTGGCGGGACTGGTCATGGGTTATGGCGTGTACTTGGAACGGCATGACCGGTATTTCGGCCCCAAAAACCTGTCCGCGCTGATATACCCGCTTTCATGGCTGCTGTCGCCGCCGTTGAAAAAGCCAAAGACCGCCTTCGAAGCGCAACTCTGGTATGAAATGCGACGCGCAGGCTGGGTGCTGCCCGTGTTTACGATTGCATTCACCGCATTCTTTACCTTTGTGATGTTGCTGCTGGAGGAACGCCCTTTCAGCACCGGCTTTGCCCAATATGTGCCCCTGGCTGCGCTGGCTGCAGCGAGCCTTGTGGCGGTCGGCAAACTCTTTCCCCGCAGCGGCATGCAATATTTACGGCCCATCGACGCCAGCGGCATTGCCACTGCACGCCTGCTGGCACAGTTGCGGGGCCTGTGCATGGCCATGCTGCTGGCGGGCCTGATGTCGGCGGCCCTGCTGCTGGCCGGGCCGGTGGAACGATCAATCCTGACGCAATTGCGGACAGACGGGTTCAACCCGGCCTTTGATGTCTTCATTGTCGTGGCACGCCCCCTGGTACTGGCGGGCATGCTGGCCTGGCTGCTGCTATGGCTGAAAACACCTCCCATGTGTATGGTGATATGTATCCTGGTGGTATTTTTGTTTATTTCTTTCCATGTCCTTTCCGGTCATTACGCTGCCCTTCGTTACCCCGTGGAGACATACGGGTTCATAACACTGAGTATTCTGCTGGCCTTGGCATTAGCCTTGTATACGCAGTGTAAGGGGATGATCTCCAGGGGCCAGTTTATTGCGGCCTTGTGTACCTGTGCCGTTCTGTCTTCCTTTATCTGGATGGGAAGCCGATCCCTGGAGGGAGGCACGGGATTGTTACTGGCTGTTGCCATGGGCGCGCTTCTGGCGGCGCCTCTTCCTTCGCTGGCCTGGTTCATCCGGGCGGAACGGCATGATACCGGCATTCGGAGATATCACATATGAGATACTTTTCAGGACGTTTACGCTGGTTAGTATATGTGGCGACAGGTTTCGCGGTGCTCTTCGCCTGTTTTGTATATGACACGCGCCGCGAACCCACATCCGAACGCCAGCTCCGCAACGCCGGCATAGCCTTTACCATACAGGAACTGAAAGCAAGATACACCTCGGAGCCGAAACAGGACAATGGGGCCTTCCTGTACCTCCGGGCAATGGGAAAAATCAAAAACTTGGACCACGCCGGGTTTGTACAGCTGCCCATCGCCGGCGATCTTATATACGAGTACGGCCAAGTCCTTACGCGCGAACAACAAGACGCCTTACACGCATATGTGGTCCTGAACGATGCCGTCATCGCGCTCATTCTGGAGGCGCAAACGCGCCCCTTTTCGCGCTTTCCGGAAAGCCGGTATGACTCGTTTGAAATGAATCACCTGGCGCACTCCAGAGATTTTGGAAGGCTTCTTGCCTGCGCCGCCCTGGATGCCGCCCTGTCCGACGATATAACCACCATGGACCAGATGATTGTCGCCGGACTGCGGCTTCCGGAAGTCTTTTCGGAAGGCGGGTTGCTCATAGACGCCCTGGTTGCCAATGCAATACGTTCCATTGCCATTTCCAGTGTGGAAAACTGCCTGTACTTCGTCACTCCGCCACAGGAAACTGTACGCACCTGGCTGGACATTCTCGGCCAAGACCAGTACACAACACTTCACATGCAACAGGACGCATTCAGAAATGAAACGACGTATTATCATCGGTATTTTGCCGCTGATGATTTCTTAGGGAAGCATCACGGATATGAGGGGATAAACATAGCCGCCGAATGGACCCAATACAATTATTTTTCATACAACCAATACATACAAGTCATGAGCGCCATTATCAATGCCGCCGACAAGGATTTTTATGCGGCGGCAACCATGTCTGAAAACGATATCCTGAGTAAAGATATCCTGAACAGTCCAAGGTATGCTCTCAATGCCATAGAATTACCGGCTCTTACACGCGTCTATTCCTCACTCATCAGAAATATTGCCCAAGCGTCAACAATCCGGGCCGCGCTGGCGTCCCTGCTCTACTTGGACTACTATGGCAAAATGCCGGACCGTCTGGAAGACTTAACGTCCGGGTGGCTGCCTGTCCCACCTAGAGATCCTTTTACCCCAGATGACATCCTGCGCTATCACCTGACGGATACGCAGGCGGTCTTTTACAGTATCGGCCCCGATGAACAAGACAACGACGGCGAGGAACCCGAGGAGTCCATTCTTCAAGGGGGGGACATTATCTTTCGAGTGCCATTAACAAAGCCCGACAACAATGTATAATTGATGTTTTGTCTGTCTGACACATCGGACAGACCCGACGAGTCGGACAGGTCAGACAGAAATACCTGCACTACGGAGAAAGGCTTTCTCATGTCGCAACCCAAGCGGATCATTGCCCTGGTGGGCTCCTATCGCAAGGGCGGTGTTATTGATACCATCGTGGAAGAAGTATTGAAGGCGGCGCACGAAGCAGGTGCGGAAACGACAACAGTCTACCTTATCGACGAGCCCATTGAGTTCTGCACCAATTGCCGCAGCTGCACCCAGGAGCCGGGCGATGGCCATGGCGTCTGCGTTACGGAAGACGGCATGGCCGCATTGCTGAACCTGATTGACAGGCATGACGCCGTGGTATTGGCGTCGCCCATGAACTTTTTTACCGTAACCGCCGTGATGAAACGCTTTATCGAACGGCTGGTGTGTTTTTCCTATTGGCCCTGGGGTGCGGGGATACCCAAGGCGCGTCCCTATGCGGGCAATCGTAAGAAAGGACTGGTCATTATATCCACGGCCGCGCCATCCATCATGATTCCGCCGTTCAGCCATATCGCGAAAATCATGAAGTCCGCGGCCCTGTTGCTTTGCGGGCAAAAACCGAAGATGCTGTGGATTGGCCTGGCTGGCATGAAACCGCACACCCCCCTGAGCGCGAAGGTTCAGGCAAAAGCGCGGCGCCTGGGCCGGGGACTTGTCGAGTAACGGAAAAGCCTACTCTCGTTGGGTGAATTACCTGCCTCTTTCCTGTTCCGTGAAGTTTAAGATCTTCTTATGCAGGTTACATCCCCCGTCGCTTCGCGCCACCCCGCCACCGGCGGACAAGCCCCTTTAAAGGGGTACCCGAGGATTCATCCGTCCTATCCGTCCTATAGGTCCTACCCGTCCTACTCCCCCTCCCACCTAAACCTTATGAATTCCGGGGACACGTTTCCCAATTACCCACGAAGCAATAAGTACAGTACCCCGGCGGGAAAGCATAATTGGGAACATGTCCCCGGAATTCTCCCCCCTATTCTCTTTCAAGGTTGACTTACAGGTAATGCCCGGCAATACAATGGGTATACACAGGACATAAGGAGCACCATCATGACCCATTCTCTTACACGGCGCGGATTTTTGCAGGCGGCGGCGGTTGGCAGTGCGGGGCTTTGCCTGGGCCCTTCGGGACACACGGATACGGCGGTCCGCACGCGGCCCAATATCGTCCTTATCATGGCGGATGACCTGGGCTTTTCGGACATTGGCTGCTACGGAGGTGAAATCCAGACGCCAAACCTGGACGCGTTGGCGGCGGACGGCCTGCGTTTCCCCCGTTTTTACAACGCCGCGCGGTGCTGTCCCACGCGGGCGAGCCTGCTCACGGGACTCTACCCGCACCAGGCCGGCATGGGTCGCATGGTAACCCACGCGGGCGTCAGCGAGAAACCGAAGGATCTGGACAGGGGCCCCTACCAGGGTTACCTCGCCGACAACACGGTCACTATTGCGGAGGCGCTGCGCCCGGCGGGCTACCGCTGCTATTTGTCGGGTAAATGGCATGTGGGCGAGTTTCATCCCTACTGGCCCGTAGACCGGGGTTTTGAACGGTTTTACGGCATTATCAGCGGGGGCATGAACTACTTCGGGGATTTGAAGCGCGACAAAGCTCCAGACGCCCGGCGCACCTTCGCCGAGGACAACCAATCCATAACGCCGCCAACGGAAGGCTTCTATACCACAGACGCATTCACCGACCAGGCGATTGCCATGCTCGAAACGCACCCGAAGGATGCGCCCTTCTTCCTGTATCTCGCCTATAACGCGCCGCACTGGCCGCTGCACGCGCACCCGGAAGACATCGCACGGTATCGCGGCCGGTACCGGGACGGCTGGGCGGCGCTGCGCGCACAGCGGTATGAACGGATGAAAGAGATCGGCATCATCGACCCCGCGTGGGCGTTGTCGCCGCCGGACCCGGAAGCGGCGGACTGGGAAGCACTCGACGACGCTAAACGGGATGAAATGGATCTGAAGATGGCGGTGTACGCCGCGCAGGTGGACTGCATGGACCGGAACATCGGCCGGTTGGTCGGCCAACTCAAACAGATGGGTTGCTTCGAAAACACGCTGGTCCTGTTCCTGTCCGATAACGGCGCGTGCCACGAAACAGGCGCATTGGGCAAGAACCACCGGCCGGATCTGACCGGACCCATCGGTTCGATAGATTCTTTCCACAGTTACGGGCGCAGTTGGTCGAACGCGTCGAACACGCCCTTCCGCCTGCACAAACACTGGGCCCACGAGGGGGGCTGCGCGTCGCCCCTGATCGCGCATTGGCCGGAAGGGATCGCGGCCCGGGGCACGCTACACGCTCAAGTGGGTCATGTCATCGACCTGCTGCCGACCTTTCTCGACCTGGCGGGCGCCTCGTGCCCGAGTGAAAACGCGCACGGGCCGGTGCAGCCCTTGCCGGGCATTTCACTCGCTCCGTGCTTTGTAAGCGAAGAAACCCGGGAACGGGAATTGTACTGGGAACATTTCGGCAACCGGGCGGCGCGCATAGGCGACTGGAAACTGGTAGCGAACGGGAAGAAAGGCCCCTGGGAACTCTACAACCTGGCCGAGGACCGAACGGAACTCAAGAACCGGGTCAAGGACCTGCCCGACAAGGCTGCGGCATTAGAAAAGCAATGGCAGGCCTGGGCACGACACGTGGGCGCCGAGGGCGCATAGTCAGACGGATCGGTCCGATCCGACCGATCCGGCAACCTTCAAGGAGAACGGCCTTGCTGAATCGAAGATCGTTTTTGCGCACCGCCGGTGCGGCAGGAGCGGCAGCCTGGGCCGGGAACGCCTTTACCCAGGAAACCGCAAAGCGTCCGAACCTGCTCTGGCTGTCCTGCGAAGACATCAGCCCGCACCTGGGCTGCTATGGGTGCACCGACGCCATCACACCCACCTTGGACCGGCTCGCGGGGGCGGGCACCCGCTTCGACAACGCTTTCGCCTCAGCGCCGGTCTGCGCACCGAACCGCTCCTGCGTCATCACGGGTGTGTATGCCGCCGCGCTGGGCAGCCACCACATGCGGTCCGGCGGTAAAGGAAACAGCCGGAGTCCCAAACCGGAGCTGCCTGGAGAGGTTGTGCCCCTGCCTGCCCTGCTGCGCCAGGCCGGTTACTACTGCACCAACAACGCCAAGGAAGATTACAACTTTGAGGTATCAACCACACTTTGGGACCAAAGCGGCGGCAAGGCCCATTGGCGCAAACGTCCCGATCCGAACCAGCCGTTCTTTGCCGTGTTCAATTTCACGGGCACCCACGAAAGCATGGTGCGCGGGACGCCGGAGGAGGTGGCAAGGGCCACTCGCGCCCTTACCCCGGAACAGCGCCGCGACCCGGCCGAGGTAGCCATCCCCCCATACCACGGGGATACTCCGGCGACCCGCCGCAACTGGGCGAATTACCACGAACTGATTACGGCACTGGATTATTGGGCGGCGGAGCTGCTCGGCCAGCTGGAAGCGGACGGCCTCGCGGAAGACACCATCGTCGTGTTCTGGTCGGACCACGGCCACGGCCTGCCCCGGGGCAAGCGCTGGCTTTATAATTCCGGTACGCGGATTCCCCTCATCGTATTTGTGCCCGAACAGTGGCGCGGCCTTGCCGGACTGGAAGCGGGCCGGCCCGATGACCGGTTGGTCAGCTGCGTCGACCTCGCGCCTTCCATGCTGCGCCTCGCGGGCGCGCTGATTCCGGGTTTTATGCAGGGCCAGGCCTTTATCGGGCCGGACCAGCCCGCACCCCGGAAATATGTCTTCGCCAACCGGGACCGCATGGATGAGCGTTACGACATGATACGGATGGCGCGGGACAAACGGTATACATATATTCGCAACTACCGGCCCGACCTGCCTTATAACCAGTACCTCGACTACGCGGAGCAGAGCCCCGTCAAACAGGATCTTAACCGGCTCGCGGCGGAGGGCGCCCTGCCCCCGGGCGCCCATTGGATCACAGACATCAGCAAGCCCGTGGAAGAACTGTACGACCTGGAGCAGGATCCGGACGAGATTCACAACCTCGCCGATGCGCCGGAGATGGCCGAAATCCTGGTGCGCATGCGCACGGCGCATGAACAATGGCGGGAAGACATTCGTGATCTCGGGTTGATACCCGAAGCGGAACTTTTCCGCCTGCAGGAGGTCTACGGCACACGTTACCGGATATACGAAGGAATGGAACAAGACCATCCCGGCTTTTGGGAAGCACTCCGCCGCACAGCCCAAGCCGCCAATCATGCGCAACCCGAAGACGCGGAAGTTTTGCGGACGGCCCTGAAAAGTCCCCATGCGTCCCTGCGCTATTGGGCCGTCATCGGACTACGCCAAAACCCGGATAACGACGCCCTGCTCAGCGACACGCTCCGGGATCCTTCGCCTATGATTGTCGTGCTTGCCGCCCAGGGATTGTTGCAGCATGGTGTTGCCGATATGGATGCCGCTCTGGAAGCGCTAAAGACCGTTCTGTCGGGAGAAGACGAATGGGCGGGCCTGCTGGCGGCTGACGCACTCGACACCGCCGGGGAAAAGGCGCTTCCGATACTGCCCGAATTACGGCAGGCCCTCGAAAACCAGGAGAACAAATACATCGTCCGCATCGCGAACCATGCCGTAAATATACTTCAAGGCGCAAAAAATAACGTCCAATAAAAATCAACGGGTGTTATTCGTACAAGCAGGCGTCCAACAAGGCAAGCACTTCCTCCAGCACCGCTGCGGAAGCATGGCCTATAGAACGTGCTTTCCGCGCGCGGAAATCCAAAGACTTGGCCTGCTCCACCATGATGAAACCCGTAACCGGCGCATCCTCACCAACAGCCACGTGAAAGGGGTATCCCCGGGCGGTATTCGTGAGTGGACAAGCAATGACAAGTCCCGTATGCTTATTGAACAGGGTATTGCTGACCACAAGGGCCGGACGCCGCCCTTTCTGTTCGTGTCCCGATTGGGGATCAAGACTGACGCTGATATACTCCCCTTTCCGTGGAATATACGTCCCCATTTACCAGACTTCCTTGCCGACGGGCGGACCCCAAGAAATTTCTTCAGACGCGCTGGACTTCGGGATACGCGCCACGAGTTCCTCTAGTTTAAGCCGACCGCGCACGCGCCTCGCCGGTATAACCAAAATGGCGCCATCCTCGACCTTGAGCTCCACCTCATCACCCAACTTGAGATGGGCAGCCTCTATCACATCCCGGGGAATACGAAGCCCCTGGCTGTTGCCCCATTTCAAAATTTTTGTTACCATAGGCCTGTCTCCATGTATACCCAAAGTATATACCACTTAGCCTGTCCCGCGCAATTGCTTTCTCCCTGATCGCCGGACAAGAAAAGGACATGTAAGAGCGCATTGGCGATACTCCTCGATCTAATGGGGGACGCGAAAGAAATCAACCTGAATCGAAAGAAAAAACCAACAGGGCAAAACAAGAAGGGGCAAAAACAAAGTCTCCATCCAAGGATTTCGTTTTTCATTACAAACAACCACAACCAGCGTCATTCCGGTTTTTTCGCGACCTTTGACTCGGGTCGAAGTATATTACTGGATAGCGCGAAAAAGACCGGAATCCAGATTAGATACACTTCGAGGAACGCCCATATATCCCCCCAAAAAAAAATTGAGAAAACAATCTGATCCCTCTTCAAGGGCTTCAGAAGATGGGTTCCGGTCTTTTCGCGGCCTGACACACGCTTCGCTGCCAGTCCTTTCTTCACCGCGAAAAACCGGAATGACCCGTTGGTTGTGGAGGTGTGATAATGAGCCAGAACGCGACACTCCTCTTGGTTACATACATGATTCGCGTTGAGCCTGGCCCCTTGATTATCGCTGCTCGCCAAATACAACCTATTTTATCCGGCGATCCGGGTCAATCCGCATTGAATCATGTCATCTCATGAAATCAACCGAGGAATGGATTTTTAATCTCGTAAAACAAACTCCTCACATCTTGAGTCATACCTAACGGTACTGGTACGCTCCTTGGTGCAGATTCAGACGATTGTGTGGGAACGAAACACCCCGGATTTTTGCCGGGACTAGACTAACAAGAGCACTCCAAATTAAGGGAAGAAAATGGGAAAGAGCATCATAGCTTCCAAAAATCAACCGCTTGTTTCCAGACGCGCCTTTGTCCAACGTTCAGGCGCGGGTATTCTGGGACTGGGGCTGGGGGCGCTATCCTCCGCAACGGCATGCCACGCGGAAGAAACCGGCAATGACACCTTTGCCATCATCCATGGTCCGGTCGTACAGTCACCGGGCCCGGGCGAGGTGACCGTCACGTGGCATACGAACCGGAACGCCTCGTCCAAAGTACTGTACGGCACAGACGGCCAACTGGATCATACGGCGGTGACCAGCAGGGACGGGCTGATCCCCAACGACAGCACCTGCCACGCGGTGCGCCTGACCGGGTTAACGCCGGGCAAGCCCTTTCAGTATCGCCTGGTCTCGCGGGAATTCAAGGGATATATCACGCCCTATGTTGTCAATCACGGGGAAACGGTAGAAAGTGAGGTGTTCACCTGCACCCCCCTGGACCCTGCGAAAGAGTATTTCTCCTTTGTCATGTGGAACGATATCCATGATGATTCGCGGCGACTCGAAGCCATGTTCAACGATATCTCCTGGGACGGTGTGGATTTTGTGGTGTTGAACGGTGACATCCTCAATGATTTTGTGGCGCACGAACGTTTCTTCATCGCGTTTTACGACAGCTGCGCCCGGAAATTCGGCGCTGCCCTGCCGATGGTGTTTGTCCGGGGCAACCACGAAACGCGCGGTCCATGGGCGCGGCGCTTTTTGGACTTCGTGCCCGGCCGCGAAGGACGCCCTTATTACGCCTTCGACCATGGCGGCGTTCATTTCCTGGCGCTGGATTCGGGCGAGGACAAGCCCGACGACAACAAGGAATATGCCGGGCTGGTCGAGTTCGCCTCGTTCCGCGAGGCACAAACCGCATGGCTCCGGGCCGACCTGGAAAGCGAAGCCGCCCGGAACGCCCGGTACCGGATTGTCCTGTCCCATCAGCCGCCCGCGCCGGTGGGCTGCGACGGCTTCGGCTGCCAGGAAGTACGGCGCTTGTGGCGGCCGCTGGTCAACGCGGCCGGCGCGCGCTTGTGGCTGAGCGGACACACCCACGACTTCGCCTGGTGCAAACCGGGAGAAGACGGGGACAATGTGTTTCATGCCATGACGAATCCGCCCGACGCGACGGTCCGCGTGGATGTCGCCCCGGAAGCGCTGAAGGTCACCGTCCTCCAAAAAGGCGGCGAAGTGTTGCACAGGGAGACCATTCCCGCCTGACACCGACAACCGCAACTGCTCAAGGGCAAAGGGCCCGACGAGCCTCGTTGATGGCGCGCGCGAGCGCTTCGGGGGTTTGGGAACCCACGATGTGCTGCCGGTTGTCGCGGGTCACCACCAGTATACCCTGATCGCCGCGCATGGTGTAGTACCAGCAGGGTTTGCCGTCGAAGCGGCCCCGGCGGTAGCCCCAGCCGCCCGCATCGCGTAGAGGACGGTAGTGCACCTCGCGCACATCTACGACCGATTCCAGGGGGATGCGCCGCCATAGCATGGGGAAGAGCAGCCCCAGCCTTGTATAAATTATGTCCTGACGAATTTCAGTGCACAGGCAAAAGAGGTTCAGTAATAATAACCCGGTCACCCCAAGTAACACTCCTTCCAGGGTGCCGCTTCCAACCCAGAAGAGCAGGAGCAGGGAGGATAGTATGGCAACAGCGAACAGGATATGAAGCCAAAGGCGTATGCCCTGTTTTTCCTTGTAATACGTCACAGTTATGTCTCCCGGAGGTTACGCTAGTGCCTCCCGTTTCTCGTGAGGGGGTTCAAGCCCGTGCGGACAGGCCCTGATCCACCAAGGCCGTCCTGATAGCGGCTGCCAGTCTTTCCGGATCCTGGGAACCTACAATATGCTGACGGTTGTCAGCGTCCAGGATATATACGCCCCGATTGCCGCGCATGGTGTAATACCAACAGGACCGGCCGTCATACCTGCCATAGCGGTAGCCCCAGCCGCCGGCGTCACGTATCGGCCGGTAGCGCACGGCCTCCACTGAAACCACGGTATCCAAAGGAATCCGCCGCCACATCATGGGAAAGAGAAAACCCAGGCGCAGGTAGATCACATCCTGCCGCACCTCCGTGCGCAAGCATAGGAGATTCGCGACCAGGGGCAGCAGGAACACGGCCAACAGCGTGGCAACGAGTCCCTCGCCGTCTTGTTGCCGGCCTGTCTGGCCCGAACACAAAGGCAGAAACACGGTGAGAACAAAAATGCCCGCCAGCAGAATAAACACCCAGAAGGCTACAGTTTGTGTTTCCGTGTAGTACACCATTGCCCGCGCTTTCAACGGCCGCGAAGGCCTGTTATCATCGCACGGGAATATTATGACTCAGCGGAAGGTGTTTTTCCAATATCTGATCGGATCCGGTGCCTGAATCCTATTTCTCCTTGCGCGGCTTTTGCACAGCCCGGGCCTCATAAGCGGCGCGGCCGCCATGCGGCGCCAGCGGCGGCGTCGGATTGCCGCGCCACTTAGGCCACAGGTAGTCATTCATAATCTGCCGCACGGGGAAGCCGGTGAGTGGCTGGTCCGCATAGGGGGTTTCCCCGATTTCCCGCTGGGAAAGGGACCGGTAATAGGCTTGCCGGTTGTAGGCGTCGGCCATGGACGCCATTTTCCCGCCCCGCAGCGGGGTGGGCGATTCCGGCAGGCCTGCCGCCTCGCCGGTGTCAGGGCGCATGCCCCAGCGCAGTTCGGGGGGGTGATTGGGGTCAAAGGAAAGGTCGAAGATCCGCTTCTCCAGTTCGAAGAGGGTCATGGCTTTTTTGGCGCCCGCGCTGTCGGTGATTTCGAACGCGGTGTCGCGGAACACCTTGTCTTTCTCGGCCAGGAACGCCCACGCCATGTCGGAAGTGCTCCAGATGGCGTGCAGGTTAAAGCCCTTCAGGTCCAGGTGGCCGCTTTGCATGTCCAGCCATTGGATCGCGGCGTCGGCCTCTTCCAGAAATTCAAAATAAGCGGCGCGAAATTCGGTGTCCGTGAGGGCGGTGGCGTAGCGGCCCCAGCGTCCACCGGCAGTATAGATATTCCAGTCCGCGCCCTTGTCGGGAAACTCGATGGGCCCGTTGGCGCGCACCTCGGCCCAGGCCTCCTGCACGGCGACATCACGCGCGATCAGCTGTTCCCGCGCCCGGGCGGCATACTCGCGGATCAGCCCGGAAACAGAGATGGGCTCCCCGCCGCGCAGGCGATAACGAATCAGCTGATGCATGCTTCCAAAGGCAAGCCCGTCCTCGGTGATCTTGCCTTCTTTGACCAATTCTTCCATCTTCTCGTACTGCTCAGTGTTAAACCCGAACTCGGCCATTTCCGCGTCGGTCCTGCGGCGCACCCGCGTCACCTTCCCCTCATCGTCGGTTTCTGCAACGGGAAAGCGGAATATCCGGAAGCCTCGGAAACAGCCCGCGTAAGGGTCTTCCTTGTTTTCCGAATGTTTTGGGGTGATTCCCGTGACCACGTTCATGCTGTTGAAGGTGTAGAGGTCGCGGGTATACGACGTAGTGGCGTCCAGGAAACGCACGTTGCCGCTGGGTTCCAGTTTCGCCAGGATCAGCACATGCCCGTCGAGATAATAAAGACAACCCGGCACCAGGTAATTCCGATTCAGGGCGATGGGGCAGGTGTCGCTCAATTCAGCGTTCTTGGCATAGGGCGGCACGCGCAGGTTCCCCGTGCAGGTGCCGACCGTGGCATCCACAAAAAACTGCAGCGCGGACGAATAATCGAAGGAGCTCACCGTGCCCACGGGATAGGTGGCATCGGCGGTGCGGATATCGCCCCCGCCCACGGCGCGCACGTGACTGAACATGAAGGGCAGGCCGCGGCGGCAGGCATAATAGGCGCCGAGGGACATGGAGAGTTTGTGGCAGTCCACCACGCGATGCATGGCGCGAATGGATTCCAGGTCCAGCTGAGGATTGCACGGTTCCCCCACAAAGGCGGGATCCAAAAGCAGGTTCATATCGGGGTCGGCAAGAACCTGCTCCAGTTTCGCAAGGCGCTGCGCCACGGTCCCATTGGCCTTGCGGTCGTAAATACGGCTGATCCACGCCGAGAAATGGCGCAATTCCGCCGTGTTCCACTGACGGTACAAGGGCCAGGCGCCACGGTCGGAATGCAGGCAGGCGGGATTGGGATCTTCGCTGAAGGCCTGGTTGCTCCCCCCCCAAAGCATACTTACCATCAGAAGCATTAGAAAGTAATTCAGAATACGCATGTGACTTATTCAGACTCCATGAAACGAACACAATAAGGAGGTTAGGCATGAACCGCAATGCATTAAACAACATAGACGAGGCATCTTTGCCGCATTACCCTATACAACATGCCTGAAGAGAACGCGGCAAGGATGCCGCGTCTACTTTATGCACAAAAAAATCAATCTTATGTTGAGAACGTCGGCGACAAATGGATGAAGTACAACCAGACCGAACGACGGCACACTGGCATACATTACTTATTATCGCCGCATTCTACTGTTTCTCCGGTCTGATCTGCCGCCTCTATCCCGCCTGCCTTTTCTTTCCGGCTCAACGGGCTTCTGCGTCGACTCTTCATCCGGCGTCAGCTGGGGCGGTCCGCCCGCGGCGGGCGTGACAGGCGCAACAGCTGGTTCGGGCTCCACAGGCCGCAGCAGCGGCTCGGTGGCATAGGACCATTTACCCACCTGCGCATCGAGTTTGTCGCGGATGGGGAAACCCTCGGTATACATACCGCGCAGGTAACTGGTGGTCGTTTCGCGCTGGCACAGGGTGCGATAAAAAAACTGCAGGCGGTAGGCTTCCAGCATGGGCACCCGGGCGCCGCCCGGCACGGGTGTAACGGTTTCGGGCATGCCCTCCCGTTCGGGGCTGTCCGGCGGTGCGCCCCAGCGCAGTTCCGGGGGATGGTTCGGGTCGAAGGACAGGTCATAGAGACGCGCCTCGAGATCCGCCAGGGTCAGGGGCACCTTCCTGCCCGTGGAATGGGTGTATTCCAGCACCTTGTTCTTAAAATGGCGGTTCTTTTCGGCGATCATGGCCGCAGCCAGGTCCGCCTGGCTGTTCACATTGTAGGATTCCAGGCCGGTCAGATCCACGAAGGACGGTTTCATGCCGAACATACGTACGCAGTATTCCATCCAGTCGGCCAGATAGAAATACTTGTTACGTCGGTCCACGTCCGATGACGGGGAACTCCAGGTTTCCCAGCGTCCAACGGCTTGGAAGATATTGTCGTTGTCCTGGTCCTCGGGGTACACGATGGGCCCGTTCCGCTTCACGTCGTTCCAGGCGTCCTGCACGAACCATTCCCGCTCCAGGTAGGCCGACAGCAGTTCGTCGCAATAGGCGGCGATAAAGGCGGCGGGAACCACCTGGTCCACCGTCTTCATGCGCAGGCGGATCAGGTCGTGCAGGCTTTGCGGTTTCAGGCCATCCTCTTCGATCTCATGGGATGTGTACATCTCCCGGACCACGTCATACTGCTCGGTGCTGTACCCGAACTCGCGCATTTCCTCGTTGGTGCGGCGCCGCACACGGATGACATTGCCCCGCGCGTCGGTTTCCGCGATGGGATAGCGCAGCACGCGCAGGCCCTGGAAGCAACCGCTCCATTCATTCTCCGGATCGCTGCCCCGGGGAGTGATGCCGCCCACGGCGTTCATCCCGTTATAGGTGAAAATGTCCCGGGTGTTGGTGGTGCTGCAGTTCAGAAAATACAGCTCGCCATACTCGGTCACCTTGGCCAGCACCAGGCAGTGCCCGTCCAGGTAATTCATGCAGCCCGGCAGGAGATACTGCCGGTTCAGCGCGACAGGCACGGTATCCGACAGGCCGGCGTCCTTGCCGTTCAAGTTCACCCGGTAATTGCCCGAAATGAAGTGGCCCACCGCGTCATTGAAAAAGGCGGACAAGGAACCGTAGGCGGCGCTGTTCGCGCCCCGGGTCGGGTAGTTGAAGGACGAAATGCGCACGTCCACCCCCCGCTCGCCCGAATAGACCGTGGCGGTGATCCAGGGCAGGGCGCGTCGGTACGCGTAATAGGCCGGTATAAAGGCGGTGAACTTGGCGCAATCCATCAGGTGATGCATGGACCGGATCACACCGGGCGGCAACTGGGGATTCGAGCCCTGGCCGAGAAACTCCGGGTTCTGCAACAGGTTCATTTCCGGGTCAGTCAACAGGCGTTCCAGCTTGGCTGTGCGCTGTTCCACGTTACCCTTCGTCTTCATATCGTAAAGATTTTCCACCCATTTCGCGTAATGCTGTGTTTCCGGCGGCGTCCACTGACGACGGATGGGCCACGCGCCGCCTCCGCGAATAGACGGCGGGTTCGGGTCCGCCGCAACGGCGCTGACGCCCAAACCCGCCGTCAGCAAGAGGCAGGTCAGGGTCAGGGACAGAGTAAGGATTGTTTTAGATTGTGTCATGATTCACCCCTGTATCAGGTTTGAGAGGCTCTATTCTAGTGCAAATGGCCGGGTGCTGACAACCCGGGCGTTTTTGTGTAGTCTGTTGGTAAACACCTTGCCGCTGTTCGGCATTCCGAAGTTCATCGACACAAAAGAGGCAATATACGTTTCATCTGGGTGACGAATTCACCTTTTTGGGCTCCCTCGAGTTTGTGACCTGCCGGCGTTTTTGTTTATGCTTAAGGGATGTCTGGACGTCCGTGCGGAGACCTTACAAACTGAAGTTTGTACTCCGGACATATACAAATGGGAGATATCCGCCATGACGCTGTTTCGATGCTTGCTTATGTCCATGCTTGCCCTGCCGGCCCTGGCGGCGGGCGATGGGAAACCCTTCTCGGGCGTGTACATCCACCCGTCCGAATTCGCCGATCCGGCGCTGGCGTCGGAGGCGCGGGAGGCGCTGATGGACAAGACCCTGGACGGGATCCAAGCCTGCGGCTTCACCACGATCATTCCCTATGCGAACACCACATCGGGCGCGGTGTATTGGCCGGGCACGGACGCGCCCGGGGCGGGCGCGGAGGACTGGGACACACTGGGCATTTTCGAAGGGAAAGCACGCGCGCGGGGGTTAAAGGTCATGCCGGTGCTGTGCGTGCTGGCGGCGGGCCATGAAGAACCCACGGGCATTTTGAAAACACACCCGGATTGGGCCCTGCGCGACGGCGCGGGCAAGTCGCTGGGCTGGATTTCGCCCGCGAACGAAGCGGCGCGCGCGTGGGTGACGGCGCTAGTCTTGTCGCTGGTGAAGCATGTGCAGGCGGACGCGTTCATGCTGGATTACATGCGCTTTCCCAGCCAGGGCGGCGTGACGCTTGACCCGGCCGCCATGGCCGTGTTTGACGTGGCGGCGCCTGAAAATGAGGACACTACTGCGCGGAAGGCGCGACTGCAGAAAGCGAAAGAAGCGGCGTTGACGCAGTTGATGCGGGAGATCGGCACCGCCCTGCGCGCGCACGACCCGAAGCTGCGCATCGGCCTGTACACCTGGGGCGCGAATGTGACTTCGGGCCATGCCATCGCCCAGCAGTGGCCCGTGTGGCTGCGCGAGGGACACCTGGACCTGTTGAACGTGTCAGGCTATTGTTACCGAGACAATTACGGCGACGCGTACCTGGAGGCCTTTGAGAAACGCCTGCGAGAGGCAGGCGAACTGGCGCGGCAATGCCGCCCCGACGTGGAACTCACCTTCGCGCTGGGCGTGAAAACCAGCCACGGGGCAATTAACACCGCGGCGGAGATGGAGGATTACCTGTCCATCGCGCGGCGCCTGGGCTATACCGGTGTGGCGGCCTTCGCCTGGAAAAGCCTGGAAAAATTCATGGAGGAAACCGCCAAGGCCGGGTATTTCTGTCTCGGCCGGTAGGGATGAAATTTTTCTATCGCCAAAGGCAAGAAGTTCATTTGAATTCCGGGGACACGTTTCCCAATTACCTTCAAAATCATCGGTGTTACTCCCAAGTAGAAACGTGTAATTGGGAACATGTCCCCGGAATTCAAACCGGGCTGCGGCTCGTAAGTTAAAGCATGACCCGAAAGCGGGAAGAAGAAATGTAGACGCGGCGTCCCCGCCGCGTTATAAAAGCGGCTGGGAAGCCGCTTCTACATTCATTGATTACAACATGTTTATTCGCAATGAGTTAATAAAATTTTCAGGGCAGGAGGCCTTATGAACAGACGCGATTTTCTGGGGGCGGCGGCCATGGGCGCGCTACTGACGTCCTGCGCGGGCCTGACGCCACCGCCGACGGCCAAAATACGGAAACCGAAGCAGAACTTCCTGTTCATCCTGGTGGACGACCTGGGCTGGCGCGACCTAGGCTGTTTCGGCAGCAGTTTTTACGAAACGCCCCATATCGACCAGCTCGCCCGGGAGGGTATGCGTTTCATGGACGCCTACGCGGCCTGTCCCGTGTGCAGCCCGACCCGCGCCAGCATCATGACCGGCAAGTACCCGGCACGCATGGCCACCACGGACTGGTTCGGCGCGCCCCAGCCGGAAACGGCGCACCAACATAAGACCGGCACCAAGCCGCTGCTGCCCGCACCTTATGTGGACCAGTTGCCGCGCGATGAAATCACCATTGCCGAGGCGTTGAAGATGTCGGGCTACAACACTTTTTTCACCGGGAAATGGCACCTGGGCGGCAAGGACCATTA
>Ga0123335_1002925_pt1 | contig 24604 bp, 16 predicted proteins | sample BiotimSIPDNA_2_FD_89707 | JGI IMG/M metagenome (GOLD analysis project Ga0123335, IMG submission 89707) | Anaerobic biogas reactor microbial communites from Washington, USA - Biogas_R2 time_0 SIP DNA | ecosystem: Engineered > Bioreactor > Anaerobic > Unclassified | place: Washington, USA...
GGTCGGGGTATCCGAAAAACCCATCAGCTTGGCACATAACCGGTCGACAGCCAGTGGATCCTGGCTGGCAACTGCACAGTACTGCATGAGACTGGTTCCAGATACCGGGCCATCACCCTCCATCCCCTCCCAGGCATCAAGAACACTGAGTGACGGTCTATACTCACGATAGAGGATATTTGCGAGCTGATAAATATTATACGCCAGGCACTTGTTTTCATCCGGCTGCTGGCCGGTGACCCAGCCGATCTGCCCGTGCATCTGGCTTTTAGCTGCTGTAAGCGGTGCGGCCATAAGGATGTTCTTGTTTACTCCGGTCATAACCATGCAATTGTGGGACTTGGGCCTGCAGATTGAAATGACATAGTATTTATTATCCAAAAAAGCAGAAGATAACGGAATTGTTGTTGTAGTGGAAAAGTCTGTATTCCAAATCTGGGTATCGACCGAAGGAATGACAGATGTATTATTAAGATTCATCAGGGTGACGCCGCTGTATTCATTTGCAAGGGAGTTATAACCTGTTTGCATATAGTAGAAGCTTATATCTTCTATAGTACTGCATTCGCCAACAATAATCGGTATACTGGCGGAAATAGAGCGGATAAAGTCAATAAGACCACGAACCGCATCAACATGTGTTGCTGCAAGCTGATTTCCGGTGACAACGTTGGGTTTAATCAGAACAGTTTTTCCCTGAATGCCGGCCGTAATAGTCGACCGCCATGGTTCCAGCACATCAAGAATCATCTGTCTGCGGGTTCCTGACTGGGAAGATCCGACAAATGAGACATCACTTTTTTCCTGAGACCGGGAGTAACTCGCGGCAAATGCTGTGCCCTCAAGCAATCCCGATCCTCCAATAAGCAGGGCGGTTCCGGCGCCTGTTTTTTTCAGGAAGTCTCTGCGATTAATGCCCATATTTGTCTCTCTTTCAAGAAAATTGAAACTGTGATTTTTGACCAGTCATCTACCCCGCCAGAGTGCTGAACTGTGCGGAGCAAAAAGATTACAGTTATTCGTTTAAGTTCCCGTTAAGTATCGAATATGGCTGCTTTTCATAATATAAGCACAATATAGGAAACATATTACTGTTCTCAGGGTGTCTGATGATTGATTCTGTTGAACGTTACTTCAACGGTATCTGCCTTTTGCACGCAGAACTGAATTTTCTATGTTTAATTATATATATAATTTCGATCAGTTGAACATACAAAATAAATTCCTCTCTCCTTGCAGGCCCCCGATTGCCTATTTTCACTATTCTGACCGGTAATTCTCACCGAAAGTGACCGATCAGATGGTAAAAAAAAGGCAACCCCTGAGGGTTGCCATGATCAATAACTTTCAACAGAAATGATTATCTATTTTGCTTTTTTACGACGACGTGTAACTGCTTTGAAAATGAGTGGGGGAATGAATGCAAGACCAGTACCGGCACCACATCCGCCACCGCTGCTTTCTGTTTTAACTTCGTCTTTCAGGTCCAATCCAGTCAGTCTGATATCATCGACTTTTAAATTCCCGGGGGCGCCGGATGTCGTATCGGCAGGGTTGAGATTGGTAATGATGAAGACCAGTTCAAAGTAGACGAGGGAATTGCGATCACTTTCAGGTTTATTCCTGATAGCATCCGGTATGACAATTGTATCAAGTTTCCATACTTCAGAACCACTGAATTCACCAAGTGTTTCCTGGAAGGATGGAGCTCCGCATTCGCCGTTGTTGTACCATGTTTTAACAGTTACTTTATGGTTTGAATTGGGACCTTTGTGTGCAAACACAAGATACTTATAACGGGCGAGCGGGTATCCTGTCATACCATAATCCCAGGCTGTCTTGAATCCTGCCACTCCGGGACGATAGTCCTGATACTGTATAACGGTTTCGTCAAACTCATCGAAAACACGAAATGTATCGGAGCTGAACTGATAATTCAGATTGATATATTTTGATCCGTTATAAGTTACGCCGGTATCGAGTATCTGATCAGATTCAAGCGCAAAGCAGTTATAATCACCTATTCTGGATGTGTCGCAATACCTGAAATACTGAAAAAGTGTCTGACCATTATCTGAAAACAACCAGGACGGATCCGGGGCTGGTAGAGCACCCATAACAGATCCAGTGACCAATACTAAAAAAATACCTGACGCTTTTCTCCAACAACTTTTCATCACTTCTCCTTTAAAAAGTTTATAGAAATTGTTTAAATAATCAAAATAGTTAATTACAGAATTTGAAGCAGCCCCCTTTCAGGTGTGTATGTGATACATATATATAAATACTTTCTTGGCCTCAAACACTATTATACTAAAAAAACTCTATCAATCAACCCTTGTTGTTCACCGGCTACTGCGTACACATCTGAACCCAAGATTCGGATCGCGCATTGCCGGGTCATTTCTGCTGCGAGAGGCGCTGCGCACAAATTTTGAATTAAAAAACCATGAACCACCGCGTACTACCCGGCTGTCCCCCTCAGGACCTCCCTGTGGATTCTTGACATCATCCGGCAGGTAAGGTCCGTACCAGTCATTACACCACTCCCTTACATTGCCGCTTATGTCGTATATTCCCCACCTGTTTGGTTTCTTTGATGCCACGGGTGCCGTTGTTTGCGCATTTTTTGTCCATACAGTATGCTCATCGAGCATTGTAGAATCTTCTGAAGTCTGTGGCGGATAACTTCCACCCCAGTAAAAATCATCTTTACTTTCCGATCTGCATGCATATTCCCACTCTGCCTCAGTAGGCAGTCTGTAGCCGTTTTTGCTCATGTCAATATTAAGATTGACAAGACCATAACAGGTGCTGTTTGGCGCGCCATCCACCTGTGAATAACTGTATACTGTATCAAGCTTGTCCCTCTTGCTCCGTGCATTACAGTATAGTACCGCATCAAACCATGTCACCAGTTCAACAGGACATCGTATGTCGTTTTTATTATTAGAAGGATTTGTCTGCATAAGTGACATATAATCCGACTGGGTAACTTCAATGGTATCCAGGTAAAATGACGAAACAGAAACCTGATGTACCGGCTGCTCATCAGGGAATAAAGTATCGTTAGATCCCATCTGGAATGTACCGCTTTTAATGAGGCGCATGCCAGAGGAGGCTAAAGGAGCATTTTCTCCAGAATCTGCTGATCTGCCTTTTTTACATCCTGTCGATAATACCAATGATATCATAACACACAACAACATCAAATTCCGCACGGTAATGAAAAGACCTCCCTGAACAAAATAATCCGGGCACATTAAACCGTGCCCGGGGTTTGAAATTACATTTTAATGCCCGGCGCCTTATCTGGAAACAGCTACCTGCTTTGATAAATTGATGTCTTTGCCGGTGATTTTTACAAGATAGACACCTTTTTTAAGTTTGCTTTTCCCAAGTGTAATGCTGCTTTTTCCGGTCTCGAAAGTACAATTGACATCATGCAGCAAAGTTTTGCCATTCAGGCGGTAAAGGCTGATTGATACCGGAGTCCGGTTGCTTACCAAAGAAGTAACTGTTATGCTTCCATTGGACCCCGAACCTACAGAAAAATCACTTCTTTTATTCAGGTTTGATACCGTATTGTTAAAGTCAACTCCGGTCGGGTTGGTGAAGCTCAGCATCGCAATACTCATTGGCGGTAAAGTTACCTTGAAAGATCTGTCGCCTGTCTTACTGTAATTTGAAGAGGCGAGATCCTTCATGTTCACAGTTTCCTGCTGATTGTAATTGTTCCAGGAGTTTTTAGCCGGGCCGGTAACCACTTTGGCGCTTGTACACTCAAAGTTGCCATCTGCGTTTGCGAGTGTGATATTCACAGTCCTGCTTTGTGTCAAATCAATATTGGTGAGACTGACATTGACGATTCCTGATTTGTTAACAGACGCTGCGGCGGAAACTGCGGGCATATTGTTTACTCTTTCACTGGTAAGAGTGAAAGGCGCCGATTTCGCTTCATCTGTATGGTGTGGAATGTACATCTTGAATACATAGAAGGTAGGTGTCTTAACCATTGCTCCGTTGGTGGACTCGGTATTCATAACCGATTGAATTACATTAACGACCTGCGCAAGTCCTGCACCCATCATCCTCTCGGCATAACGTACAAAAAGGTTAAGTGTTTCTCCGGCACAAAGCGCATCCATGAGTGTCCCTGCCTGGCGCCAACCGTCACTGCCGTCATCGACAAGCCAGTTTCCCCATTCCCCTTCCCATATTTTGATTCGTTTCTGCGGATCATACTGATTAAGAATTGAAATTATCGCGTCAAGGCGAGATTTCATCTGCTTCTCATTTGCACTGTTTACAATATCATAATACTGGGCATCAGTAAAATTGAGGTGGTTAACATTGTCAGGGAAATAGATGTAATCGTGAATTTCGATGTTTTCAATCCGGTTCACATCGTCTGCCAGCATATCCTTCAGCCATTGCTGGAATCTCCAGATACCATCTGTACCGGCAATAGTGGTTATGGGCTTATTATTTACAGTGTTCTTCAAACTGTCGTAATTTCGATCATAGTGGGGCTTATAAGGCGCGGTACAATTGGACCAGCAGCCGTAACTACCTCCGCATCCCCAGACTTCATTTCCTAACTGGAAATATTTCAGGGTCCAGCTTGGGTGGTTGGGGTTATCGTTTATGTATTTAACCCAGGCCTTATTGCTTGCGGCAGCCGTATTGGTGGATTTACCTGTAATGATAGGTGTGGCGTTAGTGAGGCTGCAGAGCTCCATGAAACGATCTGTCCCCAGATCATCGGAAGGGTTAGGGGGGCTCCAGTTATATCCTTGTGCAGCACAGCCGCCGGGCCACTGTAATGCACTGAAACCGCATTCTTTCAATCCATCGATGACATCTTTTCTCATGCCGTTGATATTAGGAACAGTGGAGTTGGTTCCGACAAAAATGCCGCCTTTAACACCACGTCCGAGCCTCTCCATCAGTCCGCCGAAGATTTCCTTGTTGACAATGGTTTTGGCGCCGCTCACATCAACGGAAAGATTGCTCTGGCCAAAGCTGTTTATTACAACAGCAGAAATAAGCACAAAGAGATACAAATGCCTATGTATTCTTTTCATGTCAGGACCCTTTCTTGAGAAGACGCTTTCGTACCAGGATCTGGTACATATAGGATACTATTTTTAATGTATATGTGCATTCAATTTTTTACTGATTTCGAAACACTTGCGTTAACGTTAACGCAACGCTCCAACCATTAATTTATGCGTAACAGCAGCACCTCCTTCTGTATCTGTTACAATTAAACGCTTCAACAAACTGTGAGCCATTTTTTTTAAATATAAGCAATTTAGTCGTATCGTTCAACAAAAAATGAAAAATTACAAAGAAACTCTCGCGATTGATACATTATTAAAGCAATTCGCCCTGATCCCTCGTGCATAAGACAGGCATAAGAAAAAATGCCCAATCAACTAAAAAAGTAACATTAACAGACAGAATTGCTTATATTGTAATTTAATGTGCTTCAGATTATGACCACCTCTCCGGAAAACTCATGCGGGGATTCCATAAAAAAGGAGGATAAAATTTTAAACTGCAGGTTTGACACGGGATATTGCGTTAACGTTAACGCAGAACGTATCTTAAAAAAAAGGAGCAAAAATGAGCTTTCTTCAAAAAACTAAACTATACGTACTGTTTTTCATCGCTTTTGTGGCTATCAGCAGCTACAGCCAGAACCCCAGCACCATAACTTTCAATGTGGACGGGGCTAACACTGTTGTCGCCAAAGAAATATTTGGCGTCCTTATGGAGAGGCTGGGGAAACAATGGGGCGGTGGTGTATGGGTAGGAACAAATTCTAATATATCCAACACAAACGGTATGCGCAACGATATCATCGAGGGTTTTATTGAGTGTGGTATCGGGGCTGCTGAGTGGCCTGGTGGATGCGCTGCGAATGGTTACAACTGGAGTGCAAATAAAAATCCCTCCAATGATGTGGGTGTTGACAGGTTTATTCAGTTTTGTAAACTCACCGGGGCCGAGGCAATCATTGCCGGCAAGCCAACAGCAAACGATGCTGGCAGCAATGAAGCTTTTGCTAAATACATTATGAATGATCTCGACTATCCGCTGAAATGGTTCAAAGTCGGTAATGAGGTGTGGGGGTGCGGCGGAAACCAGAATGTAGATGGATACATTCCCAATTACACTGCAAATTACAATCGACTGAATGCATTAAAGAATACAGCAAACGGCGGTAATCTGCGCATCGTTGCCGCTAATGATATAGAGGGCAAATGGCAGTGGCTGCCGACAATGTTGAATCGTATCGGAAGCACGATCGACGGTGTTGAGTATCATGACTACATCTATTTTCCGGATAATATCAGCAGTACCAATCCCTCTACTAATGATTACTGGACCATAATAAAAAATGTGATTAGCACTGATATCAAGCCGCATCTTGATAACGAAGTTTTACCTGATTTGAACGCTTATGATCCCCAAAAGAGGATAAAGCTGGTTCTGGACGAATGGGGAAACTGGCTTATGGATGTAGGTGACGGCTGGATGCAGCAGAACACAGTTATGGATGCCGTCTCAGCAGGGTTGCACCTGAATATGTTTGTGCAGCTGGCTGATAGAATAGAAGTCGCGTGCATTGCTCAGGGCGTAAACGTCATACATTCAATTATGAATGTTAACAATAGCGGAGTTATGGTAAAGACGCCGACATTTTATGTTTTCAAGATGCTAAAACCCCACCACATAAACAATGCTAAATTTCTGCCGATGTCTGCTTCAAATATTCAAACTGTTAATGGCGGCGGAACCAATATGAAGGTGTTAAATGCTGCTGCTACTGTCGATGATGGTGATACTGTCAACATTAGCCTTACAAATATTGATCTGACAACTGCCCGCCAGGTAAGGGTCACTCTGAACAGCAGCAAAGAGGCTTATACTGTAAAGAGTGCAGAAGTGGTCACTGGTTCGAACATTAACAGCTGCAATAATTTCAGTGCGCCTGAACAGGTTAATGTCAAGACTCTTCCTGCTTCAGAATACAGCATCGATGGGAAGACGCTTACTGCGAACCTGCCTACAAAGAGTGTAGCAATGTTCAGGTTGGTGCCGGTTCCAACCGGTTTGCAAAACGGAGCCCGGAGAAACAGCTCTGCAGATGATTTTTCAATCAAGACGGGTTCACAAGGTACAATACATGTTAAATCGTCTGTGAACATGAAAGCTCCCGTGACTGTCAGTCTGTATAGCGCTGATGGCAGAACGCTGATTAATAGAGTCAACCGGACTTTCGAGTCCGGAACATGCATTATTGGCGAGAACATCGGTAAGGGTGTTTACATGGTGAAAATCACCGGTGACAACCTCAGCTTTACTAAACAGGTTGTCATAGCAAAGTAAAAATGAAAAGAAACTCAATCTCACAGAAATCTGAGTGCGTATTGAGTTTGTATTGTTATTCTGATTTGTTTGGTGTGCAGGGAGATCATGATACGGCACAAGAAAGAGAGTGGCTTGTGAGTGAATGGTCTCCCTGTTTTACCATTTAATAGGGTAGAGTAGACCCATCGGATTATTCATCAAGGAGAACCTGGTTTGATCAAGTCTGACGAAAACTATGTAATCGGTGCGGATTTTGGCTCAGACTCTGTTCGCGTCGTCATCATTGATGCCGCAAATGGAAATGTTGCGGGCCAGCAGGTTGTGTATTACCCCCGCTGGAAAAAGGGGATGTACTGTATTCCAAAAGAAAATCAATTCAGGCAGCATCCTCTGGATTATACCGAGAGCCTGGTGGAAGCGGTAACCGGCGCGCTTAAGGATGCTGGAAAGAGCAATCCTTCTATCGGCCGAAAGATTCGGGCGATTTCTGTAGATACAACCGGCTCTACTCCGGTTCTGACCGACCGTTCAGGCACTCCACTGTCGCTTCTGCCGGAATTCGCTGAAGATCCGGATGCGATGTTTATACTGTGGAAAGATCATACAGCCATAAAGGAAGCCGAAGAGATTAACGTCCTTTCCCGGACCTGGGGTGGTACCGATTTCACCAAATATATGGGTGGCGTTTACTCATCAGAGTGGTTCTGGGCTAAGCTGCTTCATACAATCCGTAAAAATGCTGCTGTCAGCAAGGCTGCATATACCGGGGTTGAACACTGTGACTGGATTACGGCTGTAATGACAGGTACAACAAATCCCGATGTGATAAAGAGAAGCAGATGTGCGGCCGGTCATAAGATAATGTGGCATCAGGAATGGGGGGGATACCCGCCCCGTGCTTTTTTTGACAAGCTTGATCCAAAACTCTCCGATATTCGCGATTCGCTTGGAACTCAGACCTGGACCACAGAAGTTTCGGCAGGAACCCTGACCCCGGAATGGGCAGATAAACTGGGGCTTTCCGAATCGGTTATCGTTTGTGTCGGGGCTTACGATGCACATATCGGTGCAGTAGGCGGTGATGCTGCTCCGGGTACTCTGGTAAAAAGTATAGGAACTTCCACCTGTGATGTTATTATCGGTCCCAGACCCGCTGCGGGGCAAAAAGAAAACTTGATCAGGGGAATTTGTGGACAGGTTGACGGATCGGTGGTAGCCGACTGGATCGGTTACGAAGCGGGTCAATCGGCCTACGGAGATTACTATGCCTGGTTCCGTAATATTCTGATGTGGCCGGTACACAATCTGGTGGCAAGTGAGGCTGAAGGTCTGGATATCGAGAAGATCGAAAAGAGTATTCTGCGGGCTCTCGAAGCGGCTGCTTCGAAAATCGAACCGGTAGACTCTGCGGTTCTTGCTCTTGACTGGGTTAACGGACGCAGAACTCCCTTTGCCAATCAGAATCTGAGTGCGGCTATTACCGGCATTACTTTAGGTACCGATGCTCCTGCGATGATGCGGGCCCTTTATGAGTCGACTGCCTTTGGGGCCCGATCGATTATCGAATGCTTTGAGGAAGGCGGCTTGAAAATCGAGAAAATTATGGCTATCGGGGGAGTGGCCCGAAAAAGTAAACTGGGCATGCAGATTCTCGCTGATGTCACAAACAGGGAAATTCATGTTACTGCCGGGGATCAGTCCTGTGCTATCGGGGGTGCTGTATTTGCTGCAACCGCCGCGGGGTTATACCCTGATATTTTTTCTGCTCAGAGAGCCCTGTCAGCGGGAACTGAGAGAACTCATAAGCCCGATCCTCAAAAGGTTGCTATATACAATAAACTGTATGTCAAATACCGCAAGCTTGGAAAATTCATCGAAGGAGAGACAAATTGATAAACTTAAAACAGTATGAGTTTTGGTTTTTGACCGGAAGTCAGCATCTGTATGGGGATGAAACGCTCAGACAGGTTGCTGCGGATTCAAAAGAAATTGTCAAGGCACTGAATGCAGACAGGAAGATGCCCTGCAAAATGGTATGGAAACCGACTCTTACCACTGCCGATGATATCCGGATTACATTAGAGCAGGCAAACAGTGATCCCAAATGCGCCGGCGTAATAGCCTGGATGCACACTTTCTCTCCCGCAAAAATGTGGATAGCCGGTTTGCGCTCCTATAAGAAACCGTTGTTGCAGTTAAATACCCAATTCAATAGCAAAATACCTTATAACTCTATAGATATGGATTTTATGAACCTGAATCAGTCTGCACATGGAGACCGTGAATTCGGGTTCATTACTGCCCGGATGGATATTCCCAGAAAGGTAGTAGTAGGTCATTGGAGTGATTCTGAAACACGGCAGCGCATTGCCCTCTGGATGCGGGCAGGATGTGCTGTTGCGGACGGCAAGTCGCTTCGTATTGCCCGTTTCGGAGATAACATGCGCGATGTAGCGGTTACTGACGGGGATAAGGTCGAGGCTATGATCCAGCTGGGCTGGTCGGTTCCCTATTATGGAATCGGCGATTTGGTTGCCTACATGGATAAGGTCACATCAGACCAGATCAATTCCATGGTAAAACAGTATGAAAGTGAATATGAAATAGTATGGGGGAAAGACAAGAAATTTACCCTTGGTCAGATTCGTGAGCAGGCTCGTATAGAAGTTGCGATGCGCTCATTTTTCAAAGACAATGATATCAATGCCTTTACGACAAATTTTCAGGATTTACACGGTATGAAGCAGCTTCCGGGTCTGGCCTGTCAACATCTGATGGCTGATGGATTCGGGTTTGCAGGTGAAGGCGACTGGAAAACTGCCGCTATGGTGCGTACTTTCAAGGTGATGACCGCGGGGTTAGGCGGAGCCGGCAAAGGTGATTCCTTCATGGAAGACTACACCTATCATTTCGAAAAAGGAAATTCTGCAATTCTTGGTGCCCACATGCTTGAGGTATGTCCTACTATTGCGGATGCCAAACCCCGCATTGAGGTTCATCAGCTCGGGATAGGGGATAGAGAGGATCCTGCACGGCTTGTTTTCTGTGGTAAAGCGGGGAAGGCGATTTGCGCCGCGGTTGTTGATTTTGGTTCCCGTTTCCGCTGCGTGCTTAACGAAGTGGATGTAGTGATCCCGCCGGAAGATCTTCCGAAGCTTCCGGTTGCACGTGTACTCTGGAAGCCAGCTCCTGATCTTCAGGTTGCAGCTGAAGCCTGGATACTGGCCGGTGGTGGTCATCATACAGCTTTCTCCAATATCGTTACGACTGATATGGTCAGGGACTGGGCCGAGATGGTCGGTATTGAATGTGTGGTTATTGACAATTCCACAAATGTACCGGCATTCCGTAATGAACTCCGCTGGAACGCAGCAGCCTGGAGAAAATGATGCCTTCATATAAAACTCTCAAAGAGCAAGCCTGGGCTGCTAATCGGGAAATTCCCGAGCGCGGGCTTGCGTTGTATACCTGGGGAAACGTATCGGCATTTGATCCCGGGCTCGCCGTTTTTGCCATCAAGCCATCAGGTGTTCCATATACCGATCTTCAGGTCGAAGATATGGTTGTGGTCGACCTTGAAGGAAAAATCATTGAGGGAAAACTGAATCCTTCCTCAGATATGCCGACTCATCGGGCATTATACAGGGAATTTACGGTCGAAGGCGGCAATCCGGTTTATGGCATAATACACACGCATTCGACCTATGCTGTTTCCTGGGCGCAGGCCTGCAGGCCAATACCTCTTTTTGGAACTACGCATGCCGATCATATTCAGACCTCTGTCCCCTGTACTCCGTATCTGTCGGAAGAAGCGGTTTTAAGAAATTATGAGCTGGAAACCGGCAATTTGATAACGGATTTTTTCAAGTCGGAAAAGCTCAATGCAGCAGAGGTTACAATGGTTCTTGTCGGTGGTCATGGGCCCTTTGCGTGGGGTTCAAGTGCGGAAAAAGCTGTTTATAATGGAGCGGTTCTGGAGGAAATCGCCCGCATGGCAATGCTGACCCTGCAAATCAGTCCTGATGCGACACCTCTTCCTGAATATATAATTAAGAAGCATTATCTCCGGAAACACGGACCTGGTGCTTATTACGGGCAGAGATAAGGAATTATGGTAAAATATTTAGCTGGCTTTTAGTGTCACTTTAACGAATAAGGAGTTAGTCATGATCAAGGTCTCTAAGTTTCTGGCGATGTCGGCAATTGTGGCGTCTGCTCTGACAATGATTGTTGGATGTCAATCAAAAAGCGGCCCTAAAAAAATCACCATCGGTTTTTCACAGGTCGGTGCAGAAAGTGAATGGAGAACAGCAAATACAGTTTCAATTAAGCAGGCTGCAACAGATTTCGGGATTAATCTGCAGTTTTCTGATGCGATGAACAGGCAGGAGAACCAGATCAAGGCTATCAGATCCTTCATTGCTCAGAAAGTTGATGTGATTGCTTTTTCCCCCACTACAACATCCGGCTGGGAAACTGTTCTTCAGGAAGCCCAGAGGGCAAAAATACCGGTTATTCTTTTAGACCGTGGTGTAGATGTAAAAGATGAATCGCTCTATGTGACGCTTATGGGTTCAGATTTCAAGGTGGAAGGTGAACGTGCCGGAAACTGGCTCGTAGAATATATGAACAGTAAAGGCAGAGGAAATGAAACCATCAATGTGGTGGAACTTCAGGGAACAGTCGGATCCGATCCTGCCATTCAGCGTAAGGCTGGATTTGATGAAGTCATCAAGAAATATCCAAATTACAAAGTTATCAGATCTCAGACCGGTGATTTCACAAGGGCGCTTGGCAAAGAAGTTATGGAGGCTTTCCTGAAAGCGGAAGGAAAGAACATTCACGTTCTCTTTGCACATAACGATGATATGGCTATTGGAGCCATCCAGGCCATTGAGGAATATGGATTAAAGCCCGGACAGGATATCATCATCGTTTCTATTGATGGAGTAAAAGGTGCATTTGAAGCCATGATAGCCGGTAAGCTTAACTGCACAGTAGAATGCAGTCCTCTGCTTGGTCCCCAGTTGATGCAGGCAGCAATCGACCTTAAGAATGGTAAGACGTTGCCCAGAAGAGTGTTGACTGAAGAAGGCGTTTTTCCGGCCGAAGTCGCAGCCAAAGAATTTCCTAATAGAAAATACTGATTTTATTGAACGGTACAGTTCAAAGGGGTAGCCTTGAACCCGGATCTTATGATCCGGGTTTAAGACACCTGTTCCCGGAACGTCTGAAAAAGCTTGATGATCAGAGAAGACTTGAAAAGATCTATTCAGGCAAGTATAATGGCAGATAGTCATTGAGGCCCGAATCAAGGAGTTGATAGATGGAAAATGAGATCGTTTTGTCTATGGAAAACATAAGCAAGAGTTTTCCAGGGGTCAAAGCTCTTACTAATGTGAATTTCCGCATGTTTAAAGGCGAAGTACATGCGTTAATGGGACAAAACGGAGCCGGGAAATCTACTCTGATCAAAGTCCTGACTGGTGTTTACCCTAACGATACAGGTACTATCCTTCTGGATGGAAAGTCTGTGCGGGCTGATACGCCTCTTGCCGCACAAAAGCTTGGAATCAGCACGGTTTATCAGGAAGTCAATCTCTGTGCGAATCTCAGTGTAGCCGAGAACATCTTTATCGGCAGGGAGCCTGAAAAAAACGGGCTTATTGATTGGAAAACAATCAATAAGAAAGCAACGGAACTGCTGTTAAAGCTCAATATAAAAATCAATGTGACAGAGATGTTGTCATCCTATTCCATTGCTGTTCAGCAGATGGTTGCGATTGCCCGGGCCATAAGTATTTCCGCGAAAGTGCTTATTTTAGATGAGCCGACCTCAAGCCTTGATGAAAATGAGGTGCGTCTTCTTTTCAGTGTCTTGAAAAAACTCAAGGCTGAAGGAATGGCGATACTTTTTGTTACCCATTTTCTGGACCAGACCTATGAGATTTCTGACCGGATCACGGTTCTCAGGAATGGAGCTCTGGTTGGGGAGTACAAGGTTGAAGATCTTCCAAAGATGAAACTCATTTCCGCTATGATCGGTAAAGATTACACAAGAAATGACGGTGACCGCAGAAGAGAGAACAATTCCGCTCTTAAAGATGTGAAGCCTTTCTTCAAAGCGGAAAACATAGAAAAAAAAGGTCATGTGTCCAGTCTGACTATTGAGTGTAAACCGGGAGAAGTTCTGGGTCTGGCCGGGCTGCTTGGTTCCGGAAGAACAGAAATTGTCAGATTGCTGTTTGGTGTTGATAAACCGGATAAAGGCGAGTTTACCTTGAACGGCAGAAAAATATCTATCAACTCCCCAAGACAGGCAATCTCAAACCGGTTTGGTTTCTGTCCAGAGGACAGAAAAGTAGAAGGTATTATCGGCGATTTGACCATAAGGGAAAATATTATCCTGGCTCTTCAGAGCAACTACGGGATTTTTAAAAGCATACCCAAAAGCAAACAGGTAGAGCTGGCTGATAAATTCATTAAAGCACTGGGAATCAAAGCTACCAACTCTGAGCAGGTGGTCTCAAAACTCAGCGGTGGAAATCAGCAGAAGGTAATTCTTGCCAGATGGCTGGTTACAGAACCGAAACTTTTGATTCTTGATGAGCCGACAAGAGGAATTGATATCAGTGCAAAAGAAGAGATCATGGATCTTGTAATAGATCTTTGTAAAGAAGGAATGTCAATAATATTCATTTCATCGGAACTGGAAGAAGTTGTCAGATGTTGTGACCGGGTTGTGGTCATGTGTGACAGAAAGAAGCTTGAAGAGCTGACCGGGGATGATATAAGTGAAGAGCGTATTTTGCATGTTATTGCCGGAGGTAGCAGATAATGGGGAAAAAAGGTTCGTTTGACAATATTTTCAAATCCAAGAATTTCTGGTCATTGACAGTCCTTGCGTTGCTGCTTTTGTGTAATCTGATCTTCACAAAAGGTTTTTTCCGCATAGAGATCAAAGACGGGCACCTCTTTGGGAGCCTGATAGACATTCTGAACAGAGCGGCACCCATGATAATCATCTCTATCGGGATGACTCTGGTTATTGCTACCAAGGGTATCGATATCTCTGTCGGATCAACGCTTGCAATCACCGGAGCCGTTGTAGCAATGCTGATCGGTGGAAATCTGCAGATTGTTGACGGCGTGCAGACCTACATCTCAAAGGTCCCCATGGCTCTGGCCATTATAGTGGCTCTGTTGGTGGCGGCCCTTATAGGATTGTGGAATGGATTTCTAATCACAAGGGTCGGGATGCAGCCTATTATTGCCACTTTGATTCTGAGTGTGGCCGGAAGAGGTGTTGCGCAGCTTCTTACTAACGGACAAATTATAACGGTTTATTATAAGCCGTTTTTCTTTATCGGTGGCGGATATCTTTTCGGCCTGCCATTCTCAATCTATCTTGTAGCTTTGATAGTAGGGGGAACTTTCTTTCTGACAAGGAAAACCGCCCTGGGTATGTTTATCGAGTCTGTGGGTGTAAATCCAGTTGCTGCCAGGGTCTCCGGTATCAATTCCAAGAATCTGATGGCTGCTATCTACGCTTTCTGCGGGCTGTGCGCAGGCGTGGCTGCACTGCTTGTGACTTCTAATGTCAAGAGCGCCGACGGTATCCACGCAGGAGAGCTCTTTGAGCTCGATGCTATCCTTGCGGTAGCCATCGGTGGAACATCACTTGCGGGCGGAAAATTTTATCTGATGGGCAGTGTTATCGGAGCTCTGATAATTCAAACTCTCAAGACAACGATTTATTCAATCGGTGTTCCACCGGAAATAAATCTTGTTGTTGAGGCTTTAGTCGTATTCATTGTCATGCTCATACAGTCAGAGGATTTTCGTAAGATTGTATTCAGAGTAAAAACGGTCACGGAGTAAGAGATGAAAAATAAACCTTTGATCAATTTACGGTATGTTCTGCTGATTACAACGATATCTTTGTTTGTGGTAATTTATGCCATCGGCTGTATTCTTTACCCGAGCTTTTTATCGCTGGATGTGTTTTTAAATCTGTTTATTGACAATGCCTTTCTGATGGTGATTGCTGTCGGGATGTCTTTTGCGATTCTCTCGGGGGGAATCGACCTTTCTGTGGGTTCCATGATCGGTCTGACCACCATGGTTTCTGCGCACCTTCTCGAAAAAGCGCATATGAATCCTTTCCTGGTGATGGCAATAGTACTGCTGATGGGAGCTTCGTTTGGAACGATGATGGGTGTAATGATTCATTATTTCAAATTGAATCCCTTTATCGTTACTCTGGGGGGTCTCTTTTTAGCCCGGGGATTGTGTTACATAATCAGCACAGATACAATCAATATTACAAATGAAGTTTACAGAAGCATCTCCTCATACAGGTTCTATATCACTGATACCGCATTTATAAATGTAAATGTCCTGCTATTTATCGCGATAACTATCCTGGCGGTTTATCTGGCTCACTATACAAAATTCGGAAGAACCGTTTATGCAATCGGGGGAAATGAACAGTCCGCGGTACTGATGGGTTTACCGGTTGCAAGGACTAAGGTTCTGATTTACACGTTCAGTGGATTCTGTTCTGCTTTGAGCGGTATTATTTTCACCTTTTATATGCTCTCCGGGTATGCTTTACATGCAAAAGCACTCGAGACTGATGCTATTGCCGCGGTGGTAATAGGTGGAACCCTCTTGACAGGGGGATACGGATATGTTATCGGCACTATGTTCGGGGTACTTATACTGGGCACATTTCAGACACTTATAATGTTTCAGGGTACTCTCAGCGCATGGTGGACAAGAATCGTCTACGGTGTTCTTGTCCTTTTATTCTGCCTGTTTCAAAGGCTTTTTGAAGCCAATAAAGGAAAAATGAAACCGCAACTTCAAGAGGTTGACAAGAATAAAATCGATTCGAAACCGGATGTTGATTTGAATGTCAGCGAACAGAGAGAGACCGTATCTGTGTAGTTGCTTTTTTAAAGGAATACGTATTAAACAGCAGCCTCTTTTAAAAAGTAAAAAGGCTCTCTTTCAGAAAACTTAATTATCCTCATTTCAATCTGTATTATCTGAAGAACTGCAGTACCGGTTGATTGACTATATGCACCGACTTAGGCCGGGCCCGGGAATGTAAATGATGTTTCATATCTGGTAACTCTACAAGAAAATAATGGCAGGGGAAAAAGGTACAATGGCTATAACAACAAATCGTATTAAAGAAATAAATGAAAAGATAGAAATCCAGAAAAAACCTTTTGGAACAGTCGACGGAAGATCGGTCGATCTTTACACTGTCTCCAATATCAATGGTATGGAGATGACGGTCACCAACTACGGATGCATCGTTACTTCACTAAAAGTTCCTGATAAAAACAATATCCATAAGGATGTCGTTTTAGGTTATAATGACGTTAAAAGCTATGTGGATAATAACTACTATTTCGGTGCTGCTATCGGGCGCTGCGGCAATAGAATCGGCGGGGCAAAATTCACCCTTGAAGGTAAAGAGTACAACGTAACTAAAAATGAAGGCCCTAACTCTCTGCATGGCGGTAGTAAGGGCTTTGATAAAGTGGTCTGGGATGCTGAAGCTTTCAAAAACGAAACAGGAGGCGGACTCGAGTTCTCCTATGTGAGCAAGGATGGGGAAGAGGGGTTCCCCGGCACACTGACCTTAAAGATCACCTATACCCTGACCAACAATAATGAATTCAGAATCGACTATTTTGCCACAACCGACAAACAGACTATCTGCAACCTGACTCATCACTCTTATTTTAACCTTAACGGTGAGGGAAACGGTGATATTCTCGGTCACAAATTGATGATTAATGGCAGTAGATTTACGCCTGTAGACTCCACTCTGATTCCTACCGGAGAACTGAAATCTGTTGAAGGCACACCGTTTAATTTTCTGAAATCTGTAGAGATAGGAGCCCGAATCGGTTCAGATGATAAGCAGCTTAAATTGGCAGAAGGTTATGATCATAACTGGGTTCTTGATCGTCCTGAAGGATCAAAAGACCTCTTTTTAGCCGCAACCGTTATTGAACCGGAGAGCGGCCGCTGCATGGATGTTTTGACCAGGGAGCCCGGGGTGCAGTTTTATTCCGGCAATTTCCTTGACGGCACCTTGATTGGTAAAAGCGGTCGGGTTTACAAGCATCGTTACGGTTTCTGCCTCGAAACGCAGGCATACCCTGATTCTCCCAATAAACCCGATTTCCCGACTACAGTTCTTAAACCCGGTGAAACTTACAAGACCACAACTGTTTACAGGTTCTACAACAGATGATAAGAGAGGCAATCACCTGGCATCTCTTGCGTTAAATCTGGTGAAACACATAAATATTAAAAAAAGTGAAGAAAATCAATTTTTCCGGAAAAAGTGTAGTATATTATTAATAATGCGTTAACGTTAACGCAGTAGCAGAATCAAAGGGAATCACTTGCTTTTAATTTCGAAGGATTCTCTCGAAAATGAACTCTGTGGTTCAGGGAAGGTTACAGGGTTTCTGACTGAGAGCAGATTCTATAAAAGCCAGAATAATCAAGGTGATTAGATGGTAACGATTAAAGATATAGCAGAAAAGGCAGGGTTTTCAATCGGTACTGTTGACCGGGTCCTTAATGGACGTGGACGCGTTTCAAAGAAAACCGAAGAAAAAATCAAGGCCATCATTCGCAAGACCGGCTATAGAACCAATATACACGCCAGAAATCTCTCAATGAGCTCTATACATAATTTCGGGGTGATTATACCTCAGTTGTATCAGGATGGCGGGTATTGGGATATTCTCTGCAAGGGAATAGATCAGGCTGAGCAGGATCTTTCCACCTTTAACATCCATCGGCACTACTTTTTCTTTGATAAATACTCGGAAGAATCCTTTATCCAGGCCGGTGAAAAAGCACTCAAACAGGACATGGACGGCCTTCTCATCGCTCCGGTGCTCTTTGACGCCTGCAGTGCATTTATAAAATCAATTCCCGCCGGAATACCTTATGTTTTTGTTGATTCAACGATTCCGGACACCGCTCCTATTGCAACGATCGGTCAGGATTCCTACCAAAGTGGCGTATGCGGAGCAAAACTCATGAAAATGCTTCTTAACGGGAAGGGTAATATAGTTGTATTGAGGATGCTTCCAAACGATTTCCACATCAATGAACGGGTACGTGGTTTTTCCTCCGCGTTTGAGTCGGAATCTTCAATAAAGGTACATCTGTTTGATCTTGATGGTGGTCTGGAAGATAAAGCGTTTGTTGCATGTGTGCGTGCAATTGAGGAAAAGGTCTATCCTTGTGATTGTTTTTTTGTCACAAATGCAGAGACACATCGGGTTGCAAAGGCGCTTGGACATAATTCGCACAGAAGGCACATAATTGGATATGACTGCGTTGAGGAAAACCTGCGTCTGCTCAATGAGGGGGCTATCGATTTTATAATCAGTCAGAACATACGCGAACAGGGATATACGGGTATAAACACCCTGTTCCGGCATCTGGTACTCAAGGAATCGTATGCTTTAAAGGTAAAAATACCGATTGATATTGTCATCGCTGAAAATTGTTCGTATTATCAATAGATCCATGACAAAAGGGGAATTTATCATTAGCTGTTGTTGTGCTGGTAATACCTACAGGCTTAGTGCCCTGTTTCAGTTCTGCACGGCTGTTTTTACCGGACTGAAATTTTCTGCACCGGAAGTCAAAAAGACTCTCTTTTGCGGTGCTGCGCGTGGAAACTGAGGTCTTAGATGCAGGTAATACTCTTGAAAGAATTGGCCGTATCTGAGTCAGAGACAAGAAAAAGCAGTATGCAAAATCTCCTGCCTTTCATCATTACAGCTTTCATTGCAGCCGGTTCCTCTTATGCCGGTGCAGTAAAGCTGAAATCCTCCGGTTCAGACAGAGAACGTATTGATTTTAATTGCGGCTGGCTGTTTAGCGGATCGGCAGATGATTGCGCGGCTCCCGGCATGAATGATTCTTCATTTGAACGTGTTACGCTTCCTCATACAATTGCGCTGGTTCCTCATGCTGATATAGATACTTCGGTATACGGTCGTATCACCTGGTACAGGAAACATTTCGTGCTGCCGGACATTTATCGCGGACGGCGTATCACAATAGAGTTCCAGGCGGTCTCCAAAGCTGCGGAGGTTTTCTGCAATGGACAGTTTGTGGGGGAGCACAAGGGCGCTTACACGCCTTTTACTGTTGATATTACCGACAAGGTCTCATTTAAAGGTGATAATGTTCTTGCCGTCAAGGTCGATTCCCGCCAAAGGATAGAAATTCCTCCTGAGGGAAAAGATGTCGATTATATGATTGGCGGTGGTATTGTTCGTGATGTTGCGCTTGTAGTAAAAAACCCGGTTCATGTTGAATGGGTTTACGCCCGGCGCGACCCGGCACGTGTAGATTGCATCGAATTGACAGCTAAGATTGTAAATGCGGGGAAAACAGCATCTGCCGGATCCCTGCGGTTTATGCTGACTGATGTGAAAGGGACAGTTGTCGCATCCGTAAATAAGTCGTATACCCTTGCACCAGGTACGGTTGAGAATATCCAGACCATTGCCGGACCGGTAAAGAATCTCAAATTGTGGCATCCCGATGAGCCGTCACTTTATACCTTAAACGCTCAACTGTTTTCCGGTGAGAAGTGTCTTGATGAATACAAACAGCTGACCGGTTTCAGAACTGTTGCATTTGGAAAGGATGACGGCATATTCCTTATCAACGGAAATCCACTGAAACTGCGTGGCCTTAATCGTCACGAGACCTTCCCCTTTATTGGCCGTGCTGCAGCCAACCGTTTGCAGAGAAGAGATGCCGATATCATTAAATACGATTTCGGGTGCAACATAGTCCGCTGCTCGCACTATCCCCAGGATCCGGAGTTTCTTGATCGCTGCGATGAGATCGGACTTATGGTGCTTGAAGAGATGGCCGGCTGGAATTTTGTGAGTGTCAATAAAGAGTGGCAGAAGGTCGCTCTGGATAACCTTACGGAAATGATCATTCGTGACCGCAACCACCCCTCTGTAATCAGCTTTGGAGTGCGTGTAAACCAATCCGCCGACTTTCGTGATTTCTACACCGAAACCAATCGCATTGCACGTACCCTGGCACCAGACTGGCCTACACATGGAGTGCGTGTGTCTGGTCGCGGATCAAAAACCGGATTTCTGGAAGATGTATGGGCACAGAATTTCACTATCCCGTCCGCAACTCCGCCGCAGCTTCCCTGGATAACTACGGAGAGTGTCGGTCACAATTTCCCGGTAAACTCCCGGGCTGATCAGTCGCGGTTGATCGGGCAAATGCTCTCCCATGCGGCGGTTCACGATTCTGCTGGAAAGAATAACAAAATAGCCGGGCTCCTTGGGTGGTGTGCCTTTGATTACAACTCTCCATACAGGTATGCTAAAAACAATGTCTGCTACCATGGAGTTGCCGATATATTCAGGAACCCCAGGCATGCGGCCTATTTTTACCGCTCTCAGGCAGATGCCGCTATTTATGGTCCTATGGTTTACATAGCACACCGCTGGGAGAATTATACAGGAACAAATGATATCTGGGTGGCAAGCAACTGTGATTCGGTTGAACTGTTTGTAAATAAGGGCTCGCTCGGTAAACATGCAGGAAGTGAGTACAGGTCACTCTCTCATCCTCTGTTTGTCTGGCGCAATGTGTCCTATTCTGCCGGAGAAGTGGAAGCGGTCGGGTATATCAGGGGCCGTGAAGTTTCAAAGTTTATCAGAAGAACACCCGGATTGCCGGTGCGTCTGGTAATTGCACCTGATGATACAGTGCTTTACACCGGCGGTGATATGACACGAATCGTGGTTGCCATGGTGGATTCAAACGCGCAGGTGGTTAAGCGTGATAACTCAAAGGTTACGATCCAAGTTGATGGCCCGGTTGATTTTTCAGGAGAGCGTCAGATTGCTCTGGAAAATGGAATGACGGCATTTTTCATAAAAACCCGGTCTGAAGAAATCGGGATAGTTACTTGTAGCGCAAAAAATGGTATTATTAATTCAGCTAAGGCCTCAATAATTGTGAGGGGTGGTACCGGGGAAGAAAATTCTGATGATTCTCCCCGTAAGGGGGGCTGAAATCGTGGAGGGAGTATACCCGAAATTTTAGAGATCAATTTTGTCTGTTCGTTAAAAGCAAATATTATGATTTAAGAGCTTAAAGAGATATTTTATAACTAATCAACCCGTTAAGGAGGAGCTTTAATGAATCAAAAGTGTACAAGTCAATGTGTCTATACCATGGAAATTAGAATTTTAACGGTCAATTAAAAAAGGGAGAATCATGAGAAAACTGTTATGGTTAAAACTTGCGTTCTTCGCAATGGTTATACCTTGCTGGGAAAGCTATGGAGATTTAGAGGCGCCGGATTTGACATGGAAGGGATTTGCATCACTGAGATTAGGGCAGATTGTCAAGGGCGAACCCGAAACTGTTATCGGCAAAGAAGTAAAGTCCGATATGGTATGGGTTCAGGAAATGAATGCCGGGATTTCACTGGAGTCGAAGTTTAATAATCTCCCTGCGGTTGGTAATGTCGGGATAGAGTTCGCTGTGAATAATGATAATTCACCTTATCCTCAGGATTTCGGAAAGTCAAGGCGACTGAATTTCTATCCCTATCTTTCAAGAGCAGACCTTTTATTTAATCTGCGTGATGAAGGCAATGCCAAACTGGAACTTGACGTTGGATACTTTCCATACAAATACAACAGTTCTGTAAGAAATCTGGGTGAGTACCTCTTCAGAAGCGGAACCTACCCTCAGTGGATTGTTACAGAGATCGATTTTCCCATGGCGCGGCTCCTGGGATTACGTTTTGGCGGCAAACTGTGGGAACAACTTGATTTTGACATTCTGGCAACTCTCAATACCGAATGGACTGCAATCGGTGACCTCAATCTTTCCGGCCTGGTTGCCTGGGAACCCCACCCGTTTTTCGAAATCGGACTGGGAGGCAGCTGGTGCAGTATAGTTTCAGTAGATTGGGACAAGACAACACCTGATGCAGACGGCTCAAGATATCTTGCTCCGATCCCCGGTAAACCCGATACTGCAATTTACAACTATACTTTTGCAGGGCAGAAGCTGATGGGGCGACTGGAGTTCGATATTAAGCGGTTGTTTTCAGATGTTGATATATTCGGCGAAGAAGATTTAAAAGTGTACTGCGAAGCGGCCATATTGGGATTGATTAACTATCCGGCAAGTATGGATGGTGTTAAAAGATTCGACCCGGCAATAAATGATTCTGTCTTTGTCAGCTATACCCGATACGATACCCTCTGGCAAAGAATTCCGGTCATGGTTGGTCTTAATATACCGTTTTTCAAGTTATTAGATGTCTTCAGTGTGGAGCTTGAATGGTTCGGTAATCCCTATCCAAACAACTTGAACCCGATAAAGTTCGATAACCAGCCTGTACCGCTTTCGAGTTTTGCAAATGAAAAAACTGTCCAGTACATGAATATTCATAGTGATGACTGGAAGTGGAGCGTTTACGCCAGAAAAACTTTCAAGGATAATTTCTTTGTTATGGCTCAGGCTGCCAGTGATCATTTCCGGTGGTATCGTCTTGATTTTACCGCAGTGGACGGCAAGGAAGCTTCACGCCAGATAGACCACTGGTACTATACACTGAAATTCGGCTACAAATTCTAAGAAAAGAGGACATCTGAAATGAAAAAGATACTTTTGTTAACCTTGGCGCTGTCTGTCTGTGCATCGGCACAGATAGATACCAACAGCCAGCATTTTTACATGTATTCATACTTCTATAACAAACAGCAGGAAGCAGGGGCCCGCCTCGCTTTCAGTTCAGATGGGGTACACTGGGTATTGTACAACAATGAGATACCGATAATTGTTCCGGTGATTGCCAAAGGAGAAACGCCTTTGATGCGTGACCCCAACATTCTGTTTGATCCAAATACGGGTGTGTTCCATTTGACATGGACAACCGCATGGAACCAGGATAATATCGGCTATGCGACTTCAAAGGACCTTAAAACCTGGTCTGAACAGATTATGATCCCCGTGGGGCAAAGAATCAGAGGAGCGAGTTGCTGCTGGGCACCTGAGTTCTTCTATGATGACCAAAAAGACAGCGTTATGGTCTTCTGGTCAACTGAGAGAGGTACAGTCGGTAAAGAAGCGTTTCGCAGCATGACAAAAGATTTTAAACATTACACCGCTCCCCGGGTTTATTTCTCGCCAAAAAATGCCAATGGGGAGGCATACTCGGTTATTGATGAAACCATTCTCAAAGTCGCTGACAACAAGTATTACCTGTTCTACAAGGACGAGCGAACAAATAATGTAGCGGGTAAATTGAGTAAAAACATTCATTTTGTGTTTGGGCCTACGCCTCAGGGTCCATGGTGGGTTGGTCCATGGGATGACGGATCAAATCCCATTTCAGGTGTGGGAACAGAGGGCCCGTCTGCAATTATTATAGGAGATGAAGTACGTGTATTTTTTGATCCGTATAATACTCCGGAAAATACCAACAGATCAGTTAAGTCCATGAAGACTAATTTTCTGGGTACTGAACCCGCTGCCATCTCTTCGTTCACTCCCGGAGAGGCAATGGTAACGGAAACAGGAAATTTTCTCCCGGGTCATGGAAGCATTTCTGAAATACCGCGTGCAAAAGTTATGCAGATATTATATGGCATCCCGGATCCGACAGTGTATCCCCAGAGCTGGACTCATCCGGCACAAAGTGAAATTTTTGTAGAAGAAATGCCTGTTGAAGTAAGGGACTATCCCATGGGAAAGCAAAACCACGGCTGTGGTACCGGCTTTGGACTTGCTTTTCTGCCCCCTTTAATTTTCAAATCGATGAAATTGCACAGACGCAAAAAACTGAAGGCTGGTGCAAAATAAACATCTGTGTGAAAATGTGATTTCAGGGGCCGTAAGGCCCCTTTCCCTGTGCAGACTTATTCAGGGCTTCTGCTGTTGAAGTTTAATTTAGTATGGAAGTTCATCATCATCTTCAGGCAAGGTCAACAAAGCCATTGCTTCTCTCGTATTCTATCTGCCAACGCCTCAACAGAAATGCATTACTGAGAACCCGGCGAACCACCAATGGAAGCACAGCAATCAGTTATGTCAATTAGTATTCTAAACGGCTTAAAAAAAATCCGATCACTGAATCAGACCCGTTATTGTCTGTTCA
>Ga0123335_1002926_pt1 | contig 24600 bp, 13 predicted proteins | sample BiotimSIPDNA_2_FD_89707 | JGI IMG/M metagenome (GOLD analysis project Ga0123335, IMG submission 89707) | Anaerobic biogas reactor microbial communites from Washington, USA - Biogas_R2 time_0 SIP DNA | ecosystem: Engineered > Bioreactor > Anaerobic > Unclassified | place: Washington, USA...
CAATGTATTTGACCCATCCGGGTGAACAGCTGGTAAATTGCGGCAAGGCGGTCTGTTCCTTTTTTACAAGCGCTTTGTAAAGGCGCAGAATCAGCTCCGTGCCCTCTTCGATGATGGTGAGGTCCGCCGTGAAATTCGTGTCAAACACCCGGTCAAAGCCGCAGCGCTTCAGCGCGGTATTCATTTCAAGGGTAAGGGGTATGCCCGGTTCCAGACCAAAACATTCCGCGATGCCCGCCCGGGGACTGGGGGCCGTCTGTATGACCACATGCTTTGCGGGGTTGTCGATGGCATTCCAGACTTCGTCCGTGGGATCGTTGGCCTTAAGGGCGCCCGTGGGGCATCTGTTCACGCACTGGCCGCAATTAATGCAGACGACATCGGCCAGCGGCTTATCCATGAAGGTCTCTATCCTGGTGGCCGCACCCCGGTGGGCCGCATCGAGAACGCCTACTTCCTGAAGGTCGATACAGGTACGCACGCACCGCCGGCACAAAACGCATTTGTTCATGTCGCGGACGACGGAATAACTCGACTCATCCGTGGGATGCATAGGCGCCTCCGGATGGCCGAAGCGGAAATAGTCCACCCCGTATTCTTTCGCGAGTGACTGGAGTTCACAATTGTTGTTGCGTACGCAGGCGTAACATTCGCCGTAATGCTTTGAAAGCAACAGGTCCACGATGTGCCGGCGCGCCTGACGCACCTTTCTGGTATGCGTTCTGACCTTGACGGGCGCCGTAATCGGGTAGGCGCATGCGGCCTGCAGGGTGCGCTGGCCTTCGATCTCGACAACGCAGATGCGGCACACGCCCGCCACGCAGAGATCATCGTGATAGCACAAAGTGGGAATGTGAACGCCCAATTGTTTGGCCGCTTCGAGGATGGTGGTGCCTACCGGCACCTTTATTTCCCGGTCATCAATCGTGATGCCGACCTTGCTGCCAATACCGGTTGTCTCGGCGGTAGTGACTTTAAATGCCCTCTGGCTTACGGGAGCGCGCGAGGTCGAGGTTTTGCTGTCAAGAATCTCGGTCATGGTTTGCTCCTTAACTTTTATCTGCCCGCGGGGGCGGCGGCCTTCCGGCCCAGGATTTCGGACTTGAAATGGTTGACGATGGAGAGAAATGCGTTCGGGCTGGATTGGCCCAAGCCGCATTTTGAGGCCAGCTGCATGGTTTCCCCGAGGGCGCAAAGGTCCTTCAGATAGGTCATGGAACATTTTCCTGCCTCAAGCAGGCGGACGCCTTCCAGCAGTTTTTCGTTGCCTTCCCTGCAGGGTGTACATTGCCCGCACGATTCCTCTGTAAAGAATTCCAGGAAGTTTTTGGCGATGGCAAGCATATCGCGTTGAGGCCCGAAGACAATGACGGAGCCGCCGGTAGGTACGTCCTCAAAGGCCAGGGTACGTTTAAATTCCGCGGCCGGAATGCAGTGGCCCGAAGCGCCACCGACCTGAACTGCCTTGGCATGCGTCCCTCCCACGGCTTCCAGCAAACGATCAATGGTGACGCCCATGGGAAATTCATACACGCCGGGGCGTTCACAATCGCCGGAGACACTGAATAATTTGCTGCCGGCGGACTTATCGGTGCCCATAGCCTTGAACCAGTCCGCGCCCTTCGCGAGAATACAGGCGGCCCATGCCAGGGTTTCCACATTGTTTACTATCGTGGGATGCCCCCTGAAACCCGTATCGACCGGGAAAGGCGGGCGATTGCGGGATTCCCCTCGATGACCTTCCAAGGATTCGATGAGCGCGGTTTCTTCACCGCAAATATAGGCCCCGGCGCCCATGCGCATCTCTATGTCGAAGGCATAATTCTCTTTTCCCAACAGGCCCTTTCCGAGCAGGCCCTGGGCGCGGCGACGCGCCAGTACCTCTTCAAGGGACTGGCGGAGATAGCTGTATTCACCGCGCAGGTAAATAATCCCTTTTGATGCGCCGATGGCATAGCCGGCGATGGTCATACCCGCAATGACAAGATCGGGAAACTCGGCCAAGATGAGCCGGTCTTTGAACGTGCCCGGCTCTCCTTCGTCCGCATTGCAGACCACAAACTTCTGGTCACTCTTTGCCGCGGCGGCAAGGTTCCATTTAACACTCGTGGGGAAACCCGCGCCGCCTCGCCCACGCAGTCCTGAATGGTTCAATTCTGAAATAATGTCCGCGCGACCCATGGAAAACGCTTTTTTCAGGCCCGCATCCTTGTCGATATCGCTGAAGCTAAGATGGTTGGTGTTTGTTTTCATTGTATTCATGGTCAGTGTTCCTCCGCCTGCTGGAAGACATTGATATCCATTTCCCTTCGGAACCGGGCGAGAATGTCATGGATACTTTCCGGCGTTACCCGCGTAAATACTTGTTCATTGACCAGCAAGGCCGGTCCCTGATCGCACATACCGAGGCAATTGGCCCATTCCAGGGAAAAGCGTCCGTCCGGCGTGGTCTCCCCGAAATTGATGCCGAGTTCATTTCTCAGTTGCTGGGCGATTCGATCACGACCCGCCATGTCACAAGCGATCGTCCGGCAAAGACGCACCTCAAAACGACCCTTGTGGGCTTCTTTCAAATAACTGTAAAAGGAGACCACTCCATGGACTTCCACGGGATGTATGGACAATTGGTCAGCGATGACTTGCATGGCATATTCGGAAATGCGGCTGTATTTTTTCTGGACTTCCTGCAACATCGGAATCAGGCTGCTACGATCATTTCCATACTGGGTGATCCATTTTTCGATATCCAGTCGGAGGCGTTCTTGAACGGGTACTAACATGGGCTTACCCTTTCACCTGCTGAAGCAGGGCGGCGACCTTGCTGAGCAGTTTGGACGGAGCAATGGGCTTTTCCTCAAAATCATCGACAGGAACCATTTCCTCGTCCCTGCCAATATCCAGGCCCGTCGCACGACTTACCGTGGTAAGCATTAATATGGGATTCGAAAAGCGCTCCCTGCGCAAATCCTGGGCCATGGTAAGACCGTCATCGGGTTGCTCCATCATAACGTCCAGAATAATCAAGTCAGGTGCAAAAGTTCTTACTTTTTCCATTCCCTCCTGCCGGTTATAGGCAATTGCAGTCTCGTGGCCCTGCTCTTTTAACAACAAGTTAAGGGCGTCCACCACATCAGGGTCATCATCGACAATCAGTACTTTTGCCATACACATTCCCTTTCCTGTTTGCCTTGCGCATATTTGGACAACATCTTCCGAACCGTGGTGCTCGCAGAAAATAAGAAGAGCCTTCTCTGGTAAATTTTATCAGAAGTATCTTTTGCTGCACCTGTAAAAGTAGTATATACGATGTATCTGATAAATACAACAAAAATATTTACTAGATATCGACAGCAAAAATAACAATTAGTAAGACAATGTCAGCCTTTACTGCGAGCACTACGGTCAGTTTCCAGCCATCATGAATATTCGCGCTTATTTATGTCGAATTGGGCTGTTTTCCTTTATATTTCGCGTTTCTATGTCACCGAGGGTTGTGTTATGGCTGTCGATTTTGTACGTATCGTTACGTAAAACACAGCAAAAACCCTTGAAATCCAATTACCGGAAGGACCAGCACGTTGACATATGGTTTGCATACTTAAGCAGGCGAAGGGACGGGATACCACAGTAAATTGAGAACAGATTACAGGCTGTCACACGTCAGAATCCTTTTGTTTGATAACGTATCCCCGGACAGTGCTCCCATTTCATATAAGCGCTATTTTTTTCTTAAATAGTCGGAAGAGGCTAAAGACGTAACTTCTGACGGTCTGTAAGCCTCATCCGCACGTTTCAAAGCAGGCTTATCCTTTGCACAGAATCGAAAGCCGTTTCGAGTTCATTTTGCTGTTATGGTAAGATAGCGGAATTCGGTGCGGATTCTTGTTCGTTTTAGCGGAGAGGGTTATCTATGAGCGGTTTCTCGAAAAAATGGAGACAGTTTGTCAATTCCCGTAAGTTTGCCCGGGTTGGGAAAAATTGCAGTTTAAAAGGCAGGCAATTGGAAGTGGACGGGCATGTGGAACTGGGCGATTATTGTAAGATACGGAATAATGTGATTTTCCGTACCAACGGCGGGGGCAAAATCCTGCTCGACACCTATTCTGGTGTCAGTTATAATTGCTTTCTCGAGGCCAGAACGATCATCAAAATCGGCCGTTTTTCAGGTATTGCTGAATTTTCCGTCATTCGGGACACCAATCACGCCGTGATCGGCACGGCGGATCACTGGCGATTGACGCCCTATATTTCCCAACCCATTGTGATCGGAGAGTCCTGCATGATTGGGAGCAATTGCTATATCTGCCCCGGGGTGGCCATCGGCGACGGCTCGATTGTTGCGCAGCACAGCGTTGTGACCAAAGATATCGGGCCGCTCGAGATTTGGGCGGGCAATCCCGCGCGGAAGGTGGCCCATCGGGTTAAAGGCGTTTCCGACTCCATGAAATCGCGCTATGAAGATCTGTTGAACCGTTACGGCCTCCGCCAGAACCGGAACGGTTTCCAGGAGGAATTGGACGCGGTTGTGGAAGTGGCCCTGCAGGGTGTTAACCGCGCCGCGGAAGAGCGCGACCGACTTCTTGCGCTATTTGAGGCGGATGCTCCCGAGAACCGGGAAGAGTGATTCTACCAGTCCCCTCCGGGCAGGCACTCCAACTCCAGCATGTTGCGCGTTGTATTCATGACAGGCGCAAGGGCGCTCCTTCTGCAACCGACAGCCCAGATAATCCGATCATTGGCTGTGAGCAACGGCAACGTATTCCGCTGATACTCCGGTATTCCGCACGCGATCATGACATCCTTAACTTTTTTGTCGTGCGTTTTGCCAAAAGGGACGAGCATGTCACCTGGCCTTCTGAATCGCGCTTCAACAGCGCCGTTCAGCGCCTCCAAGTCAAAATATTGGCGTCGGGCATTGGAATGTTCCAAGGCATGCGCAAGGGCCTCGTCTTGGTTCTTAATGATGCGGGCCCGGATGGTGTATCCGCCAAAGAGGGTTTCTCCCGGCACGGCGACAGGCACAACGATCCGCGGGGTATGCTTATCCATCGCAGACGCGGGTAGGATGTGAATTCCGTCGCGTGCCGTGTACAGCAACATTCCTTTTCCAAAATCAAAATACTTGCCGGGGCCTGCGCCGAGTATAAACGCTTCGGCGCGCCTGCAGTGTTCGTAGGGTATTCTGATATTGTTTCTGTGCGCCAGCACCTTGATGACATGACGGCGCAGGGCTTCCGGTGCCTCAACGAACCGTTCCCGGCTTAAAATGCGCACAGAAACGACTTCTCCGGCCGGTTGCAGTGACTCACGCAGAAACTCCGCGGCGCATTGGTCCAGGAATCCCATGTTGGAACGATAGGTTTCACCCAGACGGACGAGGCGGGGCACCGTATCCGGCACGCTTTTTATCAGTGCAGGAAGCACTTCAAGGCGCACCCGGTTTCGCGCGCATATTGGCATCTCGTTGGTGGCATCGTCCCGCCAGGGTATGCCTGTTGCACGCGCCCAGGCGATGAGCATCTCACGGCCGCAGTCCACTAGGGGACGGACAATACGAAGGCCTTCCTGCTCCAAGAGCGGGGCATAGCCGCCCGGCCCGATGCCGCTTGCCAGTCCGAGCATTCCCATAAGCACCGTTTCCGCCTGATCATCCTGTTGATGGCCGGTGGCAATGACTTGGATGCCCTTTTGTTTTGCCGTTGTGGTTAAAAAAGCATATCGACGTCCGCGGGCATAGTTTTCAAAAGAAAGGCGGCTTTCCCGGGCGTCCGATTCTACGGCCTCCGTACCGAAGTGGAAGGCTATCCCCCACTCGGCGCAGGTTTTCCGAACGAAATCCGCATCTTCAGCGCTTGCCCCCCCCCTGCTTTGGTGGTCAAAATGGGCGGCTTCCACGGGATACCCCAACAGTTGTATAACCCGCAGCAAAACCATGGAGTCGACACCTCCGGATACCGCGACAAGAACCGCGTTCCCCGGCTGCAGGAGGCCATAACGCTGTATGGTGTCCTTTACCACATCCGGCAATGTATTACGAATTGGCTTGTTGCTCTCCGTCAATGGTATATCCTGATTACCGTTAAGGTACAAAGGTGTGCCTTTCCCGCAGCCGAAAAGAGTAAGGCGGTTTAAAGAGAATCCTATGTGCAGACACTTGGCAGACGTAGTACACCAGGTTGCATAGTCGAGATTTCCAATAGTGCCTGTTCAAGAATCCTTATCTGTTGCCGTGCCGCTTCGGATTTCATGGCATCTGGCAATACCCTCGAGCATGGGCGAGATCCGATCACGTACCGGGTCGGGAAGTGTGTCGTTCAAAACGGAGCGCAGCAACGCGTCCGCTTTGGAAAGCGTTTCAACGGTAATCCACGATCCGTTATCCGTAATCATCAACGGCTTTCCCGACGCGTTTAAATCCGCATCCAGCATTCGCAGGTATGCCGCCACCGCCTCTGAAGCGGGACCATAATATCCCCGGAGGAACAGATTTTTGATGCTTTCCATATCCCCGTCAGGATTAAACATCAGCTGTGACGCTGAAAACAACTTCAACGACAGCATGTCGACGACCCCGGCATATTCGGACGGCAACCCCGCGAAATAAATGCCCTCCACCTGCTTCTGTATGTAAAAAAGCACTTTCGACTGCAGGGTGTCCAGGCATGGAAATGGCAGTTGCGGGTCTTTCATGTTTGTTAGAAAATCATACACGTACACCGGGATACCCAGTTTTCTCCATCCTTCCAACGTGCCCGCGAAGGGCGCATTACAGGAAGAACTGCTGTCGGGAAGAGAGCGTGAAAAATCGCAAGCCGCCGTGGACAGCATCACCTGCACGTTGGGGTGCGGAACCAACTCTCGTGGCGGCTGCAGGAAAGACGGAGGCAGCAAAACAAGAACACGATGTGTTTCATCCGGGAATGCATCCTGCAGCAGTCGCGCGAGGTCACCGGCCGTATGGATAATCGCCGCCGCGGCTGTTTCCTCGCGTTCGTTCAAAATGCGTCCGGCGTTCGATAAGACAGGCCGCAAATGGGTCATTGCCGCCAAAAGCCAGGTGGTTGTTCCGTTTATGGGGTCTTTCCAGAACCACTTCTCCCCGTGCGGTTCAGTATCACCTGAGCCGGCCAAGACCATTTTAATTTCTTCAAAAAGGCGCAACGCGCCGGATTCTTCCCCGTACACGACCGTGTTCTTCTCAGCGGAACCCTCTGTTGATTCAACGAGGAGCGCGTCATAATAGTCGGGGCACCCCGGTTCCGGAAAAGCAACGGGAGTTAACCGGTGGGCGTAGCGGTATTCCTGAACGCCTTCTGTAAAACGGGACAACAGTCCTATCTCTCGCACAGAAAAATCCGGGACGCCGCGCAGGCTTATCTCGTTGATACCGCCCGGCACGTGCGGCGTGTACGTCAACGCAGGTTCCAGAAAGGATACCCCCACCTCCTGGCTGAAAAAGGCATACATGCCGTAAAGAACGGCAAACTCGGAACCTCCCGCGATAATGAGCTGCTTTTGCGCGCCTTTTTCCGCAGCCCGTTGTGTCGGCGTATAGGTCTGCACGACATATTCTTCCGTGTGGAATCGTTCCAGTTCATCGGCCGGAAACAAATCGTCCGGAATTGTGCGGGTTCCCAACCATATGTTGGTCATGCCCTCATTTATAAAACTTTTTGTGATAGGGCGGTGCGTGCAGGCCTTCCAAAGACGCTGGAACTCTTTACCCGCCTTTTGGAGCATGGGCGAAGCGTCTGTCGGAATTACAATATGGAACCTGGCAAAATCCGAAGAATGTCGCCAGTAAGATTCAGGGCTTGCTTGTGTCGTGGCATTCACGCATACAAGTAAGTGTGTACTCATGAATGCGAGAATAAAGGTAATTGTAAACGGATGTTTCTTCATGACGGCCTGTTAATCAACAAAAATATCACCGATTGAAATTTCCTTAATTGGGGCAATACTTTTTAATGCTTCCAGATCGATGCGCCCCGTCTCTCCCACGATTGAAATCAGTTTGTCCTTTCCGGCGATGTGCTCTTTATGAAAGGAGGAAAGAGGCGAAGCCTCCTCAGCGGCCAGAATTGTACCATACCATTTCTGTCTGGGATCCGGTTCCAAACCACGACGCTCCCACTCGAGAAGCAGTCCGGGTACGCTTCGGAAACCGCTTCTCCCCGACCGGTAATCATTAAGCAGCGCTTCCCGGGCACGTGCGTATCGCTCTTCGGAGAGCGGTAAGTTGTCAAGCAAATCAATGAACGCCGTTACGGCATCCAGTGTTTTGTCCGATTGCGTCTGTATAACCCCCGCCATAATGTTGGGATCCATTTTTCGTTCTCCAGCCCGGTATCGCGCGCCGACAACGTAGGCAAGTGCGCGCACCTCGCGCAGTTCCTGGAAGACGATGCCGGACATGCTTCCGGCAAAATAGGTGTTGTATAACTGCGAGACCGGGCTGAGGGCCGGGTCATAGGGTACGTCACCAAATTCCAGCCAAATATGGGCCTGCGCCATTTCCCTGTTCAGAAAATAAATCTCCGTAGTCTCCGGAGCACGTACGGGAAGGCTCTGATATTGGGGTGGTTCGGCCAGAATCTCGGTATGAAGACGATGGGTTTTGTACTGTTCCAGCACTTCAACCGGGGAGAGGGTACCGCTATACAGTAAATAGTGCCGGCATCCCAGGGCACTTCTGAGCGCTTCCTGAAGTTCTTCGGCGGTTAGGTTGCGGACGGCATCGGCGGGAAGCATGCGCAGCCAGGGAGAATCCTGACCGTGCCGATTATAATCCACCAAAGCGGCTGACAGGGTTTCCGGATCTTTCTTGGCATCCTCCCGTTGAACGAGAATGATGCGTTTCAATTCCTCCAAGGTTTCTTCATCCGTTTTCGGATTCTCCAGCATATCGTTGAGCAGCGCCAGGGAAGGTCCGAAGTGCTCATCCAGGCCGGTGAGGGCAATTGAAAACTGGTTGTCACCAGCAACCGCGCTGAAATCCGTGCCCAGCGTATACCAGGCGATACGGAGGGTAGACGGGTCCATGGCTACTGTTCCGGTGCGGTCCAGCAGGCGTCCCGCAATGGCCATCCTCCCGTCCTGGCGCGTTCCATAATCCGTCACGATGGACAGGCTGAATACATCGTTCAACGCGTTGGGGGCATGATAAAGGGTTATGCCGGAGGGATCGGTGATTTTCTGAAAATCCGTGCCTGGCTGCAGAAAATGCGGTGCGATGGTTTCCAGCGGCCTGTTCATAATTTCTTGGGCGAAGGTGGATTGTTTTCCCGCATCAATGGAAATTTCAGGTAGCGGGGGCTTTTCAACTATGGGCGGGTCATGGGGGGCGTCTTCGCGGAAACCAGCAATATAGCCGTCGCTGAAGTATGTGTTGGCAACACGTATGACGTCGTCGCGTGTAACCGACTCCATGCGCTGAAGGGAACGGAAAGCATGATCCCAAGGCTCAAGTCCGATCCACGAATCACGCATCATGCCGACACGCGCTGAATCAGACTCGAAAGCGGTTTTTTCCCGTTTTTTGTAATCATTGATGATGGCCGGAATCAGCCAGTCATCAATCTTGCCCTGCTTTACCAGTTCAACCTGTTCCAGCAGCAGACGTTCCACTTCCTCCAACGACTGCCCTTCCTTGGGAACGCCATACAGGTATTGCACGCCGTAATCATTCATGGGCATTGGGAAACTGCCGGATTCCCTGACCCGCTGCGCCTGGTTCAAATTCAAATTGATCAATCCCGCGACAGCATTGTCCAAGACCATATCAAGCATAAGCAGCGCCTCCGCATCCTCGTGGAGTCGCGGCGCCGTACGAAATGCCAGCAGAACAAAAGGTTCCGCGCGATACTGAACACGGACCTCTTCGCGCTCTTTAAGCGCAGGTTCTTCCCAGGTCTTCTTTTCAGGCACGGGGCGGGGCTCCCAGGCGCCGCAATACCGGGCGATCATAGCCATTGTTCTCTCAATATCAATATCGCCCGAAATGAAGATGGCCATATTGTTCGGCGTGTACCAGGTGCGGTAGAACTCATTAAGACGTTTGATGGACGGATTTTTGAGATGTTCCACATGCCCCAAAGTGGGCTGCTGCCCGTAGGGGTGAACCTTGAAAAGCTGCGCGTTCACCGCGTACTGGATACTGCGGTCTTTGTCATCCAGTGCCCGGTTCATTTCTTCGTACACGGTTTCCAGTTCAGTCTGAAAAAGTCGGAAAACCGGCTGGGCAAAGCGGTCGGACTCGATGATAGCCCAGTTTTCGAGGCAGTTTATGGGAAGATCAATTTTATATACGACCTCTTCATGCCAGGTGTGGGCGTTTATTTCACGGGCCCCCATCGCGCGATATAATTGGTCAAACTCGTTCGGAACGGCATAGGCGGCTGCGGCCGTGGATTCCCGGGTAATCTCGTTGTAGATCTCCCGGCGCTTATCCACTTCCTTTGTTGCGAAATGTTCTTCGTAAAGGCTTTCAATGCGCTTCAAATGGGCTTCTTCCTTTTTATAATCAACGGTTCCGAGACGTTGTGAGCCCTTAAAGAGGAGATGCTCCATATAGTGCGCCAGTCCGGTGACTTCCGGCGGGTCATTTTTGCTTCCTGCGCGCACGGCAATTTCGGCGAAGAAGCGGGGCCGTTCCCGGTTGACGGACAGGTATACCTGCAATCCATTGTCGAGTTGAAACAACTGCGCCTGAAGCGGATCATCAGGATGGGGGCCCGCCAACCGTACGAAGCCCGGTTCCGCGGGAAACGCCGTCAAGCACACGCACATCAACAGGAAAACGAGCATTTGACTTTTTGGTTTCTTTACGACGTGATGTCCGTCTATCATGGAGAAGGTCCTTATTCTTTGCGACACGCCGGAAGCGACCCGGTTTACACGTTATCCTCGTGTTCAACGCAGGGGCTGTATACGGTAAACACGGTGTCGCGCGGTATTATTTGCGGTAGTATGTTTTAATACAACGAAAAGGTTAATGTCCAAGTAACAGGGTGATAATTTTTTTGGCTGGCAATTCTAAGCGAACATGTCCTTCCTGAACAGGAACGTCTGCAATAAACACCTCTTCCAGGCTCACAGACGCCGCACGGCGAATTTCTTCCGAAACGCGTATGACGGCGCTTTGCGTTTCCAGAGACGGGTTATAAATCCGCAAAATCCAGCCCTCCCCAGATTCCGCGCGTTTCAAGGCGGTCATCTGCAGAATATCCGGTTCTATATCTAAAAAACCGTGTCGGGGAGGAAGTGATCCCCGTGATACGCCGGCCTGTACGACTTCAAAGGGCGTGACATGGCTTTCCACTTCCGGCAATACAGCCCCGGCGTCATACGTGCCTCCATGCGGGTAAATACGATAGGAAAATTCGTGTAAGCCGGGGGCTTGAGAAAGTTTCATTTCCGGGTGCTCTTCCCACCGGAAACTCACCGTAGTCAGGCTCACCTGGTAAGCGCGAAGAAGGGTGACCGCTATGCTACGATCCCGGTCTTCCGTCACTTCATATTCACGCAGGCCTGAAGAGATAAAAGAAAGACCTCCATCGCCATCACTTACATCCACAAAACGCTGCATGGGGAAAGTGACGCCTTGAGCCCCTTGCCAGACACTCTGTGGACCGAAAACCGTTTCTCGTTCAACAACATCAAAGGCGCTTTCCGCGTGACAGTGGTCGCCTTCCCGCCGCGTGGGGAGCATCAGCCGCAGTCGGTGGCATTCCGCGTCGTTTTGGAAACAGGTCGTTATTTCCAACGATTTGGCCCCTTTTCGCAACGTTACCGTGGACGTGATCAGTAGTTCCCGTTCCGTTTCACCGCGTGAAGCCTGATTCCCCACGCCGTCAAGGCGCTGCCAGGGGTCTCCCCCATGTTCCTCCAATCCGGTGGGAACACGCATCTGGTATGTTATCTTAAAACGGGCCAGCAACGGGCCATTTTCCTGCAGCGCTACGGTTACCGGGAATCCGCGACTGTCCACGGCGCGGTCCAACGCGGGGCGCACATGCATCCATGCGTGTCCGGCTTCACCGTCGTCAACAAAATAATGCAGGTCATCATAGACCACCCCTCGCTGTTTGTCCGTTAGTGAAATCGTGCCGTCCGATCGGATACACGCGCGGAGCCACTCGTTTTCTAATGTATTGGCGGCACTTACCAGGCTTCCGGTCGCAAAGGAACCCGTTCTGTCAACGAAATAGGAGGCATAGCCCAGACCGGGCACGACATCGGCATTAAAGTAAACTGTAAAACGCTCGCTGCGCATCATGGCGGTGGCATCCCAGGCATGGTTGACCACGGCCCAGTGCGGTTGCCTGGCGGCGCACTGCACTTGAAGCGCTTCTCCTGTGGACACGTCGCGCAGGCAGAACTGTGCTCTCGGCCGCGGGCCTTCCCACGGCAGATCAATGACCGCTTCCACAACGCCGCTTCGCGCGCGCGGAACGGGATTATACACGGTGAGTACCGCCGCGTTCTCATCCAATTCGGAGATATTGATGTGCTGCTGGATCCACGCCAGGCTGCGGGTATAAAGCCCTTCGCCGACATCGAGTACCTGGCGCAGCCGGTTCATCATGTCCTCTTCAATGGCATCCACACCGCTCCCGGAAATACTGTCATGGGCGTGGCATCGCAACATCGTCTTCCAGGCCACTTCAAGCAAGGCGTGGGGGTATTCCGCCCCGGTCAAGGCGGCGATGACGCAAAGGGGCTCCACGCGCAGTTGCAGGAGATATTCCGCCTGGGAACTTCTGTATTTCATACGGGTCCTGCTTGAGAGCACGTCACTGTAAAGATGCGGCACAATTGGCATGGGCTTGGGAACGCGCCGCTCTCCATGGAGCACCGTGAGGCGGTCGCGGTCCACCTCCGCGCAAAGGGCCTCCATCAATTCCTCGTATTGGCCATGCACAACTTCGTCATCGGCAAGAGAGTTCCTTGTCGCCTCGAGCATTTCCAGTTCAAGAGGGTCGGCGACGCTGCTGTCATGGCCCATCATAAACACGAGGTGACGGGTGGTGGCCACTTTTATTTCGGCGTCACGGAGCGAGGCCACGGCTTTACTCAATCGTTCCTGGTCCAGTCGACGTGAAGGCTCAAGCAGTATGTGGTGCGACAAGGCCCGGTCCGGTGTGGCGCGGTGAAATGGAAGGCCGCCTTCGTGCCATTCATACTCGCGTTCGGCTGTCGTTTTTCCCAGCACGGAAGGCCGGTACACGCCATGGTAATAATTGTACCGGGCGCCGCTGCTCATCTGTGAACCTAGAATACGGGTGCCATCGGCGCCTTCAAATATCCACTCGTTAGCGACTTCATCATGACTTACCCCGTGATAGAACAGGATGGTTTCGATTCCAAAACCCGCGTAAATTTGCGGCATTTGCGAATTCTGTCCATATGAAAAGGGTGTATGACCGACTTTCATCACATGCCCGAACGATCGCGCGACCTTGTGCCCCATCAATAAATTCCTAACCAGCGACTCCCCGTTTACCTCAAATCCTTCCGGACAGGTATACCAGGGACCGATAAGCAGGCGTTTTGATTTTACAAGGCTCTCCACCCGTCCGCGATTTTCGGGCCGCACCTCCAGGTAATCTTCTATCGGGACCGATTGCGAATCGAGCACATAGGAACGGTATGCCGTATTTCGCTCCATAATATCCAGAAGCGTATCCAGAAATTCGACCAGCATCATCCGGGTTTCCTGGAAGTTATATAGCCATTCCCGGTCCCAATGAGTGTTTGAAATAACATGTATTTTATAATTCGTCATTGCCTGCTTTTCCTTATTTGTCTGTCCGGTAGTATAATCTGTTAATTTTGGGGCTTTGTCAGTAGTTGCTGTTGCAGGTTTTAAATGCCGGGGCCCCCTTTTCTATTCCTGAAGAGTTTATCAATATTTCCGCTTACAAAGAAAGTGCCCGAGGCGCCATCAGGGGTTTTTAAAAGTCATCTCCCGTAAAAGTAACAATAACGGACACGTAATCGAACCTCTCCTGTCACATAAAATTGACATGAAAAGAAGCGTAATTCATTCCAGCGATGCCAATACTTTATACTAGTACCATGTCGTATGTTCATTCGAAAAACAATACCGCAGCAGTCCTTTGGTTGAAGCTTTTGGCGCTTATGCTACTCATGTCACCTTCCATTGCTGTCGCCTATTCGGGCGATGTATGGCGGGACGCGACTGTATACCGGGATGAATGGGGAATTCCGCATGTGTTCGCCGACAACCCTTTCGCCATGGGTTTCGCGTTCGGCTATTCCCAGGCGGAAGACCACGCGGAACAGATGCTTCTTGCCTACCGGATGGCAAATGGCCGGTTGGCGGAAGTATTCGGTGAAGGGTACGCTGATTCGGATGCATTCTCCCTGAAAATGGGACACGCCCGGCTTGCGGAAGAAGCCCTTCCCCACCTCGACGCCTTTACCTTGGATGTGTGCGAGGGCTTTTCCATGGGGGTAAATGCCTGGCTGGTCGACCATTCCCAACTTGTCCCGCCTTGGGCGGACGGAATGAAGTCTTCTGATATTCTGGCCCTATGGCACGCTTTTCTTATGAGCATGGCGCCCATGGACCTGCCGGACTTGTACAGACGTCCACCCGCCATGGGAAGCGCCAACGCCTGGGCTGTTTCCCCGGAACGCAGCGAGGAAGGCAAAGCCGCCCTCGTCATTAATCCACACCAAAGGCACGACGGTTTTTTCCAATGGTATGAAGCCCACCTTGTGCTCGGCGATATAAACCTGTATGGCGCCACAATCAGGGGGTTGCCGGTAATACTTCAGGGGCATAACGAATATCTTGGATGGGCTCTCAGTCCGAACCAGTCAGATTTCGCGGACATTTTTCGTGAAGAATACGAACAACCATCCAGAAATCCCAAAGTGCCTCGTGCCGCCTCGGATCAGACCGAGGAATACCATGCACTTCTGTTGCATTATATGTCTCACTCCCTCCCCTACCGGGTGCGTGTGGGCACGGGGCTGGAAACTCGTTATGTTCCCGCTTTCATCGGAGCGCGCGGTCCAATGTTCGAGCACGCGCAACTGGGACTGCACTCCTGGTATATTGGCGGTTACAGGGATTTTGGCGGACTGCGGCAATTGTTTGAAATGGGCGCGGCGCGCGACCTGGACCAGTTTTGCGCCGCTCTTTCACTGCATCAACTCCCCTGCTTTCACATCGTCTATGCCGACATGACCGGCAATATTTTCTACCTGTTTAATACAAAATCGGGCACCCGGATCGTACCTTCGCCCAATCAGGAAAACGCGCAGGATCCGGTGGAACTCTATCAATGGGACCAGCCCCTGTCTCACAATATCGCTTCTATGGCCTGGGCGAACATCATTCCAACGGATGCGCTTCCGTACTTGTTCAATCCACTGTCTGGATTCGTCCAGGCATGTGAAAATCCCCCGTGGACGGCCACGGCGCCGCCCGTATTAAATCCGGACGCTTGGCCGCCCTGGCTGGTACGGGATCGGGACAGCTACCGTTCTAAACGGGTTCGCCAATTGCTCCAACAAGGGAAACGGTCGTTCCGCGATCATCAATCCATGCTTTTTGACGTTGTCACTCCGGCCGCTTTTGACCTGCTGCCCGCCATGCTGCAGGGAGTGGAAATGCGCCCTGATTTGACACAGGCCATGCATCCTGATTTTTGGACTGGAATCGATGTGCTCAAGAAATGGAATTATGTCGCCGAAACATCCTCCACGGGCATGACATTTTTTCATCTGTGGTGGACCTACTGCACGTCCAGGGCCTCCAACAAATATCCTTCCCCGCAGATTTTTGTGGAAAACGCCCTGCAAGGGACTCCTGAAACGCAGGAAATTTTATTACGGGCAGTAGAAGACGCCGCGCGTGCCATGCGAAATGACTATGCCACCCTTGAACACGCATGGGGCGAGGTGCATAGAATTCGACGTGGTTCGCGAAATGAACCTATGGCAGGCGCCACCACCGGAGAGCCCATCTTCGTTGCTTCTGATTATGAGTATGACCGTGGAAAGTGGATTTCCAACTATGGATACGGCTTTGCCATGGTGGTGCAGTTCGGCGAGGTTCCGGAGTCCGTAACTTTGATGCCTTTTGGAGAATCCAATGTTCCCGATTCTCCCCATTACATTGATCAGCTTGATTCGATGCTTGAACGAAGATTTAAACATGCGCGTTTTCTTCGTGATGACATCCTGCGCAATGCGGTTCGGGGTACGGGAAAAAACATAACCCTGCTTCCGCAAGGTATAACCGGCGCCGTAACCATAAGTAGTACAACCATTATTCACGGACGCACCCAAACATCTGTTGAAGCCCCCTATCCCATACCGCCAGCCTTTGCCCCCTTTTCGCTGTACCTGAAGGTAGAGCGAAAACCGGTTAACGCTCTCATACATATTACTTCCACTATACACATTCCAAAAGATTTATGTGATGACGAAACCTTTAATAAATTAAAGTTTTTCCGTTATGAACCGGGTCTTGACTGGCATTTGGTCTCCAATCAACAAATCGACCAGGCCGGCCGTAACCTCTATATGCGGGATGATGCTGTGGCGGAATGGTATGTTGTATTGGGGCCCGCCGAGTCTGTTCCTGTTGATGGTGGAGTGACAACTGGACAAGAGGAGACAGACGATATCACCGAAATTAGAGGGCTGGACTCCCTTTTAAACACACACAACTCCAAGCATGATATTTCAGGTCAGGGCCGGTTGTTTGAGTTTAAACGCCATGACATGGAACCGTCAGTCCAATCAGATGGTGAGCCCCAACTGAACCCGGAAAATCCTCCCAGGGGAATATTTAAACTAGAAAAATTGGAGGGCTCTGCATCCAGTACTGAGAACAAATCGGATTCACCGTTGACCGGAATCCCCGGATTCCATTTTGGACCGAAAGCCAATCAAGATGAATATGTTCCATCAACCGAGCAGGAACGTGTTTTCCGTCTGGAACGTCAGGATATCCCCGAAAAACAATCTCCGATACCTACCGACCAAAGGCTGCCTGCAGAGGAAGAATCCTTCCCTGTTCCCCCTGGAGATGTGGCCTTGCCCGAAATCGAAGAGACAAGCCCCGCTGAAGACCCGGCTTCAGAACAGAAACCCGCACAAGATGCACCGGAAGCAGCACGTCAGGAACCAAGTTCGGTTACGGATGAAAATAAAGGTCTTGCAAAAGATCCGCCACCGCTCCCCGATACTATTCCGCAGGACCAAGGTTTTATTTTCGGTCCTTCAAAAACCAGCCCAACAGAAAATAAGGATAATAACGATAAAAAGAAATTATTTAAGATGGAAATTTTGAATAATTAGTATGTTTTTTTTGCCTGTAACAAAATTATTTGTTATTGGTACTATATAACAGAATGCGAAAAATATTTACCCGATCCATGTAATTTAGATACAGCAATGGCATGAAATATATGCGGGTAGTTTTTGTATTGAAAAAAAATCTTGCTGATTTGATGGGAACATCTGTATAATTACAGACAATAACTAGAAGGTTACCATTATGACGATCGTTTACGAAATCGTGTCAATCGTTTTGCAAGTGCTTCAGATAATCGAATATATCGTTCGAATCTTTGGACTGATTTGGCCTTCGGATACAATCGAAGAAACCACCTGAATCCACTTCTTGCGCACCGGTCATCCGCTAGAATAGCCTTGACATACTAACGTCTTTATTTTAAATAATGTCAAAAATTTGTAGTGAGAACCAAATCTTACTACCAATGTTTTACTTATCCTTTCATGCTGTGGATTTGGGAAGATGACTTTTACGAGATAAAAAGCAAGGAGATATCATGGCAGCGCAAAAAGGAAAGGCGACAGTGAAACCACCGGTAAAAAGCAAAGCCCCTGCAAAACGCCCCAGTTCTCCTCCGAAGAAGTCCGTCAAGGAGAAACCAAAAGTACAAAGTAGCGCGAAACCGGTTAAAAGTAAAGGTGCCCAGGCAGCAAAAACTCCGGTCAAGAAAAAGGTTGCGGATACGCATTCCAAAACGCCTGCTGTGAAAGGCGCCGCCATCGCAAAAAAAACTGTAAAGGCGCCTCAGGTGGCCCCAAAAGCAGATAGTTCCCGCGGTGGGGTAAATTTGAAATTTCTGGTCGGTCTTGCCAAAGCGATAAAAGATGCTGTTGCCCCCTATGCGCGTGGTGTAAAAGGACGAGAAGTGGTGGACGAGGCGGTCAGTGGCGATGTTACCTTTCAAATAGATCGCGTCGCCGAAAAAGCGCTTCAATTATATTTGCGCGCCGCCAATATGCCCTTGTCATATTATTCCGAGGATGAAGGGTATTCCACGTTCACTTCAAAACCGCCCAAGAATCTACTGATTGTGGATCCCATCGACGGCACCAGGGCCGCCAAAAGCGGTTTTGAGGGCTGCGTGGTGTCTGTCGCCAGCACCCGGAAACTTGAGCGGCCAACAGTGGCGGATATCGACTGCGCCTGTGTGATGGAAATACTTGGCGACAGGATTTTTCTTGCCGAACGCGGCAGGGGCGCCCGCTATTACGCGGATGGACATCTCAAGCGGCCGAAACTCTCCTTGAATGCAGAACTTGAAGCCATGTCTTGGTCCATGACCATACCCGCGCGTCCGGCGGAACTTATCTTCCCCACCGCAGCACGTATCATCGATTTATCTAGTTTGAAAGGCGGTTTTTTCTCCTGCAACAGCACCTCTTACAGCCTCACACGGCTCCTTACGAACCAGTTGGACGCATGCGTAGATATAGCGAACCGCTATTACCGGGATATTCCGGAGCGTGTTGAAGATTATTTTATCAATGCGGGCAGGGGAAAGATCATTGGTATCGCCCCCTACGATATGGCGGCCGCACTGCTCATTGCGCAGGAAGCGGGATGCATCGTCACGGACGCCTATGGAAACAAATTTGACGACCTTTTGCTTCTTGACAGTTCAAAGGGAAACCACCGTTCCATTATCGCGGCTTCGAACCATGCGTTACATGAAAAGCTAATAAATTTTTTCGACATGCGCATTAAACAATATGAAGCGCTTCTGACGCGTCATATGCCACAGAAGGAAAGTTGATCTCCGCTAGTACTCCGGGAGGAATCCGCTTGAAAAAAGTGCTTGTACCATTGGCTCCGGGATGTGAAGAACTAGAGGCCGTTACGATTGTAGATATTCTCAGAAGGGGTGATGTTGTCGTCGTTACGGCTGGATTGCAGGCAGGCCCAATCAAGGCCAGTCGCGGGATACTTTTGACGGCGGATACGCCGCTTTCCGAGGCTGTAGGTGCCAATGACTTTGATATGGTGGTGATCCCCGGGGGCATGGCTGGTTCTCAGGCGCTTATGGACTGTCCGTATTTTATAGAGTATCTTCAGAGGATGTTTAAAACCGGGCGCCTCATCGGGGCCATATGTGCCGCGCCCATGATACTGGGACAAGCGGGCTTGCTCAACGATTTAAAGTTTACGGCATATCCGGGGGTAATCAGCCCGGCGGACTACCCGACAGCCGCGTATACAGGAAACGCCGTAGAGCAGGACAAGAACATACTTACTTCCAGAGGTCCAGGCACGGCCCTTGATTTTGCCTTGGCCATTCTTGAACAGTTGATGGGGCGTGAAACGCGCGACAAGGTTGAAGAGCAACTGGTGCGCCCATAGCACGTAGCGATTAGCAAGGCATTATTGCTGGCAAAGGGTGTAAAAACGCCCGCGCTTCGGTGGTGAAGACTTTTAACTATGGTTGCAAATAAAAATACTTGACAAAATAGAGGCTTTCGGTTGATAATATTACAAATCGTATTTAGATGTTATGAAGTGTATATATAGATAGAATCATCGCGGAAGCGCCAGAATGGGGTTGCTTCTAAGAATGGAATTTGTATTTTACGTTTTAAAAGCCTGAATACATAGTGGTAACAGCGCCTGTAAGATGTACTTCCTCGGCAGATGTCGTGCTCTTCCGGGGCAGTAATATTCCCGGACAGGTGTCGGGAAAAGGGCAAGGAGTTTTTTGAGATGAAAAGAATGTTCGGTGTTTGCGGTGCGTTCCGCCTTTTGTGCGTTGCCTCAGTCATCCTTACTGCCTGTGCGCCGGAAGTGGGAATACAACTGCAGGTTTTTCCCGGGGAACTGGATTTTGGAAAGTTCAGCGTGCTTGAACCGCTGCTTATCGCCAAAAACTATTCTTCAAATACGACAGAGCCTATACTGATTTCCGTGGATCGACCGTGGATTCAGGTAGAAGAATGCGTCTCCGTTGAGGACGCGTGCAATAGCAGCGGCCCATCCGATCGTTTGCGCGTGCCGGTGATGATTAATCGGAATGCACTTGAAATCGGTTTGAATCTCGGTAATCTTTACATAAAATCCGGAGCCGCTCCTGTTGTGACGGTGCCGGTTGCGGCTGAGGAAGTGGCCAAAGCGGATTTTATCGCGCGCCAGACCCAGGTGAGCACGGGGGACTCGGTTGAATTTCAGGACATGTGTCAGGTCACAGAAGAATCTGGTAACGTACGGGATTGGAACTGGAATTTTGGCGACGGTGGAACCTCTACGCTAAGGAATCCCGCCCATACATATACAACGCCGGGTGTTTATACGGTGTCGCTCAGTATCGAAACAACGGCCAATGTCAATCGTTCTGCCACCAAAACAGCCTACATCCGCGTAGCGGATCCTTCTGCAACGGTGGATTTCGTAGCCTCCAAAACCAATGTGGGTACGGGAGAATCCGTAATCTTCACGGACTTGTCCAGTCTGGACGCATCAGTTATCGTTTCACGGGAATGGAGCTTTGGCGATGGTTCCACTTCTGCCGCGACGAATCCGACACACGCCTATGCCAGCCCCGGAATTTATACGGTATCCCTGACACTGCAAACAGACACCAATGCGTATGAAGCCGTCAAAGAAAACTATATCGTGGTGTATGGTGCGTTGCGGGCGGATTTCACGTATGAAAACGCTTTTGTGGATGAGGATACCCAGTTCTTTCCGCTTGTCTATGGTAATGAGGGCGATGTGACCTATGCGTGGGACTTTGGGGACGGTGTTACCAGCACAGACGAACAGCCCGGCCACCGCTACCCCGCACGGGGGCAATATGAGGTGGTTTTGATTGTTATTGACGCCACCGGATCCACCGAGGTACGAAAATTCGTCGATATCAACTTCCGTCCGCCGCAGGTTCTGTTTATTACGGAACCACGCACCCAGTCAGTTGGGAAAGAAGTGAAATTTCAAGACAGAACGATCGGTGGATATGGAACGGTCATCGAATGGCTTTGGACCTTTGGCGATGGTTCTTCGAGCGGTGAACAAAACCCGACCCATGTCTATATGAAAGAGGGATCGTACACGGTATCTCTCGAGGTGACTTCCGCTCCTGACGGTCAGAAGGGCAAACTAGTCAAGAAGGACTACGTCAAGATAGTGGAAGGCTCCGTTGAAGGCGAGCCGGAACTAGATCTGGACAACTTTGTAAGCATTGATGATGGCTGTTTTAGTTATTCCCCGCCCACAGAAAGTCCCATTCGCATCAGCGGCATGGATGTTGCCACAGCATATCTTATTGATGAGATGGTTTCCCAGTGCTGGAATCCGGACAACTCCGTGTACAAAGAGGCTGTTGACTACACGAAGTGGACCCACGCAGTAACCATTATTGAACCCTTGTACAAGATGAGCGATACCGCCATGCTTTTTATTGACGGCGGGTCCCGTTCCTCTGATGCCGAGGTGGATGAACTTACGAAGAATGTCGCCATATTGACTGGAACAACGGTGGTTCATCTCAAGAATGTTCCCAGCCAGCCGATCGTTTTCAAGGATGAAGTCATTCCGGCGGGCGCGGAAGACAACTATTCCGGTGAGCCCAAAATACTGCGCCGGCGGACCGAAGACGCGATCATTGCCTACTCCTATGACAAGTACCTGGATTCTTACCGTGAAAATGACGGGGCGCCGACCGACGGTTGGCCGCTCCTGTATCCCATGGTTAAATCCGCGGTAAAGGCCATGGACATGGCGGAAGAAATATTGGCCGGCAAGGGCGTTCAGTTGGACGGTTTCGTGGTTGCCGGCGCCTCAAAGCGCGGGTGGACCACCTGGTTAACCGGCGCGGTGGATTCTCGCATCAAGGGAATCGCGCCCATCGTCATCAACGTATTAAACATGAAGCCACATCTCGAACACCACAGGGCGTCCTATGGATATTGGAGTCCAGCCATTTATGACTACGCCCAGAAAGGTATTTTTGACCAGTTAATTTCAACCGTGCCGGGAGAAGAACTCTCGCCGGAGGCGCAAGCGCTATTGTCATGTGTGGATCCCTATGAATACGCGCTCCGCGGCCGGTATGTGGATATGCCTAAATTTATGATGAACGCCACTGGCGATGAATTTTTTGTTCCCGATACGACACAATATTATTTTGACGATCTGCCTTCTCCAAAGCACTTGAGTTATGTGCCCAATGTGGGGCATGGCCTGGGGCTGGACACGGCCGACCTTACGGATCTCACGAATCCTGACAATCCTTTTGGACGCCTGCTTTCCTGGTACATTGCCGTTACCCAAGGGGTCGAAGTGCCCGCCTTCGCACAATCTTTCAAGCCGGATGGTTCCATTCGTGTCGAAATCGATCCTGCGAATCCCCCCGTAAGCGTTCGTTTATATGAAGTCACCTCCGCCGACAAGCGTGATTTCCGCGATGGGGTTCTTGAGAACGAATGGACCTCTGTTGAATTGACCCCGATCTCTGAAGGCATATACGAGGCATTGCCCACGAATCCGGCAGCCGGCGACTATAAGGGTTTCTATATCCAGCTGGAATATGCCAATGCGTCGAAACTGCCGACCCCCGCGCAGTTGCTTGGCGGTTCCACCCCCAATTTCGTTTTTACCACAGGCGTCCGTGTCCTGCCTGTGGATACGGAAGGCGATCCGGTCTATCCCGACTTTACGGGCTATCTCGCCAACGCTGAACGGCCAGATGCCGTTGCCTTTGACGATGCCGTAATGCCCGTTATTACCGTGTATGGCACTCCCTACGAAATGGGTCAGTATTACGGGCAGTTGTTGGCCGGCGATATCAAGGACTTTATTCCCGCCTTCCTGACAGCCTATCAGGACAGCACAGGCGCCGCAGAGGCTGATCTGGCGGACATGTGGGATGCAGTGCAACCGGCACTGGATAGCCGTATCCTTGATGAAATTGAAGGCATTGCCGAGGCGGCGGAAATTGATCTGGGCATGCTGCAGATGGCCCATGCGGCGGCGATCTACAGCGGCGGGCTCTGGGATGCCTCCGCCACCATGGCCTACGGCGAGTTGCTTGACAGCGACTGGAGCGCGGGGCACGGCGTCTCCCTGAACAGCGAGATAGGACGCACGTTGAGCGATCATCTTTGTGCTGTTCTGTATGTTCCCAATAAAGGGGCGCCACACACGGTGTTTACCTATGCGGGGCTCGCATTCGGGTATACCGGGATTAACCTGGGTGCCATTTCGACGAGCGAAGTGCCTGATCCCGCGGCTCCCGCGGGCAACGGCAATGCCATGCCGCTGATGCGTTCCATACTGTATGATGCCTTCAGCCTGAGGGATGCCATCGGGCTCGCGGAAGAAAACCCGCCCTTGAATACGGCGCTCATTTTCGGAGACGGGCGGAATGAAGTTCGCGGCGCACGAATCTGGACCGATAATCTGGGTATCAAACTTCCGATACGCTATGACCTGTCTGAGGACGACTTCTCGTTGAGTACCCCCGGTATCGTGTACGATAGCAGTCCCGACCAACGCACACAATTGCGTGGCGCCTTAAGTGCCATTGTGGAGGGCTTCACCCTCGAAAATCTCCTCGTTGACATCATCAATGTCGCCCCCTTCGCGCAAGAGAACAAAAACATTCTCAATGTCGGCTATGATTCTTACCCCCTCGACATCTACGTAAATAAAGCACAAGGCGATCAAGACGCGAATCTTACCGATACGGTGAACTTCAACATGCAGTCCCTGCTTCCATAAACAGGCACCTTTGCGCAATTACACCGCGGGCCGGCGAAATCCTCGGATTCCCGGCCCGCTCTTTTTATCAGAAAGATGTTTCATCCAAATCGGGCAGCGGGATTTTAAATATCTGAATAAAGTCCTGCCCTGCATAATTTTTAACATGGCGCCCCTGATTATCATACGTCTTGACCGGACAGTTATAGGCGACCCATTTTCCATCAGGAGAAATTACCGGAGCATGGCGGTCTTTGCCGTCACCGTGTAGGGTTAAAAACAACGACTTTCCATAAGCGGGCCCCTCTTTAACCCAGGTAACCACGATGCCATTGTCGGAAATACTCAAAACGGCATTGCCGGAGGGAAGCCAGCGCAGCCCCGCTTCCGTTCCGTGCTCCAAAAAAGTCACCTGACGGGGACGCATTTCCGGAATATCCGAACGGTCCGAACCCGATGCGGCAATGACAAATAACTGTGTCCTGTCCGCTTTATCTTTGCCATAATAGGCGATCCGCGTGCCATCGGGCGCTCCCCGGACGATGCCGCCCGCCCAGTCATGGGTCAGCCGTCGA
>Ga0123335_1002931_pt1 | contig 24562 bp, 23 predicted proteins | sample BiotimSIPDNA_2_FD_89707 | JGI IMG/M metagenome (GOLD analysis project Ga0123335, IMG submission 89707) | Anaerobic biogas reactor microbial communites from Washington, USA - Biogas_R2 time_0 SIP DNA | ecosystem: Engineered > Bioreactor > Anaerobic > Unclassified | place: Washington, USA...
TTATGCTACAGTTTGGTCATCTATGAACTAATAAAAATTAATACTTTTTCCCGGGGATGACACCCCGGGTTTTTTTTAGCAATTTTAAATAAATACTGTAAATTTGGTCTTGCATATTCATAAGCAGTAATATATAATTCATTAGAAAATAACGCATGCCGGTGAATTTTTGCATGTTGCGTAAAACGTTGTGCATAAAGCTGAAACCGGCAGAGGAAAAAACGGAGGAATATAGAAAATGTCAGTTATTTCAATGAAACAACTATTAGAGGCCGGAGTTCATTTCGGCCACCAGACAAGAAGATGGAATCCTAAAATGTCTGAATTTATCTTCACGGAAAGAAACGGAATCCACATTATTGATCTTCAGAAAACCGTAAAACAAATAGAGCAAGCTTATGATTTTATAAAGAATATTGTTCTTAGCGGTGGAGAAGTATTATTTGTAGGAACCAAAAAACAAGCTCAGGAATGTGTTGAAGAAGAAGCTATAAGATGCGGTATGTTCTACATCAATACAAGATGGCTTGGAGGTACCTTGACAAATTACAAAACAATGGAAAAAAGGATTTCATATCTTAAAAAACTTCATGAGATGGAGACAAACGGTACTTTTGAATCTCTTCCGAAGAAAGAAGTAATCAAACTGAAAGCTGAAATGGATAAGCTTGATAAGAATCTTGGCGGAATTAAGGATATGCATGGGATACCCAATGTGCTTTTCGTTGTAGATCCTAAAAAAGAAAGAAATGCTGTTCTTGAAGCAAGAAAACTTGGTATTCCTGTTGTAGCAATTATTGATACAAACTGTGATCCTGACGAAGTTGATTATGTAATTCCCGGAAATGATGATGCAATAAGAGCTGTAAAACTTATAACAAGCGTAATTGCAAATTCTGTAATTGAAGCAAATCAAGGCGAATCTTTCTCAGTTGAAGATGAAGAGGAGATAGACATGACTCAACTTACAGAAGAACAGCTTTTAAAGATTAAACTTGATGAAAAAAAAGCTGATGATGCAAAAAAGGAACTGGAAAAAGCAGCAAAAAAAGCTGATGCTGAAGAAGTAGAAGCAGAATAATTCAGGAGGTAATACAATGATTAGTGCAAATGCAGTTAAAGAGCTTCGTGAAAAAACCGGAGTCGGTATGATGGAATGTAAAAAAGCCCTTGTTGAAGCAAATGGTAATTTTGATAAAGCTGTTGATATCTTAAGAGAGAGAGGTCTGGCTAATGCTCAGAAGAAATCCGGAAGAATCGCTGCTGAAGGTATTGTAGGATCATATATTCATGGCGGTGGAAGAATAGGAGTTCTTGTAGAAGTAAATATTGAGACAGATTTTGCAGCAAAGAATGAAGATTTTCAAGCATATGTAAAGGATATTGCAATGCAGATAGCGGCTTCAAAACCGGAATTTGTAAGAAGAGATGAAGTTCCAGCAGATGTTATTGAAAAAGAAAAATCAATTCTTAGAACGCAAGCATTAAATGAAGGAAAACCAGAAAAAGTTGTTGATAAGATGGTTGAAGGGCGTATTGATAAGTATTACAAGCAAGTATGCCTTATGGACCAAGCATATATCAGAAATCCAGATATAAGTGTTCAGGAGATGACAAATGGAATTATCGCTAAAATTGGAGAAAACATTTCGGTAAGAAGATTTACTCGATATGAAATGGGTGAAGGATTGAAAAAAAGAGAAGAGAATTTTGCTGATGAAGTAGCAAAACAAATTAATAAGTAATAATTAAAGGGCACTAAATGTGCCTTTTATTTTGGAGATTAATATGAATTACAAAAGGATACTAATAAAGCTGAGCGGAGAAGTTTTTTCCGGAACAAATGGTGCAAACATAGATATGCAGATGCTGATGCAGATAGCTTCAGCTTTAAAAATACTGAAAGATGATGGTAAAGAGATCGCAATAGTCGTGGGTGCAGGTAATTTTGTAAGAGGAAGAGATATAAAAGATGTTGTCAGATCGCGAGCAGATTCTATGGGTATGCTAGCAACAATAATAAACAGTATAGCATTAAAAGATGCTCTTGAAAAAACTGGGTTGGATTCAGAGGTTTATTCTGCTGTTCTTATGAGTGAGATCTGCAAAACATATAGAAGAGATGATGCAGTGCGAGATTTAAAAAATGGTATTATTACAATACTGGCTGCAGGTACTGGAAATCCATACTTTTCAACAGATATGGCAGCTGCTTTACGTGGTATAGAAATAAATGCTGATGTTATACTTTTTGCTAAAAATGTTGATGGAGTTTATGACAAAGATCCAAATAAATATGATGATGCAGTCAAATATGACAAAGTAACGTATTCGACAATTTTATCCAGACAACTAAGTGTAATTGATATGGCTGCAGCTGTTTTGTGTGATGAGTTCTCAATGAGATCAGTTTTATTTGCACTCAAAAAACCAATGAATATTGTTGAAGCTGGAAAAGGTGGAAATATAGGAACCATTATTGAAAAATAGTCTCATATTGTGTAGAATGTATTTATCTAATTAAACGAGAAGGAGTTATTGTTATGATTAATAAAGATGAATACAGTAAAACTACCGAAATGATGTCTCAGGCAATTGATGCATTCAGCGAACATATCTCCACTATAAGAGCAGGAAGAGCAAATCCTTCTGTTCTTAATAATATTTATGTAGATTATTATGGACAGAAAACCCCATTAAATCAAATTGGAAATGTTTCATCGCCAGAACCAAGATTACTGGTTATTCAGCCTTGGGATGCAAGTATTATAAAAATGATTGAAAAAGCTATATTAGCTTCTGATCTTGGTATTAATCCACAAAATGATGGAAGGGTAATTCGTCTTGTATTTCCCGTTTTATCACAGGAAAGAAGAAATGAATTAGTAAAAAAAGTCAAGACATATGGCGAAGAAGCAAAAGTAAAAATAAGAAACATTCGCAGAGATGATATAGAAAAGTATAAAAAGCAGAAAAAGGACTCTGTTATAACTGAAGATGATTATGCAATTATAGAAAAAGATATACAGAATCTTACTGATGAAAATATAACAAAAATTGATGATATAGTTAAAAGTAAGACTGATGAGATAATGGAAGTTTAATATCTCATACTGAAACGGAGAATTTATCGCTACATGCATTTACCTCAACATATCGCCATAATTATGGACGGGAACGGAAGATGGGCAAAACAAAAGAAAATGCCTGTAAGTTACGGACATAAGTGTGGTGCTGACGCGATTCAGAATTTAATAGAGGAAAGTGATAAGCTGGGAATAAAGTATATTACAGCTTATACTTTTTCTACAGAAAATTGGAAACGTCCTAAGAGTGAAGTAACTTATTTAATGAATCTGCTTCAGGAGTTTTTAAATGATACTTCCGGGCGTTTGGATAAATCAAATATTCGTATTAAATTCATCGGTTCCAAAGACAAGCTGAAAAAGACAATGATAAAGAGCATGGAAAGAATCGAATATATATCCAAGCATAAAACTGGCCTGACTTTTATAATAGCTTTGAATTATGGAGCAAGACAGGAAATTACAGAAGCAGTTAAAAAAATCAGTGTTGATGTGAAAGAAGGTATTTTAGATATTTCACAGATAAATGAGGAACTTATAAGCAGCTATTTATACACAAAAGATATACCAGATCCAGACCTTATAATTAGGCCAAGTGGTGAAAAGCGGTTATCAAATTTCCTGTTATATCAGGCATCATACTCGGAATTGTGGTATTCGGATATATTGTGGCCTGATTTTAATATTGAACATTTAAAGGAAGCTATAGTCGAATATAACAACAGGAAAAGACGTTTTGGAGGCAGAGCAGATGAAAGCTAGAATAATAAGCAGTTTGCTTGCATTATTACTATTAGTATATATTTATATATTCCCTGGCTTACCTGTATATATCTTACTTTTTTTTATTTCCGCACTTATGTTTTATGAGTTCTTACATGTCACTAACGAAAAGCTGACTTTAGGATATTACATAATATGCTCATTGTTTACCTTAATGTATTATGCTAACCTGTATCTTACTATCGGATTGTCAATTATTCCGCAGGAGTATCTGTACACATTAAATATACTTCTCACTGTCTTTTTTGCTTTAACTGTTCTTGTGGCATCTATGTTTTATAAAATAAAGACTTTTAAAGAAGTAGCATATACAATATTTGGCTATATATATACTGTAATTTTACTTTCCTTCATTATTCTCATACTTAAAATGGAGAAAGGCGGATTACTGTTTGTATATGTATGGCTGGGTGCTCTTGGTTGTGATCTTTGGGCTTTTCTGATTGGAAGGAGTTTCGGTAAGATAAAAATCATTAAGGATGTCAGTCCGAACAAGACTGTTGAAGGATCTATAGGAGGAGCAGTAGGATCTATTGTAATGATAACAGCTTATACAATTATAATTAATCTTTTTTATGATGCAGGTATTCCTTGGTATGTTTTGGTGGCTTTATATATTCCATGCGGATTATTCAGTCAGTTCGGAGATTGGTGTGCATCATACATTAAGAGACAATTTAATGTAAAGGATTTTGGGAAGATAATGCCTGGTCATGGAGGAGCACTGGACAGGCTTGATTCCATATTATTCATTTTACCAAGTGTATATGCTGTTTTCCTGTTGGCAGGTCTACAATGATGAATATTCTTATTTTAGGAGTTACAGGTTCAATAGGTGAAAATACAGTTAAAGTCTGTAAGGATATTGGATACAAAATAGTTGGAGTTACCTGTCGGTCAAGTTATACGAAACTTGCTGATATTATTACAAAATATAAACTCAATGATGACTTAAGGTATATAGGTATTTCTGATTTTGATAGTTACAATAGATTTAGTTTACTTGGATTAAATCTGAAAGCAAAGATTTTTGCAGGTGAAAAAGCAAATATACAATGCATACAAAGCATGCAATATGATGTGATTGTTAACTCGCTTGTTGGAAGCAGTGGAATCGAGCCTTCATATTATGCTGTATCAAACTGTAAAAGGCTTGCTTTGGCAAACAAAGAAACGATAGTTGCAGCTGGTGAAATTATTCTGAATAAAGCTAAATTAAATTCATGTCAGGTTATTCCAATTGATTCAGAACATGGTGCAATTCTGCAATGTATGGAAAACAATCCGATAAAGAGAGTATACATAACTGCAAGCGGAGGACCGTTCTGGAAATTTGATAAAGATGAGTTGTCAAAAGTAAGTGTAGAACAGGCACTAAATCACCCGAACTGGAAAATGGGAACAAAAATTACAATTGACAGTGCAACTATGATGAATAAAGGATTTGAAGTCATTGAAGCATCAAAACTGTATAATTTGTCAGATGAAAAAATAAATGTGCTTATTCATCCACAAAGCATAATACATTCCATGATTGAGTTTTATGATAACAGTATAAAAGCGCAGCTTAGTACATGCGACATGAAATTGCACATTCAGTATGCTTTAACATATCCTGAACGGTTTATGAATGCATATGAAGAATTAGATCTTACAAAGGATGTCTTAAATTTCTACAAACCTGATTTAAACAGATTCAAATGTCTTAAACTAGCATATAATGCCGTAAGAGAAGGAAATTCACTTGGTACAGTTATAAATGCTGTTAACGATATATGTGTTGAATCCTTTTTAAATGGGAAAATTGCTTTCACGGATATTGGAGATATAATTGAAAAAGTTATGGAAAAACATAATAATATAAAAGCCCATAGTATTGAGGAAGTTTTAATAATAGATAATTGGGCAAAATCTAAAGCTAAAGAGATGGAGGCACACATATGAGCACTTTTGTCAGTATATTGATTGCATTATTAGCACTTAGCATAATTATTATAGTACATGAGACAGGTCATTTCCTTGCAGCAAAAGCTTCTGGAATAAAAGTACTGGAATTCGGTCTTTTTATGGGCCCTAAAATTTTCAGTAAAACTATAAAAGGCACTGTATACAGCATAAGAGCGATACCAATAGGCGGTTTTGTCGCAATGGAAGGAGAGGATGAGAATGTGATAAGCACTACATCATATTCATCCGCAAAACCATACAAAAAAATACTTGTGTCGATCACAGGTCCCTTTTTTAATATAATTTTTGCTTTCCTGATTCTAGCAATACTCTTTAGCTTTACTGGTTATGCTTTAGATACAAATACAATAATAGAGCCTGACGGACCATTATATACTGCAGGCCTGGTGGATGGAGATAGAATAATATCTGTAGATAATAAAAGAGTAAAAGATCCATCAGATATCACTATGATTCTTTATCCGATTAAAGAGATTGAGCCTATAACGGTAGTATATGAGAGAGATGGCATAAAAAAAACTGTGTCTGTTCTACCTGTAAAACTAGGTGGAAAACGTATAATGCTTGACATTTCCACTCAGAGCTCTAACACTGTCGTTGCAGACATAGATGAAGTATCAAACGGATATAAAGCTGGTTTGAGGATAAATGATAAAATTACTCACATAAATGGAAATATGGTGAATTCACTTAAAGAATTAAGCGAACAGGTCACATTAAACGGTCTAGGTCCTATTGAAGTACGTGTATTAAGAGGAACAGAGGAACTATCCTTTGTTTTTGAAACTATAGAATCAGAATCAATGGAATATCTTGACTTGGGAATCTATTATTATAGTACTGATATAAATATCTTTCAGGCCGTTAAACACGCTGTCCTTTACTCTTTTTCAGTCGTTAAGACAGTTATAGTATCGATAGTATGGCTTATAACAGGAATTGTAAGTTTATCAGAAATGATGGGACCAGTAGGAATTATATCAACAATTGGAGAACAGATAAAGCAACCGACATTTGTGCTTTTTATTTTAAATCTTGTTAATATGATGGCATTTATTTCTATAAATCTCGGAGTTATGAATCTTATTCCTTTTCCTGCTCTTGATGGTTCAAAGATAGTAATACATTCCATTGAATGGATAATTGGTAAACCATTTAATCAAGACAAAATGAAATATGTAACAATTGCAGGTTTCGTTTTACTTGTCTTGTTGCTTGTATTTACAACTTTCAATGATATTGTCAGGATAATTAAATGAGAACTTTTAATGAAAAGAGAAAAGATAAGAAATTAATAAGGATAGGTGATATCACAATAGGAGGGAAGAATGATATCGCTATTCAATCCATGACAAATACAGATACAAGAAACCTGAATGCAACCATTAATCAAATTGCTGAACTAAAAGACCAAGGATGTGATATCGTTAGAATATCAGTTTTTGACAAAGAATGCATTCAGAATATACCACTGATAAAAAAAGCTGTTAAAATACCGCTTGTTGCAGATATTCATTACGACTATACGCTTGCTATAGAAAGCATAAAAAATGGTATTGATAAAATCAGGATAAATCCAGGTAATATAACTGATAAAGATCATATCAGAGCAATTTTGAATAATGCTAGAGAATATGATGTACCAATCAGAATAGGAGTAAACACTGGATCTTTACCTGAACATTTATACAAGATTTATAACGGTCCAACGCCTGATGCTGTGTTACATGCTGTAAAAGATCAGGTAGAGATGTTTGAGAAATATAATTTTGATAATATAGTTATTGCTGCAAAATCCTCTGATGCGATGGAGACTGTACAAATATACAGGCTTCTTAATAAATTTTTTGATTATCCATTGCATGTGGGTGTGACAGAAGCAGGAACTTTGATAAAGGGAGCTGTTAAGTCTTCTATCGCTTTATCTATTCTTCTTGATGAGGGAATTGCTGATACTATACGGATATCTTTAACAGATGACCCCGTTAAAGAAATATCAGTTGCCAAAGATATTCTTAGTTTTATGGGCATAAAAAAGTATGGAGTCAATATTATAAGCTGTCCGACATGCGGTAGAACAAAAATTGATATAATCAGGCTTGTTTCAGAAATAGAACGCAGAACAAAAAATATTAAAAAGAATATTGATATTGCTGTTATGGGATGTGCAGTGAATGGAATAAATGAAGCTAAATATGCTGACATAGGCATTGCAGGCGGTGATAAAAAAGCAGTTTTATTTAAGAAAGGTAAAAAAATTAGGACTGTAAAAGAAGACGAAATTATTGATGAACTGCTTAATGAGATTGAAAAATGTTGAATGAAGACTTTGAAATTACTAAATTCAGATATGAGAAGGATAATCAAATCCTCTATATAGAATTATCTGTAAAGAGATATATATTTTTTAAAGAAGAAAAGATAATAATAAGCAAGATCAGGGATATGTATAAATTAGGAAATTCCTTTTCTGATATTATTTTAGAAATTAATCAGGCTCTAGTTGAAAGCGATAATATAAACGAGTATTTGAATGATATATATGAAAATCTTTTTAATGAATTCCAATATCTTATCTTGTATAAAAGTATTATGGATTTAGATTCAAAAGGTGATGTGGCATATATTTCTATGCCATATGAAGTAAGTAAAATTTCTGATATATCATTAATTAATGCATATCTTTCTAAGTGTTCCAAGCGCTTGGGTAATATAGTAAAATTCTATATAAAAACAGTTGATAATGAGAATGCAGTTAAAATAAGAGATACATCCTTTGATAGTATTCAGAATGAGAAACCATCTATAGTTTTACCTGATATTGAAGATGATTATAATGAACATACAGAAGAAAAAAAAGTAACTCGTATATGTGAACTTGACAGCAATTCATATAAAGTATCGATAGAAGGTACCATAAATTATGTTAAGGAATATAAATCGGAAAAAGTATATTTGTTTGAATTTGGACTAAATGATTTAAGCGGATCAATTGTATGTAAAAAATTCTTTAATAGAGATGACTCAAAAATAGAAAAATATATGGAAATAATTGACGAAAATAAATATGTCAGCGTTTCAGGAAAACATCAGATAGAGAAAAATTCAACTAAGTATTTTATAAACGCAGACAGAGTGTCGGAAATAAAATTAAGTAATCGGACTGATAAATCCAAAGTAAAAAGAGTTGAAATGAATATTGATACCGATATTGTAAATGCTGATTTGCTTCTTGAGTGCTTGCTCAAATGGAAACATGAAGCTTTTGGTATAATGCCTAAGGAAAATATTAATTCCTTTATTGAAATCTATAAAAAGAATCTTTTTAACAAACATAAGCTGAAAATGATTTTTGGAACAACTGTAAATGTCCTTATGGATGATCATAGTGCAATATTTAATCCTAATAAAACACATATTACTGAAAACATATGTTCGGGTAATATTGAGAAAGAAAATATATTTATTACTGATATATGTTATCAACAGGTAAAAAGAACAGAAGTATTCAAGAAGAATGACTATATAGGAATAAGGAATTTTTGTGATCATAAAGCTCTATATGTTTTTTCTGAAGCTGCTGATGATGATGCTTCATCAGTAATCGCTAAAAGTGGAATTACAGTAATAAATGTAAAAAAAGTTTTTGAAATACTTGAAAAAAAAACGTTCACCATCAGTACACTTATGCTTAAGTTGAATGCATCCATAGAAGATATAACAAGTGCGTCGTACAGCGCTTATAATATTTTAAGAAAAATGTTTGAAACATATGAGGATATATGTATTAGCATAGCAAATTACAATATTCAGAATGAGAATCTGAACGTGTATCCTGTTTCACTTACCGTAATGAATCCGGATGGTTTAAAAAATCTATACAAGATATTAACAAAAAGAAATTGTATTTGGAAAATCGTTCCAAGAAGCTATCTAGAAGCACACAGGTATGGTTTACTTATAGGTTCCTCAGATTCCGAAGGTGAGCTATATTCAATGCTTTTTAACAATACTGATACTGAAACAATATACTCAAAAGCAGTTTTTTATGATTATATAAACCTCTTATCTGACAGACATGCTGAATTATTAAAAGAATCAAAAAGAATTAAGTCAATGAATGAATTTAGGAATTTTAATAAATTCCTGTATAAATGTGCAACTGAATGCAATATTGTTCCTATCGCTACATGTTTTTCAAAAGATGTTTCAAAAAGGGAACTTATGACTACAAATGAAATGATATCGGAATTTTCTTATCTTGACAATGAAACAGCTAAAAAAGTAGTTGTTGATAATACGAGACGGTTAAATATGGAAATAGAAAATGTTTCTCCTATATCAAAAGCTGTTAATCTTGATGATCTCGTAAGCAGCGCATATCTTTCAAATATAGATGATTCGTCAGATTCATATAAAAAAGAAATTTCAATGGTATCTTCAGAAAAAATTGCTGGAATAATACTTCTTATAAAGGAACTGATTGATACTCTAAGAAGAAAAGAAATTCTTTTTCAAGTTGAATCTGTCCAGACTCCATACATTTTAAGTAAACTCCTTAAAGATGAAAGTTATATTAATCTTCATACTGATGATTTTAAGATACATATACAAAGTGACATGCTTGAGGAGACATTTGATATTATAAAAGATATATGTAAAAATTATCAACCTTTTTTTGTTAAGTATGATAGGTATTCGGCAGTGCATCTATTACCTTTAGGATATACCATTTATGATTTTTCTCCAATGATATTGAAGGGAAACGAAATGGTTACACAATATAAAGATGAAGTATTAAAAGAATTCTTTTCAACTATATTCATACAGCCGGATCTTGATCTTTTAATGATTAAGAACCTTATGCATTTAACAAATGATTATCCCTCAGAGGATCAATTAGATAAAAGTACATATGAAAATATTGATTTATGTACTTCAGATAATAAGACCATAGATGTAATAAACATGATTAAACCTGCATCAAATAATGAATTTGTCAGATGCATGGGATTAATCTATGGTAAGGGAACGTGGTATGACAATGCTGAAAACCTGATACATGAGAAACTCGCAGAGATATACGATGTTATTTGCTTTAAATATGAATTTCAGGATGAATTAAAGAATAATGAGATGTACAAAGAATCAAAGAGAAAAATAAAAGAATGCATAACATACGAAGAAGCACTAGTGCATTCAAAGAATTTAACAATATTAAAATGGTACAGTGATAATTATCCAAAACAATTCAGACTTGAATACATAAACAGATATAGGGATTTATCAAAATTCAGCAGTGAGTTTGTAATCAAAAAATCTGATGTCTCGATTTCTTTAAAAGATAGATATATACACGATGATTCTATGCAAACAATCACAGAGCCACTTGATACCATAACTTATATAAATGACGAAATGCTCGATAATATTATTTCTAACAGACCTTATTCCAGTATTGATGATTTTGCAATAAAGAATTCTATAGATGATGATTTATTAAGAAAAATAAAAAATGATGGGTATCTTGATAGTCTTAATAAAACAGACCAGATAGATATTATGACTATGTTTGAATAGAGAAATGAAATGATGATAACCAAGTTAATTATTAAATGCATTAGATGAAAAAAAGTTGACAAAAAAAATCATATGTGTTAAAGTTTGATAGTACAAAAGAGTGGCTCGCCACTCTTTAATTTATGATAAGGAGAAACATGACTAAAAGCATAGCAAAGCAAGCAATGGAAATAGCGACAAAGCATGCTTTCAAATGGAATATTGAAGTGCTTGATACAGAATTTGTAAAAGAAGGTTCTGAAAGATTTTTAAGGATATACTTATACAAACCTGAAGGTATTTCCATTGACGATTGCGAAATCGTACACAGAGCAATTGATGAAGAAATAGATATGCTTGATATAAAAGAGTCATATTACTTGGAAGTGAGTTCTTTGGGTTATGACAAAAATCTTAGAACGGACAGAGAATTTGAAATATTCAATAATACTAAAGTTTCAGTCCAATTATATAAACCAATGGAAAAAGAAAAGAAGTTTGAAGGAATTTTAATAAAAAGAGATCAGAATACAACTGTTTTAAAAATTGAAAATTCTGAAATCATTTTTGAAAATAAAGATATCGCAAAGATAACCCGTGTTTTTGAATAATAAGGAGGATTAGAATGAGAAAAGAACCAATATCAGATTTAAGACAAAATACAGATTTAATTGATGCTATAAAGCAAATCGAGAGAGAAAGAGGAATAGATGGGAAGACTTTAATAGAAGCCATCGAAGCTGCATTAGCTTCTGCATATAAAAAGCATACTAAATCAGAACAGAACATTGAAGTTAATATGGATGTAAACACTGGTGAAGTTAAACTTTTCAAAATTAAAAACATAGTAGATGAAATAGTTGATGAAGAGAATGATATGTTAATTGAAGATGCACGTCAGTATGCAGATGTTGAAGTTGGATATTGCTTAAAGTTTGAAGAAGAAATGCTGCCAAGAGAATTTGGACGTATTGCAGCTCAAACAGCAAAGCAGGTTATATTACAAAGGATAAAGGATGCCGAGAGAGTTAAAATTCTTGATATTTATGAAAATAAGCTTAAAGAGATTGTTAATGGAGTAGTAAGAAGACTGGAGAATGATACAGTATATCTTGATCTTGGAAACACAGAAGCAATCCTTCCTAAAAAAGAGCAGGTACCAAGTGAACGATATGGTATCAACTTTAAATTTAAGGCTTTCGTATTTGATGTTAAGAAAACAAGTAAAGAACCTAAGATTTTTGTGTCCCGTACGCATCCTGATCTTGTTAAAAGACTATTTGAAATGGAAGTTCCAGAAATTCAAAGCGGAATTGTGGAAATAAAGGACATAGCACGTGAACCAGGAGCAAGAACAAAAATAGCAGTCTATTCATCAGACTCTAATGTTGATGCCACAGGAGCATGTATCGGGCACAAGGGAATTAGAGTTTCTAATGTTGTAGAAGAGCTTAGAGGAGAAAAAATCGATATTATTGAATGGAGCCCGAATCCTGCTCAATATATATCATCTGCCTTAAGTCCAGCTGATGTTTCTAGAGTTGATGTTATTGAAGTTGAAAACTCGGAAGGTAACAGGGAGATTAAAGCAAGAGTTACTGTACCTGACAATCAGTTATCACTTGCTATTGGTAAAGAAGGACAGAATGCGAGACTTGCAGCAAAACTTACCAATTGGAAAATTGATATAATTCCTGAATCAGAACTGAGAAGAATTATTGAAGAACAGCTTCTTTCAGACGATTCACTTATTAAGGAATCCAGACCAGTAAGCCAGCTTGACGCTCTGTACATTGAAAATGCAAATGAGAAGGATATTGATGAAGAGTAAGAAGATTCCGATGCGGATGTGTTTGTCATGTAGAATAATGAAACCTAAGAAAGAGTTAATCCGTATTGTCCTTTCAGAAGATAATAAAGCTTTAGTAGACTTGACTGGAAAGAGAAACGGACGAGGAGCATATATTTGTGATGATTTACAATGTCTTATCAAAGCTAGAAAAGCGAAAAGTATTGAAAGAACTTTTTCAATATTAATTGATGATAATATATATAATGACTTGGAGGAGTACATAAATCGAAAATAACAACATTTTAAAAATGATAGGATTGGCTGTAAGAGCCAGAGAAGCAACAACAGGAACTGCCATTTGCATTGATGATATTAAAAAAAACAGAATTAAGCTTTTATTTATTGCTTCTGACTGTTCAAATAATACAAGAGAAAAGGTAAAAGGCGCGATAGGAGATAGAAATATTGAAGTGATAGAAATATTTTCTAAAGGGCAATTAGGAAGCATTATTGGAAAAGATGAAATATCTGTTGTGGGAATAAAAGATTTTAATTTTGCAAAAGGTATTAGCGACAAGATAACCAAGGAGAACTAAATGGGGAAAAAAGTAAACGAGTTAGCAAAAGAGATAGACAAAAAAGCAAGTGAAGTACTAAGAAAATTAGAGCAAATGGGTGTTAACAGTAATGTCAATACTGTTTTAACAGATGAACAAGAACAGATGATTTATGATATTTACAGAATTAGAAATACATCTGCAAAACAGACTACTAAAACAGTAAGCGTTTCCTCAGGAGACACTTTGGTATCATCAAAAACAGTTGTCATTAAAGCTCCAGAAAAACAACAGGTTAAAGCAAAAAAAGATGCGGAAGATGAAAAACCTATGGTTGTTGTCGTGAAAACAACAAAAGGCGGTGAAACAAAGTCGACAATCAAACATTTAAAGCAGGAACCTGAAAAACATGAAGAACAAAAAAAGGAAGTTCCTCCAAAACCCCAAGAGAAAAAAGTTGTTGTAGTTAAAACTCCTGAAGTTACAGTTCCAAAAAAAGAAGTTATGGTTCAAGCACCTATTGAAGATAAAATTGAAGAACCTGTAGTTGAAAAGGCTCACATTGAAATCAAGACAGAAGTAATACCTGAAGTAAAGGCAGAAGCTGTCCTGTCGCAAAAGAATGAACAAAAATCTGTCGAACATATAAAATCTGATAAAGACAGGAATGCCCAAAGAGAAGAGAAAAAAGAAAAAACATATAATGAGCAGAAAGCTTATAAAGACAAGACTTTTATACCTAAAGAAAGAACGGATAAGCAGTATCCTCCAAGAGATAACAGAAATGATAAAGGAGGATATCAGCAAAGAGATACCAGAACAGACAGGCCTTATACGCCAAGATCTACAGACAAACCATATACACAAAGAACAACAGACAGACCATATACACCAAGAACAACAGACAGGCCATATACACCAAGACCTAATGACAAAAATCCAGGATATACACGTACTGATTCTTCTGGTGGATATAAACCTAGAACACCAGGGCAACCAGGACAATTCCAAGGCTATAACAAAGACAAAGACCAATCCTATGATAATAGGAACAGGCCTCCTTTCAAAAAACCTGGTGACAGAGATAAAACTGTAGAAGATACACGTCCAAGAATTGAAAAACCAAGAGTAATAAAAAAAGAATTTATTAAAAAAGACCAGGAAAAAGTATTAAACAAAGATACTAAGAAAGAAACTGCTGTTGCGAAATCAATAGCTTCAAAACAGACAAAGTATGAAAAAAGAGAAATAATTACTCCTAAAAGTGCGATTGATACTGTTATGCTTACAGATGATGAAATATTCAGCACATTCTATAGAGATAACGGCGCAAAAAAAAGAAGGAAAAAAAGAGAAGATATCCAACCTAAAATCGAGATTCTCAAATTCGTAAAACTCCCACCTGAAATGTCAGTTAAGGAATTTGCTGAAAAAATCAAAAAGACTGGGGCTGATGTATTATCTAAACTGCTGAGTATGGGATCTGATATCATGAGCATTAATGAAAATATTGATTTTGATACTGCTTCATTAATTGCAGACGAATTCGGCATAACGTGTGAAATGGAAAATGTTATGACCGAGGAAGATATCTTGTTTGATGATCAAGAAGACAACATGGAGAATCTTGAAGAGAGACCTCCTGTAGTAGTCGTTATGGGACATGTAGATCATGGAAAGACATCTCTATTGGATTATATTAAAAGTTCCAATGTTGTAGCAACGGAGGCTGGTAGAATTACGCAGCATATAGGTGCATACAGAGTTAAAATCAATGAAAGATACATTACATTTTTAGATACTCCTGGCCATGAAGCTTTTACTGCTATGAGAAAAAGAGGAGCTGATGTTACAGACATAGCAATTATAACTGTTGCCGCTGATGATGGAATTATGCCGCAGACTGTTGAAGCTATTAACCATGCTAAGGCAGCAAATGTAACTATAATAATTGCAATTAATAAAATTGATCTTCCTACTGCAAACCCAGACAGGGTAATGCAACAGCTTATGGAGCATAATCTTGTCGCAACAAAATTCGGAGGAGATACGGAGTGTATTCCGGTTTCAGCTAAAACAGGAGAAGGAATAGATACTCTTTTAGACACTATACTATTGTCTGCAGATATTCTTGAATTAAAATCAGATCCGAACAAGCAGGCAAAAGGTATTGTTCTGGAGTCTCGTGTGGAAAAAGCAGGTACTGTCACGACTCTTCTTGTGCAGAGAGGAAGCCTGAAAAAGACTGATTATATTATATCAGGAACATCAGTAGGCCATATTAAAGCACTTTATGATGACAGGGGAAAAAATATTGATATAGCAGGACCATCAATGCCAGTAGAAATCCTTGGGTTAGACATGCCTCCTGAAGCTGGAGAGATATTCTATGCAGTTAATGATGAAAGAACAGCAAAAACTTTGGCTGAAAGAAGAAAATTCGAAAGACAAGTAGCTAAAACTTCACATAAACTTACGACTCTAGATGATCTGTTTGAACAGATTAAGTCAGGAAATGTTAAAGACCTTAATATTATCGTAAAAGCAGATGTACAGGGTTCTGTAGAAGCTATTACAGATTCATTTAAAAAACTTTCCACTGACGAAGTAAAAGTGCATATCATACATGGAGCAGTAGGAACTATAACTGAAACGGATGTATCTCTGGCTGAAGTATCGAATTCAATTATAGTCGGATTTAATGTAAGACCTTTAGGCAATGTAGTAGAAATAGCTAAGAATGCTTCAGTTGACATAAGGCTATACAGCATAATATATGATGCTATTGAGGATGTTAAGAATGCAATGGCTGGAATGCTGGACCCTAAAACTAAAGAGGTCGTTTATGGTCATGCACAGGTAAGAGACACCTTTAAGATAACTGGAATCGGAACTGTTGCAGGCTGCATGGTACTAGATGGCAAGATAATCAGAAATACTAATATAAGGCTTGTACGTGATGGTATAACAATTTTTGATGGTGCATTAAGCTCACTCAAGAGATTCAAAGAAGATGTTAAAGAGGTAGCTGCAGGTTATGAATGTGGTATGTCAATTGAAAAATTCAATGACATAAAAGTTAATGATATAATCGAGTGCTATAAAATCGAGGTGATTAAAGAGTGAAGGAAAAAAGAGTTGAACGGCTGAATAATGAATTTAAAAGGGAAATATCATCCATTCTTTCAGAAGAGATTAAAGATCCAAGACTTACTGCTATTGTTTCCATTGTCAATGTAAATATTACGAATGATCTTTCATATGCTGATATACATGTAAGTATGTTAGGAGATGAAAAACAAAAAAAAGACAGTCTTGCTGCTATTATAAATTCAGCAGGTTATATTCGGAAATTGCTTGGACAAAGAATGATGATCAGATACATCCCTCAATTAAGATTTAAGTATAATGACTATATAGAACAAGGTATAAGGATAAGTAAACTGATTGATGAAGTTAACAAAGATAGCAAATCAACTGAATGAAGATATCAGTAAATATGATAATTTTCTGATTTTACCGCATGTTATGGCAGACGGAGATGCTGTAGGCTGCTGTATTGCAATGGCTAGATATATAAAATCAAGAGGAAAAAAAGCTTTAATGGTAATGGAGGAGAAAGTTCCTTATATCTATTCTTTCATGGAAAATTCTTGCGATATAGAAATTTATACACCAGCAAAAACATATAATTATGACATATGTATTGCGATTGATACGGGCGATATAAAAAGATTAGGTAAAAGAAAAATTTTATTTGAAAATCATATTTCATATAATATTGATCATCACAAGACTAATGATGGTTATGCTGTATATAATTATGTAAATGAGGATGTTTCATCTTCAGGAGAAATAGTATATGAAATTTTCCAAAAGATGAAAGCATCGCTCGACCATGATATAGCTCAAGCTCTTTATGTAGCAATAGCTACAGATACAGGAGGATTCAGATATCAGAATACCAATAAGAAAAGCTTTATAATATCTGCAAGGCTTATGGATTACGAGCTTAACATCGAGAAAATATCTGAATGGGTATTTGAACGTACCAATATGAACAAACTACATCTTTTTGAGAACACTATACAGAATATAAGATTTCATTGTAATAACAGAGTTGCTGTATCAACCTTAAGAACCAGCGAGTACATGCATCTTGATGTTACTGATGAGGATTTTGAGGGTCTTGTAAACATTGTAAAAAATATTGAGGGAGTAGAAATAGGAATATTTCTAAGAGAAAGACCTGATAAAAAGGAAGTTAAAGGGAGTCTTAGATCAAATACTGATAATGTAGATGTATCTCTAATTGCGAAAGCTCATGGTGGCGGCGGGCATGCAAGAGCTGCTGGGCTAATCAGCAGTAAGAGCATCGATGCTGTTTATACAGGAATCATACGAAGCCTTAATGAAGTATATAAATGTACGGAATAATCAATCTTTTTAAAGAAAAGGGAATAACCTCCTTTAAGCAGATAAATATGCTTAAAAAAATTTTTCCAGATGTCAAAATCGGTCATACAGGTACTCTCGATCCAATTGCAGACGGAGTACTGATAGTATGCATTGGAAAAGCGACAAGATTAGCTGACTATATTCAGGCTCAAAAAAAGATATATAAAGCAGAGATGATTTTAGGCTTATCTACAGATTCATATGATATAACAGGAAAAGTATTAAATTGTGTTGCATCTGATAATGTTGCTAATCATGAAATTGAAATTGCAATAAATTCATTTATTGGGAAACAGTCACAAAGGCCACCGATATTTTCTGCAAAAAAAGTAAATGGCATGAAATTATATGAATATGCTATAAAAGAAAAGCCAGTTGAAATAAGAGAATCATATATTGAGATAATACATATTAACAGCATTCAAATAGATAATACTTCATATAATGGTATACCTATGAAAAGACTATCGTTCGAAGTAGAGTGTTCAAAGGGAACATATATCAGGAGTTTGTGTCATGATATTGGTGAACAGTTGCAAAAAGGTGGAACTATGTCAGCCTTGACCAGAATGCAGGTCGGAAATTTTAAAGTTGCTGATAGTTATACCATTAATGAAATTATAAAGTCAAAATCTGAGGGAATAATTGAAAATATCTTTATCCCAATTGAAAATGCAATTAATCTTCCTTTCATTCGTTTAAATAGTCAAGATAAAAGAAAATATATTAATGGTGTTAAATTTGAAATCAGAATTGTTGCCGGAGACTATATAATTGAAGATATGGATGATAAGATAATAGGGATTGGCTCTGTGGATGAAAATTGTTTACTAAAGGGAAAGGTAATGTTGAATGAAGATTATTAGAAGTGATGAACAATATATATTCGAAGGCAGGAATGTCATAGCACTTGGGAATTTTGATGGTCTTCATATTGCTCACAAACAGCTTATATTGACGGCTGTAAGGATTGCAGAAGAGAATAATCTTAAGTCTGTTGTATATATTTTTGATTCACATCCAGTTACAGTGACAAGAAATACCCAGCCAAGGCTTATAACCGATTTTGAACAGAAAATTGAGATAATAAGCAGCCTTGGCGTAGACTACATCTATCTTCAGAAATTTGATACAGAATTTTCCATGTTAAAACCTGAAATTTTTATTAAGTATATCTTAAAAAGAAAATTATCTTGCGCTCATGCTGTTTCCGGGTTCGATTATAAATTTGGATATATGGCTCAAGGAGATACAGGGTTTTTAAAAGATTTCTGCATTAAAGAAAATATTAATGTCACAGTACTAGAAAGAATAGATTATCTTGGTGAACCGGTCAGCGCATCAAGAATAAGAAATCTGCTTGGACAAGGAGATATCCAATATGTCAATAATCTGTTAGGTAGAAAGTACCAGATAAGAGGAATAGTAGAGAAAGGTAAATCAATCGGGAGTTCAATAGGATTTCCCACTGCTAACATTTTACTTACAGAAGATATGCAGATACCAGCCTTCGGCGTATATCAGACTATTACGACTATTGATGACATAAAGTACAAGAGTATTACTAATATAGGTAATAATCCAACTGTTAATGACAAAAATACAGAGATAACTACATGTGAAACTCATCTGATTGATATATCAGAAATTAATTTATATGGAAAAAAAATATATGTTGATTTTATAAAAATGATAAGAAAAGAACAAAAATATCAGTCTCTCGAAATGCTTAAGAAAGCAATAACAGAAGATATTTCACTTGTTAAATCATATGATGAGTAGTATACTCTAAAATACATACTTATTATGTCTTGAATTCAGAAATGAGGTGAAAGAATGAAAAGTACTATAGCTTTTCCAAATTTATTCGGAGGATTTGAATTATCAGTAAACAGAGTTGCCTTTTCAATAGGCAGATTCGAAGTTTATTGGTATGGACTGCTTATTGCAATCGCAGTATGTCTTGCAGTCGTCCTTGTACTAATGGCAGCCAAAAAATATAATATTAATGAAGACGATTTACTAAATATATGTCTTATCGGTATTATTGTTGGGGTCATAAGCGCTAGATTGCTTTATGTTTTGGGACGTTTAGACCAGGAATGGACATTTGCAGATATTTTAAATGTCCGAGATGGAGGAATGTCTATATTCGGAGCTTTGATAGGTGGATTTATAGCTACTGCTATATATTGTAAAATTAAAAAGATTAATTTCTTAAAGCTAGCAGATTTGGTTGTGCCATATATTGCTTTAGCACAGGCTATTGGCAGATGGGGTAACTTCATTAACAAAGAAGCTTATGGCATACCTGTCAGACCAAGTAGCATTCTAAGCAGTCTGGCAATGACAAGCATGAAGATAGGTGGTAATGTTGCTGGTTCAATAGAAGAAGAGCTTTATAAGCTTGGATTGGTTGATGCTTCATTAGTAGCAAATGTCAATGGTAATACATTTGATTATATAGGAGTACATCCGACATTTTTCTATGAGTCGATACTTAATCTCTCATTATTCTTGATATTAATATTAGTGGCAAGAAACGGTAAATACTTTAATGGACGTTCATTATGTATTTATATGGCTTCTTATGGGTTGTACAGATTCTTCATAGAAGGAATCAGGATTGATCCTCTTTATCTATTTGATACAGGTATTAAACTTTCAAGATTAATTGCATTAATAAGTGCTATTTTCTTTGGTATTATGCTTATACTAATAACTATTCTCAGATCAAAAGATAAAAAGTTATTTATGAAAGCTTTGATTGATGAAGAGGAAATTCAGGTAGGTAAATCGGATTACAAAGATCTTCTTACTGATAAAGACACATATATACCTGATAATAACACAGAAATTGATACAACATCAAATGATGATAAGAAGATAGAAAAAGAGGATTCTGTTGACAAATAGAAAGTTAAAGCTATAATAAAACAAGTCGGGGTGTGGCTCAGTTTGGTAGAGTACTTGAATGGGGTTCAAGGGGTCGCAAGTTCGAATCTTGTCACTCCGACCAGACAAATCGATTATCTTTGGTAATCGATTTTTAAATGGAGGAATAATGAAATATTCAGTAAAAGAGTTGAAGGAACAAGCAATATCATTGGGATTTTCAAACGCATCAGAGTTGAACATCGCTTCATTAGTTTTTATGCCTGAAGTCAGACAGATGTGTAACTCTGACTTATGTCATAGTTTTAATAAAAACTGGATGTGTCCTCCGGCGATAGGAACACTTGAAAGCGCTGCAGAAAGGGTGAAAGAATATAATTTCGGCATGATTGTACAGACTACTGCAGTAATGGAAGATGAATTTGACTATGAGACAATACAATCAACAGAAAAAAAGCATAAAGATAACTTTTTTAAACTAATAACGGAACTAAAGAAAAATTATTCATATATTCTTCCTATGAGCGCAGGAACATGTTCTATATGCAGTAAATGTACCTATCCAGACCAGCCTTGCAGATTTCCAGATAAAGCAATAGGTTCAATGGAATCATATGGATTATGGGTAAGCAAGGTTTGCGAAATGTCATCTATTCCATATTATTATGGTAAAAATACACTGACATTCACAAGCTGTTATTTACTGAAGTAGGTATTGATTTGTTTTAGTAGAAATTATTTGAATTTAATACTACAAATATTGATAATTTAAATATTTACCTTTATTTTTATAAAAACTAATAATATAATAAGAGAAAAGTCATCTGACTTTCATTTAAGGGTCAATTACAAAAGAAAGCCTGGTATGCGAATGATAAACGAAATCGAACTTTTGGAGAATAACAAGATTTATATTGTAGGTAGCATTGCTTCTACACCGGTGTTCAATCATCAGATATATGGGGAGTCTTTTTATAACATAACTATTGAAGTTCAAAGACTCAGTAAACAGACTGATATGGTACCAGTATTGATTTCTGATCATCTTCTTGATATTAGTCTGCTAAGAATTGGAACAATAATTGAAATTAAAGGACAGGTAAGATCCTACAACAATCTTGACAAGACAGAAAAGAAAAGATTAGTTGTAAACATATTCGCAAGAGAAGCTAAAATTTTGGAATCAATTGAAGGTATAGATAGTTTTAATGATGCTTTTTTTGATTCATTCATATGTAAAGAACCAAATTTCCGAATCACACCTTTTGGCAGAGAAATATGTGATTTACTCATTGCAGTAAACAGAGCATATAAGAAAAGCGACTATATTCCATGTATTTGTTGGGGAAGAAACGCAAGATACTGTGAAAATATGCAAGTAGGAACTCGTCTTAAAATATGGGGAAGGTTTCAAAGCAGGCAATATGAAAAAAAGGATCAATATGGTAATATCATTACCAAAACAGCCTATGAAGTATCTGTTATAAAACTAGAAAAAGCAGAGGAAGATAAATGAGGATTAATTTAGATGATTGCATAAGTTTTGCTAAAGAGTCAGAGTTTGACAATATAGTTATAAAAGCAAGACAGGCTAATGAATTGCTAAAAAGCAGAAAAGGTAAAGGTTCAGATTTTTTAGGATGGATGGATTTACCAGATAAAATCACAGACGAAGAAATACAAAATATTACTGTTACAGCAAAAAAAATACAGATGCAGTCAGATGTACTTGTCGTAATAGGAATAGGAGGTTCTTATCTTGGTGCAAGAGCTGCTATAGAAGCTTTGACTGACACTTTAAATAAAAAAGGAACAGAAGTAATATATGTCGGGAATAACATAAGCGGAAAGTATGTAGAATCTGTACTTGAATATTTAAAAGATAAAGATTATTCCTTGAATGTTATAAGCAAATCAGGAACAACAACTGAACCAGCAATTGCATTTAGAATATTTAGAGAAGCACTATATGAAAAGTATCAAAATGAAGCAAAAAATAGGATTTACGTTACAACTGACAAAAAGACTGGATCTTTAAGAAAAATTTCTGATAAAGAGAATTACATAAGTTTCGAGATACCTTCTGATGTTGGAGGAAGATATAGCGTACTTACTCCATGCGGTCTGCTTCCTATTGCAGTAGCAGGTATTGATATTAAACAGATGGTTGACGGAGCTAGATATTCTTTAAATAACTGTGAAGAGATGTGTATACAGTACGCATCAGCAAGAAATTTAATGTATAGCTTAAATAAGACTATAGAGATTATGGTTAATTATGATCCATCATTGCATTATCTTACTGAATGGTGGAAACAGCTTTATGGGGAATCTGAAGGTAAAGAAAACAAAGGAATATTCCCAGCAGGTGTAGACAACACGACTGACCTTCATTCAATGGGACAATATATTCAAGAAGGAATAAGAAATATTTTTGAAACTGTTGTCTATTTAAAAGATGATATGTCATCAATATGTATACCAGATACGAATGATAATTCTGATGGACTTGATTACATTAAGAATAAACAACTTCAATATGTAAACAAAATGGCTATGAAAGGAACAAAGTTAGCTCATGTGAATGGTAATGTTCCTGTTATTTTTATTGAAATTGAGAAAATGGATGCATTTACATATGGCCAGATTGTATACTTCTTTGAAAAAGCATGTGGAATAAGCGGATACATTTTAGATGTAAATCCTTTTGATCAGCCAGGAGTTGAGGCATATAAAAAAAGCATGTTTAAATTATTAGGGAAACCGGGTTATTGAAATGAGTGACAATAAAATATCTGTTAAAAAGAAAAATACAGCTAGAACAAGAAAATTAAGTAACAAAGTTATTGTTATTATCTCTGTCATTGTACTATTCCTATTGTGCATTATAATTTCGATTTTAATCTTTTTTGACATGATGCATAATTCAATTTATGAAACACCTAGTCCTACTCCGAGCCAGAATATCGAAACAATTACACTTCCTCCTAGTGAGACAAGCTCACTGGAACCTACAGAATCAAATATACCTGATGATAAATTAAATTATGAACCAGAAGATGATATTGAATATCTTCTTTTATTTGGATTGGCTGATTATGATCTCGCTGATGTAATATGGATTGCTTTTATCAATTGGACAGATAATACAATAGATTTTTTGAGTATTCCAAGAGATACTTATCTTAGATATTCAGACAGACATAAACCTGAATACTGGAAAATTAATTCTTACTATAATAGTTACGTAAATGATGAATGGGTAAAAACTTCAGATTCGGCTTCATCAATGAATTTACTAGGTGCATGTGAAATACTCTTATCAATTGACATGGATAATTATGTTAGAATATCGTATGATACTGTTCAAAAAGTAGTAGATGCTATGGGCGGTATTGAATATGATGTTCCATTTGGAATGTATTATTATGACTTTACAGAAGGTCATGAATTAACAATAGAAA
>Ga0123335_1002933_pt1 | contig 24560 bp, 23 predicted proteins | sample BiotimSIPDNA_2_FD_89707 | JGI IMG/M metagenome (GOLD analysis project Ga0123335, IMG submission 89707) | Anaerobic biogas reactor microbial communites from Washington, USA - Biogas_R2 time_0 SIP DNA | ecosystem: Engineered > Bioreactor > Anaerobic > Unclassified | place: Washington, USA...
CATTTCAATGTAATATCAAATACAGCTAATAATCCACCAGAGTTTATAGATCCGCCCGATACCATTACAATAGCTCCAAATTCTACATTCACCTGGACTGTTTCTGTCAGAGATCCGGATAATGATTCTGTTACACTTTCGTTCGAAAATATAACAGACTGGATGAGTGTATCTGGTAATGAGCTTACTTTTACTCCCCTTACAGGTGATACAGATACGGTTATAACTGTAACCGCATCAGATAACAACGACGGCGAAAACACCATTTCTGTTTGTGTTCTTGTCAGACCTCCTGTATCAGTTTCAAAGATAAAGAACAAACAACTGATTTCAAAACCACAGCGAATAGAGATATTTGATTTCAGGGGTAAAAGGCTTAAAGTTATGGAAAATAGTGCATATTTAAAGAATACCGGTTTAAGCTCAGGAAGTTATATACTGAAACATACAAAAGATAAGAATGTCAGTTACAGAAAGTTTTTTGTGAACAGCAGGTAAGGTATCAAGCGCCCCTGACACAGATTCTCCCAAATGGGGAAACTTCCAAGCCGGGAAACACGGAGGTGTTAAGTGTTCAACTTGAGTTAGAAATTCACATTACCGCATTTGGATTCGTTGTAGTTGATCTTTAATTTATTTAATATGAGACAAAAAGCTTTGCTGAAACTTTTATAGGTGCAGGAATAATGTGGCATTGCAGTGCGGCGGTTAACACCACCAGATCGATCGTAACGACCACTGTTCCAGTGGTCTGTTCATTATCACTTTTCCCATCCATGTTCTCCTATAAGCGGGACAAAAACCACGTCACCTACGCTGTGATATTCCATTCCCTGTTCTGTTTTGTCGTAAATGGACAGACACTGGTTTTTTCGGTCTCCAGTAGGAATAATCATTCTTCCGCCAATCGCGAGCTGATCTGAGAGAGTTTGGGGCACAACTGGAGCACCAGCAGTTACAATAATTTTATTGAATGGAGCAAATTGAGCCCATCCGCAAGTGCCGTCACCTGTTTTAAAAACGATGTTTTCATATCCCATGGAGCGTAATCTTTTACGAGCTGTTTCACCAAGTTCGCGGTTGCGTTCTATAGTGTAAACTCTGCGCGAAAACTGTGCTAAAATCGCGGCCTGGAAACCGGAACCGGTTCCGATTTCCAGAATTTTTTCATCTTTTTTAAGTTCAAGAAGCTCCGACATCAAGGCTACAATATAGGGTTGAGAAATTGTCTGACCGAATCCTATAGGTAAAGCATTGTCATCATAAGCCTGAGCATACATCGCTCCGTCAACAAACAGATGTCTTGGTACTTTGCGAAACGCTTCAAGCACATGCTCATCTGTTATACCCTTGTCACGTAATTTTTTGATCAATCTCTCACGAGCTATATCGGGGTTTAAATTAATATTCATTTTTATTTCCTGAAAAATCACCTTTTTTATTGTTGCGGGATGAAGAAACCAACTGGAACCAGATTCTTACAACGGCTGCTATCCAGCGAAGAGTGTCTTTAAAATGAGAAATATGACTTTGTTTATTAAAATATAATGTTTGCACATCAGTAAAAAGGACCATAAAATCGTAAAAAACTGCCTTTAAAATTACTTCAGATTCCATCTGGAACCTTGAATATTCCAGGTTTATTCTTTTGAGCAAATCTGTCGAGTAGATTCGGTATCCGCACTGGCTGTCTTTGATCCTTGTACCGCTGAAAATTGATAGAATAGATGAAGTGATTTTGTTTGAACAGATTCGCATTACCGGCATTATACCAATTCTCATGGATCTCGCGCCAATAATAATGCCCGAAGATGGATTCTTTTGTGCTGCGTCAATAAATTTCGGAATATCCTCAACTGCATGTTGTCCGTCTGCATCCATGGTTATTATCCAACGGGCACCTTTTTCTATAAGGTGCTCAAAACCGGTTTTAAGGGCTGCTCCCTTACCCATATTTTCATGATGATCCAGGCAGGTTATATTCCATTTTTCGCATACATTGTGAATATTATCTTCAGAAGCATCATTGACTATACATATCCTTTCTGAAGGGACTTTGTCAATAAGTGCAGGAATGAATTTTTCCAGCAGATTACTTGTATTGTATGCAGGTATCAGAATGTAGATGTTATCAGGCCAGTTTGAAATCATTCATTTTTTCCTGAATCAGGGTTTTCATCTGTTCGAGTTTATTATCACCGGTAATTTTTTGCGGGTAAATTGGTTCTGAAACATGAACTGTAATTTTTGAAAATGGTTTGGGAATAACAAACCGATCCCAGGATTTAAGGCGCCAGTACGAATCTGCAAATGCAGATATCGGCACTACAGGAGCACCCGAAATCAAGGAAAGTTGAGCTATTCCGTTTTTTATGATTTCTCTGGGGCCTCTGGGCCCGTCAGGAGTAATTACGGTACACCGGTTCATTTTCAGGACCCGTATACACTGGCGTAGTGCTGACATCCCGCCCTTACTTGATGATCCATAGATTACATCGTATTTCCATTTTTTTGTCACATTTGCAGCCCGTACTCCGTCACGACTCCTGGAAATCACAGCCGTTTTTCCTGTATTGCGGAAAATGAAAGCCAGAGGCAGAAGCTGTGAATGCCATAAACTGTAGATACGTCCGGTTCCAAAATCATTATATGGATCGGGCTGAGGTTTAGATTTAACCGAAACCCGCCATGTTTTTCCTAAAATTGATCCTGTCAGCCATATGGAAAAACTGACAGGATCAAGTTTCTGATTTTTATCTATATCCATAATCTGTCTCGTTGTGCAAAAACAATATTGTATTTCGTTGCATAAAAAGGCAAGTGTTTGTGAATAATAAAAAAAGGTACTAAATCGGATAATAAGCACTATTATAAATTGTATGGGGCTAAAGACCGCTGTTTGCGTGAACCCCGTGCACCATTAAAGTGCGGTATGTGGGAAAGCTGCCTTGCACGGTTCCGAGAGGGTCGGAGCAGGAGACTGCTCCGTTCTACTCGACATTTTGTTCAAATTTCGGGGAGTGTGACGCACAGCTAACCAGATATTTAATAATAGACTATAAATCTGCTAAAATAAATCTAAACAGTATTTTCTAAAATCTCAAGAAAAATACCAAGTGCTTCAAGGACTGTTTTCTGCCGAACTTCCGCTCTATTGCCTGTAAAAACATTCCTGAAACTTTGCGTATAATCGTTTACGACAATCCCGATATAAACCAGTCCTACCGGCTTTTGAGGAGTTCCTCCACCCGGGCCTGCAACTCCGGATACAGAGATCGCACATTCTGTTTCAAGAAGAGAACAGGCACCTTTGGCCATTGCGATAACAGTTCCTTCACTTACTGCTCCCTTGCTTTGCAGTATATTTTGAGGTACTTTAAGGATGCGTTCCTTGATACTGTTATCGTATGCAATAATTCCACCCTTGAAATATTGTGATGATCCGGCGCAATCTGTCAGGCTCGCACCAATCAGGCCTCCGGTACAGGATTCTGCTACACTGACAGTTAACCTGTTTTTAATCAACAACTCTCCGATTCTTTTCGAAAGAGTTCCTGAAGTCATCTTTTTTCCTTTGAAATGTATTTTGTAGGATCTTTGATATGAGCTGATGAAAAACCGTTTCTGCGGATAATACAACTATCGCAGGTACCACACGCATGTCCATCGGGTGACGGGTCATAACAACTGTGGGTGATACTGTAATCAACACCCAGGTCTGTTCCTGCCTTGATTATGTCGGCTTTGCTCATGGAAATTAACGGAGTATGTATCTTTATCAGGTTACCCTCAACAGCCGATTTGGTTGCAAGATTTGCCATTTTTTCATAAGAAGCGATAAATTCAGGACGACAATCCGGATAGCCACTGTAATCTACAGAGTTTACTCCGATAAAAATATCATGACATTTTAATACTTCGGCCCATCCTAAAGCGTAAGAGAGGAAAATGGTGTTTCGTGCAGGTACATACGTATTTGGAATCGAATTTTCATTTTCCGGTGTTCTGTTTTTGGGTACATTTAAATCTGATGAAGTAAGTGAACTTCCACCAAAAGCCCTTAGATCTATATTGATAATTTTATGTTGATCCACATTAAAAAAGGATGCAACCCTTTTTGCTGCTTCAAGCTCCACAGAGTGGCGCTGCCCGTAAGAAAAGCTCATTGCATATAGTCTGAATAACTCTTTTCTTGCGTATGCACAGCATGTCGCAGAATCAAGGCCACCACTGAGAAGAATAACCGCTTTTTTCATCTGACTATACACCTCTCTTTTTCCCCCAGATTATCTTGTGGAGCTGTATTCCAAATCGAACCGGAACTGATGAATTCACGATCCATTCTGCAATTTGTGCCGGAGAAATTTTGTCAAGATTTGGCGAAAAAATAACTGTTGTTAGCTGATCCAGTTTTCGGGAAAAAACCAGATCCTTTGCCCAGTCAAAATCATTTTTATCACTGATCACAAACTTTAGTTCGTCAAAACTTGTTATCTGATCATAATTACTTTCAAGAAATGATCCGCACATACCGCTTGAAGGGCATTTGATATCAACAATTCTTTTACACTTCGGGGAAATTACAGCTATGTCACAACTCCCATTGGTTTCGACAAGTACTGTATACCCTTTTTGTAAAAATATATCACACAGTATTGGCGTAGGTTTCTGTAAAAGCGGCTCTCCGCCGGTAATTTCAACAATTTTCGTAGAATGAGTTTCGATTTTTTCTACAACCTCATCAATTATCATGGGAGTTGATTCAGTTTGGGCATACTGTGTGTCGCAATAGGTACAGGAAAGGTTACATCCGCTTAATCGGACAAAAGAGCACAGAGTACCTGCAAGAGTCGATTCACCCTGAATCGATTTGAAAATTTCACATACCTCAAGCTTATTCATAGTAAGCTGCACAATTTCCCGGAGTTTCGTATACTTCAACACGCGACACGGAGCCATCCCAGTCTTCAAGTGATTTTTTCAGTTTTGAATAGATCAAACGGGCGATATTTTCTGAAGAGGGGTTAAGATCACCCAGAACTGCATTGAGATCCTTATGATCAAACTCTTCAATAATCTGTTTCAAATTGTTTTTGAGAATTTTAAAATCAATACCAATTCCACTTTGGTCTAAAGTTGTGCATTTTACTGTTGCCCTTACAAGCCAGTTGTGTCCATGGAGATTTTCGCATGGTCCCTGGTAATTTTTTAAACGGTGAGCAGCGGAGAATTGTGCTTCGGTGGTTATTTCGAACATATTATATCCTTTAAAAATCTAAAAAATATAATATGTTGCACCTGCCCGAAAAAGAAACGCCTGTTTTAAAAAATTAATTGAAAAAACTGTGTATTCAGGCATAAAATTGTCTTTATTAAACTGATTTCATAAACGCAGTAGAGTTACTGGAAAAAATATTCCTTATTTACATATGTTTTAAACAGTGTACCCCATTGCTCATCTGAAATTAGTGTCCCTTCAGCCGGGCCTGCAGGTTAATAACCTGATACTGCTGAACCAGGTTGGCAGGTTAAAATTATGTATTCCTGTCTCTTCTTATGATACTGTAGACTTCCAGGTCTGTAAATTCTCCATCAGATAACAATTCACCATCCCGCTCAATTCCTTCAAAAACAAAATTCAGCCTTTTGGGAATCTTCTTGCTCCTGATATTTTCTGCAGCACATTTTATTTGTATTCTGTTGATATCCATTTTCTCAAATGCATGGTGGATAAGTTTTTTTAAAGATTCAGTAATAATTCCCTTTTTTTGGAATGACTCAGACAACCAATATCCTATTTCAGTTTTCTTGTTTGTTTTGTCGGTATCCTTAAAACCAATTATACCGGCAAATTTCTTCTCGAAATGTATTACAAAAACCAGTTCCTGTTTTTCTGGCGGTTCGGAATATATCGAATTGATAAAAAGTTCTGAATCATGAATGGTTTTTGTGTATTCAACAAAAGGCAGCCATTTTCCAAGATATGCCCTTTGGAAATTTATGGTTTCGAAAATATCCGATGCATCTGTAATTTGAATCTGCCTTAATTCAATTCTGTCATCAATTTTTATAGTCAGCATATTACTCTATTAAAAAACGTTTCTAATCGCAGGATATACATTAAATCAAACAATAATGGAACAAAATATACATTATTTTACCTGTCTATCAATACTTTCCAGAAAAGAGAGGTAATACTGCGGAAAATGGTTCTTGCGTGCATTAGACAAGATAAGACCCAGATAGTATTCTGTTGGTTTTTGTTCAGAAACTGTTTCCATTTTTTTTTGAACTTTATAGGTCATTGCTTTTACTGTGGTACCGTTTGCAAGATGTACGCACAATTCGATTTCACCATAATCCTGTGGATAACCCTCTTTTTTCCGAATAATATCTCTGGTTTGATTATCTATTTCAAATAAAAGACCGTATGTACGAATGTCAGAATTATCCGGATCATGTTGGGGCATGATATTGGCAACTCCACCTTGTCGTTCTTTGGAATAGTGGTTGAAAGACAGTCTGAATCCCTCAATGTATGCCGTACCTGTCAGTTCAAATTGTGAAAGAGAAAGCTTTCTTGTTTTGCACCATTGCAAAAGGTCGTTTATATCCATATTTGAGCCGTACGCAAAATATTTCACCAGAAATTACCTCATTTGATATAAAAAAATACCTGAATGGAGACGATTAATTTACGATAAGCTGCATATAAAATGGTGAATTATGAATGGTGAATGGTAAATGAAGAAAAAAACTACAATTGTTATCGTCGTAATCGTTATCGTAATCCCGATAACTGCATATTATGTGTTCTGGATCTGATTCTTTAATCCAATATCCACGAAACAGATTGCGTAAAGGAATCGTTACTATTTAGAAAAAATATAAATCTTACCATCCAGGTGCAAGGAAAAACCCCCAATTACCTTCACCATCCGATCTCTGGAATGGATATGCATAGTATATTTGTAAAACAAGCAGCCCGAACAGGTTGAAACGTGTTGTAGCTCCAAGGCTCAGTACTGGAGTTCGTTCGTTACTGCTTCCATTTAGTTTGAAAACCGGATGGTTCTTTTTTGTCCAGGCAACCCCTCCATCAAGAAAAACAGCCAGTTCGGTTGGAAGATAGGGAAAATTAAACAGTCCGAACTGTTTATTGCCAAAAAGCGGGTATCGGAGCTCCAGATTCACAACTCCGATTCTTGATCCCAACAGCCTGTCAAATTCGGGGCAGTTGCCCAGAGAATCGCTGCATTGACTGAAATCGAAAGAATAGTAACTGTAACCTCTTATCCAGGTTTCATACCCAAGAAAGAGTAAAGAAAGGTAATCGCTTTCGGAGTCTTTCAGATACCGCCCGAAATGCATCAAACGGAATGCAAAAGTTAATTGTCGGAAAAGAAAATAGCCTCTGAAATCCACAAGAGCCGAGAGGAATTGAAGAGATCCAATGGTAGGATCAAGTTCATAACGGAAACGAAACCCCTTTACAGGCCCTGTAAAGCCAAAAAACGAATAATCTCCAACATAGGCTACAGAATTGGAAAAAAGATCGAGGGGTAAGGGTTCGGTTTCCGATACTACGCCACGTTCCCTGTCAACTATCATGCCGTCAAGAGCATAAATTCTCTCTGCATCATAATCATAACTGATTCTCTCGTATGCAGTGCTGAATTCAAATCTGCGGTATGAAGAAAAAGGATACTGAGCAATCAGGCTTATCTGATTTTCGTAGGTTCGTTGATCTATAAACGTGATTCTTTGCATATCACCATTTTCTGAAGCGCTGTCCGATTCCAGAACAGCTCTGCTGGAGATGTATGGTATTCGGCTGAGTGATATTCCCCAGTTTAGTCTTTTTTCTGTATTTATGTAAAACGCTTCAGCACCAAAATCTTTTACCGTTCCATTGAGCATGGCTCCAAGGCCAAGATAGTTATTGCCAAGTATATCGCTGAAAAGAAATGATACTCCACCCGCCATACCGACTCCAAGCGGGCTGGCACTGATTCCGGCTGCAAGTTGTCCGGCATAAAGAAGTTTCAGGCGTGGCCGGTACTTATAAGAGTCAAATGAAGATGTGTCGCGGGGAAGCCCGTCAAGAGGGGATGAGAGATATCTGTCTACAAGCGGATCATGTTTTTTTTGCGGAGGGAGGGTAACATTCTGAATATAATCCATTTTATTAGGAGTAAACAATACACCATCTGTTTGATCTTTTTCAAGGCATTGAATCTTGTAGTCCGATTTTTCGAATACACTAAATACAATCTGGCCGCTTCTTGAAGCTATGGACATTGCTGAAGACAGTTCGCTCAGGCCTGTAATTCCTGTTGCAATTTTGGTGATCCTGAAGAATTCATCTGTTTCTGTAGAATAACGGTAAAGATCACTGATCCCGTCAGGATCTGAAATAAAGAAAATGTCTTTACCATCCACAGAGAACTGTGGATTTATATGTTTCGCCCACGGAGCAATACTGATCAGACTGGTCTCTTTTGTGTCCAGATTATACAAACCGATTTTTGGGGGAGAGAATGTCAGGGAGTCAAAGCAAGTATTTGATCCAAGATCGGTCGAAAATACGATCTGTCTGCCGTCAGGAGACCATGATGGCTGAATCTGGGCATAACGATCATTTGTCAGTTGTGCGCATGAAGAAGTTTGCAGATCAAGAAGGTAAAGGTCGCTGATTGCGCCTTTTGTTCCGGATATTAAAAGTTTTCTGGCATCCGGTGACCATGACACTGCTGTAATCTCTGTTACATCGGAAAAATCGTATATCTTTCTTACTCCGGTTTTTTTAATATTGATAATTGCAATGGAGTTGTTGCCTTTTTTGTAAACAGGAAATGCAAATGATTTCCCGTCAGGAGACCAGGCACCTGATGAATTAATGAATCGAAGTGCATCAAAATGCTCATCAGTCTGCGAACTTGCAAGCTTTTTGGTTATTTTACCGCTTTGAACATCTGCCAGAAAAAGATCAATTGAAAACAGGTCTTTCGTTGAGAGAAAAGCAACATGCTTCCCATCAGGACTGATACTTGGTGAAAGATTTATGGATGGATCATCTACTATCCTTTTTCCTGTGGCTTCTGGTTTACTTCTCCCTTCAAGAACCGGTTCGTATGCATCCCTGACAGCTTGTTGCCACTGTAATGAAAGCGTATCTATATTGGTACCAAGAACTGTACTGAAAGCATTAAACCAGCCCAGATTAAGAATTGACTTGAATAGAATACCTGTAATTCGGTCTCCGAAAGTGCCACCGATATAAGCCCATAAGGCATGTCCATAACGGTAGGGAAAATATTCAGAATTTTTACTTATTTGAGTTATTGACGGCAGGTCATCAAAAAGCAGGGCATCTCTGAGCCACATTGACGTGTGAGGTGAAAGGGAACCGATAGTCAGATATTCAGACATTCCTTCTATGAACCATAATGGTATCTGTTGGCTTGCTGTAATGCCATATTCACTCTCTTTCATGAGAGTATAATGAAATGCGTGTGTTAATTCATGACCAAGAACATGATCATTTTCGGAATAGATACCTGTAAGAGGTATCACAATCCTGTTCATGAAACCTTCTGTAAATCCTCCTGTTTCCTGTGGAATCTGGCTTCCAATAGTATTTGTCTGTTGAAAATCAGCATGGTTTGCATATAGAATTATGGGTTGATTTTTCGGAAGATTGTAATCAAAAATCAGTTTCAGTCTGCGATTCCATCTCTCAAGCATCCGTGCAGCATCATAAACCGTCTCGGTTGCTTCCGGGTAGTAATAAATATCAAATTGTTTGGTCTTTAGGATCTGAAAATCAAAGCTTTCGTACTGGACTTTGTTCTTGCCGAAATATTCTGCGAAGACGCAACTGACAAACAGGTGGAAGATAAGTATGGGTATAATTCTCATATTGTAATACCTTGTTAAGTAAGGAAAAAATTGAGAATGCAATGGATAGAAAAGTATCAATCATTGTGCCATCTTTGTGGTACAGTGATTGATACTTTTAAAAAGTTACCTGAATGGAAACGATTAATTTGAAATTAGAACTTTGAAGGCTATATCTGTAATGATTTTATTTTCGGAATTGAAATCGAATCGTAATATGAAAACAGAGAATACAGAGGAAGCATAGTCGATATCGACCCGGAATTTGGACCCCGATTTTGGGATGGGAATAAGAGAAACCACAAAAGTATTGTAAATATTATTCGGGGTCGGAATTCGGTATCGAATATGTCTCTATAATTGCAAGTTAACAATTGGTAATCAGTATATCAGGAGGTGCACAGATGCCAAGAGATCACGGTACAGATATTCATGGTCACCCTTTTAAGCCTGAAATAGTGAAAATGGTCTGGAACAGGGGTAAAATAGTTCAGGGAATAGATCCATCTATAAGGCGAAAGGATTCATGTGGAGCATGGATTGACAAAGAACAGTATTGTGTCAGGGCCGAAAATGGAACAGGATGGGAGATCGATCATATTCAGCCTGTTATAAAGGGGGGCAACGATGACATAAGTAACCTGCAGCCTCTTCAGTGGGAAAATAACAGAAACAAGGGTGATGAGTTTCCTGGTTGGGGATGCTCAGTGGAATCTGTCTAGTAAACCCGATAATCTGATTGCAGGTTATTAAAATAATAGATCAGGCTGTAATTTCTGTTGTGCGGTTAAGAATTTTTTCCCACCATTCTGTATTGTTCAGATACCAGCTTATGGTTTCCCGGATTCCCTGTTCGAAAGTAACTGAAGGAGTCCATCCCAGTTCGTTTTTTATCCGTGATGCGTCTATTGCGTACCGTCGGTCGTGACCAAGGCGATCTTTTACAAAAGATATAAGACTGTGTGGTTTCCCAATTTCTGTACAAATCAGTTTCACAATATCAATATTATGCCATTCGTTATTTCCGCCAATATTGTAAATTCTGCCGGGAACACCTTTGTCCAGAACCTGTTCAATAGCCCTGCAGTGATCCCTTACATAAAGCCAGTCCCGAACATTCATTCCATCACCGTAAACCGGAAGCGGAATATCACGAAGAGCATTTGTGATCATAAGGGGAATAAGTTTCTCTGGAAATTGAAAGGGTCCATAATTGTTTGAACATCGTGTTATTATTGAAGGAAACTGGTATGTTTCATAAAATGCCCGTGCCAGAAGATCGCTTCCTGCCTTTGATGCAGAGTATGGACTGTTTGGAGCCAGCGGTGTATCTTCAGTAAAATATCCGCCCTGGCCAAGAGAGCCATAGACTTCATCGGTGGATACATGAATAAACCGTTTTGAATCGAAATCATTGTTCCAGTAGTTTTTTGCTGTCTGGAGTAGTATCTGAGTGCCAAGGACATTTGTTTGTACAAACTGTTCCGGACAGGTAATGCTTCGGTCTACGTGGCTTTCTGCTGCGAAATGGACGACTTTATCAAAATCGAATCTGGTAAACAGATTGTTTACAAGTTCCTGGTCGCATATATCACCCCGAACAAATGTATAACGATGATCATTACAGACAGAAAGGAGATTGTCTGTGTTTCCGGCGTATGTTAAAATGTCAAGATTAACAATCAAACAATCGGTTTTTTGTTCAAGAATATGCATGATAAAATTTGAACCAATAAAACCGGCGCCACCGGTCACAAGTATCTTTTTCAAATGGATCTCCTTTTATATATGGATTGTAACTTTTCTTCATTAAGGAATTTCTCAAATCCTTTTTCCCAACAGGATGTAATGTTGATTCCATGTTTTTTCAAGCGGCTGTTTTCCAGAACACTGTTATGAGGCCGCGGAGCTGGTCTGGGAAACTCTTCTGTTGTGCATGGCTCAAGATTAACCCTGATATCTGAAGCCTTGATAATCACTGATGCAAAGTCATACCAGGAACAAAATCCCTCACAGGTACAATGAAATATCCCATACAAGGGATGATCTATAGTATTAAGTATCTGACGGCAAACTTCAACCGTGTATGTCGGAGTTCCGATCTGGTCGTTAACAACCCTGAGAGTTTCATTCTGTTTGCTTTTGGCCAAAGCTGCATTTCTGATTGATTTGACAAAATTCTTCCCCTTGGTTCCATATAACCAGGCTATACGAAAGATCTGATGTTTATTGCAGACCGACTGGATTCTTTGTTCACCCTCAAGCTTTGATTTTCCATATACACTTTTTGGGGTGCAGATGTCGTTTTCGGTATATGGGCTTTCCTTCTCTCCATCAAAAACATAATCAGTACTGATATGTACCAGTAATGAACCGTTTTCCTGTGCAGCCAAAGCCAGATTCTGCGGTCCGGTTGCATTTACTGCAAATGCTTCATTGACTTTGCTTTCACACTCATCAACTGCCGTAAACGCAGAACAATTGATAATAATATCCGGTTTAATTCGGGATGCCAGAGAAACAGTAATGTCTTTTGATGTTATATCTATCTGGGGAAAATCGTAACCTGTAACTTCGTATCCTGAGTTTATGGACTGTTCCACCATATCGGAACCAAGCTGACCCTGTGAACCGACAATCAAGATTTTTTTTGCCATTGTTTTACCAGTGTGTAATTAGAGTAAAAATTACCAGTTTTATTAAGCGGATCTTAAAATTAAAATCAAATATGAATTAAATTTAGTATTTTGAAAAAGAATTTGCTATCCCAAATGAAAAAATCTGTAATTGTATCTGATTGAGAATTGTTATGTATCAGGGAATTTTTTTTTTGGATGCTTGAAATACGGATCAAGATTTGGGATTTTAGGGGTTCAGATAAGGATTTTGTGTTACTTTTACAAGATTTTGAGTAACTGCAACAAAACACTCTTTTGTTTTTGAATTTTGCGGATTCAGAATAAAAGGGTGCATTGCCCTGATAGATTTTCTTATTTCGGGAGAGTAAATAATATACCCGATGTAATGAAGCGGGATTGAGAGATATTTTTTTACCAGTTCGGCAAATCGTGTCCCTATTCTGATATCTTCACCACTTTTAACCATATTCAAAATAAGAAATGTTTTACGGCTCTGAAGCCATTGTCGGATTATTGTGACTTCATTTGTATAATCTTTTTCAAGATTCCCTATTAACTGATCAACAGTAGAAAACCCTTTTTTGCTGACAGGGTCGGAAAAGTTCCTGATACGGTTTTGCAGTTCCTTATTTCCTCTGAACAGATGTACAAGTCCTCTTATAATTCCGTTTTTCAAAAAAGCGTATGCATTTTCCACTGATGTCGGAAAGCCGTCGATTACAACAATCCCGAACGGAAAAGCTGCATAAAAATCGGTTATATGGTAATCACTTCCAGCCCCCAGATCAACAAGTATATAATCAGCATCCATTTTTTTCAGATTATTAATGATCTTTTGTTTCTGGGCGAAATTTGGATTGGCCAGCTCAAGAATATCGCTGGCACCGCTGATTAACCAGGTATTGGGAATAACTGTTTGAACTGCAACTTCATTGAGATGTTTATATCTTCCTTTGATATAATCCTGCAAACCAGTTCGGGGCCGCTTTATCCCCAGGCAGAGATGAAGGTTTGCACCTCCCAGATCTGCATCTATGTAACCAACCGAAAAGCCTCTGGTTGTTAAAACCGCTCCAATATTGGTAGTGATAGTACTTTTTCCTACTCCTCCTTTTCCACCACCAACTGAAATAATAACAGGATCTTTCATATCAAACAGTTCTTATCAAAAATAAATGTAATAAACACTGATGGCAATGCGTGTCAGTTGCTGAAAAAGAGTCTTGAGGAAAACAGTATAAAAAATCTTGCAATTCAGATTTAATTCTCACAAAATCAGGTGGTTAAAATAATAAGATTATCACTTCACATTTATACAACAAACTGAACGAAATGTCAATATTTCTTTGATTTTCGAGCCAGACTGGTTCTAAAAATCGTTCTGCAGTAATATCAGGTCCTGCAGGAAACTGTTTGATTAACAGAATTGATATAGATATTTAACCACTACTTTTGCTCAAAAAAAACTGGTTAAAAACTCCAAAGTCTGTTTTCAGGATTTAATTTCTTGGAAAAAGGTATGCGATCACATTCAGGCTTAGTCTGTATACGGTTCAGACTCCGGTTCCGAATAAGTACTTTGTGACGTTGATTGTTGTGGACTGGAACTTTCGTCTGGCTCTGTTTCGTTAACAGTTATTGATTGTGTAACAGGTGCAGGAGCAGCTTGAGAGACTGTTGGTTCTGTAACTGGTTGTTCAACAGGTTCAGGAGCAGGAATTGGAACCGGTTTTGGTTTTGGAGTGATTTGCTGGGGTTCCGGTTTGGGTGTATAAACCGGTTTTGCCGGTTTTGGATTATAACTGACTGGATTTGGTTTAGCGATCTTTTTTTTTTCAGGAACTGACTTTGTCAAATTCTCATCATTTTGATCTACTGTGTCAGAAAGGGAATCGGCAGATTCTTCTGAACTGGAGTCGCTGTTTTCGGTGGTTTTATTGGTGTCTATCTTTGTTGTATCTATTGTTTTTGTAACATTTTCATTGAATGGGTAGGTGATTGTATACTCTTTTTCCGATGTTTTGAATATTAATATTATCGCTGAATTTGAAAAAAGCAAAACAAGGTATAAAGAAAGCAGTGCCAGCAGTACTGATGCGGCAATAGAGCCATATTTGAACCAGGGGTTTGAAAACAGGGTGACAGTATTTGAGAAACGTGAAAATTTACTGTTTGAGGTCATGCGAATCAGATAACGTTGAAGTTCCTGGCTGAACTGCCTGACTGCAGATTTCTGGTCGGCTGATAATTTCCGGTCTTCTTTATCCTGATCAGGAACGTTTATCAGATTCTGTTCATTTACCCACTCGTCAAAATTATCCGGTGCGGATGATTTCTTAAAAAAATTGAAAAGTGTAAGGGCATCTGAAAAAAGTATTTCACAGGAATCTGAATGAGATTTACCATTAATTCTCATTTCTATATAATTTTTTTCGAGTAAAGGGGAGATCAGTGCATGAAAAGCAACCGGATCACCTTTGGATGCCAGTGAAATCAGAAGATCATTATGTGTTTTTACTGTTTTTTTCACTCTGTAAAAATACTTGTTAATCATAACAATCGCAAATACCTTAATAGTCAGTTTTCAATATGGCTGTTTTAGTGCAGGTTTTTAAATATATTTGATGGGTAAAAATCGTGAATGTATGGAGAGAACTGTTTGATGAGACAATTTCTGGAATCTGATGTCCTTTATATGCGCATGGCTCTTGATCTGGCATGTTCTGTAAAGGGTAAAACTTTTCCCAATCCTGCTGTAGGTGCTGTTATAGTTGATTCCGATAATAATATAATCGGAAAAGGTGCTACTCAGAAATGTGGTGGACCGCATGCAGAGATAGTTGCCTTGAAACAAGCTGGTAATAAGGCTAAAGGTGCAACTCTTTATGTTACCCTTGAACCTTGTTGTCATTTCGGACGGACTCCACCATGCTGTGATTCGATTATTGCCTGCGGATTAAAAAAAGTGGTTTTTGCAGTTGAAGACCCAAACCCGGCTGTTGCTGGCAAGGGCTGCCGTGTTTTAAAGAATCATGGTATTGAAGTGAAAACGGGGATGTTGGGTGATGAAGCATCTCTTATAAATGAAGATTTTTTCTGGGCTGTTAAAATGAAAAGAGCATGGGTAACTTTGAAACTGGCCATGACTCTTGATGGCAGGATTGCTGATTGCAGCAGTAGTTCAAAATGGATTACAGGTGATGCTGCAAGAGAGATGGTTCATGAACTTAGAAGATGTCATGCTGCTGTAGCAGTGGGAAAAAGAACGCTCCAAAAAGATAATCCCCGCTTGAATGTTCGTCATAAAAAAGGCTTTTCTCCTGCACGTATTGTTTTTTCTACAAATGGAATAATTCCACAATACAGTTATTTTTATAAACATGCCGATGAAGCCAGGAGTATAGTTGTGGTCAGCAGCTCAAGATACTCCGAAATCATAAAAGAAGATTCAGGGGTGGAGTTTTGGTATACCGGTGAAAAAGATCCCGAAAGGAGTTTTAACAAATTCCTTGAAATGGCTTATTCGCAAAACCTGACAAGTATTTTTTTTGAAGGTGGACAGCAGATAGGATCACAGCTTCTTCAGTTTAAGTTAGTAAACCGATTATACCTCTTTTACGGTAATCGTCTTACCGGAAAGGGAATCGAAGGAGTGTTGTTTTCAAAAGGTTTGCCACTTTCTGATTGTATTACACTGAGCGGGATTCAACACAAAACTATTGGTTCAGATTTTCTGATAAGTGGAATTCCGGTTTATTCGAAATGAAAATTATTTTTTTTATCAGGGACTTGCAATATAACTGTTGCAAATACAGGGGATTGCGGAGTATTTTCATAGGTTTGCAATTAAATTATGTACGATTTAAGATAAATTCGTAATGATTTAATGTATTTTTGACAATAATTCAGATCTTTTGATCTTATAATATATCTGGCCAGCATTAAAAAATCAGGACAGATTCTGAGTACAGATAGTTCCCGGGTATCGGAACAATTCTAAAAAAACATGATTGTACATGTGTACCCTGATTGCTGTAGACAGAAGTTTTTAGATTAAAATCCAGATCGGGTAATTGATACCCATAAAAACGGACAAAAAAAGTTAAGTATAAGTTCAATTCGTATTTTAACTGGTCCATTACGGAATATCGGATCAGGTAACTCATTTTCTGACTGCTATACACTATATGTTTACCGGATTAATAGAATGTATGGGTACAATTGTATCTGTACAAAATAAGGGTACTTCAATTTCTCTTGGAATACGTCCTGATATTCCCGATTTTTCAGTTGTTCCAGGTGGTTCTGTAGCTGTTGACGGGGCATGTCTTACTGTGGAAGAAAGTCGCGGAGCGGTAATCTATTTTGCTGCAGTTAAGGAAACTCTTGATCGTACAACTTTAAGTAGTGCGGTTTCAGGCAGAAGGGTTAATTGCGAGAGAGCGATGGAAGTTAAGAGCCGGTTTGATGGTCATATGGTTTTGGGTCATGTAGATGGGGTTGGAATTATAGAGCATGATCAGGATCTTGGCGGCAGTATTATGCGTACTTTCAGGATCCCTGATAACTTAGTGAAATTTATGCCTCAAAAGGGATCTGTAGCAATTGATGGTATAAGTCTGACAATCGCTTCTGCAGAATTTAACAAAATTTCAGTTTCTCTGATTCCTGCTACTATGGAAAAAACCACAATGTTAAAAAAGAAAAAACAGGATATTGTTAATCTGGAGTGTGATGTTTTAGCCAGATATCTTGATAATCTTTTAAATTACAAAACAAAATTATCCGATTCAGGTAAACCGGATAATTTATTGGACAATCTGGAAAGGTTCGGGTTTTGAAAACATTTGCTGAGATAGAAACCATTATCAAGGATTTTTCTGAGGGTAAGTTTGTAATTATCGTTGATGATGAAGACAGGGAGAATGAAGGTGATCTGGCATTTGCGGCGCAAGCCTGTACTCCCGAAAAAATAAATTTCATGGCAAAGCATGGACGGGGTTTGATCTGTATTTCTATGGAGGGTAAAACGCTCGACCGATTACAGATTCCAATGATGGTTCAGGAAAATACTTCACGGTTTGAAACCGCTTTTACGGTGTCTGTTGAAGCGCGGCAGGGGACAACTACCGGTATTTCCGCTGCAGACAGATCCGAAACTATTCGTAAACTTGTCGATCCGGATGCTGTTCCATCCGATTTTGTCAAACCAGGCCACATGTTTCCGATCAGGGCTCGTGAGGGTGGCGTTCTGGTGCGCAGCGGGCAGACCGAGGCTTCATTGGATCTCGCCAGACTGGCCGGGCTTTTCCCTGCAGGGGTGATTTGTGAGGTAATGAATGAAGATGGTACGATGGCGCGAATGCCTCAGCTTAAAGAGTTCAGTAAAAAGTTTGGTATCAAAATAATCTCCGTTGCAGATTTGATCCGTTACAGAAGAGCTCATGAAATGTTTGTTAAACGATCGGCAGTTTCAAAACTCCCTACAATTTTTGGGGATTTTGACATCATTGCTTATGAAGAGAAATTATCAAATGCTGTTCATATGGTTTTGCAGAAAGGTGAAATTAATCCGCAGGAACCTGTTCTGGTACGGGTACATTCAGAGTGTTTCACGGGTGATCTTCTTGGGTCATGTCGATGTGACTGTGGCGAGCAGCTTCACAGGGCAATGGAAGAGATAAATGATACTGGTGGAGTTATTTTGTATTTGCGTCAGGAAGGGCGTGGAATCGGGCTTGTAAATAAGCTCAAGGCTTATGCTCTTCAGGATCAGGGCCTTGATACTGTTGAAGCAAATGAGAAGCTTGGATTTGCGCCGGATCTGCGTGATTATGGAATCGGAGCACAGATACTGGCCGATATTGGTGTGCGGAAAATTCGCCTCATGACAAACAACCCTAGAAAAATAGTAGGACTTGAAGGATATGGGCTTGAGGTTATTGAAAGGGTACCGCTTGAAATAGCTCCACGTGAGCAGAACGCTCGTTACCTTAAAACGAAAAGAGAAAAAATGGGTCATTTACTTGAAGGAGGTTTTGCATGTCAGCCATAATAGAGGGAATACTTGATGGTTCGAAAAAACGGTTTGGTATTGTTGCCGGACGGTTTAACGAGCTGATTACCCGTAAACTGGTTGAAGGTGCCCTGGATTGTCTTATCCGCCATGGAGCAGACAAAGGCGCCATTACTATTGTATGGGTTCCTGGTGCATTCGAGATTCCTCTTACTGCACAAAAAATGGCCCGGACAAAGAATTATGATGCAATTATCTGTATCGGAGCAGTTATCAGGGGGGGAACACCTCATTTTGATTATGTTGCTGCAGAAGTTTCAAAAGGGGTTGCAAAAGTCAGCCTTGATGAGAGTCTTCCTGTAATTTTCGGAGTTCTTACCACAGATACCATAGAACAGGCTGTTGAACGTGCCGGTACAAAGGCTGGTAATAAAGGCTGGGATGCTGCCTTGAGTGCAATTGAGATGACAGACCTTTTTTCTAAATTGTGAATGTACTATTTTGGATTGCATTCCGTATTCTAAAATCCTTTCAATCCGTTTGAGAGTAAATAAAACTGATGAATAAACAAAAAACAAATAAAAATGGTGAAACCGGTTACCGGTACAGGCATAAAGCACGGGAACTGGCTCTTCAGACATTATATGCATGTGAAATTGGGACTGATAAAAACTGGCAATCTGTACTGGAACAGATCGCTGAAACTGCATCAATATCTGATGAGGTAAAAAAGTATGCAAGAGTATTGGTTTCTGCAGTTTTTGATTCAATCGATCAGATCGATCTGACAATTCGCGAACGTGCTGCAAACTGGGAGCTTAAAAGAATGGCAGCGATTGATCGCAATATTATTCGGCTTGCTGTTGCCGAGTTCGAGTCTGTTCCTGCAAAAGTTGTTATTGATGAAGCTGTGGAACTGGCAAAAACTTTTGGTACCGAAGATTCAGGAAAATTTGTAAACGGTATTTTAGATTCCATTCATAAAAAAATGAAAGGACATTCCCCAATGTCTGGAAAGGAAGGTTCAGAGCATGGAACAAACCCACGCCAAGCATAACCGGATTTTTGCAATACTTGTATTCGTGTTTGCTTTTATAGTTTTTATTTTAACTACAGCTCCTACTGTTGCATTCTGGGATTGTGGTGAATATATCGCGGCTGGCGAAACACTTGGTATTCCGCATCCACCAGGTAATCCACTTTTTATAATGATGTTGAGAGTTTCAAGTATTCTTATGCCATTTTTTGAAGATGTCGGTTACCGCATGAACGTTTTCGTGGCTTTTACAAGTGCACTATGTGCGCTTTTTATGTATCTCATTGCTGTCAGAATTTCCATTGCAATGGTAGGTGTTCCGGATACAACATGGAAACGGATCACTGTTTATACCGGTGGTGTGGTTGCAGGGCTTTTTTCTGTTTTTGGTTCGACTTTCTGGTTCAGTGCGGTTGAAGCTTCTGAAGCAAATCCGTCGATGCTTTTTGTGGCAATATCAACATGGCTGGCTTTAAAATGGGCTCAGAGTGATGATCCGAAACGGGATAAACTTCTGGTACTGCTTGCCTATGTAAGTTTTTTGGGTATTGGCGTACACATGTATTCCATGATTGCTCTTCCTCCAATTTTCCTGTTAATTATTCTGGTGGATAAAGAGAAAAGATACGACTGGCGGGTCTGGCTTACTGCAATTCTCATTGGTATAGTAATAATGGACCTGTGGCTTTATATATGGGTAGGATTGGCAGCAATTATAGTAACTTTGATCATGTCGCTTTTTGAAGGGCAGAAACAGGCTGTGTGGAGATTCTGTTTCTGGGTGACTGCTGTTGCCATGTTAGGATTTTCAGCTAATATGTATATCCCGATCCGTTCAACTGTCGATCCGATGATTGATGAAAATGACCCTGAAACATTTCAGGCTTTCAGAGATTATCTGCAAAGAAAACAGTATGGTTCTCAGAACATGATTACAAGAATGTTCCATCGCCGTGGTACATGGGAGAATCAGTTTTTAATTGAAGGCCACATGGGGTATGGTGGTTTCCATTTTACACAGTTTTTCAGATTTGATAAGCTGGATACCGAACGAGGTTATTTTGAAGATGGATTTGTTAAAGGAATGTCAAAGGTTATTATTTATCTGATACCTACTTTCATGATGCTTTACGCGTGGTATTATCTGTACAGGCGAAATAAAAATCTCGGGATTTTTCTGATGGCATTGTTTTTGTTGTGCTCGATAGGTCTTGTATTCTATATGAACTTTGCTGATGGTACCAGGCCGGAATATCAGGATTACATGTATTGGATGAAGAGCGGGAAACAGGGCCCTATGCCTGTAGTTCATCGTGAAGTACGTGTCCGTGATTACTTCTGGGGTGCTGCATTCATGTTTCTTGGAATGTGGGTTGGAGTTGCTGCATCTGCAATAATGCATGCTCTGTTTACAAATAAAAACAAGACAGCGAGAAAAACACTGGCTCCGATCATGGCAGTACTGTTTATGGTTTCACCAGCCCTTCCATTGACTCAAAACTGGGATATAAGCAGCCGAAGAGGGGACTGGGTGCCTTACGATTATGCTTACAATCTTCTGAATTCCTGTGAGAAAAATGGGGTAATTTTTACAAATGGTGATAATGATACATTCCCCCTCTGGGCTCTTCAGGAAGCTTATGGTGTACGTAAAGACGTTCGAATTGTAAACTTAAGCCTGGTTAACACCAAATGGTACATAAAACAGCTTAAGACACTTGAACCCAGGGTTCCTATATCATATTCTGAGGATCAGATAGACGCACTGCGTCATTCGCTGAATCCGATTGCGGAGCCGACAAAGTATCGTATGCCTTCAGCTGGTATTACTGTTGATCTTCCTACAAGAGGGGAGCTTAATGCACTTCGTGTACAGGACCAGATGGTTGTAAACATTGTAGACGCAAACAAATGGCAAAAACCTGTCTATTTTGCAGTTACAGTTTCTGATAATAACCTGATGGGTCTTGGGCCTTATCTTCAAATGCAGGGGCTTGTATACAGGGTTATGCCTGAAATTATACAGGAAAGTGAACGGCTTGATATAGCCAGGACTGTTCATTTGCTCGACAATGTATATCAGTTTCGCAGTATGGGAGATAATATTTCAAATCTTAATGAAACTTCGGAGAAACTGCTGACTAATTATGCAGCTTCATTTATTCAGGTTGCGTTGACTCTGAGAAATCCTTTGACAAGAATGAAAAGTGAGATCGAGCGATTAAAAACGGATACCACAACTGTTGTTGAGGTACTTGAAACGAAGGAAAAAGAGTATAAGGACACTCTTGATCTTGTTATTGGTAAGCTTGATCAATGTATTGAGTTGATGCCTGATGACTGGAGACCCAGAGTGCTTCGTCATGAAACTCTGCTTAATCATGACAGAGCAGAAGAAGCTGAAGCCGGTATGAGGGATGCTTTAAAGAGGGACCCCGATAATCTCGATTATCAGAAAATGCTGGTTCAGGCTCTGGAACAAAACGGTAAAAAAAAGGAAGCAACTGAAATTCTCAATAAACTTTTAAATAAAGATGTTGATCCATGGTATGTGCATGCTACGCTTGCGAAAAACTATGAAGAGCTGGGAATGCTCGACAGTGCGCAGGAGATAATGAGGCAGTTCTCTCTTACTCATCCTGGAGATCGACGAGCGTCTGCCTACATCGAACAGATTGAGAACTTGAAAAAGAAAAGTACCGATACCGGATCTGTTGAAGATTCTGTTGTTGATACAAACAGGTTGCTGAATAAGGATAGTCTGGCAGAAAAAGGTGCTGCTCCCAAAGAGCTTGAAAAAGTTGGTAGTGCTACTGTAGACAGCCAGGACAGTAAACCTGTTGTGGCTGATGTTGCTACTGACAGTTAATAAAAGTAAATAAACTGCTTAAAAATTAAAGGGGACAATTCTTGATGGGATTGTTCCCTTTTGCTATATGGGTCGGACCGGTCATGGTACCCAAAACTTTATTCATCCTCACCCGACAGATTCCACAAAACTCAAATTATATTGCAATAGAGTCTGGTGAAGCGCTTACTGTTGCACGCGGGACAGCAAAAACAGAAAATGGTAAGGCTGAAATTGAACTTCCCGAACATTTTTCACTGGTCACAAGCGAAAACGCGCCTCTTACAGTGCTTCTGACTCCGGAAAACGTGCCTGTTTTACTATATACAAAAAACAAAAGCAAAACAAAAGTAACAGTTGCAATGAAAAAATCCGATCTGTTTGAATTCGGTGACGTACAGTTTGCGTTCCAGGTTACAGGGGTAAGAGACGGTTTCGAAGATGAAGAGATTATGGTGGATACAGATAAAATGCTTAAAAATGAGAGAGAAGAACCCAAAGAGTTGAATCCTGTCAAAAAGAGAATAAACGATTTAGCGAAAAAAGCACGGAAAATTAATGAAAAAGAAAAGAAAGATAAAAAATAATCGTTAACTATATTATATATAAAAGTAAGTCAAAACGATTAAGTTAGATAGGATTTTATATATCGATGATCACCCGCTTGTGCGCTCGGCGTATATGAATATCTATATCTTAATCCAATCACAGGCTCGTGCATTCGGCGTAACTATTATTTATAAATTGTATTTAACAATCAGCTTATGTGCTCGGAAACATGATTTCATTGAACATTCTTTCACCCGAACGTACCCCGAGCAGGGTCGAGGGGCCGATTTATGCGATTACGACAACGATTACGATAAAGACAACGACGAAAGATAAATATGCCCATCGTAGATGTTTTTCTGATTCTAATCATTCATCATTCATGATTCATATAATCGATTCAGGTATTATTTTGTTTTTTAAAATCAGGAACATTTTCAATCCAGCACTAAAGACAAATAGCTGAATAAACATTATCGAAATTGATTTAACAACAACATATTCTGTCAGGGACCTTGTTTTCGAGAGGGTGAGTATTATCTCCCTGTTTAATTGTGGAGGGTATGCAAGTAATAAAGATATCCCGATCATTGCAAGAAGAAAAATATATCTCAAAGGCTGGGAAAAAACTGCCCCGGGTACGATTTGTGGCCTGGTTTTGCGATACCATCCGGTAAACCAGATAGCTATTATAGTCAACCCGGCAACAGTACTGCCATGTTGAAAAATATGATGCAAGGCAATAGAGCCTTTTGAGGTTCTTAAAACACGATATTCAACAAAGTTCATACCATGCTGTTTCCATTCATGTTCATGTGTAAGGGTGTCCCAGGCAATATGCGTAAATGCGCCGATAATAATAGATAAAATAACAAGTTTGAGCTGTTTGAAGGATAAATACCCGGACTTTTTTGTGTACTTGAATAATCGGCTTCTGAGAGAATCGGGAAACAGTTCAAGAAGAGGACGTTTTAAAATGTAATGAAATATCAGAAAAAGAAGAAGACCTGAAGGCAATGAAAACAGGAAAATACCAAGAATTGAGTGAGAAATACGGTTTGGTGTAGCAAAGCCTACATAATATCCAAGGTCCGGTGCAATGCTTCCGATTATAAGCGCCGAAAGAACAAACCTGTGTTTGGCAAGCGGTATTATAGCTGCCGGATGTGCTCCTGTGAAAGGCATACTTGAAAATACCTTATTTTGGTATTAAAGAAAACAAATACGGGGAAAATAAAAAAATATTTGCTAATAAATAGTGTAAATGCTAATTTAAACACAGGAAGTAGTGCGTAGAGCTTATCAGGAACTGTTAGTTAAATGGCTTATTTGCACATTGTTGAAGGTCCTCATCAGGGAACACACGTACCACTTTCAGGCAAACTTACTATTGGGCGCAATTCTGCAAACGGTCTTTGTCTGAATGATTCCAGTGTCAGTAGAATGCACGCTGAAATCTGGAACAAAGATAAATATTACGCTCTGGTGGATCTGGGATCTTCAAACGGATCAATTGTAAACGACACGCTTCTTCACAAACTCGTACCACGCCCTCTTTACGATTCAGATGAG
>Ga0123335_1002937_pt1 | contig 24550 bp, 27 predicted proteins | sample BiotimSIPDNA_2_FD_89707 | JGI IMG/M metagenome (GOLD analysis project Ga0123335, IMG submission 89707) | Anaerobic biogas reactor microbial communites from Washington, USA - Biogas_R2 time_0 SIP DNA | ecosystem: Engineered > Bioreactor > Anaerobic > Unclassified | place: Washington, USA...
CGTTTGTGCACTATTGGATGCATAATGAGCATTTGCAGGTGGAGGGCAAAAAAATGAGCAAACGCCTTGGCAACTACTATACGCTGCGCGACTTGCTCGCTAAAGGCTATGACCCAGTTGCGATACGCTACTTGCTGCTCTCAACGCATTATCGCCAGCAGTTCAACTTCACCTTTGACGGCTTGGAAGCTGCCAAAGGCGCAATTGACCGCCTCAAAAACCTCGTCCGCAGACTCCACGACACCGACGGAGCGGGCAGCGATGGCAAAGCAGCCATGCAAATCGCTCATGTGAAGGAATGTTTCGGAGCAGCGATGGATGATGACTTAAACATTAGCGTTGCGTTGGCGTCGCTGTTTGACTTTGTACGCGAAATCAATAATCTTCTTGACGCAAACGCAGTCAGCAAACAGGAAGCCTCGGAACTCGGCGGAGTCCTAATGCAATTCGACAGCGTCTTAGGCGTTATCGGCAAGGTGGAAGTGGAAGAAGCCCTGCCCAGCGACATCGACGCCTTAGTGCAGAAACGTGAAGCCGCACGCAAAGCCAAAAACTGGAAAGAAGCCGACGAAATACGCGCAAAGCTCAAGGCGATGGGCATCGTAATTGAAGACACCGCACAAGGCGTACGGTGGCATAAAGAAAAAGCCTAAGCGGTGGGTTTGCCGCCAAAAGTCCACTCGGGATTAGCATATTTTTCTTTGCACAACTTCTGAGCCAACTCAACTTCAAAAGGCGACAGCTCGCCCTCTTGCAGCTGAATCTTCAAAGTCGCCACAAACCCCTGAGCCAACGCGTTCGCAACCGTCTCAGCACCAACCGCGTGCCCCAACTCGCCTTCCACGCTGGTAATTTTGCGCCGTGCAATATCCGCAGCCTGCATGCAACCAAAATCCCGCAGCCTAAGCAGCGTAAACATCTTGTCGATATCAACGCCTTTCAAAATCGTGCCGTGCTGGAGAACGATGCCGCGGCTGATGTTTTGGCTGCTCCCCGAAATCTTCTTGCCTTTCACGGTTAGGTTGGGACAGTTTTTTGCGTTGCCCTCGCTGAAGTCCGCTGGCACGCCCAAGATGCGGAGTGCGTCGGTTATGGCTTCGTAGATTTTGAAGTAAACCAGTGTTATGTCGCCTGTGCCGAAGTCTGATGTGTTGGCGACTACGCTGTAGGTTACCTCGCCGTCGAAATCGTGGTAGACGGTGCCGCCTCCGCTGCAACGCCTCACCACATCAACGCCCAACCGTTTGCACTCGTCAAGGTAAACCTCGTTTTCGGGCGTTTGGTTTTTGCCGATGCTCACCGTGGAAGGTTGCCAACGGTAAAACCTGAGTGTGTTGGGCACTTTCTCAGCAACCCGTGCCGTTAGAATCGCTTCGTCAATTGCCATGTTCATGAAGGCACTGTTAGTTTGTAAGGGGAGGAAACGCCAAGTATCCATAACAGTTCAAATCCGCCCTGAAAATAACAGAGTAGCACTTAAAACCGTTATGCAACCCACGCCAATTAACGATGTGCGGATACATTCATATGCAACTGCATAGTAGGTAATGTGTGGGTTGTTTATGGTTGCCCGTAAATTCACAGTTTTGCTTGAACCTGCAGAGGAAGGCGGATTCATCGTTAAAAGCTTGGAGCTTCCCGTTGCAACTCAAGGCGAAACCAAGCAAGAAGCCTTAAGCAACATCAAAGAAGCCATCGAAGGTTACTTGGAAGTCAAAGCAAAACTTCTTGAACGCAAAAATAAGAGTGAGAAGGCTGAAGTAGTTGTCGAAGCTCCCTCTGCTCTCATGGCGTGAAGTTGTTAAGGCTTTAGGCAAAGTTGGTTTTTAAGTTGAGCGGCAAAGAGGCAGCCATTTAATTCTTGTAAAAAATGAGCGTATCGTGCCAATTCCAAAGCACGACCAGATAAAGAAAGGCTTGTTAATGGCTATTATTGAAGAAGCAGGTTTAACAAGAGAAGAATTCCTCAAACTTCTAAAATAGAGCTTGCCAAATTTCTCTCTACGGATAAAGCCTTAAAACCCTAACCTGCATTTCTACAAGAGCAGAGGCATCAAAATTGAAAATCATCTCTGGACCCGCATCAAAACCGCTCGCAGAAGCCATATCAGCCCAAACTGGCTACCCAAACGTTCCCGTCGCAGCAAAAGTGTTCCCAGACGGCGAATCGTATGTGCGTCTTGACGGAGACGTAAAAGGCGAGGACGTGGCGATTGTGCAAACTACGTGTCCACCAGCGCAGGACGGCAGGCTGCTTCAGCTGGCGTTCATGGCGGACGCGGCGAAGCGGGCTGGCGCGGGCAAAGTCACCGCAGTCGTGCCCTACTTGGCGTATGCGCGGCAGGACAAAATGTTCCTGTCTGGCGAGGGCATAAGCGTGGAAACCGTCGCGCGCATGCTCGGCGCCTTAGGCATCGACAACATGCTAACCGTTAACATTCACTCGGAAGCGGCACTCTCAAAATTCCCGTTCCCAGCCAAAACCGCCAGCGCAATCCCGTTTCTGGCGCAGTATTTTGTTGACAAGGGCTACAAGAAAGCGTACGCGCTCTCGCCCGATAAAGGCGCCATGTACATAGCCTACGAAGCCCAACAGGTTTTGGGCGGAAACGCTGGGCACCTCGACAAAACCCGAGACCGCTACACAGGACAAACCACGCAGACTGGCAGAGGCTTAGACGTTAAAGACCAAACAGTCATAATCCTCGATGACATCATCAGCACAGGCGGCACAATCGTGGGCGCAGCAAAAATCCTCAAAGAACTCGGCGCCGCTCACGTCTTCACCGCATGCGTGCATCCACTGCTCATCGGCGACGCAGCCAAACGCATCCTAGACGCGGGCGTAGAGGAAATCGTGGGCACCGACAGCGTGCCTGGACCCTACAGCAAAGTCAGCCTTGCCCCGCTAATTAGCAAACAGCTTAAAGGCGCAAACCAGAGTGCCTAAACTCTTCTTTTTGCTCTCAGGCGAAAACGAGTCCCTGCCCGCAGCCGAAGTTAAAGCGATTTTGGAAGCTGAAGGCTACAGCTACAGCAGCGCAGAAACCTACGACCAGGTCTTGCGGCTTGAAGCAGCTCAAGAGTGCGTCCAAGTCGTGCCCGTCCGCTCAGCATTCACACGCGTCTGCGCATTGGAGCTTTTTGTTTCAAACGCAAACTACAGCGACATCGCCAAAGCCGCAGCCCAAACAGACTTCAAATCCATGCTACAGGCAGGCGAAAGTTTTGTGGTGCGAATCAACCGCATCAAAAACTACGCTGACCAAGCCATAAACACTATGGAGCTTGAAATCAAGCTTGGACGCCAAATCCTCCAGCTGGCGCCTCAAGCCAAAGTCAACCTGAAGCACCCAGACAAAACCTTCATCGGCATCATAACAAACAACAAACTCGTCTTCGGCTTAAAACTAACCCAAATCTCCAGCAAAACCTTCTCCGAACGCAGACCACGCAAGAAACCCTTTTTCCACCCATCTGCCATGCCCTCCAAACTCGCACGGTGCATGGTAAACTTGGCACATGCAAAAGCTGAGTCCCTGCTGCTGGACCCCTTCTGCGGCACAGGCACCTCACTGATTGAAGCCACATACATCGGTTGCCACGCGTTGGGCGTTGATGCACAGAAGCGGATGGTTTTGGGCGCCCAGAAAAACCTGCGGTTCTTTAACATTTCCGCTGAAGGCTTAGTTTGGGGTGATGCTCGCAGGCTGCCATTCAATCATGTTGACTGCATAATCACTGACCCACCGTATGGGCGCTCTTCCAGCACGCTTAAATCCACGACTAAGCAGCTTGTGCAGGACGTTTTAGCTTCAGCACACGGCTTGCTAGGCGTGGGGCAACGGATTTGTATAGCCGCGCCTAAAACATTAAACATTAAAGCCACAGGCGAAGCGTTGGGCTTTAGGCACGTCGAGAGCCACTTTGCCTATGTGCACAGGACATTGACAAGGGAAATTGCAGTATTCGAAAAGGTGCATGATTGTTGAGTATGCGGATTATTTTCTTGGGAACCAGCGGCAGCGTACCCACGCTAAAACGCAGTTTGCCATCAGTGATGGTGCAGTGCCCCAAAGAGCAGTGGATGTTTGACTGCGGCGAAAACACCCAGCGCCAAATGATGACGGCCAAAGCGAGTTTTCACAAAAAAACCAAAGTGTTCCTAACGCACCTGCATGGCGACCACGTGTTGGGGTTGCCTGGGATTCTGCAGACAATGGCTTTGATGGACAGAAAAGAGCCCATTCAAGTGTACGGTCCAGTGGGCATTAAGGATTTTCTTGTTTGTTGCCAGCAAACGCTCAAGTTCGGCTTAACTTACCAAGTGGAGATTAACGAGATTATTCGTGAAGGAGTTATTTGCGAGGAAGAAGAATACCTCGTTGAGGCAGTTAAGTCTAATCATGCAACGGAAAGCTACGCTTACCTGCTTGAGGAGAAACCGCGTCCAGGCAAGTTTTACCCCAAAAAAGCTCAGGCGCTTAACGTGCCAAAAGGGGAGTTGTGGTCTAAGCTGCAAGGCGGCGAAAACGTGACGTTACCTGACGGCAGCGTAGTTAAGCCTGAGGATGTAATGGGTCCACTGCGTCCTGGAAGAAAAATTGTTTATACAGGCGACACAAAACCCTTCGACTTCTTTGCTAAATTCGCTCATGAAGCTGACGTAGTTATTCACGACTGCACCTTTGACGATTCTTTAGCCGAAAAAGCCCAAACCGACGGGCATTCAACCCCCAGCCAAGCCGCCGCCCAAGCAAAAGCTGCAAACGCCAAACTGCTCGTACTAACACATATCAGCGCCCGTTATCCTAATGCAAAATTGCTACTAGAGCAGGCAAAAAGAATTTTTGAGAACACGGTTTTGGCTGAGGATTTTTTGTCGTTAGAGTTGCCGCTTAACGAGCTTAATTCAGCAGTTCCTTGAGCTTTTTGATGCTTTCGGGTATGTGCTCAAACGATTCGATGACGACGTTTCGGTCGTATCCCAGCTTTTTGAGAGTTTCGGCAAACCAGTCGTAATCTATTTTGCCGTAGCCAACGCCTAAGTGTGAGTCGTCGTCGCCGCAGTTGTCGCTGGCGTGGATGTGGATGATTTTGTCGGCTAGCTGGTTAAAGAAGGGCTCTATTTGCCCTTCCAAGTTGGCGTGTCCAAGATCCATAACAATGCCCAATGGCAAGTTGGTTTCTTTGTAGAATCGGTTGAAGTCCTCTGGGCTTTTCATTATGAACCAGTATTTAGCAGGCAGATTCTCCAATGCGATGTTAACGCCAAGTTCTTCTGCTGCCTCATAGAGTTCTATAATGCTTTGCGTATTTTGTTTCCATTCAGCGCCAGGGTAAAATTGTGTTATGCCTGTGCGTGCGCCTGGATGGAAAACCCATACTTTGGCATCTAGTTCATTGGCGTAAGCTAGGGATTGTTTGAGGCGTTTCATGGATGCGGTTAGGATGGGTTTAGATGGTGAAGCGATGTTTATGTCTGCGAATGGTGCGTGCATGGTGTATTCTAGATTGTTGCTTTTTGCGGCTTCCTTTAGCGTTTTGACTCTGTTCTGGTTGAGTTCGTGGGTGCCGTCGTCTAATACTTCAATGTATTGTGTGCCGATTTTGCTTAGGTGTTTAACCATTTTGTCGAATGGCTCGCCTAGACGATAGAGTGTTGATACGCTTACTTTGGCTTTGGACATGTCAGGGTTCCTCACGTGAATAGAATGTTTCTGGTTAAAAGAATAAAGCAACTAATTAACTTGTCTTGTAAAGCTGACTGTTTAGCTTTCGTTTTTTTAATTAGTAGTTGTGGGGAAAGTCGCCTTAGCACAACCACAACCAAAGCTTTGAGCAGTGCAATGCCTTTTGTTGTTAACTGGTGTTGACGTTTGCAGTTTGGTTGTGCAGTGTGCCACAAGCAGAGCGTACTTTTTACTGCTTGTCGCAGCGCTGCTAAAAGGGCTGATTAAAACTGGAAATTTGATTGTTTACTCCACCACAATGCGCTTGGATTAACTTTTCGAGTGGTTTTATACTGTATTTTCCTTATACCTAGCGCAAGCTCAGCAAACTCTTTAATTGTCGTATACTGGAAATCCCATGTTGGCTCGCCATACCGCAAACCGCTACACATTGTGTCTGCGTAAATGTACAATCTAATGCCGTTGTAATTGAACGCTGCCTGATTCGGTTGCCCATATTTTGGCTCAGACAAGACCTTAAATGGCCAGAGCTTGCAGGCTTCAGGCTTCATCTGCTGCAATGCGCAGTAGTAGTTGTTTGATGTACTGCAAAGGAAACTGCAGGAGCCGTCGCTGCATCGTTTAATGTATAGTCTATCTAATCCTGCAACGGTGGTTTCCACGCCAAACCTCTTCACGATGTTGAGCCACTCAGAAAAGCCGACAACAACCGAGTATAGTTTACAGCAGTAACCGCAAGCTTTGCAACGCCAGTCAGCTATGTTTTGCCATGGAACAAACTGCATTTATTTTGCACTCAAAGCCAGACTCATAGAAACTGCATATTAAAATCTTGTCTCAAAAATAGTTAAGAAACTTAGGGCTTCTTATACAAATACAGCGTGTGCGACGGATACCCTAACTGAGGGTTTTCACAGAAATTCTCGATTTTTTCAGGTCTCCAACCGATGATCTCGTAGTCATGTGATACTACTCGCACGCCTTTCTTGAGGTCACTCTCTAGCTTTGGGCGAATTTTCTCGTTGGCGCTGGTTGTTAAATATAGAAAAACCACGTCTGCTGAATTCAAATTTACTGTGAACATGTCACTGTTAACGATGGTTACCCTGTCGCTTAATCCGTTTTCATGTATGTTGCTTAGCGCTTTTTTCGCTAAGTCTTCCCTCAACTCGATGCCTACGCCGCGTGCGCCAAAACTTTTAGCTGCCATAATAACTGTTCGTCCATCGCCAGCACCCATATCAAACAGGACTTCTCCAGCCTTCAAATTCGCAATCTTTAGCATCCGCTCAACAACAATCATTGGGCTTGGAACAAAGGGTGCAATAAACATTTCAAAAGACTCCTAATGTTTACTGCTTCTATGCTACATAGGTCTCTTTTTTAGGCGTAGGTCTTTTTGCTTCTCCACATTTCAAGCAGCTTTGAGCACATAATTCAAGGTATTTTTCTTCGTCGTTTGAGCCAATCGCTTCTGCCGCTTTATGGCATAATTCGCTGGGTTCACCACATCCCTCTTCTTTACAAAGGTTTGAAATGTAGCTGCATACTTCCTGTACATCTTTGGGTTCCAAAACAGCTCGGTTAGTGCGAACAAGCAAGCACAATTCACGCGCCATAACGCATGTTCGAACATATTTTATTCGCTGTAGAACTTCTTCCCTCAAGTTTTTTCGGCTTATTTCCACGCTTAAGTCTCCCTATATTGCAACAAAGCAGGATAAGCAAACCTATGACTATACAATAATAAAAGCTTGTTGCAAAAAATTGCTCCCACAAGGGGTTAGAAGGTATAGAAAAAGGATGGCTTATTATCCAAAACGCTTGCTTAAAACCTTACGTTCAGCCTCTAAAACCAGCTCATAGAACCTGTCCGAAAGCTTGGATTCCTTCTCCAAAACCGATAAAACATGCTCCGCTCGAACCCGCCTAGCAGATAAGGCTACAGCAGCAGTTTTTCCATACTTCTCAATCAAAACCGCCGTTTGTTTAGCGATGGCCTGCATCCTCTCCTCATCTTTGGAGAGTTTTTCGCCTTTCTTGTCAAGCATCCGCAAAGCCCTATCTTCGTCAATTTTTAGCATTCCAACGGCGTAGGAGCTACAGTTTGGGCATTTAGGTTTATCTGGCAGGTCTTTTATCCGAATCATCTCCACCCAATCCTCACAATTCGTGCAAACAAACGTGCCTGTCTCGTTAAGCAACCTAGCCTTTGCAGACTCAACCAGTACGGCACGCATACGTTCAGGCGGAATCAAATCCGTCTTCATGCTAACTCTTTCAATGCCTACACGGGCAACAGGAGTCGCTATTCCTCCTGTATTTACCACTTTGAAGCCAATTTCCCCTTGCCGCATCTTCTTCAGCACTTCAACTAAGCCCTTGGCGTCAAGGTCTTTAGCAAAAACTTCCTTGAGCCCTTCCTCATAAATCGGTGTACCCTCAAAACTGGTAATCAACTTTTGAATGCTAACATTGCTAAAATCAGCCCACTTCTTCAAAGCGCCAAAGCGTCTGGCAACATGAATAACTCGACGCTTAAACAAGCCAGTCTTGACAGTGGAACGCTTCAACGTTTCAACAACGCCCTCTTCAGGCATAACCTGTATTTCACGGAAAACCTCCACAAGCCGCTCTGCACTCATAGCACCCATGGTTTGCACAAAAATGCGGTAAGGGTCATGCTGAACCACTATGCCCCGACCCAGCTTATCAGACAATACTTGACCAAGCAACTGCGCCAAAGCACGGTTAGTTAGAGAGCCAAAGTTTGAATGAATAATCACAAACTCGTCCCAATCCTCAAACACCAAACGCGAAGGCGTGGGAACAGCTAAGCCGTCACTTATCTGCTCTAGCGTTTCAGATAAAGCATGCAAAATAGTTTCTTTGTCGGCTGGGTACTGCTGAGCAAGCAAAGCGCTAATTTCCTCGGCAGATGTGCCATCTAAAATTTTCTCCTCCACAAAACCCCGTATCTCGGCAACTTCTTGTGCAATCTCAAAAGGCACTGGAATTTCTTCCCCAATCCAGCTGGGAATAGAGCCTGTGGGGTCATCAACGGGACGCACATACACCTTGTCTTCGGTAGTGTGAATTATGTTCCATGGACTGCCCCTGATAATGAATTTGGTACCGGGTTTACCGTATTCAGCCATAAACGCTTCATCAAGAACGCCTACAGAGGTGTCTGTTGACTCATCTATCACAAGAAACTGTTTCTCAACTGGTATCATAGATAAATTATCAAAAAAGTACTCAAACAACGCTTTAGACCGCTGCGGCTTGAGGACCACTTTATCCTCAAAGGACGCCCATGCTAAACGTGGAAACCGCTGATGCATGTACTTTATAACTTTCTCCACGTCATCCAGCGTTAAGCTTGCAAATGGGGCAGCATTGCGTATAAGGTCCAAGATGCCTTCAAACTCAAGTCGCCGATTCTTCATCAGTAAACCAGCTATTTGCTGAGCCAGTACATCATAGGGTTTTTCTGGCACCTGTACAGGCTCTAACTCTTCCTTTAACGCTCTGCGAGCGATAACCATCGCTTCCAACGTGTCATCAGAATCCATTCCAATAATGATTCCTTGCGACACATGACCATAACTGTGACCAGCTCTGCCAACCCGTTGAATAAGCCGTGAAACCTGCCGTGGACTCATATACTGAATCACAAGGTCTATGCGGCCAACATCAATGCCCAACTCTAAGCTGCTGGTGGCGATTAAACCTTTAAGTTCCCCACGCTTTAAACCTGTTTCAGCGGCAAGACGTGAAGACTTAGCCAACGACCCATGATGTATAGAAATGGGAAAATCAATATCCCAAACCTTGAAACGCGACGCCAAAACCTCTGAAACCGAACGCGTATTAGTAAAAAGCAAAACAGACTTGCTCTTACCCATATACTCCTTCATAATCCGCAATCTAGCCGCAACTTCTGGATGCGTAAAAATTTTACCTGCAAACCGCGAATCTTCATCGGTTGGCTGCGGATAAATAACTTTAAGGCTAACCATTTTAGCTACAGGTGTGCGCACGATTTCTACTGGCCGCTTATCGCCAACAAGAAACTGGGCAACCTTGTCGGGAGTGCCAACGGTGGCGGATAAACCAACCATCTGAAAATCTTTCCCTATCAGGCTTCTAATCCGCTCCAACGTTATCGACAATTGGCTGCCTCGTTTGCTATCGGCTAACTCGTGAACTTCATCAATAATCACCCAGCGTAAACTCTGCAAGTGCTGCCGCAACACCCAGCCAGACATGATTGCCTGCAAAGTTTCAGGCGTAGTAATAAGTATGTCAGGTGGACTCTTGGATTGCCTTGTCCGCTCCTTAGTTTCAGTATCACCATGACGCACCGCCAGCCTAATGTCAAGATTGTTGCACCACCACTGCAAACGCTCAAGCATATCACGGTTCAAAGCACGAAGCGGCGTAATGTAGAGCACCTTTATCCCCGGCGCTTTAGGCGCTTGAAGAAGCATGCTCAACACAGGCAGAAAGGCAGCTTCAGTCTTGCCCGTGGCAGTAGGCGAAATCAGCAAAACGTTTTTGCCATCCAAAACCTTGGGAATAGTTTTTTCTTGAGGCTCCGTGGGTTTAGGAAACCCTTTCTGCTCCACTAGCCTTCGCACGGGTTTAACGAGTAATTCAAAAGCGTTTTCAGAAACTGCCTGCACTAACGTTGCCTCAAGAGTAATTGAAAGATAGCATCTTTATGCGGTAAAAAACGTTTTGGCACTTCTAAGTTAAACATCAGGTAAAACCTTTTCAAACAATAAGGTTAAATGATAGTTAATGGTATGCGCTAAAAAACCATGGAGCTAAGCGCCTTTTTCAACATGCTTATTGACATGCCAATATTATTTTTAACATAAAAGTGCTTAATTTCCATGTTACAAACAGAATTATCAATGGGAAAACAATGGAAAGTTATTTATTCAATCAAATAAACCATGAATCGTAATACACGGAGGAAAAATCATGGCTAAATGTCCAAAATGTGGAACAGAGAATTCAAAGCCAAAGAAAACTTGGAAAATGGCTGGCCGACCAGATAAAACTGGAAAGCGCATGCAACTTGAAATCGGATTATACGAATGTTCAAAATGCGGCAATACATTCCGCGAAGTCTTAAGCAAGAAAAAGGTTTAACAAGCTAACCCCTAGTTTTCTTTTTTTATTTCTCCCAAATCGATAGTTTTTATAGTAACTTCCGCATCGGTGTTGAGTTAACGGAAGGCAAAACTTGGCTGCACTACTAAGAAGGCTATGGCGAAACGAGTACTTCAAAACAGCAGTTACCATAGCTTTGATTCCATTGTTAGTCGCTGGATTCTGGTTTGGGCTGCAAGCAGCATTAAACACCCGAATTTTCCCATTATTCACTGTAACCAGCCACAGTATGTGTATTCCTCCCGGTCAATGTGACAGCTTCAGTCATGCGTTTGAACGCACAATACACATAGGAGATTTACTTGTAATTCAAGGCGTAGACCCAAGAAGCCTCAACACAAACTACCCTGACAGCGACATCATTGTTTTCCAAAAGCCTGATATGGACCCAAGTGACCCTCAAGCAAACGTTGTCCACAGAATCACTTCCAGCGTAGAAGTGAATGGCACCTTGTACTTTTACACTAAAGGCGACGGCAACGGTTACCCAAACGTGTGGCCTAACCCGCCAATCTCAACAAACATTGACCCTTGGCGGGCTGACCCGTCAAATCCAACCAGCATTTATGACGGAGCAATTTCTGAAGATTACGTTTATGGCAAAGTAATTATGCGTATTCCATGGGTTGGTTCGTTGTCGCTTTTGGCGCAAGCCTACACTTTCATACCCGTCGTTTTGGTTATAGTAATTGTTATTTTGGTTCTGGTTGAATTTGTTCTGCCGCTGCTGAAACAGAGTAAAAGCAAGTCAACCCCCGCTTTAGTTTAACGCTTTAATTAGAAAGCGGCAAGCGGCATATTATAGAAGAATTAATGAACAAGAAAACCTTAATCTTTTTAGAAGGCGGGCGGATTTTGGCGGCTACTAAACTGAAAAGGTATTGGCAAAATGATTATGTTCAAACCGCTGTCATAATTGGTTTAATTGTTGCCATTGTTTTAGTGTTTTTTTATGGCTCACAAATAGTTCTAAACACGCCTTACCCCACGTTAACTGTGGAGACAGGCAGCATGTGCGTTCCCTTTGACGGTTCATGCAACGGTTGGTCTCACCCGTTTGATAGAACCTTGCATGTAGGCGACTTTCTTTTAGTTCAAGGAGTAAACCCTGCAGACTTAAACACTAACTACCCTGACAGTGACATCATTGTTTTTCGTGAACCTGGAAACCCCGACAGACTCATTGTTCACCGAATAGCCGCTGTGCAAGACATAAACGGCACACTGTATTTTCAAACAAAAGGCGACGGAAACGGTGGAACAAATTATCGTTGGCCCACTGTTCCGCCAGTAAGCGAGTATGACCCTTGGCCTGGTGGACAGGGGATTTCTCAAGATTTGGTTGTGGGGAAAGTGATTGGTCGTGTTCCCTGGATAGGTCTTATCACTTTGTTTATGCGGCAAAACCCCTTTGGACTGCCAATAGTTATTATTTTAATTATTCTGTTAATAGCGTTAGAGTTTATTATTCCAGTTCTGAGAAAGAAACCTGTACAACAAAACGGTAAGCGCTTGGATTCATAGATGTATTTATAAAGTCTATCTTTTATAAAGATTCAATAAGGCGCTGAATAGAGAAGGGGAAGCATGCCAAAATCAAAAGCATCCATAAGCATAGAAAACGTTGTGGCTTCTGCAACGCTTAACCAAAAAGTAGATTTGAACGCCGTTGTCAAAGGGTATCCTGGCGTTGAGTATCGTCCAGAGCAGTTTCCCGGTTTGGTCTTCCGTCTTAAGCGTCCTAAAACTGCGACTTTAATTTTTAATTCGGGAAAAATGGTTTGCACTGGCGCAAAATCCGAGAAGGAAGCCAGGCGAGCTGTTTTAAAAGTTATAAAAGAATTAAAGCGAAGTGGCATAATCATAATCAGTAAGCCTGACGTTAAAATTCAAAACATTGTGGCTTCAGGAATTTTGGGTGGTATGATTGATTTAGAGAAAGCTGCCTACACGTTGGGGCACACAATGTATGAGCCTGAACAGTTTCCAGGTTTAATTTACCGCATGGCAGAGCCTAAAGTGGTTATTTTGCTGTTTGCAAGCGGCAAACTGGTTTGTACAGGCGCTAAAAAAGAGGGGGATGTGTTTGTGGCAGTGGATAAACTGCATGAACTGCTGGAAGAAACAACCCTGATCTTCTATGATTAACCCGCGTTACTTTTTCTTTATTTGCTTCATTATTGTTTTTAGGCTTTCCTCGTCTATGGCGCCTGTTTCATACATTGCATTGGCAACATCGCTTATTTTCAGCAAAGCAATAAGCTGTACTCCAATTTCCGCTAGCTTCTCTGTTGCGCCTTCTTCGCGGTCTAAAAATGCTATGGCTTGAGTGACTACTCCACCTTCGGCTCGTATGGCTTCTGCAGTTTTCCGCAGCGTAACGCCTGTTGTGGCTAAATCATCCACTATTAGCACTCTGTCGCCTGAAAACAGTATGCCTTCAACACGGCGTTCTCTTCCCTGCAATTTAATGCTTTTGCGCACGTACAGGAAGGGTTTTTTTAGGTTGTAGGCGATTTGGGATGCAAACGGTATGCCGGTTATTGGCACAGCGGCTATGCGGTCAAAATTTTTGAGCCCAACTTGGCTCGTTATTGTTTCAGCGTAGAAATCGCAAATGTCCCGGAAAGCATCGGGGAAACTTGGAACTACTCTTAAATCAACGTAGTAGGGGCTTGCTTTTCCAGTTGAGAGTTTGAAAACGCCGAATTTTACAGCGTCAATTTTGGCAAGTATCTTTGCCATTTTGTCTTTTTTATCTTGAAACTTTTTGTTGTCCAAAGGTCACTTTCCTCTCTTTGACACTTGGTAAATCTTGTTAATTTCGGGAATCAAGCATGCGGTTCTTGGCAGTTCCTTCTTGAGTAGCTGTGCAAAAGCGTTTTGGTTTGCAGGTGAATTGGTGTGGTATGGCACTGCCAAGGGCGGTTTGGTTAATCTGGCGATTTCAAAACCAGTTTCAGGTGAGGCTCCAACTGCGATTCCGACGCTGCAGAAGACAAGGTCGAACTTTTCTTCTATGCCCAGTTTTGCTAGTTCAGGGAAGGGCAGGCTGTCGGCTGTGTGGTAGATTTTCACGCCGTCTTCGCTTGTGATTATGTAGGTGTTGGGGTATTGGGCTGTGTGTTGGCATTTTTCTGCTTTGATGGTGACTTCGCCGAGTTTGACTTCGTCGCCTTGCCGTATTACTTGTAGTTTGTCGATGGGGAGGTGATGTTTTAGTCTGAATGCGGATGCTGGGTCGGCTATGACTTGGCAGTTTGTGGTTTTCTGGGTTTCAGTAACTAATCGTGGGTCTAGGTGGTCGTAGTGTTCATGCGTGATTAGGATGGCGTCGATGTTTTGCAGGTATTTTGGTTTGACTTCTACTGGGTCTATGGCTATTGTTTTGGATGGTGTTTTTAGCAGGATGCCTGAGTAATCGTTGATCCATACGAAGAGGATGGCGTTTTTTTCTGGAGTTTTCTGTATTGACACTTCTTGATTCCTCACTGGCTTATATTATGAGGTTTTGTTTTAAAAAGGAATTGTGTGGTGCATGATTAGCGTTGGCTTGTTTTTCTGTTTTTTTAGTAGTTGTGCGGGGAAATTGCCTTAGCACAACCACAATCAAAGCTTTGCGTTGTACCGTCCGATTTGCAGTTGGCTGGCGTGGCGGTTTGCAGGCTGGTTGTGCAGTGTGCCACAAGCAGTTAAGAGACCGAGCCACCAGCGCCCGTGTTGGACTTGCTGTTTAACACTTTGTTATTATCGCATTTTACTGTAGCAACCGTCTGCAAAATGTGGACTGAAACAAAGAAAGCCGCCAGTAACGCAACCAAGCCGCCCCAGTACCACTGAATTGAGAGCAGGTTGAACCAGTTTAGGAAAGTCAGCAGAATAGCGATTTCTACGGTTACGGTTGTGAGGACAGCTAAAACAAGCAGACACTTGCGTATAATCCTGTTATTGTTTGCTGACAAAAAACGCTCACTCCAAGAAAATAGTGATTATGATTCAGTATTAAAGTGTATAGTTATCAAAACAACGCTAAAACGCTGAATGATTTTGTGTTTGAAACAGCGCTTGAACTGTTTTCTTGTTGGGTCTAGCTTGGGTGTTGCTGTTGGATTATGCAAGCATTCTTATGTTACAATGTGACTGCTACACGCGACCTCTCTCTGAGGTGACCTCCCCTCCCTTATTTAAAGGCATGTTGAATCGGGCGCTTTGCTCTCGCGATAGCCCCCTCCTCCTATATAAAGCACTGAAATTACCATTGCTAATGACCTGTTTTTCAGCCAATACCTACCTACCCCTCTTAGGCTTCAGCACGAGTCTCTAATATTCCAAACATGACACCGCAAACTCCAACCCATAAATAGACACAACCCACTTCCCACCTCACAAACCCTAAAAACGTGATTTTTGTTAGCAAAAACTGTTAGTCAAGAAATCTTGACGAAAAATCATTTAAACTCTAAAATTTCTGTTGGTAATGAGAGGATTTGAGTGAACAGAAAATCAGCAGCCATCCTTCTCATCGCCTTTTTAGCGGCGCTAACAACAACTGAAACACAACTAACAAACATGGTAAACGCTAATTTTGCCATTCTTTTGCCAACAATTACGATAAAAAGTGGTGGAAGCGTAGAGCCAGAAACAGATTACATCACCCAAATGGGCAACGTATATGCATTAACAGGCGACATAAAAGGCAAGTTCGCTCTGGTTATCGCGTCGAGTGACATCATAATAGAGGGGTGCGGGCACGTTGTTAACGGCTCAGCGTCTTCGAGTCGGAATCCCAAGTTAGGATTTGCTAATAACGGTTTAAGGCTACAAGGCGTAAGTAATGTGACAGTTAAGAATCTGACGGTAACTGGATTTATGGATAGACAAATCCGCATAGATAGCTGCAGGAATTGCTATTTTTTTGGATTGAATGGCGAATTTAACTCATATGATTGTAGTGCTAACACTTTTACCAACTGTAGTATTGGTGGCAAACTGTGGGCTTCAACGAATAACATAATAACTAAATGCAATGTTAGTTACATTAACCTTGAAAATTCGAACGCGACTATTTTCGAAAACAACTTTTTGTATCAAAACTGCGTTGAGGTATATCCTCCTGACAAAGCAGTTCTGTGGGATAATGGTTCAATTGGTAACTGTTGGAGTGATTATTTGGAGAAGTATCCTAATGCTTCGGAAGTAGGCAATACTGGTGTTGGGGACACGCCGTACGTTATTGACGCTAACAATGTTGACAATTATCCGCTTATGGTTCCCTTCCAACAGCTGCCAGCGCCAACGCCCCAACCTCCAGAGCCCACGCAAGAAGCAGAGCCTTTTCCAACACTGATAGTCGCAGGAGCTACTGGCGCTTTAGCCATAATCGCCGCAAGTTTAGGATTTGTTTATTATAAAAGAAAATCCATCGGCAATAATTGAATATTAGCGGTGATGGATATTTTTGCATTTTTGTTAACGATTTTTTGTCTGATTCGAATTATGGGATAATTCTTAAATTGAAAAGCAAGAAGATTGAAGTTAGAGCTAGGTTGGCTCTAGGCGTGTCACCGCCTAGTCCCGATTTAAGGACAAAAAGAGAACAAATTATAGGAGAATAAAAAAATGAAAAAAGTCAAGGCTTTTATGACCATCATTTTAGCAGCAGTTCTTATGCTCACTTGTCTTGCCGGGAATCAACTTGTTAATGCAGTAGACCCGCCCCCAAATCATCGTTATGCTACAGCAATCAGGAGCACAGACGGAGATATTCAAAATGCTCCCGGAGTTCTTGGTGCTAATTGTGACGGCAATTATGCAACAATGATTTCGTATTACGTTCCCGCCAATTTCCCGACAACTTGGACTCCGCCCTCTAATGTAGCAATCTTGGTTGTCGAAATGAACGATTTGGCTATTGGAGATATTGCTATTCACTGCTGGAAACCTGCAGATCCGTATCCGTGGTTTGGCATGATGATTTATACTAGTAATGACCTTTCAAATTGGAATCTCGTTGGAACTTTTTGGATCACCGATAACGTTCCTCAGTGGAGATGGATTACAACCGTTACAGAGCCAGATGTTCCTACTCCAGACCCTATTGAAGGCTATGCTCCTGAACCATTCCGATATATGGCGCTTGCTGTCATGTCAACAAGTCCAGGCATCAATGCCTATACGTACGTTGACGCAATTTCCGCTTCCCCTTACGTAGCTCCCCCGCTTCCGCCAGGTTATTATCAAGTAACATTCAATATTCGTGATACTTCTGGCTACCTTTTGCCTGGAAATATCTATGTTAATGGCGTCCTTATTGGTCGAACAAGCCTTACAGTATATGTCAGTCCCCAGATGCCAGGACCATACCAGCTCTACGTTACAGTCGATGACACCGCACACTATGTTTTTCAGCAATATGTCGACAACATTGGCGGAAGCACAACCAACAATCCAACGCCCATATACCTAACGCAACCCGGAATAATAACAGCCATTTTTGCGCCAACATGACAGTAAAATAACAATCCTTCCTCCCCCTTTTTCTCTTAACTATTTGTTACGGCTAAACTTTTTCATGCGTTTTTGATAAGGCTTAATAGTTCTTACCACGTGACATTGTACTAAACCAATAAGTGATTAGTCATGGTTGATGTTTGGCTTCCCTACGGAAAAACCGACGTCTGCGTCCGAGTCCCAGCCCGAAACCTTCTAGGCTCAATCCAGCCAGTCGAAAAACCCGGCGCAGAAGACCCAAAAGCCGAAATCGAACGAGCCCTACAAGAACCAATAGGCACCAAGCGCCTGTGCGAAATTGCCAAGCCAGAGAGCAAAGTTGCCATAGTCGTTGATGACGCCACACGCAAAGCCCCCAGCGAAATCATGCTGCTGCCCGTGCTTGCCGAATTAAACGCGGCAGGCGTCAGCGACGAGAACGTTACGGTTATTTTTGGGTGCGGAACCCATAGGGCAGTTAAGGACGAGGAAGCCCGAGCGCTTCTGGGCGAGGAAGCCCTAAAACGCGTTAAAACCGTTAGTCATGACTGCAAAGCCCACGACCTAGTTCATGTGGGCAATACTAAAAGTGGAAACAAAATTTATCTCAACCGAGTCTTCGCTGAAGCCGACGTAAAGGTGCTTCTGGGCGATGTGGGCTTTCACTATTACGCTGGGTACGGTGGCGGAAGAAAAAGCGTTTTGCCAGCAGTCAGCGGAGCCGAAACAGTCCAGCACAACCACGCCATGATGTTAAACGCCAACGCAAAAACAGGCGTTTTAGAGGGCAACCCAGTGCATCAGGACATGACTGAAGCAGCGAGGCTGGCGAAAGTGGATTTCATCGTTAACATTGTAGAAAACAGTAAAGGACAAATCGTTAGAGCGTTTGCAGGCGATTTGGAAGAGGCGTTTATGGAGGCGGTTAAGCTTGTGGATGAAATGTACCGTGTTAACGTTGACCGCAGAGCCGACATAGTCGTCGTCAGCGCTGGTGGAGACCCTTCAGACGTTAACTTGTATCAAGCCTACAAGGCACTTGACAATACGTTGGACGTAGTTAAACGGGGCGGCGTTATTGTTCTAGTTGCGGAGTGCCCTGAAGGTCACGGAAACCAAGTGTTCTATGATTGGATGACTCGTCTCTCTGATTTGAAAGCAACTGAGAAAGAGATTAAACGCAACTTTGCCATGGGTGGGCATAAAGCGTACTATTTGCTCAAAGCCCTGCAGAATCATCCGGTAATTTTGGTTTCATCCATGCCTGATTATTACGCATCAAACGTTTTCAGGCTAAAAACTGCCCGAGCCGTAAACGACGCCTTAACTGAAGCTTTCAAAATCGCGGGTTCAGCGTCAAGAGTCTGGACGATGCCGCAGGGAACCTACACTTTTGCAGAGTACCGTGCTCCTGAAGACAATAAAGCTTAAACTTTACTTCCATTGTTTAGGTAGCGGATTTTGAGTTTAAAGCGTAAACTTTAAGTTAGGACAGCGAAATTCGTTAAGAAGGCGACAAGATGCAGCAGACCTACACTTTGCGAAAGTTTGTTCCAGGCGACTTACAGAATGTCATGCAGATAAACCGCGTTTGCCTCCCAGAAAACTACACTGACTTCTTCTTCATCGATTTGCATCAGCGGTTTCCAGAAACCTTCATTGTAGCAGAAGAAAACAACAAAATCATCGGTTACATTATGTGCCGCATCGAAGTCGGCTTATCCAACATCGGCTTAGGCGGGCTAGTGCGGAAAGGGCACGTGGTTTCGATTGCAGTTATGCCTGGTAATCGACGTAAAGGTGTAGCGCAAGCAGTAATCAACCGTGCACTGGAAGGTATGCGTTACTATAAGGCTAAACAGGGCTTTTTGGAAGTGCGGGTTACTAATGAAGCGGCGATTTCGCTGTACAAGAAACTGGGCTTTGAGGTTACGCGGACACTTAACGGGTACTACTCGGACGGCGAAGACGCCTACGTAATGACTAAAAAACTGTAAAATGCGCCTTCAGCTTGTGTTGTTCTGTGTTGTAGTCACATAGGCTTATTGTTAATTGTTTAGTCCCTAATTTGATGACACTGTTTTGTTTATTTGGAGGTGACATACTTGTGTGAACCAAAGCCTAAATACAAAATGAGCGAACAAGACAAACGCGAGGCTGAACGAGACGACATAACACAGGTTGACCAAGAAAAGATTCTGCGGCATATGCCTAAAACCGAGCTTTTTGAAACACGTGAGTCACCCGAAGATTAACTCATATGTTTTTAGACGTTCTCTAGTCTGAAGTAAGGTTTGGATTGTTGGGTTAGCATACGTTTTAAGGTTAATTGAATCGCCATGTTCATACTTATTATCAACGCAAGCAAACCGTAGTATGCATCGGTTGAAATTGCTACAGTGTACATGAACACTTTGTAGTTTTGTGCGCCTGCAATCAAATTCAACGCGCCCATGCCCAGCATAACTGCGGTCATTGGTATTGAGGCATAAAGTGCAATGCTCTCCTTCATCTTGAACAGCAGATAGTACGAGAGAACCACTGTTGGACCGTAATAGGCAAAAGCGCCCAAGATTCCTAAAGGCCAGCCAAGCGGGTTTATCTCGATTGCTATCCTTGTTACGTCTACAGCGTAGTAGGTGGTCATTAAGTCGAAAGCCCAGCAGGCAAACGCGATGCCTTGGAAGGAGAATATGAGTTCTCGCCATCTTTTTGATTTATCTGTTTTAGGTGTGCAAGTCTTTTTTAGGCGCATATGTAGGAGGCTGGTTATTGGGATGAGGAGTATTAGCAGGTATAGTAAGCCTAGTGCTCCGTGGCCTATTCTGGTTAATTCTGCTATGTTGTAGGTCCAGATTAGGGCGGTTGCCAGTAGGAATCCTTGGATAATGCTCTTGATTGCCCCCATCCCTGTTCCCCCATTAATTAATATATTATATCTTACGATTTAACTAATATAACTTTTGCTAAAAAAGCAAAAATCACCAAAAAGATAACTTTTGCACCATATTTAAGTGACAGTTAAACATCCCTTAACTCGGTGTCCATGAAGAAAAACCTGTCAGCTTTGAGCATTACATTAACTCTCTTGCTCTCAATTCTCAGCTGCACTTTTACGGTCAAGCTGGCAGAAGCTAATCCTCACCTGCCACCCGCACCCGTATTATCCATTGAATCCCCAACAAGAACAGTAAACGCTCAAGATGTGGCTATAACCGTTTACGCTAAAGTTCCAGCTTACGGCACAGTTTACGGTTTTGAAGGAATAAAATGGCTAAATTACAGCTTAGACTCTGGAGCAGACGTGCCAGTTGAATTAGAGTTTCAAGAGGAGATAAACAGGGGAACCAACGACACTACTAACCCTTTCAACGGCGACGCCTACTACCTTTATGCCGCAAGACACACGTTAACCAGCTTGCCTGATGGGGCACACTATTTAGTGGTCAAAGGCGAATCAGTTTTTGGTGTGTCACTTCAATTAGACTTTAGCTTTACCGTTGACACAATACAGCCGGTTATTACCATTCATTCGCCTTCTACAGTGGGAACCTACAACTCCACCAATGTAGCGTTAAACTATTTCGCAAGCGAAAACACGTCATGGACGGCATATAACTTAGGCGGCAAAGACAACGTAACCATAACCGGCAATACAACCCTTACAGGGCTCGCCAGTGGCGTTCACACCTTAACGGTTTATGCCAATGACACTGCTGGAAACATGGCAGCCTCCGACACAATCACCTTCCAGATATACAGCAAGCCAAACCCCGAAACCCTGCTAATCCCAACCTTAACAGCAGCCACCATAGTTACAGCTGGGATTCTAAGCATAAGCTTACTAATTTACTGCAAAAAACAGAAACGCTAAACCCAAACATTTGCTCCAGCGTTGCTTTTCATTAACCCACAAAAAACACGAGCCTAAAATAGTAAAACCTAAAACATGCTTTATCGAATAAGAAATCATGCGGCGTCGAAGTAAAGCATTGTCAGTTTTTGTTATTGTTCTTTTAACAAGTTTAGCTATTGGAGATTCAGCGTTAAACTTAGCGGGAGCAAATCCGTTTGGACAACCCAAGCCAAAAATTGAGCCAGACAACTACTATATCATGCCTGATGGAAGTGTATTTCCTGATTCAGCGCCCATTCGACGTGAGGGAAATGTTTACACTTTAACAGGCGATGTCATTGGGCATGAAATTTGGGTTTCAGTGGATGGTGCCTTGTTGGATGGCGCAGGTTATACTGTGAAAAACAATCAAACAGGCGAAGGAACAGGAGTGACGCTTAACTGTACAAAAAATGTTATTATAAAAAACATCAGAGTTGAAGGGTTTAATTGGGGAACAGGAATAACCGTTAACCGAATGATATATCAGCCTTCACTTTTTGACAAACAACCGTACCCTACAGGAAACCCTTATCCCATATCAAGCGGCAACACCATAATCAATTGTGAACTGAAAAATAATAACATTGGAATTGGAATGCATAATTCACCAGAAAACCGAATCGTCAACAACACAATAACAGGCAGCAATATTGGCATTCAATTGGTAGGCTCCGAAGTTACTGCCAGTGAAATAACACACAATCTGATAAAATTCAACGGTAAAGGAATCTATCTCGATTCAAGCTCAAACAACAACATAATCTTTGCAAACCAAATTGTCGAAAACAGTATTTACGGAATAGCCCTTGCATGGTCATCAAACAATACAGTGCAAAACAATCTAATAACAAAAAATGACATAGGCATACTTGTTTGCTCGCTTGGTATAGGCGTTAAAGCTGAACAAAACACAATAATCTATAACCAAATTATACAGAACAATCAATGGGGCATCAGGCTTAACGGGTCTCAAACAGGCAACAAAATTTACGCTAACAATTTCGTTGATAACAACTTGGGGAAAGGTCTTCAAGTTTCAATCCCGATGTTTATGGACTCGGGCATCGGCTACATAAATTATCTTCCTGGTCCAGCTAACACTTGGAACAACGCTTCTGCTGGCAATTACTGGAGCGACTATCAAACAAGATACCCAAACGCCACAAAAAACGCGGATACGGATGTTTGGGAAACGCCGTTTTACATTAACGAAAACAACATTGACCAATACCCACTTACAGGACAGTTAAATATTGAAATACCAGACTTTGAGGAAGAACAATCAAACCTGAACACACAAAATTCGCAAATACCAATTTTACCGTACCTACTAATCCTGCCGATAGTAACCCTATGCATAGTAATCTGCATTTTTCTACTAATTTACAAAAAACGTAACAAAAAATCACTTACCCTTTAATGAACGCTCATAGTGATAGAGGTATTCTTGCGCATACCCCGCGTAAACGCCGAAATAGCCTCTGCCAAAAGCGTTGAGCTTTTCGTATTCGCCGTTGCTTAATGAGTCGTGGCTCGCCAGCTTCTTAACTAAAGCTTGTGGCAGTTGGTTGGCATAGTGGTTTAGCAGTATGCGTTTAACCCACACATCCACGGGGAACGCTTCAAGCTTGCCCAGCGAGAACAACAGCACGCAATCAGCCACTTTCAAGCCCACGCCTGAGAACTCAAACAACCGCTTCTTGACTTCCCCATAAGGCATCTGCCTGAACGCTTCCAAATCAATGTTTTCTTGATGGATTTTTTTTGCGGTTGCCTGCACATACTTTGCCCTGTAGCCTAAGCCGCATTCGCGAAGCCCGTTTTCGCTTGCCGCCGCCAGCCGTTCCACGGAGGGAAACCTGTAAAAATCCATGCCGTCAAAAACCACCCGCTCGCCGAATTTCTGTGACATTTTCGCCAGCATAAGCTCGATGGCTGCTATGCTCTTGTAGGTGGCGCAGATGAAGCCGATGAGGCATTCCCAAGGGTTCTGGCGGACAATCCGCAAGCCCTCGAACTTGCGCAGGGCAGTGGCGATGTACGGGTCTTTGTTGACGCAGCAGCTAATCACCGCTAAATCGTCGTTTAACCCAAAATAGTCGCGGACAAACGTTTCGTTTACGTCTTCAAACTCCAATTCAGCCCCGCGCTGGCGAATCTTAAACGCTCGGTCGCTGACAACGCTGTACCACCAGCCGCCCATCTTTCTCCACCTAAACACCTGCCCACAGCAAAGCGTGAAATCCAAATCAAACGGCACAGTCAAACGCATACGCATAGCGGTTACTCCAAGAATTTTTCTGGTTTAGGAACATCCGCTGGTAATCCCTTGCGCCTACGTAATTCACTAATTGTTTCGGCAGCGAGTTTTTCAGGCATCCGCTCCCAGTGGTCAAAGATTGACTGCCAAATCGCCCTGCCCGAGGTTGCTGAGCGGAGCTCTTTAGAGAAGCCGAAGGTTTCTGCGACGGGAATGAAGCCTTTAACGGCGGTGAGTAAGCCTTTTTGTTCAAAGCCCTTGACTTTTCCGCGGCGTGTGGTTAGGATTCTTGAGCATTCGCCAGATAGCTCAGAGGAGACGGAGATTGTGATGGAGTAGACGGGTTCAAGCAGGACTGGTTTGGCGGTTAAAAACGAGCCGAAGATGGCTTTGCCGACGCCACGCATAATCTCCACTGGGCTGTCAGTGGTGTTCAACTGTAAATCTATCAAGTTAACTCTGACGTGCCTAGCTGGTTCGCCGCAAAGCGGTCCCGCCCTGCAAGCGTATTCGAAGCCGCTGATGATTGCCTCCAACACTTCTGTAGAGATTTGCTTGGTTTTGCCGTTGCAGTCAACCAGCATGTTTTTGTGTTCATCAAGCGACAAGACACTCCTGTTTTCTTTTTTGCTCTCAACTGAGCGTTCTTCTAATTCGGGCTCAACTTGCATTATGAAGCTGCTATGCCGATTAGGGCTTTTCGCGTTTGCAGCTAACCCTTGTTTAGTGACGCTCTCCATGTAAACCACCCGCGGCGCAGATGCCTCAACTTCCAAGCCAAACTCGCGTTTCAACTGGTTTGTGGCAATCTCCAAATGCAGCTCGCCCATGCCGCTTAGCAGGTACTCGCCAGTCTGCTTGTCCGCTGTTGCCTTCAGGTTTGGGTCTTCCGTCGACAGCTTTTCCAGCGCCGTGAGCAGGGCTGGGATGTCTTTGGGGTTTTTAGGTTCAACCGCAACTGTCACGACGGGCTCGGAAACGTACGTGATGCTTTCAAACGGCGCCATACCTGCCTTGTGTGCGTAG
>Ga0123335_1002939_pt1 | contig 24541 bp, 37 predicted proteins | sample BiotimSIPDNA_2_FD_89707 | JGI IMG/M metagenome (GOLD analysis project Ga0123335, IMG submission 89707) | Anaerobic biogas reactor microbial communites from Washington, USA - Biogas_R2 time_0 SIP DNA | ecosystem: Engineered > Bioreactor > Anaerobic > Unclassified | place: Washington, USA...
ACCAAATCGTAAACCAATACGCCCGGTTCCTGGTCTCTTGTGTCAACCGGATATATTTTAACGTTTATTGTTGTTAATCCGGAAACAGAGTTGTACGAAGCTTCAATTTCGTTAGCAGATCCTCCGCCGATAACGTTGCGTTTATAAATTATGCGGGCTGTATAATTAACATCTTCTTTAACCGTGAAAAGAAGTTTATCGTTAGCGTAATCTCCGCTAACTTCAAATATTAAATCCTGTCTGCTGCCTTTAATTACAGTGTTATTCTGTTCCATAGTTACCTCGCTGTTACAATTGGATAGCGGATTTCAAAGATGCTTGTTTGTCCGTTTAAATTTGTTACAAGTGCATACATTTGTAAGTCAATTAAATAATACGTATTATCAGTCCATCCGGATATATCTATGTAATACACCCTCGTTGCCCAGTTACCGGTTGTTGTGCCTGTATTAAGGTTATCATATAACGTAGTTGATCCGTCAATTACAAAACCGAATCCAAGCGCGCCGTACGTAACCAAAGAATAGTTACTGCATTTATATTGGTAGGTAACAGTAAGGCGTGTATCGCCGGGGCGTTTATAATAAGCAAATTGTACTATATCATTTGTAACAGGTGTATTTAATACAGCAGTTAATGTATTTGACGCAATCGTCGGATCGGTAGCATCGTCGGCTATATTTACAAAATCATTATATATAGTCCTTTCCCGTGTTTGCGGCCTGTATAAATCAATTATTTCCGAAAGATTACTTCTGTAAACTTCTTGCCAATAAGATGTGTATTTCTTAATAAAGATAGCGCTTTCTCCCGTTGCAAGAACGCAATCGTCACCCGTAATTGTATGTATATTAGTGTTATCCACGAGTGTTAATGTTGACGAACCGGCATTATAAAACATAACTTGCTCCTGGTTCACATTGTAAGATGTGTGAACCATTGGGAAACTCCCTGCCCATACCTTAGTATATAAACCGTTTACCCAAACTGCGCTTAACGAATCGGAAATTCCTAATACCCAGCTGTTATTTTGCGTAATAGCGGAATCGAGTGCTTCAATATCAACATCGTGCTCATCAAGCCTGGTGTCGTTAATTTTCCAGCCTGCATCAATCTGATCCATGTTCCAGTTTAATGAATCAGCAACATTTCGCGCGCCGGAATTGTATTTTTTCAAACGCAGATAAGTTGTTTTACTTGCAGAGGGCGTAGGCATTTGAGCCGCACAATCAGCAATAAAAAGAACCGATAATAATAAAATTATGTATTTTTTCATCTTTAACTCCAATAATGTTTTTTCTTACTTCTTACTCCCGCCACAGGCGGGTAAACTTACTCTTACTCTTATTTAATGATAATAGCCAAAATATTCGCCATACCCATACATCTGATCGTTCGGCAGCGAATCGAAATCCGGCTTTACTAATCTTTTAAGCCCGCGCAATTCCAACATAACAAGTTTGTGGTTTTTGTGGTGTTTTTTTTGCTGAAACTGAAATGCAAAGCCTGCAGGAAAATCAACTATATAACTAACATCCGGATTATCGCTTCTTGGGTAAAATAGGAATTTTTTCTGCGTAACATCAATCAATATGCCGACTTTTTTCAATACTTCTGCTTTTATATAACCGCTATAATCAAGAACAGCAGAGTAATACCAGCCTTTTTTTACAGGCTCTATATCTCCGTTCTCATATTTTTTATCGTAACCCTCAAGCTTAAATCCTTCAATTAAGTTTTCGCATAACGGCAAATCCAGTACAAAGCCGAAAAACTCAACCTTATTTTCCAAAACGGGAATATTCCCTGTAGAAGGATCCCCGCCGAGCCAGGGAGAAAAAACGAAGGTATTGTAATCTGTAAACACATTTATAACACGACTGAATATAGTATCTCCGTTTGCGTCTTTTGTTACTGCAAGCCGCCCGATTCCGTTATCAAGCAAAAAAACTACTTTCGAGCCTGCTAAATCGTGAATTGTTAAAGTTACAGCATCAGAAACCGTATCAATGTCGCCTTCGGCAACTTTAACAGAGCTTGTAATAATCCTTGGTGTTCCAACTCCGTGAATAACATTATACGACATTAAGCAGCTCCAGTATTGAATATTTTTGAGTGTGATTCCGTTTTATATTGTAAGTCCTATAGTTTTCACCCTTGTATCTGCATTTTAAATTCAAGGTATAATCGTCTCCGTCGCAAGGCAAAACAAGTTTTTTATGAGGCACTAATACGTCTTTGTACGATTCAAGAATAATGGAGTCGATCCGGGCGTTATTAAATACTAACTTATAAGCCTTCGAAGGATCTTCGTATGTAAAACCGGTTATGTTTTCATTTTCATCCGAGTAAAGCGGATAAAAAGGGTGCCTTAAATCAAGCGGGTTATAACCGAAAGGCACACCCGAAAATGTGATTTTCCTTTTCTCTATAGCTCCGTTAACTAAGTATAGTATATAATAACCAGATGTATATATTGTTGTGGTTCCGTCCTGCCTTAAAAATACATAATAGTCCAGCAAAACAGAATTATAGTCGCTTATTTTTTGTGTAAAAGATTCCTGCGAGCTTAGTCCTTGACCGTCAACTTCAATAAGCACTTTATCGTCAAGATTAACTGCTTCGGTATCCTCAATAAAAGGACCGGAATAAGCACCGAGCCGGTTGCGGGTTTCAAACCTTAATATTCCATTTTCATCAATCCACATATACGCACCATATTCAAGCTGGCATCTGTATAAGAAACCAGCAATTGATAAAGAAACATCCGGCACCAAGTACCTTGATTCCTGATAATACTTGTTTCCCAGCGCGCGTATTCTTTGCCCTGCATACGGTGCGTAAAAACTAACAAGCCCGGTATCTTCTGCGTCTGTCCGCAAATACATTAAATCCCGCATCCTTTCATCAAGCAACCCTATGTTGTACATTCTTTCAACCCAGACCTTAAAATTCAAGTGGTAATTTTCGTTTATCTGCCCGTCAAAATGATATACAGTCAGCCGGTTATACTCTGCAACTTTAAGCCTTGTATCGTTTGACCCTACATTTATGTTAATACCTTTTAGAAATGGGATATCCGTGAATATTATATTAAACAGCCTTTCAAGGGTAAAATCATCCTCGCCGATATCATAAGGCATAGATTCTTTTCTTGGCAGCATACAACTGGCAAATCTTTCCATAAGCCACTTAATCCAATCCCTGGCAATAATTGTAAAGTAATCCGTAGAAGAGTCACCCTCGATGTTTTCCGGCACAATCTGACCAACGTATACATTTCTGCCGTCAACTGCATATTCCAGCCCGAATGTGTAGTTTTCCAGATTACTTTCATTGAACACAGAGTTTGTAAGCTCGTTTCGGTCAATTACAATTGTAAAATCGGAAGCCGCAAAGCTGAATACATCCTCGTATTCAAGCCTGTTGTTAGTAATTATATCTTTATCTGCCAATACGGCACCCGATAGATCGTATCTTTCAACTTCCTGCAGGTAATAATTACGGAAATACTTTCTTATATATTTATTATCCGGAATATTGTGGTTATATTTTGTAACAATCAGCCTACCCATTGTATACCACAACGTTTTTATTAAAGTTTCTTTCAGCTTGCTTGAAATCTGCAACAAATTCGTTACCGGATTTACGTAAACTAGCGGCAATTTCAACTTTTACAGGCGCGTTGCTGCCGGAACCCATCCCCCCGCCGATTGTATTTTTTAATATATCAGGCATTGGTATAATTGAAGTTGAATCGCTTCCGGATGTAACGCCTGCGGCAGCCATAAGCGGACTGATAATTGCGCTTTTAAGAAGACCCGAAACTGTAAGCTGAATAAGCATTTTAGAAAGCTCCCTGCTGAAATCGGCAAGTTTAACTTTACCGTCCACAAATGCATCTGCAATTGTTTCTCCAAGTTTGCTGAAAGTTGTACTTAATAAATCAACTTTTAATTGCAGTTTATCCATTTGCTGCATTTCAATTAAACGTGTATCGGGTTTATTTTCCTTAAGACCAAGATCGGCTTTCGGCTGTATCTGTGCGTTTTTCAGTAAATCGCGTAATCTCTGCTGCCCTGGTGTAAGCGGACGGTTATAATCAACAATTTCCTGAGGTCCTAAAGGGATTAAATCTCCAAACGACATATTACCGTAATTGGGAGCAGTAGCTGGTTGCAGTTCTGTTTTTAATAGTCCGTATTGTGTAAGGAAATGTTTGTTTTGCGATAATTTATTGCGCAGTTCTAATTCCTTACGAAGCATATTTGTTACCGTTGAAGATATTTCGTAAACTTTATTCTTACTGCGGAGTGCTTCGTTTGTAACAGCCTGCATTTTAGTGATTAAGCCGGTAATCTGCTTATTGCTTAACCCGCTCATATCCACCATACCATTAAGCGATTTTTCACGGTCCCGGAGAGATGGAAGCGGAGAATGCATTCCCGGCTGATTAAACATATTAAAATACTTCATCTCATCTTTCAAATCACGTAAAAACTGATTGGTTGACTTACCCATTTCTTTTGTGCTTTTGCCAACGCTTTGGTTTTTCATCTCAAGGATCGTAAGAACAGTAATTAACGCGTCAATTGCCAGTATAATTCCAAGCGGTCCTTTAAGCGTAGTCCATAAAGCTTTCATTGTAAGCGTAAAGCTGCCGGTAACTGCATTAAGGGTTGTTATTGAAGAAATTAAAGGAGTAATGTTATTGCCGATGCCTCGCAATCCATAGGGTAAATCCTGCACTACATATTTCATATTGGTTAATGTAAGCGCGGTTCTGTTTGTTACATCAGTTAGCCCATTCATCTCGCCTTTTAACGGACTTACAGAGCCTGTTAAATGACCGTTTAATACCTGTATTCTCTTAAGGGAATTCTCATATTCGCGGCTGCCTTTTGCAGAGCGTTCAAAAGTATCCGTGGCATCTTTCAACCGGTTTTTTAAGTCCTGTACTGATCCGGTTGCAACTTTGGCATTCTTCTCAAAGTCTTTTGCATCAAGCGTTAATTTTACTTTAGCTTCTTTCATTTACGCGCTCCTGCACATACTTCTCAAAGTTCCCAAATACAATTCTTTCAAGTGCAGCGCGTAACGGCATATTCAGCACAACATTGTAATCAGCCGCGCTTGCGCAAGCTCTGTATATCATAAAATCAAGTATATATTCTTCTTCCATTTCGCTCGCTACTCCCTGCGCTTTTAATGCCGCTTCGCCTTCATTCATAAAGGCGAAGTCCTCAATTATGTTATAAGCAGTCCGCACTCCCCCAAAAAATCCAAGAACGCCTCTTTAAGTACTGCCGGACTTAATTCTTCATCAATTTCACTGCCTATTACTACCGATGCAAGCTTTTGCGCATTGCCGAAATTCGACAGACACGAAAGCCAGAATTTATTGATAGATTCCACATCGTCAGTTTTACAGCCTAATTCGTTAAGCTTTTTAAGCTTGCCAAAAGTGGGAGTTTGAAGTTCTCCCACTTTAATGCCGTTAAATTCATATATTTTCTTTTCCATCAACTTACCGCCGTTTCAGTTATCACCCAATAATCATTTGCCGGAATTGTTGCAGTTGAAGCTTTTGCAACGCTCGGCAATGTTGTTGTTATTGTTACAGCCGAATCAACTTTCATCGCAGTAATTTCAATAGGCGGGCGTTTAGTGCCGCTTTTTAACTGAATTAGCGGACGTATCTGAGCCACTGCAATCCAAAGTTCCTGGTGTTTTTTATTAACAATGCCTTCATACTTGTAAATAGCAAAGTATTTATCACGGCATCCCTTTCCAAGAAAGTCAAGAATCGTTTTGCTGGACTGCATCAACAAACCTTTAATCTGCGGTTCACGGTTCCCTTCGTCAATCCCAACAAGCTCACCAGCTTCGTTGTAAGTTTTTTCGAATTCAGTTTCATCGTTAAATTCACTTTCCTGAATATGACCGAGTGTAGCCCAGGTTGCAGGAGTTGGCGATAAATTGCTTCCGTCTTCATTTACTTCTTTGTACCAAAGCTCGTTTCCGCCTTTTTTTACAATTTCATCTTTATTCTTTGCCATTTAATACCTCATTTAATTTTGAATTCTTAATTCTTAATTTTGAATTATTGGAACCAACCGATTGGCAGTAACTTTCTGATTAGCCAGAATATAACAGCTAAAGCAATTACGCCTATTAAAACATATATAAAAACGTCCTTAAACAGGCTTTTAATCCAGTCGCCAATGCTTTCTTTCTGCTCTGTTTTGGAGGTTGTTATATCCGTTTTTTGCGCTTTTATTGGTTTTGCCGGCATATCATTTTTAATCTCAAGTTTTCCCGGAACCGGCTTTTCATCTTTAACTGCCGGAGGATTATATTTAACAAAAGTTGTTAATTTACTTTCCTGATCAGTAACCTTGGCAGTAAAAGAACCGTCGGGCTTGTAATCAATTATCCTGTCTCTTTCTTCTTTAAAAAAGCCGTATCCGGGTTCATCAGGCACAATATCAACCTGAGCCGATGTTGTAATCGGCTCGGTTACATAATCAATCTGCGATACTGTTTTTTGCGTGCTTTCGGTACTGGTTGCGCATCCTTGCAGCATAATCATTACCAGCACAATCCTCATCCACTTGACCGGTTGTTTTGTTACCGCCCTTAAAATTACCTGAATAACCGAAAGGATTAGCCCGAACCAGGCTGTATCTTCTGTAATCGGGATGTCTTCAATTATTCCGGTTAATTTCAGTATCGTTGCAACAAAGATTATTGCCGCAACCCAAAACTGTTTACTAAGCCAAATCTTCTTACTATCCATTATTGCACCTTTTTATTTTTAATCAATAGCCAAATTTTAACAATGGTGAAAATCAGGGTTGATGCAAGAACAGCTATTTTCAAAACGTTTTCAACATCCGTGAAAGTGGTTGAATTGCTATACAACAAAGCCGTAACATTAAGAACCGGTATCATCAGTAAGTCGTATTTTTTCATCGTTTTCTCACTTGTTAAAGGGACCGCATTCGGTCCCGGTTTAATCTTCCGAAACTCTTATTTTGAACTGGCATCCAACGCCGGTACTTGCCGCACTGTGTATTTCCAGCCGGTGCCAAACATCTTTATACGCCGAAGTATCCGCCCACGCCTTAATTGTTGTAACACTGTCAATACCCACAGTGCCGTCCGATTGCCATATAGGATCGCCGTCGGAATCGGTAAACAGGCTTATTTGTCTGTTTACTTGAATACGTACGCTGTCGTTATCTTGCTCTGCAAAGCAGAATACCTGCATAGGCTTACCGGAAAGACGGAAAGTATTAGTATAAAGGGTATCCGCTGTTTTTACCTTTAAGAATTCACCTGTAACAGCAAAGCCATTTACACCGTTATTCGAAAAACTGCCTTGGTCGTACAGCTGTCCCTGTGCATTTGTAACGCCCAAAAGCATTATTATCAATACCATTGCCATAAATACTAATTTTTTCAATTTACACCTGCCTTTTTAATTTAAAGAAATAAAGCCGGGAATATTAACAGTTCCCGGCTTCGTTAATACTATAAACGGATTCTTGAGCAACGAATAACCGCGTCGTTTCTTTCCAAGGTTAAGCTTATGTATATTTCAACGCGGCTTAATCCGGAAGGTTTTTCTTCAACAGAATCCCAATCTTTAAACAATAAACCGGAGTTTGTAGAATAGCACAATCCCTGGTCTTCGGCAAAACGTACAATATACAAACTCGTGCAATCGGCGTTTGATCCGTCGCTTTCAGTTTGCGGAATAGCACCAACAGGAAGAGGAACAATCGGGACACCGTTAAATGTGCGGACCTTTGTTCCGAAGGTATTCATACTTTCGCCGGCAGCACCTAAACGTCTTGCTATTGTAGAAAGACGCGCTGCAAGGTTAACGTTGCATAAAATAGCGTTTGCGCCAGGAACCGCGGCAAGCTTCTTTTCTAAGGATTCAACAAACGAATCCTGGTTTGGAGTTGTATTTAACTGTAAGCTTATCTGGTGGTTCATCGCGGCAAGCTCTGCTTGCGAAAAATTAAGAGCTGCAGTTTGTCCGCCTGCGGCTGCATCTTTAATTAAAGTCGAAAGACCAAGCATATGATAACTTGCGCCAAGGCCTGCAATCATATCGTTTTGCACTTCAACCGCCATTTTATCAGCAAGTCCGCGGATTCTTCTATCCCCGAACATTCTTAAACCGGCAGGAGCCATAATACCGTTGGAGGCGTCAAGTTCTCTTACCCTGTCAATTGTTATTTCGCGGGTATAGAGGGATAAGCTATCAGCTACAACGGAAGGGACCTGCGCGTCTCTTTGACCGGCAGCTGCACCTTCGGCTCTTGCGGCTGAATTAGTGTGACTGTCAGCATCTTTCACTACAAAGTGGGTAGATGCATCCATACGGAATTCAGCGTGTTGCAAAAGAGGTGCTACTGTTAACATCCCGCCAAGGACGCCCTGTCCGCGGTCGCTTAAAGAAGAAATTTGTGCTAAGTTCATTTTTGTTACTCCAATTTAATTGATAAAATTATTCTTGCGTTTCTGAAAACTCTTTTATTTTTGCAAGCATTCCGGGATTGCCGTTAAGTAATATATCTTTCATACCTGCTTTATCGTTTCCGCCTTCTTCCGGTTTTTTGCCTTCAAACTGCTTTGCCACTTTCATTCCGGCAATTAACTTGCTGGTATTATCAAAATCTTTCTCGGCAAGCGATTTGTATAAAGCTTTATCGGCTTCAACTATTTTTTTATCGGTAAAAGCTTTTTCAACCAGATCGTTAATTTTCTTTTCCTGCTCGGTTTTAGCCTGTGCCTGTGCTGCTTCCATAGCTGCTTTTCTTGCAGTCTGCTCCTGACCGATAACGGCTTGCAAATCTTTAACGGATTGCGTTAAAATCTTGTTTTGTTCAATTATTGCAGTTAAAACAGGATCGGTTTCTTTCCCTTTCCCGTTTAATCCGGCAAGAAGTTTTTCAATATCGATATTCCCGTTTTTATCCTTTTCAAGTTCTGCAGCTTGTGTTTTTAACTGCTCTTCCTTTCCGGTTATATCAATTCCAATCGCTTTAAGTATCGCTACTAACTTTTCGTACATTACTCACTCCCAAGTTTTGTTTTTGTAAATTTTTGAGCATAATCGGCGCGGTCGCCTTTTTTAGAATCAGCTTTGCCCATTTCAAAAGCTTTAATTTTTGCAAGCTGATGCGCCATTTCCTCCGTGGATGCAACAACATCAACCTGAATTGTTTCAACAAGCTTTCCGCCTTTGATTATTCCGTATTCAAAAACAAACTTGAACAAATCAGAGGGAGCGGCTCCTTCAGCGGAGGTTACATCCGGAGCCGCGTTTGTAGGAATAATTTCACCGGCAGGAGCTTCAACGTCCTTGTTTGTCTCCTGTACTTCTTTTAGGGTTTTTTCAATTTCATTATTTTCCCCGGTCTCCGGTTTACCTTTTGCGGTCTCCGTATTTTCCGGTTTAATCCTGCCGATAACTTTTTGTTTATCTGGTGACTTAGCCATTTTTTGCAACTCCTTGTAATTTTCGGTTTGTGAAAATCTATGATGTCAAATTAGGCTTTATCTATTCATAATAATTGCGGGATAGACTATGCAATAATTATTTAACGGTTTTATTCACTTTTTTTCGGTAGAACAAACGAGGATTCTATGCGCATAATCGATCAGGACACTTTACGAAGCTTTTTTGGCAACAACAACCAGATTACCGGAACGCCTAAACCTTTAGGCAACGATTCCGCGATTCTGCAAGCGGAGGATTTGGCATATCAGCATACCGGAATTCCTTTTCCGTCTAAAATATCAAACGCTAACCCAACTGTGCAATTCATCGCTCACAGCTTTTTTGTGTATTTAACGTCGGCAAGGTATGCCGGACTATCAGCAGAGGAATTGAGTTTACGCAAAGATATGTACAACAAAGCTCTTGAACTTGCCAGGGAAATCAAATCCGGGAAGTTGAAGCTTTACGATTCATCCGGAACACTGCTTAATGCTCCTGTAACATCCGATTTTTATGCGAATGCCGAAAACAGGAGTGAAAGAATATGAATCCATCTGTTTTGTTAAAGGACATCAAACGGCATCTTTTAACCCGGACGGTTAAACGGTTATTCCCGAAAGGTGTTTCCGTGGACTGCATCAGCGAAGATAACGTTAAAAATATACAGCCGCCTTACATCGGTTTATTCTTCGATTTCGATACGGAAACCGAGGATAATGAAGCCGGTGAACTTGTAGGTTTGCCCGTTTCGGTTAAAGCCCTTGTTTGTTCCGCGCAAAAAGAATTTATACTTGACGCTGAATCCGAAGCGTTTGATATGAGCGTCGAGCTTATGAAACAAATTCCGGGCAGCTGGACGGTTGACGGCAAAACGGTCACAATTTACACGGATAAGAATCCGGTTTTAATCCTGCGTAAAAGCGAGCAGGGCAGTATTTATCAATGCAACTTCATCTACAACTATCCTCTGGTGTGATTATGGAAAAGAAAAAGAAGGTCAGGGCTTTAAATATGGGCAAACGCTGGCAAAAGGAAATTATTTCGCTGTACAATACCGGACTTTCGGTAAGCGAAATATTAAACCATTACCAGGGTAAATTCAGCTATTGGCAGATATACAATACTATCAACCCGCGCCAGGGTTATAAAAAACCCGATGCGAATGCCGAGCCGGATAACACGGTGGTTGATCAGTCCGCGCCGCCGGATTTGAGCGAGTTTGCAAGCGTTGAATCTTATCTCGAGCATAAACTTACAAGTCTGTTTGCCGAAATGGATATTCGCAGGATGTCGATCGAAAAACATCTTGAACTTACCAAAAAGGCAACTGACATTTATTTCAAGTTAAAACAGCAAAGACTTGAAAGTTACCTGAAGGAAGGCGGAGCTAAAATAATTGTAAATGTTATGCGCCGTTTAAACCCGGAATTATCCGATGATCAGATTCTTAATATTTACCAGGAAGAAGCCGAAAAGCTGAAGGGAAAGAAGTGATTTTAAAACAACGCAATATAAAGCGTTTTAAGGCGCGAACGGTTTCAGGCGAACTAATAGACGATTTAACAGTTTGCGTTGAAATTAAACAGGGATTTAACGCTATTAAATGGGTGTTTAAGCTATGACCGAAAAAAATATCGGGCTGTTCATAAACGACAGCTTTATTGAAGAAATTAAAAGGGAACTATCCGAACAAAACGATTTGCAGCTTGAAAGCGAATTTGCCGAGATGCAGCAGAAAGTTAAAGGATTCAAACAAAGCGAGCTTTCGGAAGATGCCAGGAAGAAACGTTTAAGTAAAGCCGCTTCGAGTTTTCAGCAGTGGGATAAGATTTATTTCCCTCCCGAAAACTTTGAGGAATACGCGCCATACGGAGCTTTTCATAAAACGATTGAAGAATGTTCACTTAAACAGGATAAATGCGCTCATATAATTATGGGACCAAGAGACTGCGCCAAAACATCCCTGCTAAAACGAATTGTTATCTGGATGATGCTTCACGGCAAGCGTAAATACATCGGTTGGGGTTCCGGCACATTGCGCACTCCTAAAGCTTTTATGATGGACGTATATGTTTTCCTTACAACCAACAAGCGCATTAACCAGGATTATAAAATCCGCTGGATTAAACGCGATACCTCCGAAGGTTATCACATTATGACAAATGTAAGTGAAAATGCTTCGGGCACGTTTCTTGAACCTCTTTCGGAAGAAAGAAGCACCAAAGGCGGAGCCAGAAACCTTATTGACCGTTACGATTTGATTATCCTTACCGACTTTGAAAACGAAGTTTCTTCCCTCGAAAAGGATTCCGTTCAAAAAAGGATTGACCGTATTAACGAAATGAGAACTTCACTTTCGGCAAAAGGCGCGCTTATTTGCGAAGGTAACAATTTTCACATCGATTGTGCTCTTAATCATTTACGGCTTGAACAGGAAAAGGGTATTCTATCGGAATACTTCAAACTTTACATTTACCCGGCCTGGGATTCATCACGCCCTGGTTTGGCTAAATCAGTTTGGTACAGCCGCTACCCTGCAAGAACCGAACAGGAAATGAAAGCATTCCTGAAACCAAAAGATAAATACGATTGGGCTGGTAACTTCCAGCAGAAACCAATCAGGCGCGGAGCTGATATATTCCCTGAAGAGTTTTACCAGGAATGGGATGAAATGCCGAAAGACTTGAAGTCGGTTATTTATACCGATCCAAACCTTTCCAAGAAAGGCAAAGGAGATACAACCGCAGCCGGTGCGATGGGATATTCGTTCTCGAAACAGGCGTTTTACATCCCGGCGTTATTCTGTAAAAGTTATTCCGACAGCAATGAACTTTTGAGCGATATATTTAATTTACGGGCAAGCTTAACAAAACAGGGCAAGCAAATTTACTGCATCGGTATGGACGGCAGTGTTTCGCAGGAAAGCCACTGGAGTATGCACGTCCGTAATTACGCTAAAAATTCAGGGTTTCCGGTCCCTTATATCGATTATAAAAACTACAAGGTAGATGCATTAATTAAAAATGCAGAATCGATTTATAAAAACCGGCAGATATTCTTTCCGCCCGGATTTATTAAAACCGAAACCGGCGCGGCTTTTATGGATCAGTTTTGCAGTTTTAAGGGAAAGAAAGCCGGAAAGGTTGACGATGCGCCCGACTGGTTTATCTGCGCTATTGAAATGCTTTTCGAAATGAGTTTGGTAATGTACGGACAAGGAGCTTATTATTCAGGCAAGGAAATAATCAGCCACAGTTCGCGCGATTTAAATAAACGTTTATAGGAGATTTTACCATGTACAATAATCCTCACTTAAAGGACAAACTGCTTCCTTCAATGGAACAGATAGGTATATATTTACGCAAATCGAATAACATCGACTTGAAACTCAGGGATGTGCGCCCGTTAATGTCGGCTTTGCAGCGTTTGCCCGAAGCGGATACTTATTTAGCCGGGTTAATCCAGACTTACAAGCTTGCAATTAACCAGTTCAAGTGGAAGATACAGCTCCCTGTGGAATTCAAAATTACTCCGGAGGAAGAGAAACGGCTTGAAGAAACTATTGCACGTTTCCGCCGCGCACGGATGCATTCTGTTTTTGACGACGTAATTGACGGTATTTTATACGGTATTTCCGCCGTGGGCTTAGTTTACGATAACACGAGCCTTGGAACAATGGTTGTTGATAAATACACTTACGATTTAACTGAGCTTGATTATAATCCTCTTTCCGGAAACGCTGATTTCTTAACGTCAATTTCAACCGGCTACCAACGCGAGGAACTGGATAAAGAGGTTCACATAATTACAATCAATAACCCGCATAAAAACCGCAAAGGATACATCGGCGGGCATTTACGCGGCATTATGCTTTTAAGCTATTTAAAATATCATACCCGGTGGGATTGGCGCGATAATAACAAACGGCACGGAGTTCCCGGAACGTATGCAACACATCCGCAGGGAATTGACGATGCCGACAGAGCTAAATTGATTAGTATGGTTGAAAAACTTCGCAGCGATGCCGTTGCAGTCTTCCCGGATTATGTTAAAATTTTGTACGATGAAGCTTTGCGCTCCGATTCAACAGATAGTTTCAATAAGTTTATTGAAGCTGTAAACACTGAAATGGCAATTGCTTTGCACGGTCAAAACTTGACCACGGAAGTAAAGGGAGGCAGTTTTGCAGCCGCCCGCGAACACAGCGATGTTGATTATCGTATCGCGCTTAAAAATGCTCAAAAGATAGCGGAAATAATAAGTTCGCAGTATCTCCGCAATGACCACCTGCTTAATTACGGCGAGCCGCGAAATGACTTTTTTGAGCTTGTAGCTCTTGAAGAGGAACAGGAAGATTATGAAAGCAACAGCCGTATTGTTACAAACTTGATGGCAGATCCTGAAAGGATAAACAAACTGCCGTTAAAAGTTGATGAAGTTTATAAAAAACTTGGCTTTACGAAACCCGCCGAAGGTGACGAAACAATATGATTGTTAAGGTAAGCATTAACTTTCCGGAATTATTTACTAAAACCATTGACCGCATTGTTTACACCACAATGGCGCTTAAAGGCATTGCGGATATTCGCAGCAGAGTACAGCAGGGCGTTTATCTGCAAGGAAGCACCGGAGGAAGCGAATACAGCACAAACCCGATGCCTTTACCGTATGGAGCTTTGGTTGCAATACTTGGCAAACAGGCAGTTAAAAACGAAGGTTACAGGATTTACAAAAATAAAAACGGTAAGTTAATGGCTGTTTTACCCGGCGGGTATAAAAAGTGGAGACAGTTAAATTCGAAGTCCGACAGCCCGGTTACAATGAACTGGAGCGGAAGAATGATGCGCAATCTTGGCATTGAAAAATATGAAAGCGATGCCGTTTGGTTAGGGTTCCCGGCGGCAAGCGAACAGCGCAAAGCCGATTTCCAGCACCAGGGAGCTGGGAAAAGCAGGGTAATACGTAACTTTATGGGCTTTACGGATAAAGAAATTGGCGGCTTGGGAGATATTGCGGTAAAAGCAATAATTAAATTAAACAAGTTCGAGTAACCCTCTCCTTCTTGTCCGGCTTTTGACGGAAGCAAGGAGAGGGGCAGGGGTGAGGTTAGTTGTTTTTCTCTTTAATATCAACGCTGATTCTATGTAAAAGTGAAATTATTTTAGCAGGAATAAATATCGATAAACTGTAAAGTGGAAATTGAAGATATACAAAATAAAATCCTTCTTGCGATAAAACACCAACATAAATACAGTTTGCAATTAACATAATCCAGCCTATTATATTTAATAAATCAACAAACCCGCTTTCATATTTTTCGTTGTTATCCATTCTTTTCTCCTTTTAAGTGTTCGTAAATTTGGTAAAGCTTGTTAACGCCAAGCATAATAAACCCGGCAATGGCGTAAAGAGCCGCGCAAATGTAATTTAGCGTATAATTTTGCCCTTTAATTAAAAAGTAAATGCCCGTAACTTCCTCAAAAGCCGCAAGCAGCATAAATACAATAGCTACAATCTTCATTCTTCCTCCTGTTTGGTTACTGCAAAATTAGTTAATTTTTACTTCAACCGCATAACTACCGGTTGAGGCTGGCACACAAAACGCGCAGCCTACCCGGACGTTATGCAGAAACCGCATTTTTTTCTTTCGGGCATTTCTAATTTTTTGTCTTTCATTTATTATATCTCCAATTTTTATTTTGTAATCGGTAGTTCATCTGCAATTCCGTTATACGTTCCTCGTTACTCTTGTGGCTTTAGCAACAACCAACTGCGCGCTTCTCACAGGTACACAAGGACTAATAGATTTACCTTTACGGTATCTTGCCGGTGAATAGCTTTTACACCAGCCAGTAATTATATTCTTTTCATCGTAATATTCAAGCATACTTCCAGGGCGTTCAACTTCAGGCTCGTTTTTGCGCGGTCTGCCAGTTTTCCTTTTTGGTTTTAGGTTTATGTTTATTTCTTTACTCATACTTCTTACTCTTCCTTATTTACTAAATAATTTAATTTGCTGTAATTTATTTTTTCTAAACTCCGCTTTCATTTCTTCTACTATTTCCTTCCACTGCTCGGCGCGTAGAAGCGGCTCTTTGCAATACTTCAAGTGCGAACGATGCACTTTAGGATCAAAAACCTCCGTACCCGCCTCAGGCGGGTTGGAGGTTTGGTCGTTAAGTTCAACCGGCAAAACAGAACCGGTCGAAGTTTGCATCATAACAAACTTTACTCCGCATATCTTGCAGGGGTAAACCTTGCCTATTTTATACTTATCTGTGTTATCGAGTTGAATCATTTTATCAATTCTAAATTATTAATTATGAGTTATAAATTATTGCTGCAACGCCGCAAAGGGCTAAAAACAGCGCGCCGGATACAAGCGCGTAAAAGATTATATCAATAAGTCTGCTTTTCACTTTATTCCTCCGTTGCTAAAATATTTATCCTTTAATCTGTTTTCTTTCATCCCGTTTTTAAGGTCTTCGTTGTAAATATCATTACATTCCTTGCAGGACATTGATATTGCCGTCCGGGTTCTTTCAATCGGCTTTTTATGGCAAATGCAGCACAATTTAATTGTTGTAGAAACCATTGCCGAAACGGGTCTACTCGTTTTCAAACAAACCCCCGGAAATAATATCAGTTCCAGTTTCTTGCGGCGGAAAGTCGCTGCCAATTGTTTCGTTTTCTTTATAACCCTGATAAAACGAATCTTTATCCTGTTGTGCTTGATCTAATAGTTTCGGCACGGATTTACAATTTACGCAACAGCCTTGCCCTTTTTCCCCTGCACCTTGCAACTCCGGATTCACCGCTCTGTCATCCCACGGATCATCAGCTTTGTAAATAATTTTACCCATTTCGTATTTCATACGGTTAACAACATCTTCAAAGGCGTTAATAGATTTATTCATCTCTTTTAGCGCATTGTTAAGAACTGCCTCTTTATCAACATCCGGTTTTTCAAAGATGTCTTCCAATATCAGTTTAAGTTTTCGTAAAAACTCCTTTTTCTCTTTGTCCGCTCTGTCAAGCTCTACATCGTAAAATGCCGGATCAATCCGCACGGCAATAATCCTCATTATTTCATCTGTAATTATTATCCTTTTTCCAAGGTGCTTTTCTTCCGGCAGCGGATTTAACATATTAACGTAATCGAGTATAACTCTCACTTCTTCCTTAACACCTTTGAGAAGATAGTGGCTTTTTTCCACTTCGCGCCAAACTTCATTTAATATCTTATTCTCAAACATTTTACACCCCGAATAATGTTAATTGTTCAACCGGTTCATTCCTTGTAATCACTGCCTTTTCGCAAGCCCTGTTGTAGCATTCCGAGCAGCGTGTTGCATAATCGCTATATTTAATCGGCTCGAGGAACGATCCGCGCGGAATTTTATAATAGTTTCCGGTAAATTGTGTTATTTTTCCGCACCTGTCGCACTTCACAGGTTTTCCCGATGCATTAAACTTCATAATAACCTCCGTTGGTTTATTAGTTTACTATTGCTGTTAAATAATGTGTGCAGTTGTATCCGCCAAGACTCGTTTCAACCGGCAGACCCTGCCTGTTATCCATTTTTTTTAATTGCTCTAATGTGTATATTTTATGTAAATGCAGCCTGCAAAAATCCCTGGTATTTTTATGTAGAACACCGTCGTACTTAAATTTAAATATCCCTGCTTCTTTTGCATAGTTTGTATGAGTAGCATTATCAAACTGCGCAATGGCGGTATTTGCAAGTGTGTTTAGATTATGCCCTTGCAAGCCGCTGTTAATTAAATTCTGCCTTAATACAGGATAACCCTGTTTTAATCGCACAGCCTCCGCCGTGGCGCGCAAAATGGTATCTTTAACCTGTTTATCCAGTTTCCGGAAATCAATGCTGTAAAATGATGACAGCCGCTCAAAATAATCGGGCATATCGCTTGTTGTCATCATTTTGAAGTATTCCATCCAAACCGGATTTATTTGCGATTGAACTTCTTTCAAATCGCGGATAATTTCATTCTTCGCGCTGCGCGGTACGTCAAACATATTCAGAATGATATTCGGGAAGTTATTAATATTAACCGTGCCGTATTTGCGCTGTAAATAATCGATTTCCCTCATTATTGCCCAACGGTAACGGTCTGCATCTTTTGCAAACAATTCGGCGGCTTCCTTTTTAAGGAGCTCTATTTTCTCGCGCTCATTCACTAAACATATCCATACTTTTATTTAACATTATATTCTTCCGTTTCTTATAAAATTCTTCTATCTCATTTCTAAACTTTAATACAATCCTATCTAATTCCTCGTATGTCCTTCCTGTCTGGTTAAATGCTACATCAACGGGAATGCTAAAGACTGTTGCGTGAAAGCCGCAATCCGGGTATCCGCAAGAATACCCAAACTGCCTGAATGGTCTGTGATCGTGGTTGTTTTGCTTGGTGAAATTACCGTGCGGGACTCCCGGCTGTGTGTTGTTATAATCGCGCCCGCATTTAGGACACTGCATTCTTTACCTCATTGCCGTTAAGGTTTTGTATTGCTGTAATTACTGCTTTAGCCTGACTGTGGTTTAGCCAGGTAATGTCATCCCTGCCGGTTAACCGTTTGATAAAAGAACGAAGTGAATCATCATCTTTTAAGCGGCTGTTTAATCTCCATAGCTTTTCAATCAGGCGTAATTTGGAAGGTGATGCAAAATTCTTCCTGTTCCCGAGACTGTTATATTTACTGCTGCCGGTCCCGAAATTAGTTTCCTTTTCAGTCTGCTTTTTAGGGTTCGCTTTCATCTGCCAGCCCATTTCAATAAATGTTTCAATCAGTTTATCGGCTTGTTTATCATTCAATTCAGTGCACGATGCAACGCCGAACCCCGAAAGGATTGAATGATAATCTTCATCATTCAACTTCAGCTGCGATTGTGCAACTTTAATCTTTATAATTTGGTCTTTTCGTGCCATTAAGCCTCCAGAACTTCTGTTATTTGTTTCAATTGGATATTTGCAATTGCAAGCTGCTGGTCAACCTGTGCTATTTTATTTAGCATATCCTTATCCATTAAAACGGGATAATGCCTGTGTTTTACACAGTTTAATTCGGTTATCGCCGCTTTCAACATCCTTCTGGCTTCCTTTAATTCTTCTATTAACATTTTATCTCCTTTCCTCTCCAAATCCCTCTCCTTGGCAAGGAGAGGGGTAGGGGTGAGGTTATATTGCTGAAATATTTAATTCAATGTGATTATACTCGCCTTCTTCATCGCGGACGTATATCTTGAAGTACTTCTTCGTTGATGGTCTGCGCTGCGCCTGCATAATTAAATCGCAAGCTTCGTGAAAACGATTGTCATTTACCCGGTCGCGGTACTTTGTTAACGATATAATGCGCTTTACATCAAGCTGTCCGTTTTTGGTTTCGAAAGCATCAATAATTATGTCGCGTACAAACTGTTCAACTGTTTCTGTCTTTTCCTTCAGGAAGTCAAACAGCTTGCTTTTAGCAGCGAATATCAATTCATCTTCAAACTTTACAGGCTCCGAAATATTCACTTCAATTTTAATCGATCTATCGAAATTGTACCATGTAAAATTGCCTTTGTGGTTATCCTTTTTTACGTCCTTTTCGGCAATGGCGGTTTCAAATATCTCTGCCGATTTATCCAACACATATGATTTAATTGATTCAAGCATTTTATTAGCACTTAATGCTTCTTTAACTATCTTTGAAGAAACCTTTTCTTTCTTCTTTTCCAGCTTTGTAATCCTGTTTTCCGGTATTTCGCGCCCGGTTTCGTCTATCCAGTTTTTCATATCAACCTCTTGTTTTTATTAGTTTGTAAATGCATTTCGCTATTGTTGCAAAAGGGAACCCGACTTTACCTTTCCACTCCTTGCAGGTCACGGCTGCTTTAGTGCCGTATCTAACTTGAACGGTTGTATATCTTCCAGCCGTATCAATCATTATTCTTAAATTCTTCATTCTTCACCTAATTGTTTTAATTCTTTTAATAAATCCTTCATATTCCACTGGTTATGGGTTGCAAGCAGTTTTAAGCACAGCATAACCAGCACTTTCTTATCCAGCTTCATTAGTATTTCAATGGCTTCCATCAGTTCAACGCCGTTACAGTTAAAGCTTCGGTAATTATTAACGACAGGTATGTTTTAGCGCAAACCTCACTTCTTTTTTCTATTGATAGCGACTTATGTTTAAGCACTACACTCATTAGTTTTTGATATTCCTGCGCCCCTTCAACTATGTTGTAATCCGGGTATCTTGTTTTTATTTCGCGAACTACATCGCCGAATGTTACTGCAGGGTATTTCAATGATAAATGAATATTCTTTCCCATTTTTTTCCTCAAAGGATAATTGATTTTGCTGCTTCATCAATTACTTCATTTGATAAAGCAATGTTGTTTGTAATACAAATCCTGTGGCATCGTTCAATAAGGCGGACCAATACACGCGGATTAAACTTGCTCAATTCACCCAGTTTAGAACATTCTCCATTTGCGCGCGGAAATACAGATTGAACAAAATCAACAACATCGCCCTGGCTGATTCCGTGAGTGTATGTAATTGATTTTCTTACACCAAGCTTTTTGTACCACGATATACGCTGGTAAAGTTGTGCAAACTGATTATTATAGCCTTTAATATTTTCATAAAGGCGCGGCAAACCTGTAAGAAGTATTCCTATCGTGCTTTTCCCGTTAACAACACAACTATCGTGAATGGTGCGCACTAAGTCTAAAGCTCTTTCAGGCAGATATTCGGCCTGGTCAATTATAATAAGTCTTTTTGAACCTTTTAAGCGCGCAATTAAATCTTCTACTAAATCATAAATTCCTGTAGGCTTAGTTATATTTCCGCCTAATATCTCATAAATTTCACGGAATAAAGATTTTGTTGTAAAGGCTCTGTGCACTTCTATGTATACAGTATCGGGGTGCATTTCAGCATACTTACGCCCGCTTGTAGATTTACCTTCGCCAGGTTCGCCGGTAATCAAACCTATTTCGCAATTTTGATGGCAAATACTGGCCACTTCGTTAAATAAACGGAAATTAACGTGCTCTATAAATGGAATTTCGGCATTAAATTTTTCATCCTGTTTCCGGTTTTCTTCAACCGAAAGAAAGTTTAATATAGCTTTATCCACGGCTTTGTTGTCTCCGGGATACTTTCCATTCATCCACTGGCTTAATACTGCCGATGTGTACTGTGTGCTTTTTGCTATGGAATTTAACGAACATTTCTTATCTTCCATATACTGTTTTAACTGTTCTTGTACTGATATTGAAGTCATAATTTACCTCCGTTGGTTTATTGTGATCCGGAAGGATAGCCCTCTGCTATCCTTCTTTATTTTTCTCGTATTCTAATCTTTCTGTTTCTAATAAAAATATCTTTTTACCGCTTGTTTTCTGCGGAATCCGGTAACTGTCAAGTCCGTATGTTCCTGTTTTCTGCATTTCAGCTTCCTTCTGCAGCACTTCATCCATCGCTGTTTTAGCGAAAAGATGAATTACTTTTTCTTTTGCCTCTTCAACGTGTACGGTTTTTGCAGCTATTCCGGCAGCCATATTTTCAACAATTTCGCGCGGAGTAAGTATCTGATCAGGAATAAAAGCTGCATCAATATTTCTTTCGGTTTTTTGTGTTCGTAGTGCCTGTTCAAGCTGTCTTTTGTCCAGGTCACTGGTTGCAATTGCCGCAGTTTTCCAGGCGTTTAATACGGCTTTACCAACATATTCGTTTGTTTTTGCATCAAATACCCACGCGTACTGGTACTGTTTCGGGTCCCTGCGGATATAAAACATCCGTTTATTGCCGTTTTTAGCTTGTTTAAGCGGAATCATCCAGTCAGCCCAATAGTGTAAATTATGCTTCTGGTTGAAACAAATTCCGTTTCTGCCGATTGAAAAGTCCTTGCTTGAGCGCATACAAAACAGTTTCATTGCATCCGGTGTAATTCCGCGGTTCGAGCCTGTATATTCTTCGCTCCAAGCCTGATTTCTCGAACGTCCGCGCAGGTTTTTCCCTTTCGATTCAAACGAATTAAGCACATCCGGGATGAATATATCCAACAGGCGGCTAAGTTCATCATAATCAAGTAATTGCTTGTTTTTAACTTCTTTTAGTGTTTTTTCGGGTCTGTCGGGTTGCTTGCTTGCTGTATATCCTGGTAAATGCTTTTCAAACCAGGCGTGATGGTCGCGGAATGTACGCTCAATCGTTTTGCTCTGACCGTTGTACGGCTTGCTGAAATGGACCGTAATATTTAATAATGCCGTTAAAGAGCGAACCTGTATTTCATCAACATTTACTTTGTGGTATTTCACTCCGCCGGCAAAATCAAGGCATCTGTAATCTTTTCCGTTATCTATATATATAGCTTCAGGTAAACCGACTTCTAAAACAGCCATATAAAATGTTTCAAAGATATGATCTGAATTAGGAGCTTCGGGATGAAGAAGCCAGCTTAATATTCTTCCGGTTTTTACGTCCTTCCAGGCTGTTAGCCAGGGACGGAAAGGTTTATCAATTAAAGCCCGCATTTTACGGGTCATTTGGTCAACTTGCGCCTGTAATTCCTTTGGCAGCTTTTCACTGCAAAGCGTATCAATCTGCATATGATCACTTTCCCACAAAGAACCGGCTGCAATAGCTGTAAAATCACGGTCGCAGTAGCTGTCGTAATTCCTTTTACTGCTTTGATAGCCAAACCGGAGCGTGTTTATTGTTCTTTCGGACACTGATTTTTTTAACAGGCGGAAAAACGATGTTGCAGATGGGAAATTTTCAGGTATTTCACCATAATTTCGTTTAATTGATGTTCCCAAAACTGCTTTCCAGCAGCTTTCAATTGATGGTCTGCTTTCTTTTAAATATAGGCTCTGAAATACTTCAAAATCATCTTTATTAATAATAGTGCTTCCTGATCGTTTACCGTACTTGCCTAAAATACCCTGTATTCCCTCGTTGTTGAATCTTTCCAGCTCCCGGCGGTAACTTTGGTAACTTGTAGTATTTCCTGGATTTCTCTGGTTCCACTCGTTAATGATGGCACGGCATTCATCTCCGCGTTTACCTTCGCATAATTTAAATATTGCAAGGTACTTTTTAGCCTTAGCCGACTGATAATCAGGAGCTTCACTTAAAATTAAATGGTCTGTTTGCCCGTCAATTACCTTTTCCGGGTCGCTGAAATAAGCGGCTCTTTGCGCTGTTGACATCATCTCGATAACTGATTGTAAAGATATTCGTATTTGAGGTTTACCAGCGTGTGGTATTTCTTTAATAGTAGCAGACACTTTTTTAAGTTTTGTACAAAAAGCCTGTTTACTCACTCCTAATAATTCAGCTCCCTCTTTAGTTGTAAGCCATTTCATATCATAGCTCCATATCGTATTGAGCTTTATGCATTTTATCGCAATAATGGCTATTGCTAACTGAAAGCTGTATTACTTCTTTCAGCGCATCGTTTACGTTTTTTAATGTGTCTTCTGAAGGCTGGTCAAAAAACTTCTTCATTTCGCGGATACATTTTGTTGTAGATTCCTGATAGCCGTTAATTATCTCAAATGTTTCACCTTTTACTGCCTTAAATTTCGGCAGTTTAACACAAACAAACCCGCACAAGTGGGCTATATGCTGCAAAATTGTGTAATTCTCTGTTACCTTCATTAGCGGTATTAACCTGCCTAAAGGTAAGTCTGTACCATTATCCCCGTCATAACCATACTTATATAGTAGGTTTTCACTTATCCCTAATTCATCAGCCAATATCTTTATGTTTTTACTGTTCCGGTGAATAGTTTCGTAAATATAATCTTTTAATGTGCCTGTGGATTTCATTAAAAACACTCCCGTTTTTTTTAATGGATTATAAAATTTTGGCATGCTACATTTCGTTTGTAAATAATTCATAGTCAGGCAGCGTTTTTGATGTTCTTTCTAATAACTTCAAGTATCAATGCCTCGTACTTTCTGCTTTTTTTATGCCCGTTGAGAATCAGGCTTACATACGGCTGACTGATTCCGAGCTGTCTGGCTATTTCGGATTTGTTAAGTATTTTGATATTAATCGATTTAGGTATTTTCATAGATTGACCTTGCAATAATGTTAATAAATACATTACTAAATTATAGTAATAATTTCATAAATGCAAGTATTATTTTATGCTTTACGCTAATTATTTTTAATAATATATGTAAGCTGTTGTTCTTACACATACTTACAAACTTTCATTAAAGTAATTTTTTAATTTACGCTAACGTAAACCAACGGAGGATGATTATATATGGAATTAAATGATAGAATTAAATACATAAGAGAGACTGTATTACGTTATACACAAGGGGAATTAGCTGACTTACTCGGATTAAAATCTCGTCAAACAATATACGAATACGAAATTGGAAAGATTAAACCAAGTATTGAAAACCTGCAGATTATAGCCGATAAATGCGTGCAGCAAGGGTATGATTTTAAGGATACAATAACCTGGCTAACCACTGGCGAAGGAGATATTAAACCAAGAACATTTACGCGAGAAAAAGCGCCTATTGTGCAAGAACCACAGCAGTATTATAACAACACAGGCGGCACAATAAGCATATTTGTTACATTACAAGAATTAAATATAATAGAAAAGATGCGCCAACTCCCAGAAGCTACACCAATGATTGACAGCATACTAACAAGCTGGTTAACTATTAATAATACTATTAATACTATCAGTAGTAACATTAAGAGCAATATACAAGATAAATTACAAGAATAATCTTTACATTAAGATTCAGCGTTATAAGTAGTATTAAATGGTATTTAAACACTTATTTAAGTAATTTAACAGCATTATTAAAAATCTCAAACTAAATGCAATAAATTGCTTAAAGTGTAAAATACATCTCAAACTAAGTGCAATGAGTAGTTTTATTAAACTATTAAATATCAATAACTTAAACGGTTTTAATTAATGTGCTTAAAATCTCAAACTATTTGCTTTCTTATAATAA